>OBZY01000057.1_pt1 | contig 60983 bp, 53 predicted proteins | sample 1477051 | NCBI WGS metagenome assembly OBZY01 (sample SAMEA2580270, study PRJEB22360) | human gut metagenome | biome: human gut; feature: human-associated habitat; material: faeces | place: Denmark | collected 2008/2010
CAGCCACCAAGACCCCGAACCGTTCCCCGGCTTAACAACAAACCCGGCTTAATCGCTGTGGTGGATAAGACCATCCGTGCCGCCATGGGACGCGGCCCATGAGACCGCCTGCTCCAACGCCTGCAACGGCAGCTCCTGCGTGTTCATGGTCGTGGCGCACGCCCATCCCACGATCCGACGGGCGTACACGTCGGCGGCGAACGCCGTGTAGCCGAACGAGCCGTTGGCCATGCGGATGGTTTGCGGGGCGGTGATGCGGGCGGCGTCACGCGTGAACCCTTTCTGCACGAGCGCCGCGAACTTGATGCTCTCCAAATAGTTGGTGGTGTTATTGGAGGCCGCGCCATCGGTGCCGATCGACACGTTCACTTCCGCATCCAATGCTTCGCGGATCGGCGCCGCACCAGACCCCAGGTACATGTTGGAGACCGGATTGTAGCTGATGGAGACACCGTTATCGGCGAACCGTTTGATCTCGTCAGGGGTGAGGTTCACGCAGTGCACGCCGAGCATATGATCCGTGAGGAAGCCCATGTCGTCCAGCATTGGTACGATGTCTTGCCCGTAATGCTTCTGGCACATGTCGTCATCGACTTCGGTTTCGTCGATGTGCATCGCGTAGCGCACGTTCTCGGACTTGCAGTAGTCCAACATGGTACGGTATCCCTCTTTGGTGGTGGACCATGTCACGTCTGGACCGGTCCAGATGGAAAGCATGTCGCTACGGTCCGCGTAATCGTGGCGTAGGCGGCTGACTTCTTCCATGGCTTTGTCTGCCGGTTGGATGAAGCATGCGGGCATGCCGTAGTCTTCGCCGCAGTCCTGGAAGGTGCGGATGAACACGCTGCGGATCCCTGTGTCTTCCATGCCGGCGATGCACCCGTCGGCCAGCTCAGGATCCTGGTCAGTGTAGAAGAACTCGCAGAGCGTCGTGCAACCGCTTTTAATGGCTTCCATGCAGGTCAGTTGCGCGGCGAGACGATGCTGGTATGGAGGCATGTACTTGCCGTACGGTAGGGCGGAACGGTTCAGCCATTCGATGAGACGATGGTCCGCTCCCAGACCCTTGAGGAATGACTGAAAGATATGAGTATGAGTGTCGATGAACCCAGGGAACAGCACCTGACCCTCGGCGTCAATGACAGTATCCGCCTCCACTCCTGCGGGCACGGAACCTTCGTTCACAGAGGTGATGGTTTCTCCGTCGACGACGACATACCCGTGTTGGATGCGGGTCATGTTCGCGTCCATCGTGCAGATGTCCGCGTTCTTAATGATGAGATCGTGATGAGCCATAACGTTTCCTTCCCTTGTGATCTGCTGTGATCCCACCTTGAAACGCAGGACGGAACCAATTCCGGCCCACGTTTTGGTTTAGAAGGAAAACGAGGAAAACTTTGTTTACTTATAGCTTTAACCATAAGGGGGCACATGTTACGGCGAGTTACAGAACATCGCAAAAGTTATTACGATCCTGCCGAAACCGGTAACCACGAGGAAACAATGCACGGAGCCACTAAGTAGACATGAACCTGCTAGCAGGCATGTGCGATAGCGATCTCATCCCATCTGGTCGTGGCACACGACGACAACCTATTAAGCCGAGTCCGCCACTCACCACCGGTCTCCTCGTTCGTACGACCGTCACCGCGAATGTCACCCCAGCCGATACCCGCATGCATCGCGCCAAACTTACGGTTAATCTCTTCCAGCGCCTCCGACAATCCCTTATCGCATACCGGATCCAAACCATCTAACGTACAGTATCGATCCCGATCACCGTCAAACAAGCCTGTGTGGTGCAGACGCCGGCGACCGGTCATATGCAGACCGGCTTGCCTAACATCCTGACTTGTGTTGCGGGATTGTTGGCTGGTCTGGCTGTCGGGTTGCTTTCGCGCCGTCGGAGCAAGGTCTGAGCCTAGTTGCCATGCGAAAAGGGGTCCTTCCGATTGTCGGGAGGAACCCTTTTCGCATCTGGCCTAGTCGTGCACATTTGTGCGGAGCATCGTCCTTTGTTGGCCCGAATACGCCGTACATTGGAATTGACGATGAATCCGCGGCAATGCGGCCGGAGATGGGAGATGGTGATGATTGATGAGGAAACGCTTCGTCTGTTCGAAGCGAATACGGCATTCCGGCATGGCGGGGATGCGGAACGTCTCCGGCTTGAACATAAGCCTGAGGGCGTGGCTTCCGTTATGGACATCCCTTATGTCGGTGAGTCTGACCCATCACATGACGTTCTGCACAAGCTGGACGTCCATCGTCCCGCTGACATTCCGACGAAGAAACCGTTGCCGGTCATCGTGGATTTCCATGGCGGCGGTCTGTATCACGGGGACAAACGGAACACCACCTGTCGTGACATGCTGTTCGCCAAGCATGGGTTCGCGGTCGTCAACGCCAACTATCGGCTCGTACCCCAGGTATCGTTCCGTGATCAGCTTGCGGATGCGGTCCGCGCATTGGACTGGATTGCCAAGCATTGCGAGGAACACGGGTTCGACACGACGCGAGTATTCATTACCGGGGATTCCGCGGCCACGTTGCTTGACCTTTATCTGTGTGCTGTTCTCCATTCTCCGATCGTCGCCGCGCAACTGTGCGTCTCGCCCGGAACCAGTGGCCTGTGCATACGCGGCATTGCAGGAGTGAGCGGCATGTACCGTTTCGAAGGCGGCGCCCATGGCACAGCCATGGCCTATTACGGCAGCGGCTTCTTCCCCACGCCCAAGGATCGCATCGCCATCACCCCATACCTGGACATGGATCGTCTCGTCGTCGACGGGAACTTTCCTCCCATTCTCATGGTCTCCAGCGCCGAGGATTATCTCGCGGACAATACGCTGGAGTTCGCGCGTATCCTCCAATACCGTCATCATGACTACGAGGTGCGGGTCCTGCCCAGGGGTTTGTCGCATCCGTTGGACCATGATTTCAGTGTCAAGGAGACAGGCTTGCCCGACAACACGGAAGCGTTGGATGTCCTCAATGGCATCATCCGGTTCTTCCGCCGCTATTGTTGAGGGATGCTGTCTGTATATTCGCAGGGTTCTCGACGTTGGTTGGTGTTCGCCGGCTGTTGCGTCATGTCGTTCGTCGGTTCCGGTCTGATTGTCAATACGGCGGGACTGTACTTCGACGCACTCGGCCAGGACCTGGGCATCAGCCGTACGGCAGCGGCGTTCCCGGTGTCGGTGCGATTGATTGTGAGCGCGTTGGCGATGCTGCTGTTCGGACGCGTGTTCTCCCGTTTGAATCTGAGGGTGGCGTTGTCCGTTTGCGTCATCGTGTGTACGACGGCGTTCCTCGCCTGCGCATGGTTCGACAGTGCCTGGCAGTTCGACGCGGCTTTCGCCGTCATGGGTGCTTCCTATGTGGTTCCGGTGACGTTGGCGCCACCCGTGTTGCTGTCCATGTGGTTTCCGACACGGTTCGGCACGGTGATGGGCATCGCCGGATGCTTGTCCGGGTTGGGTGGGGCGGTGTTCAACCCGTTGGTGTCGCATATGATCACCGCCTATGGGTGGCGCACGGCATACGCCGCCACCGGTGTCACGGTCCTGTTGTTGTTGCTGCCTTTCGCGGCGACGGTCATGGAACGACCATCGCCACGCAATGCTCCCGATGTGCAGAAGAGCCAAACCAACATTCCTGATGCATCTTTGTCTGACAGTCAGAAGAAATATCGGCGTCATCTGGCGTTCGGGTTACTGCTTCTCTCCATGGTGTTGCTGCAGATCGCGTCCGGCATCAACCAGCATGTCCCAGCCCATGAGCTTGCCGTCGGCCTTACCTTGGGACAGGCGTCGATGGTGGTGTCTGCACGCATGATCGGCTCGGCCGTCGGCAAGAGCACGCTCGGTCTTTTGCTGGACGGACGGCGCCCGTCGCTAGTCATGGGCCTGTATTCCGTAATCGGGTGGATCGGCTGGATCGGAATATGGATTGCCACGTCGGCGTCGATAGCCATGGGCGCAAGCCTGTGCGCAGGCGTAGGACAGGCGATTCTGCTCACCGCGTTGCCTTGGACGATACGGCAGGTGGCGGGGGAAGGTGATTATGCGCGGCCGTTGTCCGTGATCACGGCGACGGGACAGGCGACGGTGGCGATTGCCACGACGGTGCATGGGCTGATGTTCGATGCCACCGGTTCCTACTCATTGTCCTTGGCAGGGAACGTGGCGTGGTATCTGGTTGCGTCGGCGGCGTTGATCGCCGCTCTGCACCTATGTCGTTCAGGGCATGTCGAGCAGTAGCTCGGCCATGCCACAGTTCGTCGCCAGCCCGCTCATCAGATGACCGACAAGACAGGCATGCAAAGCCTTCGCGCGCCATAGCTCCCATACGATGCCGATCACCAAAGGGATTTCACGGAAACGGTCGAAATCCACGCTGATGGTCCGGTCACACAACGAAGTGCGCACATGTCGCCCCTGAGCGTCGATGTGATGCCCGCAGATGTGCCCCACCACGCCGTCGCGTTCCATCTGACGCGCGATGGCCGCGTCTTCGAACGAGTTGAAAATGCGACCGGAATGGCCTTCTCGGATGGCGCCTACACCGACGATGGCCATGTCGGCACGGTTGCCCAGGGCGAGGGTGCTGGCGATCATGTCCTCTCCCCGCAATGCTTCTGCCATTTGTGCGGTTCTGACGACCATGGGAACGGGAAGAGTGGAGTATGGGCATCCGAGTTTCTCGGCGAGCATGCGGCAGATGTCCTGTGAGTCGGTCAGGGGATTGTTGGGGGACAGGGAGCCGAGCATTTGGGTGACATGGGCATGCGGGTAGTCGAGCACCGGCAGGGCGCGTACGGTCGATGCCATGGGTGTGCCGGTGGAGGTGAGGATCAGGGAATCGGGTTTCAGATTCTCCATGAGCAGGGCGGCGCCGCATTGGGGGACCAGCATCGAGTCGATGTCGTCGCCGTATGAGGCGGAGATGCGCACGCATTTCAGCCCGTATTTCTTCTTCAGTGCGTTTTCCATGGATACGAGTCGTTGCAAGGGGTGGCCTATGGAGATGTGGACCACGCCTTCCTCCCGTGCTTCGGTGAGCATGCGTGATACGGAGGATCGGGAGAATCCTACTTGTCTGGCTATCTGTGCCTGGTTGAGTCCGTCCTCGTAGTAGAGTTGCGCCACTTTGATGAGCGTTTCGATGTGCTGTCACGTCTGCGTCGATGCGAGTGAGGTCGTCAGGTCCTTGGACATATGTGCATGTTAGCGCGAATCGTGTTCCTGTGCTTCCGACGGCAATCCGCATGAACCCGCCCGTTGGATGCAGACGGACATTGAGGTGAAACGTTTTGGACGTGCACATTTGTGCAGCATGCCGCCGGAAAGCCAGTATTAACGCGGTTAACATCATGAGTACGCCGGTTCGAAGCGGAACGGCGACGCCCATGGAGGGCGGAATTCCGAACACGCGCAACGCGCATGACAAGGAAAGAGGAGAGAAATGTCCAGAACCTGGCATTACATCAAAACCCACGTGTACGGGGCGGCGACCATACTCGCCGTGGCCCTGTGCATCATCGGCAGCTGCCTGGCGAACCTCGCACAAACCGACTTCGGCAAAGTCGACAAGGAAAACCTGATCATCGAATCATCCTCCGGTCACCGTCTGGGCATCAACATGCTCAAGCCCGACACCGCCACCGACAAGACACCCGCACCCACCATCGTGTTCTCGCATGGCGGCAACGGCATGAAGGAAAAGTGGGACAACTATCAGATCGAATGGGCGCGGCGTGGTTTCGTCGTCCTGTCCTTCGACCTGTACGGCATGGGTGACTCGGAGATCCTCAACAACACCGACTGGCTTGTCAACGGGCGCGGCCTGTACGACACCGTCAAGTATGCGACCACGCTTCCGTTCGTCGACAAGGACAAGATCGGCGTGTCCGGCCAATCCCGCGGCGGTAACACCATCCATGAGACCATCCTCCTTGACAACGAGGCCAAGACTCCGTTGATCAAGGCAATCCTGTACGTCAGTCGTGACGCCGTCTACAAGGACAACGAAACCCAGGCGTTCGGCTATGTGCCCGGCAAGACCACGTCCGCGCAGGCCGCGTCCAAGAACAATGGCGAATACTTCAACTATTACGGGAACCGTGACGTCGGCATCATCGCCGGCAAGTTCGACCAGTATTCCTTCAAGGAAACCGACAAGACGACCGGCAAGATGCTGCCTAACCCCGATTATCTCAAGCACAACAACGCCAAGTCGTTCCTCAACTTCGGCATCACGCCCGATGCCTCCACGCCGGACGGTGTGAGCGGCAAATGGTATACGAAGACCATCGACGGCAAGGAAGCGGCCCGCGTCATCTACATGGAGAATGGCTTCCACACTTCGCAGCTGTTCCAGCCCAGGTCCACCACGAACGCAGTCGAGTTCATGACCCGCGCGCTCAACGTGGACACCACGCTCAAGAGCACCAACCGCATCTACCCGCTGCGCATGATCGGAAGCACGATCGGCTTCCTCGGCATGTTCCTGTTCGTCGTGTTCTTTGCCCTGTGGCTCTCCCGCATGCCGTTGTTCCGCGGCACGTCCCGCGGCGAAGCCGTCATGCGAGTCGCCGCAGCCCATCCGGGCAGCAAACGCTGGGCTTGGGGCTGCCTCATCGTCACGACTCTGTTCGCGACCGTCAGCACTCTGTCGCTCTACTATCTGGGCGTCGACACGCACATCGGCTCGTTCTTCCGCCAGGGACAGCCGTTGTTCTCCGCCGCGATGCTTGCCATTTCGTCCGTGTTCACCGGTCTGGTGACGTTCGTCTGGTATCACTGCTTCGCCAAGAAGAACGGCATGGATCTTGATGAGATCGACATCAAGACCACGGTCTTCGACCTGTTCAAGACGATCGTGCTGGCGTTGACTGTCACCGGCGGAACCCTGCTGCTGGTGTGGGGCGCGCAGTACTTCTTCAAGACGAACTTTGCGTTCCTGTACTGGTGCATCGTCCCGTTCCCGGCCTACAAGATCATCGAGATGCTCAAGGTCCTGCCGATCTTCCTGATCGGCTATGTGATCTCGTCGATCTTCGTGAACTGCATGAACTACAACACGTCGTACGGCCGGAACAAGATCGTCAACATCCTGGTCCTCGCCGCCGTGACCGCCGCCGTGCCTGCACTGGTGTCCGGCGCCGGCTGGACGTGGTTCATGGTCACGGGTGTCAACGACATGTTCGGCGCCGCTTACACGCGCATCGTCGACAACCTGTTCCTGACGATCTTCCTTTTGTTCGTCACTCCGCTGACGGCGCGAGGCATCTACGCGAAGACCCGCAACCCGTATCTCGGCGGCATCGTCAACGCAATCCTGGCCATGGTCATCACCTGCGTCAACTCGCAGATTGTGTTCCCGGCATGATGTGACTTCGCGAATCCCGAATGATGGTTGTGGCACTGCCCAAGGGCGGTGCCACAACCGTTTCCTGTGCAATACAGAGTATGCCCCTCTGATGTTTAGCTTCCTTCCGGTACCTAACGAAAGGAAGCTTTCTTATGTTCTCAGTCCTGTAGATGGGATCATGATTCGTGCGAACAACTTATCCGCCATTCGGACTGCTGCATGGAAAGAGCCGCCATAGGCGAGCCCTTTGGCTTCTTAGGGAATGATAGAACGCATGGTCATGTGGCATCCAGGTCGGGATAATGGCGAGAAGCCATTTGCAGTTCCAGTCACGAAGGTGAATGAGTTCAGCCTGCTGTTCCAGTTCGACGGCCCGGAGTCGGAGATCCAGGAACGTGTGGCGGCCCAGACTCGGCTGCTCCGCCAAGGCAGGGGCTTGTACGAGCGCGGCGGCCTACGCAACTGGCATGAGATGGGCAACACGTGTCATGCGGACGTGGTCGATGGCGACAATCTGGTCGCATCCGTGGCCGTCAGGATGCAGGAACGGACGATCACCGGCATCGGTTGCACGTGTGCACAGGGCGAGGCACCGCGTTGCGTGCATGCGTGCGCCGTGTGCTTCCGCCTGTTCTACCGCAACCGGTATTCATCGAAGCTCAATGGCAAAATCGTCATCCCGTGCGAGGTGTCGGAAATGGTCGACCGTTGTGGCGCCAGGCGATTGGGCGCGTGGGTGTATGGCGAGGATGCCGCGCGGGAGACAGCACTCGGATTGGAGCACCTCATCGGCTTGGATGAAGAGTACAGGTACCAGCGTTGGCTGGACGGCACGCATTTCGGAGAAATACTCGGCAACTGCATTCCCTCCGTCGAAGAGGAAATCGACATGGACACGGACCATTGGCCCGACCCCAAGGCGCCGGACCTGACCGCGGACCTGTCCCACGGATAGTTCACTCTGCTGGAGGCCATGTACGAGAAATCCCATGACTTCGAGAAGCTGGCACGGCTCTATGCCATCTACATCGCCCGGGGCAAGCTTGCCGAGGACGCGCGCTACGTGGACCGGCTGCGCTGGATGCTCTCGGAGGCAGGACAAGACGACGAAATCGACGCCTTTCTGAAGGAACTGTTGCAGGAGATCCTCAACCAGCTCATGGCCAGGCCCCGGCTTTCCGATGGCGACGATAGGCATAACAACGCATACGAATGTCTGCTTCGCGAATACGGCACGCATGAGGCGATCCGCGCATATCTCGATGCCGTCGAGCAGATGGGTCACAAAGAGTGACCTTAAACGACAGTCGCCCGCCGACCGTGAACGGTGGCGGGCGACTGCGATGCAATGTCCCTTTGTCTAGGACTATCGCAGCTTATCACGCGGGGTCTTATGCGTCCGAGGCCCCCGATGTCTATTTAGAGGTGCAACACCCCTGTTGGTCCTGCAATTCTAGCAGTTCGTCGGCGAATGCCTCGGCGGGCGTCCGGTAGTCCAGCACGCGCATGGGACGGTTGTCGGTCTCGTCGACGATCTCCTGGAGCTCTCTTGCCATACCGGGTTCGATGATCGTGCGTTTGGGCAGGCAGCGGCGGATGATGCCGTTGCGGTTCTCGTTGCCGCCCCGCCGCCGGGAACCGTAGGGGTCGGCGAAGTACATGTCCATGCCCGGCTCGTCGCGCAGGCGCGTGTGGCGGGCGAACTCGGTGCCGTTGTCGTGCGTGACGCTGACGCGCGCGCCGGCCGGCAGCGGGGAGGACATCGCCGGCCGCGCCCCGACGCTTTCCCCGGCGGTCTTGCCGGGCACGATCCTGGCCATGAGGAACCTGGTCTTCCTCTCGACCTCGGTGTGCAGGTTGCATCCGGCGCCGATCACGCTGTCGGCCTCCCAATGGCCGAAACCGCTGCGGTCGCCGGCCTCCGGCGGACGCTCGGAGATGGGAGACCGTCCGGGAATCGGGAAACGCGACGTCCTCCTGCCGCCACGCCTGCGACGCCTCCTGTGGCCGCGTGGAAGGCAGCGCGCCCGGCGTTCACAGCGATGGCGGTCGGCGTAGATCCAACGGTAGACGGTCTGCGGGCACACGCGCATGGCGGAGTCGTCGGGGAACAGGACGCGCAGCCTGCCGCTGATGAGCAGCGGCGACCAGCCGCAACCCGGCCATTCGGCCACCCGCGCCCACAGGCGTTCGCATGACGGGCGGTAGCGCTTGCGCGGTTTGGCGCGCCTGCGGTCGGCCTTGCGCCGGGCGGGGCCGGCGATGTAGTATCTGCCCGTCCACGGGCCCGTCTTCAGCCGTTTCGGCCGGTACGGCCGTCAGGACTCGCTCTCGTTGGACGGGAACCACGTGTTGCGTTTGATCTCCCTGCTGACCGTCGAGGCGTTGCGGCCGAGCATCAGACCGATCCTGCGGATGCTGGTGCCGTTGCCGATCTCGATCTGGATGACCTGGCGTTCCTCTTCCGACAGGTGCGAATATGCTTCTCCCATAGGTGCAACATCCCTTCGGACTGGTTATCTGGACAATCTCCAATCTAACGGGTGTTGCACTTTCATTTAGACAACGGGGCCCCAGCTGACATGACTGATTTGAGGTATGATATACGTATGTCATACCACTGTTATAAGGAGTAATGATGGCTATCAAGGAGAAGGCCACGATCAGTCTGGATGCGCAGACCAAGCGTGACGGCATCGCCATACTTGACGCCATGGGGTTGAACCTGAGCACGTTTGCCGAAATGTCTCTCAGACAATTGGTACGCGACGGGCGTCTGCCATTCACGCCAAGCGTCCGCCCTTCATTCGAAAAAGACAACGAGGGATATCCCCTGTTCAAAGCGAACATGGATGATCCCCGCATCGTGACGCCCCAGATACGTGATGGTGCCGTGATCCTGCCGGAGGGTTGGGACGATGATGAAGACTGATCCGCGCCAGTTCGAGATATGGTGGGTGCCGTTCGCTTTTCCCGACAAGCCAGGCAAAGCGAAGAACCGTCCCAGCGTGATCCTCCAATGGGACGACGGCACCCGCATCGCCTTGGTGACCAAGGTCACCGGCAACACCTGGCGCGACGAACCGGGCTATGTGGTGCTGCGTGACTGGCAGGACGCGGGACTGAGCAAGCCCAGCGCCGTGCGATGCTCGCAACTGCTGCGGCTGCCAAGCAATCTTTTCCTCGACGACGGCCCGACAGGAAGACTTTCGGCATATGATGCCGGCCGCGTCGCCTGGGCGATCAACGAACTCTATCCGGGCCTACTAGCCTGAGAGCAACCGATACCGTCACCATCCCTGTCGAGGTGCTTGCCGCAGCACGGGTCACCGACGTCACTCTTGTCAAGTTTGGCGTGATGGGCTGTTGTCGCGGGCGGATCGTTCCCCGCTAACCGCTAATGCAGTCCGAACCAGCCGCTGCCTCCTGCCTCCCGATAAAAATGAATTCGTCAAATTCTTTCGGGCAGCGAATGCAGATACATGTATAGAGCATCTGTACTATTTTCAAGAATGCTCATTGTCTGCGGCAACGGTTCGGCATACACAGTTTTATAATCCACCTCATCGTACTCTTTCCGAATGGGGAAAGCCAAACGTTCATCGTCAACAGAAAAGTCTGCTTGTACACCCTCTTTATTCCCTCTTGCATCTACACGAATCCATCGGTCAATGGATCTCAGATAAATGGCATTCAAGGCATGGATGCAGTATCCGCTTTCAGGCGTACTGCCTAACGTAAGCCTTTGATAGCATATTCCGGCAGGAATGCCATTTGCTCTTAATAGGGCGGCCAATAAATTAGATTTTGCCCAACAAATACCGACGCCCTCCCTTAATGCGTCTGAGGCTGTTGCCGTGACTCTTTTGTCTTGGACATCCCATGAATGCTTGATTTCATCTCTAACAAAATAGTAGGCGGCTTTTGCCAGTTCGATTTCGCCTTCAGCGGAGTCTTTTAGTTCCTTGGCTTTTCTTTGCACACTCGGTTCATTCCAATCGATATAGTGCGAAAAGGCAAGGTAGCTACTGATATCATCTTGAATATCCAACATATAACACCTCCGAGAATCCCGATTCGTCGCTCTCTTACTTTTTACCCCGTTGCGAGGTTGGTTGTTTCAGCAAGTCCGACATAGCGGCTTCTCACCAAGCTATCTCATTTTCGTGCAGACCGATCTGCCAAAACAACGACGACCAGATTGGCCAGCACCATGACAACAAGCGTGGCCACCAACGCAATCAATGCCTCCAATGCCATGTTATTGAAGTTCTTCTCCATGGCCCCGCCAATGATGATTTCAAGGGCGATGAGGAACAGGGCACATGCATCAACGAGGAATATCGGAGCGTACTGCTTGTGAATCCGATTCCATGTGTCTTCGGATGACATTGTTGCCGCCGTTTTGATGCCTACCGAATTCTGCAAAGGCAACGTTCCGTTCTTTGCATCACGATAGACCCCGACCAAAAACACGCCGACGACCACGGCCACAACTACTTCGACGATAAGCATGCGTCAAGGATATCTCCCCCCACCTAGACTAGTAATGGTTTGAATCCCGCCTGCCCACCGATGGCAGGTCGATTACGCGAGGTGACCATATGGCTCCAGTGGAGCGTCATATCGAGGAAGCGCTGTATCGCAGTGCCGTGGAACTGATCGAGCGAAGGTATCCGACAGGATGGGGAGGCGCGGCGGCGATGCGACTCGCCGGCAAAGACAACGGTAAACATGACGGAAGCAACGGCTCGGAGGCACTTATCGTCACGAGCGTGGCGATTGAGACACCCAATGCCGCCGCTTCGCTATGCATCGAGGTCGGAGCGATGTGCGAGGCGATGAAGCTTGATCGCCGTGTCACCCACACCATCTGCGTCGTACGCGATGACGAACACGCCCCGTTCACCGTGTTGTCTCCATGCGGCATCTGTCAGGAACGGCTGCGCTATTGGGGCGACGACGTGATGTGCGCCGTTTCAGACAACAATCAGGGAGAGCATCCGTTGTTCGTGCCGCTGCGCGACCTGCAGCCGCGCCATTGGACTCAGGTGTATCCACTCGCCGAATTGGAACACTACGAGCGATAAGCCGCCCTCGATTGAAATCCCTACCTCCCTAAGCTATGCAGTAGGCTCCGCCCGCAAGTCACAGTGATACAATTTTCAGGTTTGAGACTGTAGCAAGTTGAGTTGCTTGATCAGTAAGCCCGTGTCTGGAGGTATCGATGACCACCGTCCGCCTACCCCGTCCGCTTATCGGCGTGGTCCCGTTGTGGGACGGCACACTGAATAGCCTGTGGATGCTGCCCGGCTATTTCGACGGCATCGCCGAAGCTGGTGGCATCCCGGTGATGCTGCCGCTGACCGACGACGAGACCATAATCGGACAGTTGGTCGGCCAATGCGACGGATTCCTGGTCACCGGCGGCCACGACGTGGATCCGGAACGGTATGGCGAGGCGGCCGGCCCCAAGACGGTCAAACTGTGCAAGGCCCGCGACCGGATGGAGGAGCGTCTGATTCCCTCCGTCATCGCGGCGGACAAGCCGCTGCTGGGCATCTGCCGCGGCATCCAGAGCCTCAACGTCGCCTTGGGAGGCACGCTGTGGCAGGATCTGCCGGACGAGCATCCCAGCCCGGTCGTGCATCATGGCGACAAGCCGCCGTATGACCCGGTGGTCCACGAAGTGTCGATCGCGCCCGATTCGCCGTTGGCCCGCGCGTTGTGGCCGCTGGGAGACAACGGCCCGAGTGAGGCGGAGGCCGATGAGGTCGATTCCTTCGGTAAAACATATCATCCGCGCGCATACACGCTGGGCGTCAACAGCTATCACCATCAGGCGATTCGTACGCTGGGCCAGGGACTGGAACCGATGGCCACCGCGCCGGACGGCATCGTGGAGGCGGTCTGGATGCCGGCCAAGCGTTTCGTCTGGGCCGTCCAATGGCATCCTGAGTTCTCCCACCGCGCCGATAGCAACCAACGTCGCATCCTCAGCGCCTTCATCGACGCCTGCTGACGCAAGCTCCCGCCAATCTCGACGAAATGCCTTCCAAGAAATGGCTTGCCCGCATCCGTAGACCAGAAGATATTCGATCAATGTGCCGAACGGACTCATCGCAACAACAACATCCAGATCACCCACAATGCAGATGACAAGACTGCATGAGCGCCCAGCGCCGCAGCTCAAGCCCAAAGTCCGCCCCATTCCTCCTGCGCAGAACGGCCTGATTCCGTTCATCCAGTCTCCGGGAAAACGCCCGCACCCCGGAACGCGAGAACCCCGCGTCCCTTGCGGGAGCGGGGTCCAAGCGGTATGTCCTTGATTCTGATGTTTCAGATAAGGGGGGCCCGAATCAGCGGGCGTAGAATTCGACCACGTACTGGATGTTGACCTGCACCGGAATCTCTTCGACCTCGGGCTTGCGGGTCAGGGTGGCCTTCAGGGAGGCAAGGTTCACGTCGAGGTAACCGGGAACCGCGGGCAGCACGTCACGGTGCACGCCTTCGGCGGCGATCTGGAACGGAACCATGGTCTGGCTCTTGGCCTTCACCTGGATGGTCTGGCCGGGCTTGACGCGGTAGGACGGACGGTCCACCACGTTGCCGTCAACGAGGATGTGACGGTGCACCACGAACTGACGGGCCTGGGCGGTGGTGCGGGCGATGCCAGCACGCAGAACCAGGTTGTCAAGACGGGTCTCGAGGTCGGTCAGCATGGCGTTACCGGTCTGGCCGGCGGTACGGGTAGCCTTCTCGTAAGCGGCGCGGAGCTGCTTCTCGGAGATGCCGTACTGAGCGCGCAGACGCTGCTTCTCGCGCATACGCACCGCGTAATCGGATTCGGTGCGGCGACGGTCACGGCCGTGCTCGCCAGGAGCGTACGGACGCTTTTCGAAAATGCGCTGAGCCTTAGGGGTCAGTGCGATGCCGAGGGCGCGGGACAGGCGCACCTGACGGCGAGAACGCTGAACGTTCGTCATTGGATTATTCCTTCTGTCGTTATCTGAACGGAACGCTCGGTTTCATGCGATTCCAAGCGCTGAGTCGGGCCTCTCCAACGCTTCGTCGTGATTGCTCACGAGCGGGTTGGCGTTCTTGCGATCGCCTACCGCCGACCCGTTGACGGGCTATGACTCCAGACGGTATCTACCAGTTGGCAGACACCAACGGTTAATATTACACTGCAGCCGTGGACAGCACTCCGGCGTCCATGCGGTATACCTTGTCCGCATACTCCAGCGCGTCCGGATCATGCGTGACCATGAGGATCGCCGTACCGTTATCGGCTTGGCTTCTCAGCAGTTGCATCACGATGTCAGTGCTCTCTTGGTCAAGATCGCCGGTCGGTTCGTCCGCGATAAGCAATTTGGGCTGATTCATCAGGGCGTGGGCGATGGAGACACGCCGCATCTCACCGCCGGATAGTTCGCGCGGATAGCTGTCTGCCAAATCGGCGACACCGAGCTGGGTGAGCAGATGCTTGGCGCGCTCGGTAAGCACATCAGGCTGTCCGAGCGCTGAGTATAAGGATTGGTCGGTGCCTGTGATTGGCGCGATGACATCCGGCATAAACGGATCCGGCTCGGTGGAAGACTCGGTACTGTTCTCATCGGATGCGGAACCGTTATCGGCCTCAGATTCGATGCAAGGCTCGGTCTCGGCCATATTGTTCTGTTTTTGCACGGCTGCATCGTCCTTATTCTCAGCCTCCATGAACGGCAGAGCATCCGGGAACATCGTCGCGGGCAGAATCACATTGTCGAGCACCGTGAGATTGCCGAGCAGGGTCTGGCTTTGGGTCACGAAACCGATGGTTCGGTTGCGCAGTAGGGACAGTTCCTTATCGCTCAGCTCAGTCACTTCACGCCCATCCACACGCACGGTTCCCGAACTTGGGCGCACCAATCCGGCGACCATATTAATCAGGGTGCTTTTACCGTTACCTGAGCGGCCGACGATGGCGACGAATTCCCCGGCGTCAATCGTGAGATCGACGTGACTGACCGCGTCAAACGGCGTGCCGCGACGGACGAACTGGCGGGTCAAATCCACCAATTCCAGCAGATGAGATGCAGTTTCGGTCATGTCACTCCCCTTCTCGCAGGGTCAGATAGGCTTCGGGGCGGCCAAGTCGCCACATGGTCAGCAACGAGCCGACAATGCCGATGGCGGTTGAGCACACAATAGTTATGGCAATGAATCCGATAACGACGGCCGGTCCGGCTTGCAGATATGGCAATTGCAATTGTTTGCCGATTAGCGAACTGAATGGGAAGATCACGAGGCTCGCCACGCCTACGCCGATTACACCGCCAATCAGTCCGATAATGGCCGATTCCTTGAGAATGATGACGTTCAACATGCCACGCGTGGCTCCCATAATGCGCAGGGACGCGAACTCGCGCTTGCGTTCGTTCGCCGAAGAGGCGAATACGGCGAGCAGCACGATCACACCCATCACCCAGATCACGGCCACGAACACCTTGAGGTAGGTGACCAATGCGGTCAGCGAGGTCTTGGTATTGGCGGTGATGCCGCCAGGATACACGTAGCCCAGATCGGCGAATCGGGAGTCAATGCGTTTGATGTTCTCGGCCACGGTTTGCGCCTCATACCCCTGCTTGACCTTGATCATCACGGTGGAGACGGCCTTGCCCGCATATTCCATGGGCATGACCTGCTTGGAGACCTTGGACGATGCGGCGACCATGTCGGGCACAGTGGCCTGGTTGATGAACACCGAATTGTCGAGGCTGGTGCCGGTATTGGCCAGCTGAGCGATCACCGGCCATTTACGGCCGTATAGCTCAATGGTGCCATCGGTGGACACATTGACGTTCGCGCCGGCGATCATCTTGCCGTCTTCGAGGGTGCCTTTGAATTGGGACGCAACCCATGGCTCGATAACGAAGTCGGTGGACGGGTCGTAGCCGATGATCTGCAGTTTTTCGTCGCAGCAGGCGGCGGCCAGTGACGATATGTAGGTTTGTTCGCTGGCTTGTTCGATGCCATCCGCTTGCTTGACCTCAGTGGCGATGTCTCTGGTGAAATAGAACGTGCTGGGGTTGCCGTTGGTCAACAGCGCTTCGGCTTTCTGCGCGGTGTCCTGAGGCACAACCATCAGGTCGGCGCCGAGGCGCTTCTCCATGCTGGTCATACCGGTGTTGAGGTTCATGGTCAGCATGGTGCCGCCGAAGAATGTCAGCGCAAGAATGGTGACGACGGCGAGCAGGGCGCCGGTGCGGAATGGCTTGCGCTTGAGATTTTCAAGCGGCAGGCCGCGCAATGCGATATGCGATGGCACGATGGGGGTCCTTATCGATTATGGTGCGGTTGCAATAAGCGAGACCGGAACCCGACTCCTGGAATGAAATCGGACCCCAGTCACACAAGGTCAAGTTCAGTGCTTGGCCGCTCGGGAATCGAGCCAGATGGCGACAGCGGCGAATACGAGAGTGAGTACGCCGAGCACGATAAGCGTGGGCAGCATGACCATGCGGCAGTGCATCATGGCGCCCTTGCAGATGCCGATCAGGAAGGTGGGCACAGCAAGCAGCAGCAACGCGTTAGCGATGGCGGCGATGTTCAGACCAATACGGACCTGGGCGTTGACGAACAAGGCCACGACGCCGAGCACCAGAATCACAACGCCGATACCGGTGGCGGCTTGCTGCGAGTAATGGCAGGCACCCGGCATGTCATGGCCGGTGCAAGCGTGAGCAAAGGTCTGGGGTGCGATGGCAATAAGCGCACCGAACAGAATATTGGGCACGGATGCGAACAGCTTGTTCTTCATAACTTCCTTCCTCTCCCCTGCTACCAAGGGTTCGTGAGCACAACCTCCGCATTATGGCCACAGTGTGATGAGGAACACAAGTCTTGTTTTTTATGAGATTATCTGGTATATGCTTTCAGCTCACAGCTTTTCGATCGGTGCCACGCGGAGCATGAGGCGTTTGACGCCGGCTGACCCGAAGTCCACGGTGATGACCGAATTGCGGCCCTTGTCCTGCGCGTCGGTGACCTTGCCGAGACCGTACTGATCGTGGCTGATCATGTCGCCCACAGCAAAGTCAGAGATATTCAGTCCATTATCTTTAGCGAGCTTGGAACTTGGCATGGAAGATCCGGCGGAACCGGACTTCGGCGTGGTGTGGCGCGTAGTGACCTTGCCGCCACGAGTGCCGCCGGACGCCGAACTGGAACGGGAACGAGAACCATATGAAGAGCCGGAACCCGAACCATAGGACGAACCCGAGCGCGAGCGGGAACCGTAGGAGGAGCCGGAACGTGAGCCATACGATGAACCGCCCGAACGGGAGCCATAGGACGAGCCAGACCCATAGCTTGACGAGCCGTAATGAGATCTCGAGCCATACGACGAACCCGAACCGCGAGAGCCGAATGTCGAGGACCCACCGAACGTCGTACCGCCAAAATCGTCATCATCCCAGCCGCCGTAATCGTCGGCGAATCCATCGGATTCCCAGTTGGCGCGCATGCGTTCCACGCCGGCCTCACGACGCTTCCAGTCGATCAGCGAATCCGGAATCTCGTCAAGGAACTGGCTGGGCATCATATCGGCGGCCTGACCCCACTGGGAGCGTACAGCCGCGCGCGTGACGTACAGCCGCTGCTTGGCGCGGGTAATACCCACATAGGCAAGTCGGCGTTCTTCCTGCAGTTCTGTGGTGTCTTCCATCGAGCGCGAGTGTGGGAACGTACCCTGTTCCATACCGGTCAGGAATACCACCGGATATTCGAGGCCCTTGGCCGTGTGCAAGGTCATCAGCGTTACTTTGCCGAAGTCTTCGTCTTCGCTGGGCAGCTGATCGGAATCGGCCACGAGCGCGGTGGTCTCCAGGAATGCGGATAGCGTGGCGTCGGGCGTGTTCTGCTCGAACTCGGCTGCGGTGGACTGCAGCTGGGAGAGGTTTTCCAAACGGGAGGCGTCCTGCGGGTCCACGGACTTTTCCAGCTCTGCACGCAAGCCGGACTTCTCCAGCACTTCGGCCACAATCTCGCTGGGCTTGGCGTCATGTGCTCGCGTGAATTGCGAGAGCTCACCCATCAAATCACGGAAGGCCTTGAGCTGCGTGGCGGTACGCGTGGGCACGTCCTGAATTTCATCCAAATGCATGAGTGCATAGAAGAAGCTGGTGCCACGTTCGCGCGCATAGGCGAGCAGGATGCCCTCGGCACGATTGCCGAGCCCGCGCTTGGGCACGTTCAAAATTCGACGCAGGTTCACGTCATCATCCGGGTTGACCAGCGCCTGCAGGTAGGCCAGCGCGTCCTTGATTTCACGGCGTTCGTAGAACTTGGTGCCGCCGACGAGCTGGTACGGCAGCCCTGCGTTGATTAACGCCTCTTCGAGCGAGCGGGACTGCGCGTTGGCGCGATACATAATCGCCATGTCAGAGTAGGCGATATCTTCTTCGGCGTGCAGTCGGGCGATTTCGGTGGCCACCCACTGGGCCTCCTGCTGGGCGTTATCCGCCGCGTAGCCGACGATTGGCTCGCCTTTACCGAGTGCTGTCCACAGTTTCTTGGGCTTGCGTCCCTCGTTGTTGCTGATCACCGCGTTGGCCGCGTCCAAAATGGTCTGCGTCGAACGATAGTTCTGTTCGAGCATGATGGTCTTGGCGTTCGGGAAGTCCTGTTCGAAATCCTGGATGTTGCGGATGTCGGCGCCGCGGAAGGCATAGATGGACTGGTCGGAATCGCCCACGACGGTGATCCAAGCAGGGCCCGCCTTGCCGGCGTTCGGCGCGCCCGGAATGGCCTTCTCCCCTGTGTCCACACCGGCCAGCTCGCGTACGAGCACATACTGGGCGTGGTTGGTGTCCTGATACTCGTCGACCAGAATGTAGCGGAAACGGTGATGGTAGTACTCGGCGACGGCCGGGTCGGTGCGCAGCAGTTCGACCGTGCGCCCAATCAGATCATCGAAGTCGACGGCGTTGGCCAGAGCGAGCCTGTGCTCGTATTCGGCGTATATCACCGCGTAGATGGCTTCAAGGTCGCCCACCGTGCCGAACTGGTAGCCGCGCTGGCCGGGCGTGAAGTCGGGCGCATGGACGGCGAGGTTTTCCTTCCAGCCGGTCAGGTTGTTTTTCAGGTCGGAGATGTGGCCGAGGATCGAACGCGGGGTGTAGCGCTTGATATCGAGGTTGAATTCGGTGGCGATGATTTTGACGAGTCGCTCGGAGTCGGCGGAATCGTAGATGGAGAAGCCGGATTTGAGGCCGATGGATTTGCCGTCGCGGCGCAGGATGCGCACGCAGGCGGAGTGGAAGGTGGAGACCCACATACGCTGGGCCACCGGGCCAATCAGCGAGCCGAGTCGTTCGCGCATCTCGGCGGCGGCCTTGTTGGTGAAGGTGATGGCCAGGATCTGGCTGGGCCATGCGCCGAACTGGCTCAGGATCCATGCGATGCGTCGGGTGAGGACTCGGGTTTTGCCGGAACCGGCGCCGGCTCCGATCAGCAGCGCCTGGCCGCGGTATTGCACGGCTTCGGCCTGCTGCGGGTTCAGGTCGCCTACGAGTTCCTGCGCGCTGCGGGCGATGACTTCCGGCTCGTCGTACACTGTTGCCTCCCTTTGAATCGCGACATTCATGTTTACCACATGCACGGGTCAGCGTCGGTGTGACGAACCGGCCCGGGGCTGGGCGGCCGGCGGACGGTTCCGTTACAAGCGAATGACGTTCCGACGGCCGACGGTATCACTCGGCGAAGAACCGCCGCCGCACCGCCCCTCGCATCGGACAACGTACACTTGCAGATATCCATATCATCCATATCGGTTGTGGCACACGATGACAGGAGGTCCGATGCAGGAACTTGAGGAACGAATCCAGAGCGAGGGAACGGTAAAGGAAGGTGACGTGCTCAAGGTGGACGCATTCCTGAACCACCAGTGCGACGTACGTCTGTTCGACCGTATGGGAGCCGCGTGGGCCAAGCATTTCGCCGGCAAGCACATCACCAAAATTCTGACCATCGAAGCGTCCGGCATTGGCATCGCATGCGTGGCCGCCCAGCATTTCGGCAATGTGCCGGTGGTGTTCGCCAAGAAAGCGCAGTCCATCAATCTGGACGGCGACCAGTACACCACCACCGTGTATTCCTTCACCAAGCAGAAGGAATTTCCGGTGATCGTGGCCAAGAAGTATCTGAATGCGGGTGACCATGTGCTGCTGATCGACGATTTCCTGGCCAACGGCAAGGCGCTGCGCGGCCTGATTGATCTGTGCAAGGCGGCCGGCGCCACGGTCGAGGGCATTGGTATCGCCGTGGAGAAGGGCTTCCAGGGCGGCGGCGACGCGCTGCGCGCCGATGGTTACGACGTAGATTCGTTGGCCATTGTCGAATCCATGGATCCTGGAACCGGCGAGATCACCTTTAGGCACTGAGGACTATTGCCCGCTCCCGCTGGCGGGAGCTGTCACGACAGCGACTGAGGGTGGTTCATCTTGACCGCAGACCACCCTCAGTCGGCTACGCCGCCAGCTCCCGCCAGCGGGAGCAAACAAAAAGGGAACAGAGAAAAGAGAATCATGTCAGAGAAGAAAACCAAGAATTCCATATCATTTGAGGCATTGTCCTCGCTGGACGCGCCCGTATCCTTCTGGAAGGGCGTTCCGTTCGGCCTGCAGCATGTGATGGCCATGTTCGTGGCCAACCTTGCCCCGATCTTCATCGTCGCATCCGCCGCGAAGATGACGCCGGCCCAGTCGGCCACAATCATTCAGTCCGGTCTGCTGGTGGCAGGTCTCGGTACCTGTCTGCAACTGTATGGCGCGTGGCTCATCGGCTCCCGGCTACCGATGGTCACCGGCATCTCCTTCACCTACGTGGCGGCCGCCGTGGCGATTTGCGCGGACAAGGGCTATGGCGCCGTGGTCGGCGCGGTGATGGTCGGCGGCCTGCTGGAACTCGTGCTGGGCTTGACGGCCAAATATTGGCGTCGGTTCGTGCCGCCAATCGTCTCCGCCATCGTGGTCACCTCCATCGGTTTCTCCCTGCTCAACGTGGGCGCCACGAGCTTCGGCGGCGGCAGCGGCGCCAAGGACTTCGGCAACTGGCAAAATCTGACGCTCGGGCTTATATCATTGGTCGCCTGCTTGGCATTCCAGCTGTTGATGAAGGGCACGGCCAAGCAGCTGTCCGTGCTATTCGGTCTGGTGGTCGGTTACGTGGTGGCCATCTGCATGGGCAAGGTCGATTTCTCCGGTTTCCAGAACCTTGCCATTGTGTCTGTGCCGCAGATCATGCCATTCAAGCCCGAGTTCGACTGGGGTTCGATCATCTCCATCGGCCTGCTCTATGTCGTCTCCTCTGTTGAGGTGCTGGGTGACACCGCCGCGCTGACCAAAGTGGGTCTGAACCGTACGCCGACCGAACGCGAGACTGCTGGCGCCATCGCCGGTGACGGCCTTATCTCCACCGTCTCCGGCCTGTTCGGCTGCCTGCCGCTGACCTCCTTCGCGCAGAACATCGGACTTGTGGCCATGACCAAGGTCGTCAATCGTAAGGTCATTCTTTCCGGTGGCGTAATCCTGATTTTGGCGAGCTTCGTGCCGGCCATCGCCGAGGTGTTCAACTCGCTGCCGCAGGCTGTGCTCGGCGGCTGCACCATCATGATGTTCGGCAATATCATTCTTTCCGGCTTCCAGATGATCGCCGAAGCGGGCTTCACGCAGCGCAACATCACGATTGCGGCGCTCTCGCTGACCATCGGCATCGGCTTCACCCAGGTGAGCGACATCTTCGCGCAGTTCCCGGCCCTGTTCCAGCAGATCTTCGCCTCGAACTGCATCGCCGTGGCGTTCGTGGTGGCCGTGATCCTGAACGCCGTGCTGCCCAGTGAGGAGCATTTCCTCTCCGCGCCCAAGGAGGCACCGGCCGACGACGAGTGACGACCGCCGGATCTTTTCGCATGTGCCCGCAACCATTTCGGTTTGCGGGCACATGTGTTATGCGGGAATCCAGCGAACGAACAAGCATACGGACTTTTCCGATCGCATTGCTGCGCCATCGCAATCTTCACAAAACCACGTTGCCAATCATATCGTTTTTCGATATATCATTATCGTTATTCGAAATATTCGATGCAAGGGATCGTCTCATAAAGCGCTACATGAACAAGTGGGTCCTGCTTGGATTGAAGGTCATCATCGCGCTGGTCTGGCTGGCCTGCCTCTGGAGCCAGACGTTCGCCGCGCCCATACTGAGCGAGGCGATGGCCGGCCTGTACTCCAGCCAGGTGGCGATGCGCTGGCCATACCTCATCATGGGCATACTGTTCCTGGTATGCGTCGAGATAGCGTTTGCGGCCGTCTGGCGGCTGCTTTCGCTATCCGGCTCCGGCACGGTGTTCACCGCCAAGGCCATGCCCTGCGTGAACTGGGTGCTTGGCTGCGCGGCGATCGCCACTGCGCTGACCGTTCTCGTATCCCTGTGTTTCCTTATCTCCGGCTGGCATGATGCGACCATGCCGGCCATGGATTACTACACCATCGCCTTGGTGCTTGGTGTGGCGGTTCTCGCCGAAATCGGATTCATGCTGCTGATGGTCGTGATGAAAGGCCTGCTGCGCGCCGCCACCGACCAGTCCAGCGAGCTCGAGCAGGTGATCTGATATGACGATTCGCATCAATCTCGACGTCATGATGGCCAAGCGCAAGATCGGGCTCGGCGAGCTCGCCGAGCAAATCGGCATCACCCCCGCCAATGTGTCCATTCTGAAGAACGGACGTGCCAAAGCCGTTCGCTTTACCACGCTGGATGCGCTTTGCAAGGCCCTCGACTGCCAGCCCGGCGACATTCTCGAATGGGAGGACAGCGACTGGTAGTCGTTCAGCCCATCGGGGCGAACGCCATGCAGGCGCGTGCGATCATCCAGACCGCGAAGGCGATGGCAAGCTGAATCACCTTTTGCACTCTAGAACTTGGAACGACTTATAAGCCTGTGCAAGGCTCTCGTAAGGAGCTTTCTGCCTTCAAAGAGGTACCTGATACGCGAGAACTCGAGTATGAGCGTTGGAATTGCAACGGTCATGCTCGAGTTCTCAAGGCTTAGATACCCCTTTGAAAGCAGATAGCATTCCGCAAAAGGCCTGATGCACCTCTTTCAAAGGAGATAGCTACAAGTTTTATGCTCAGATGCCCGGATGAGCAGTTGCTCAGACATGCAGACGCGCCACCCATTCGCGCACGAGAGCTACGACGGCTTCGGGTTGGTCGATGTGCGCGTTGTGACCGGCATTGTCTAACGTCACGAAGGTGGCGTTGGGATAGTGCGGCAACAGGGCTTGCTGGTCTTCGTATCCGACGATCTGGTCTTGTTTGCCGGTGACGATGAGCACCGGACCTGCATATGTGCCGAGTGTTTCCTCGGGGTCGTCATCCAGCCAATAGCGTTGATCCAGTCGTTCGCACGCCGCACGGTCACACAACGCCACACCAGGCAAGATGAACCGCTGGTAGCGCCGCCATGCATCGAATGACTGGTTGACGCCCATGGTGATGAAGTCGAACACCTGTTCCTGCGGCAGGGAGTGCGTCAGTTTGGGATTGGGATTCGCAACCACGTGTTCGGCCACATGCCGGCCGGCATGCTGCGGGTCCACAACCGGCGCGATCAGCGCCATGCCGACCACTCGGCGAGGTTCGCGCGCCAATACTTCACGGACAAGCGCACCGCCCATCGAGTTGCCGACCATGGCGAATGGGGTTGCTTTGCCGACAAGGCCGTCAATGACCGTTTGCAGCCAATCAGCCATTTCCGGCAGTCCACAGGCATTCTCGGGCAGTGCCGGCGTACGCCCAAAGCCGGGTAGGTCCAGGTATATGCGGCGAATCGAATCATTGCCGTCGAATGCTTCATCGAGCATCATCAGCGAACGATGGTCCACACCCATGCCATGCACAAACACGACGGACAATCCATTATCATTGCCCTCGATGGCGTAATACGGCTGCGGCTGTGTCATACGTTCCTCTCTCAAACCGGGACTGGGTGTATTTCACACAATAGCGTCTACGGTTCCTTCGCCGCCGAAACAGTTTCGAACGGCATTCTCGGTTTCAAGGGGCTGATTCTGTTATCCGGGAACATCTACTTCCACTTCGAGGGGCTGGTCGAAGCTCAAACCAAAAGTAGAAACGGCGTAACGACAACGCCATCCCGCCATTTTTATGATCTGTCTACTTAACCATCCGCCCCTTGAAACGGAAGTAGATGTTCTGGAAATGGCGAATCAGCCCCTCGAAGCGGAAATAGACGATTACAACCCAGATTATCAATCTTGGCCACGCTGAAACACGGACATTGGAACATTCTTCTCGGTTCGGCTTGTGCGAGAGTCAAAGGGCGTGAAGAATTATGGCAAAGTCATCGGTGCTATGAGCATTCATCAGGCAGATATGACACTCTGACTGGTGGTGATCAGATTGACGTGACGATATGACATAGACGCGCAATCAGGCGAAGACCGATAAGGCCAGGAAGGAGGCGAGATGGTTCGGCGAACGCGATACCGGGCTCGTCGCCGCTCGGGCGGCAGATGGGTGCTGGTGTTTATCGTCGCTTGCGTCATCGTCGCGATTCTGGCCGCGCTCATCTATCTGCCACGCATTTTCTTTTCCTCCGGCACCCCTTCCCGCGCCTCCGACGACGCCTATTGTTCGGCGAAACCAGCCGACGGCCCAAGCTATTCCCTCATGCCGGAACAGGCCCAGAACGCGGAGCTCATCGCCAACATCGCCATCAATCGCGGACTGCCGGATCATGCGGCGACGGTGGCCATCGCCACGGCCATGCAGGAATCGCGAATCACGAACCTTTCCTATGGCGATCTGGATTCCATCGGACTCTTCCAACAGCGGCCGAGCCAAGGTTGGGGAACCGTGGAACAGGTGTCCGACATGACGTATGCCACGAACATCTTCTACGACCATCTGATGCAGGTGCCGGACTGGGAGACGATTCCCATCGAGGACGCGGCCCAGGAAGTGCAGCGTTCAGGATACCCGGATCTGTACGCCACATGGGACGCCATGGCGCACGCTTGGGCTGCGGGACTGACCGGTGAATTCGGAGCGACTATTTCATGCGCGCTGGAGCCGGCAACATCGTCGGATGCCGATGGGCTTATCGCTGCGCTTCCTGTTGCCTATCCGAGTGTTACCGCCGCTACTGCGCCTGCGACTGCCGAGGGAAACGGTAATAATTTATCAAACGGTACGACAATCACCGTAGCTCTGCCCGACGGCCTGTCCGCAGACGACCACAATCGCCTGTGCTGGCAGGTTACGGGCTGGCTGGTCACGCACGCACGCCAATACGGCATCGACGCATTGCATGCGAACGGCATGGACTGGAATCGCAAAGACGGTGTTTGGACAGGAAACGAAACCGTCGAGCAGACCATCACCGTCACATTGGTCTAATCAGGCAATCAAACGTCTAACTTTTGACGAATCCGGCACTCCCCTATTCAGCAATAAACTACTAAGATAAAAGCACATTACAGGCCTATTCAAAAGAAATGGGGAATCTATGAGCAAGGCGTTGATTGCGGTGGATGTGCAGCCGACATTTTGCGAGGGCGGCGAATTGGGTGTTGAGGGCGGCAACGCGGTCGCCGAACGAATTGCCGATTATGTGAATGCGCATCGTGGCGAATACGCGTATATCGCCACCACGCAGGATTGGCATATCGAGCCAGGCGCGCACTGGTCGGCTGAGCCAGATTTCGTGGATACATGGCCGAAGCATGGCGCGGCCGGTACGTCGAACGCCGAACTGCATCCGGCGATCAAGGCGCTGGGCGTCGAGCATCATTTCAAGAAGGGCCAGTATTCGGCGGCATATTCCGGGTTTGAGGGTATCGAGGACAATACTGACCGCATCCAGACCCGTGAGGAGGTCTCGGCTGAACAGGCCGCCGGCAAGACACTAGCCGACGCGCTGAAGACGGCCGGCGTGAGCCGCGTGGATGTGGTGGGCATCGCCGAATCGCATTGCGTCAAGGACACCGCGCTCGATGCCAGGAAGCTCGGTTTCGAGGTCACCGTGTTCGAGGACCTGACCGTACCGGTCAGCGAGGAGCTCGGTGTCGCGGCCCGCAAACAGATGGCGGCAGCCGGCATCGCGCTGGTCGAGTCGCGCTGATCGATTCGGATATACCCGCAGCGAACGCATAGCTGTTTCCACATATTCAGGACTTACACTGCCGCATAGTCGATGTGTAAGGAAGGCGATTATGGTTACGATGCTGCTGACTTCGATGTTCCATAACGTCTCGCCCACCGTGCATGAAATCGAGCCGCGGCCACAGGGCAAACGGGTCGTCTTCATTCCAACGGCGAGCGCTGTGGAACCGTGGGGACCGGCTCGTACGGCATTGAGCAAACACGCGCTACAACGGCTCGGCTTCGAGGTCGAACAACTGGATGTGGAAAACATGCCGAGCGACTCCGCCGAGGACATCACCCACAAAATCACCGAGGCTGATTGCATCTATGTGGGCGGCGGCAACACGTTCTTTCTCCTGCAGGAGTTGCGCCGCACCGGTGCCGACCGGGCCATCATCAATCAGGTGCGCGCCGGCACGCCGTATATCGGCGAGTCCGCAGGCTCGGTCATCACGGCACTCGACATCGGCTACATCAAGCTCATGGACCGCACGGACAAAGCCCCCGATCTCACCGATTACACAGGATTGGGCCTGGCTGATTTCCACGTGGTCCCCCACCATCATGCAGCGGCCATGGGTCACGCCGCACAACGCATTCTCGACCGGTATGGCGCTAATCTCAGTCTCAAGCCTCTTACCAACCGGCAGGCCCTGCTCGTCAAGGATGGCAGAACCCGGTTGCTGCGATGATGCGGGTCGTCGGCCCGTCGCCCATTCGGCATCGCCGTGGTGTGTCCGGCCTGATATGCCTATCGAGCGGCATCAATCACACAGCAATGTGGCTGGGAACCTCGCCGAACGTCAACACCTGCGTACATCAGCACGGCAAGATCTGCCGAAAGACGCCCGGCGCACGAGATGCCAGCCGGCCCCATCCGTCACCTCAGTGCCGTACCGGGTCAGGCATGGCCTTGAGCAACGGGATGAATCCGGCGCACAGTACCAGGGCCACGACGGCGAGTATCTGCCAGTGGGCGGAGCCTAGCCAGCCGCCCCACGTGCCGACGGCACCGCCGATCGCATACGCGAACCTGGCACGGCCGCTGAATTTGGCCAGGTCACCACCGCTCAGCAGCAGTTGTCGCGATACGATCACGCCATGCGCCAGCAGGCCATAGCCGAGGTTGTTGATGAGCCATCCGACGCACACCACGGCAAACTCGGGAACCAGTACGGCGGCAAGGGAAATCGCCGTGGCGATTGCCCCGATGGCGGACACGGCGTGCATGCCGAGTTTTGCGGAGAGCCGCATGTAGACAAACGATCCGATGATGCTGCCCACGCCGCCGAATGCGTAGACCACGGTCAGCATATCGCTGCCGTACCGGGAGCCGATGCCCAGCAACGCATAGCTTGCCCACAGCGACGGAATCAGCGCAAGCAGCAGCGATGCGATCAGCAGTCTGACCCGGGTCAAGCGGGTGACCGGAGTGCGCTGCGGCGCGTGTGACGTGTCGGCCGCCGTGGATTCGTCGGCGGAGCCGTCGCCGTCATCGCCGCCCGCACCATCGTTGCCGAATCCCGGCATGAACTCGCGGGTGCGGAATCGCGTCAGCGCGCAGGCAAATGACAGTGCCGACGAGGTGAGCAGCATGGCCATGATGGAGGCGTTGGCCAAGGCCGATCCGGCAACCTGGCCCAGCAACGTACCGCCCACGCTGGCAATCACGGCGACGTAGCCGCTGTACTTGACGAGCATGTCATCGTCGTCGCCGGCCGCATCCATCTCGAACACTTCGGAGGCCACGTCGATGACCTGCCCGGTCATCAGCAGCAGGCATGACAGGGCCAGCAGCAGCCACTTCCAATACGTCCAACCGTTGGGCACCAGCGCGACCGCCAAGCACAGTACGCCTTCCACGCCCTCCGTGGTCGCAAGCGAACGGAACGAGCCGAACCGCTGCACGATCCATGCGGATATCGGAGAAGCGAAGTCGATGACCAGATTGAACGTCTTGCGGAACGCGATCACCCATGCCGGCAGTTCGACGATCAGAATCGAAGGAATCACCGACCCCTCGAAAATCGCGTTGGACAGCATCGAAAACGTCATACCCACCAACGCCCATCGCAACGCCCTGCTCAATACCGATAATCCTCGCATACCTTAGTTCCTTGTCCGTGCCAGTGTAACGGAATTATGACTTCTCAATCGTCCCCCCGCTGTCTAAATGAAAGTGCAACACCCTTTCACTGGTTATCTGGACAATCCCAATCTAAAGGGTGTTGCACTTTCATTTAGACAGCGGCCCCCATATCCGCATGTCACTGCTGCTATCATAATGAGCCAGTAGACGCCTTTAAGCGTTCTGACAGCCATGGAATCGAAAATCGCTATGCACATCATAGAACAGCACTGCCAAGGCAAGAGGTCTGACCAGTCGCTCAATGAGGACGGGCTGATCATCACCGATGGTTTCGCGGCAGTGGTGGATGGAGTGACCAGCAAAAGAGTGCACCACCTTGCCGGCCTTGTTCTTGGCCGCGTCCAGCACCGGGGTGATGTCAGCGGCCCATTTTCACGCACCGAACGTCCGGCGAGCATGTCGTTGCTGCCCACGCACACGATCAGCACGTCCGGCCGGTCGTTGATATCGCCAATCATCCGGTAGCGCACGCGCCGGGCGGTCGCGCCGAGCTTGCCGACCGTACGCCAGGCCACCGGCCGACCGGTACGCTTGGCGACGCGCGCGGCAAGCAGCGGCATGATGCCTTTCGACTGGCCGTCCACGCCACCCAACATAGTCCGCCCGCCTCGACCGGCCGATCTCGTCAGTGAACACGCGGAATCGAACCCTACATCGACGTTCGTTTCGTCTGGTTTGGCCCATGAATTCTGGATGAATTGGGGTGAACCGGCGGGGCTGGAGGCGAGCGGGCGGCGGATTATGGGGCACAATGGTGTCAAGGAGGCCGCCATGGTCGATGACTATACTGCCAAAATGACTGAGCTGATCGAACTCATGCGTCTGATCGGCAACGATACGCAGCAGTGCGAGGTCAAGGAATGCAAGCGCAAGATCTCCTCGACCATTACCGATACGTTGTCCGCGTTCTCCAACGGCTCCGGCGGCTGGATTATCCTGGGCCTGTCTGAAAAGAACGGGTTCACGCCGGTCGAGGGATTCGACGCGCGCGCCATGCAGGAGGCGCTGAGCCAGGCGTGCGAGAAGATGACGCCGGTGGTGCGGCCCGTGATCGTCACCTGCCCGTTCGAAGGCGTGAATCTGGTGTTCGCGCGCATCGACGAGATGCTGCCGCGCGACAAGCCCTGCTTCACCACCGCGCTCGGACCGCACAGCGGCTCGTTCATCCGCACCGGCGACGGCGACCGGCGCATGACCTCCTATGAGGTCGACCGGCTCATCGAGGAGCATCTGCAGCCCACGTACGATTTGGATATCGTGCCCGGCGCCACGACCGATGACCTCGACCCGCAGCTTGTTGCCGGATTGTTGGCGCGCGTGCGCGAACAGCATCCGCGCGTGTTCGCCGACCGGGACGGCATCGATGTGCTGCTGGATCTGCAGGTGTTGCGCCATGATGATTCCGACGAGTCGGAGGTCGGCGGAATACTGCGTCCCACCTTGGCCGGACTGCTGGCGTTGGGCCGCTATCCGCAGAAGTTCTATCCGCGGCTCGGCATTTCGATAGCCGTGTTTCCGGGGACGAGCCGGGACGATGTGTTCCGGGGCGACGAGCGATTGGTCGCCTCGAAGTCGGTGGTCGGTTCGATTCCGGTGATGATCGACGATGCGGTCGACTCGTTGATGCGTTGGATTGGCGCGAAGAAGCCCGATTATCCGCCGCTCGTGTTGCGCGAGGCGATTGCGAACGCGCTCACCCACCGTGATTATTCGCCCGATGCGCGCGGCACGCAGGTGCATATCAGCGTGTTCACCGATCGCATCGAGATCACCAATCCGGGTGGCCTGTACGGCATGGTGACACATGACGTGCTGGCGAGCCCGCATCCGGTGACGGGCGCGCCGTTCGTCTCCACCCGAAACCAGTTCCTGTTCACGCTGCTGGAGTCCACGCCGTATCCGGGCGGCGGGTTTGTGAACCCGGAAGGCGGCGACGGCTACCAGCGCATCGCCGCCGCGTTGCGCGAGGCCGGCATCGAGCCGGCGACCACGCGCAACGACATCAACACGTTCACGATGACCATCACCAAGCAGCGCACGATGGCGAACAGTTCACCGGGCGACGTGGTCAAGGCGATTATGACCGTACTGGAGCGGCATTCGGCCATGAGCGTCAAGGAGATCATGCGCGAACTACAGTTGACGCCGCTGGCCGCCACATCCGGTATGCGCGAGCTGATGAAGGAAGGGCGGGTCGCCCGAGTCAAGTTCGCCGACGACTCGGTACAGCGGTATCGGTTGAAAGGCTGATTTCTCACTCGGCCAGCTGCGTGGTGGCGGGCGCGGCCAGGGTGGGACGGGATCGGCGGAAGCGGCCGGCGGCCAGGCCAATGCAGATGAACATCACACCGAACAGTGCGACCAATCCCAGCGAGCCGGCCCAGCCGGCGACGCTCACGCCGCTCTCCGCAGCCGTGCCGGAGCCGAGCGCGTTGTCGATCGCGGTGCAATACCACCAGCCGGGCAGGAACTTGGCTATGGTCACCATCACGCCGGGCATCATGTCAACCGGCAATGCGACGCCCGACGTGAACATGATGAGCAGGCCGAAGATATTGGCGAATCCGTTGGCAGCCGCCTCCGAAAACCCGAATTCGCTGAGCATGAATCCACAGGCGACAGTCATCAGCGCATATACGCAGGTTGCGCAGAACGTCATCAGCACCCCCCCGACGCTCAGGTGCAACGGATCGAGTCCCGCCGCCATCATCAGACCGATCGAGAGCACCAGATAGCCGACGCATACGACGAGCGCGAATCCGCCCAACGTCAGCAACCGCTGGAGTCCCATCGACGACATACGTTGCGGGGATGCGGTGAGACGACGGCGAACCTCCCCGGTGGTGAATGTGCCCAGAATCATTGATCCGCAGACGGTCATCGCCAAAAACAGCGGATGCAGCGCGGTTTTCATGGTGTTGCCGAATCCGCTGGCCGCCATGTCCGAAGCACTTTCCGCGTCCGCGCTTGCCGTGTCGATCACAGCGACCTTATGGTTCGCGTCCATGTCACTCGCCGATGCGGCAGCCGCTTTCGATGCCTCGAACAGATCGCCGACGCTGGGTTTCTCAATCTGACCGGCCGGCAGCATATCAAGCATGTCCTGATTCGAGAATTCACCAAACCCGCCCATGCCATCTTCAGACGAATCACCCGCAGTGTCTCCAATGTCGATGCCGGCCATAGCTGCGAGCGCCGCACTATCGACCGTCGTATGCGAGCCAATCAGTGCCGTACGCGTGAGTGAAAGGAACCCGATGACGTTCATCCGGGCCATCGAGCCTGCGCCGGACGTATAGCTGGTGACCGTGTCCACGTTTGGTGGATTCTCGCCTGTCGCCGCGGCATCAATGAAATCGTCGGCGAAACCATCGGGGATGATGACGATCAGATCCACCCAGTTCGAGGCGACGGCTTGTTGCAGAGTTTCACTAGCATCGTCAACGTTCACCAGTTCGCTGGAATCCGACAGGTATGTGCGCATCGATGACGCGATGCCGCCCCTGTCCGAGTCTCGATCGATGACGGCGACACGCATTTTGGCCGGCTCGAATGCCGCGGCTGCGGAATCGGATGTGCCAGACAGCATCGACCAGCTGATAGACAGCATCATGATGCCCACGAACACGAGGTAAATCAACAGGTAGGCCCTGTGCGAGAACAGTACACGCAATGTGGCTTTACAGGTGTTCATAGCGTTGCCTCCTCAGCATTGCGATGCCGGCCAAGAGGAATACCGCGCTCATCGCCAGCAAAATGGCACAAGTGGTGATGAACGGCTGGTAGCTGTCGTAGTACAAAATGTCGTAAAACAGGTTCGTCACCTGTTGCGCGGGGTTGATGGTGCCGAGGATGGGCGCGTTGCGTGCTATCCAGTCACTGATCTGCATGGCGAAGCCGCCGTACAGTCCGGTGAACAGCGACAATATGCAGGCGATTCCGCTCGACAAACCGTATTTCGTGTCGTAGGAAAGCTTCGGTACCGCGCCGAGCAGGGTGCCTGCTGAGCTGGTCATGAACGAGGCGATGATGACCGCGAAAATCGCTGCCGGTTCGCGTCCGCCGAGCGAGACGTTGCAGGCGAGCCGGATATAGGCCAATGCGATGGACAGGGCGACCGACGAGCACAGCCAGCAGGAGAGGAAGCCCGCGACGAGCTGTTTGGCCCGGCTCAGCGGCGCTACGGTCCGCCGTATGCCCAGCGCGGACAGGTTCGCCTGTGCGGCGGCGACTGTGCTGATGGAGTATCCCATGGCCATCATGCAGGACATGGCCAGCAGCGCGTAATAGTATCGGGCGATCGCGTCAGGCTGGAAATGCGTGAGCGTCGTCTCATGGGTCATGTCGACGTTCTGCCCGACGCTGTTCCAGAAGTTCCGGCTGAGCGCGGCCTGTGGATTGTCGGCGATGGTCTGCCGGGTGACGGCGTCGGTGCGGTTGTACAGGTCGATGACGCCGCGCAGGGCCGCGAGGCTAATGTCCAGTCCGCTGTTTTGCGTGGAGTCTTTGGCTGTGACGGCGGTTTCCCGGCTCACGGTCATCGCCAATCGGCCGTTATTGTCGGCGGTCAGATAGCCGTTGGCAGTGCCGTCGGCGAGCCGTTGTTCGGCCTCCTTCACGGTGCCGACTGTGGTGATGGTCAGCAGCTTTTGGTCGATTCCGGCGTAGGTCGTGTCGTCTGAGGCCGATTCCGTTTCCCCGGCCAGCGCGTCTACGAAGGTGCGGGCACCGTCCGCCTGCTGCCAACGGGTGTCTTCGATGACGGCCATCGGCACCGGCTTGAGTTCATATGCTTCGGCCAGCCCGCCGAACAGTCCGTTGAACATGGTCGCCAGCACGATCGGGAACACGGTCATCCAGAACAACGCCGACCGGTTGCGCAAGTTCGCTTTCAATGCGACCAGAAATGTGGTCCACATGATGTCTCCTTACCTGCTCCCGCTGACGGGAGCTGTCGGCGAAGCCGACTGAGGGTGGTTGTTGCAAGGCCACCCCCACTCGCTTCGCGGGAGCCCCGCTAGCGGGGGCAAGATTGTTAGTCCCTTAGCGCCTTGCCGGTGAGTTCCAGGAATACGTCATTGAGGGTGGGCGGGCGACTGGTCAGGTGGCCGATGTTGGCGCCGGAGCGTTTCACCGCGTCGAGCACGTCGGTCAGGTTGTGTTCGCCGCGACGGCATCGCACGTCGAGTTCCTTGCCGTCGTAGGTGGCTTCGATCACGCACGGCAGCGCACGGACCTCGGCCATCGCCGAATCCGCCAGATCGAGCGTTTCGATGGTGATGCGCTCGCCCGTGTCGATCATGTTCTTGAGCTCGTCGGCGGTTCCGAGCGCCAGGTGCCGGCCGTGGTCCATGATGAGGATGCGGTCGCAGATCTGCTCGACCTCCTCCATGTAGTGGCTGGTGTAAATCACCGTGGCGCCGGCCTGGTTGAGCCGCTGGATGCCTTCCAGAATCGAATTGCGGCTTTGCGGGTCGACGGCGACCGTGGGTTCGTCGAAGAAGATCAGGTCAGGCTTGTGCGCGATGCCGCAGGCGATGTTCAGGCGTCGCAGCAGACCGCCGGACAGTTTGCCGGGCCGGAACTTGCGGAAGTCCTGGAGTCCGACGAATTCGATGGACTCCTCGACCAGCGGCGCGCGGTCAGTTTTCTTCGGCACGTACAGCGAGCAGAAGTAGTCGATGTTTTCGGTGACGGTCAGTTCGTTGAACACGGCCACATTCTGCGGCACGATGCCGATACGGCGCTTCAGCGCGTAGGAGGTCGGCGTCATCGGCTGGCCGAATACGCGAATCGTGCCCGAATCGTAGGTGAGCAATGCGAGGATGCAGTTGATCGCAGTGGTTTTGCCGGACCCGTTCGGCCCAAGCAGGCCGAAAATCTCGCCCTGGTTCACGTCAAGGTCAAAGTAGTCGAGCGCCACCATGTCGCCGTAGCGTTTGACCAGTTGGCTGACGTGCACGGCCAGAGCCGGGTTGGTTGTCGAGTCGTGTTCGGAAGCTCTGTTGTCGGTTGCCATAGCCACTCCCTTCCTTGGTGATTCCATCATCCCAAGAAGGGGCCGGACGCCGCCACAAGCAAACGTCACGACTTGGCCGTACAGGCGTGACATTTGTCATTACGGCCCTTCGGCGTCGGTCTGCATGGCCTTGTACACCTTATCGACCGGCATCAGGCTGATCTCGTCCATCGCATAGTTGGACGCCCTGTGGCTTTGCGCAATCATCGGTATCATCCCTTTACGGTTGTGTCGACAACATCCGACGCTTGTGCCTCATCTATTCGGGAAGTGTGACCCGTTGTCTTGGACCGTCATGCGAATAATTCCGCACGCCCGTCAAGTTCGTCGTGTTCCGCACACCGCTAGACTGGTGGTGGAAGAGCGTCGAGCCGGGGAGGTGCCATGCGCGTGTTGGCCGAGAAGGGCTTGCTGCTCGTGTTGGGCCTGGCTTTGGCCTGGCTTGTCGGGGTGCGGCTCGATGGCGTGTTCATCGCCGGTCTGCTGTTGGCCGTTTCCGTCGCCGGATTGGTGGAATGGCTGCGTCCCGCGCAATGGTCTTGGGTCTTGTGTACGGCGTATCTCGTCATCGTCGTGGCAGTGCCTTCATGGTGCGCGTTCATGCCGCTCATCGCCTACGATACTGCACAGCTGCCGGCCCTCGCCTCGACCGTTGCCCGAACTGGGGCACGGACTGCGGCAAGCGGACGCTCCCCCAGTGTCTCGCGGACCGCGGCCTCTCGCCGTTCCCTTGCCGATGCAATACGTTCGGCCCCGTGGCTTTCGGTCGCCGCGCGCTGGATATGGGTGTTGCCGCTGATCGCGCTCTGGTTCGCCCGTGGCACCGACCGTCTCCAGACGCTGGTGATGACGATGGTCGCCCTGCTTGGATTCGTTCTGGGCCGGGCCCGCGCCTCCTCGGACGAGGCGCGGCGCGCGTTGCTGCACGCGCAGGACAGGGCGCGCGAATCCTCGCGGGCCACTCGTTCGCGCATCGCCGACATCGATGAGGAACGCGCCCAGTCGATTCGCATGGCGACCCTCGGCGAGCGCACGCGTATCGCCCGGGAGATCCACGACAATGTGGGCCATCTGCTGACCCGCGCGATCATGCAGGCGCAGGCCGGCAGGACGGTGGCCGAGGCGACAAATGATACGGTCGCCGCGCAAGGGTTCGCCACGTTGGGTGCGACGTTGGATGATGCGATGACGATGGTGCGCCGTTCGGTGCATGATCTTGAGGATGACGGCACTGATTTCGCCGCGCAGATCGATGATGCCGTCACGTCGTTCGACGGCATCTCCCCCGGTTTCGCCGTGACGCTGGCCAACGACATCGCCAAGGCGCCCGCGCCGGTCTCGCGCTGTTTCGCGACCGTGATTCGCGAGGCATTGTCGAACGTGGTGCATCATAGTGCGGCGCACGAGGCGAGCGTGACGTTGCGCGACTTCCCCGCGTTCTGGCAGTTGGTCATTCAGGATCCGGGGCCGGCCGTGTCCGAGTCCGATGGGTCCCGGACGGCCGCTGTCCGCCCGCGTGCGATGTGTGCCACGCGCGTCGGCTCGCGACTCGCCGCCGACAGTGTTGCCGATATGCGCGGTTCGGCCGATGAGCTGATGCGCGGCATGGGTTTGGCGGATATCGAATCGCGCGTGCGCGCCCTTGGCGGCACCGCGGTCTGCGGGCCGTATGAGGACGGCTGGCGTGTGTTCGTATCCGTGCCGAAGAGGCGTTGGACCATGGAATCGAGGGATTGATGAGAATCGCAATCGTGGATGATGATCCGATCGTCTGCCAGTCGTTGGAGACGATTCTGACGGCCACCGGCACGGCCGAGGTGCTATGGACGGCAAATGACGGCGATACCGCCGTGCGCCGTTATTTCGAGACGCCGGCGAGCCGACCGGACGTACTGCTGATCGATATTCAGATGCCCGGCACCAGCGGTTTGGATGCCGCGCGCGAGATTCTGGCCACGGACCCGGCCGCGCGCATACTGTTCCTGACCACGTTTGCGGACCAGTCGTATATCGCGCAGGCGATGGGGCTTGGTGCCAAGGGCTATCTCATCAAACAGGATGTGGCGACGGTCGGGCCTGCGCTGCAGGCGGTGATGGCCGGTCAGGTGGTGCTCGGCGCGGAAGTGCTCGGCAAGCTCACCGAACGGACTCCGAATCCTGCCGATTCCGACGATTCCAGAGATACCGCCGATTCCATCGAGGGCCTGCTTGGCGAGCGCGAACGTGAGATCACCGCGCTGGTCGCCGAGGGCCTCGATAACCGCGACATCGCCGCCAGACTGTTCCTGAGCGAAGGCACGGTCCGCAATCGCATCAGCGCGATACTGGACAAGCTCGGCCTGACCAATCGCACCCAACTCGCCATCCTCTGGCTCAACGCCCATCGGTGAGGGGCCTTTGGTCAAGTAGGTCTCTCCCTCCGTCATCGCTTCGCGATGCCACCTCGAACGCGATTCAGGACAGCTTGCAGCTGACCTCTTATTCGCTCGTTGTCACTCACCCTTGCCTAAAAACACCTCCGGCGTTTTCTTCACGGCTCGGCTCATCAGAGGGAGGTTATGAAAAACCAACCTCAGCTGTTTTTCATGACGATACTGTCGATGGTGTTGGCCACGCGCTCGCAGTCGTCGGAGCACTGTTCGAGGTGACGGTACACGTCATGCCAGGCGAACACCTGCAGCGGATCGGTGCAGGTGGTGTGCAGCGTGCGCATCGACTCGATGAACAGGTGGTCGGCGTCCGTTTCGATCGTGTTGATGGCGAACACCAGTTCGCGCAACGTCTTGGAATGCCGGAATCGCGGCAGTTCGTTGACCAGCTCGCAGATGCTTTCCGTGGCGCGCACCACCATATCCGACATCTGGACCGCATCGTCGCGCATGTCGGTCACATTGTCGTAGTACATGCGGTTGAGTACGCCTTCGATGCTGTCGGTCACATCGTCGAGCACGTGGCCAAGCCCGTCGATGTCCTCGCGGTCGAACGGCGTGATGAACGCGGTCACCAGTTCGTCCATCATGTCGTGGCGCACCTCGTCCGCCGACTTCTCAATCGCGTGCATGCTGTCCATGCGTTCGCGCAGCTGGTCCGGATTGAAGTCGTGCATGACCTCGGACAGCAGCTTCGCGGCCTGGCATGCGTAGTCCGCGCTGCGGCGGAATCCGTCGAAGTAGAACACGTCTTTTTGTCTCGCCATGATGGGTGGAATCCTTTCTAGAACACGACCATGAACAGTTTGGCCATTACGAAGCTGATGAGACCGCAACCGGGGAAGGTGAACACCCAGGTGAGCATCATGTCGCGCACCACGCCGAAGTTGATGGCGGAGAGGCGGCGTACCGCGCCCACGCCCATGATGGCGCTGGTCTTGGTGTGCGTTGTGGAGACGGGGATGCCGAGCACGGTCATGACGAGCAGGCACAGCGCACTTGACAGATCGGCCGAGAAGCCTTGGTATTTCTCGAGTTTCACCATGTCCTGGCCCACGGATTTGATGATGCGTTCACCGCCGACGGACGTACCTACGCCCATGATGGTGCTGCACAGAATCATGAGCCAGACCGGAATCATCACACCGGTCACGCTGGGTTGGCCGTTGCAGAACGCCATGCCGAGGAACAGCACGCCGATGAACTTCTGGCCGTCCTGCGCGCCATGCATGAAGCTCATGGCCGCCGCGCCCACGATCTGCGCGTAGGTGAAGAACCCGTTGGTGCGGCGGCGGTCCATGCCAGCGCAAATCAGGGTCACGGCCTTGCATACCAACCAGCCGACGGCGAAGCCGAACAGGAGGCTTGCGACCAGACCGTAGAGCACCTTGACCCATTCGCCCATGTTGATGCCGCCGATGCCGCCTTGGATGGCGATGGCCGCTCCGGACAGGCCGGCGATCAGGCTGTGGCTTTCGGAGGTGGGTATGCCGAGCAGCGAGGCGCCCACGCTGTATACGACGATGGAGAACAGCGCCGCGCATAGGGCGATGAGCGCCGCGTTCGTGTCGCCGCCGAAATCGACCATGTTGCTGATGGTGGAGGCCACGGAAGCGTTGAGCTGCGTCATGATGAAGACGCCGAGGAAGTTGAAGATGGCCGCCATGATGACGGCGGAGCGTACGCGCATGCATCGCGTGGTCACGCAGGTGGCGATGGCGTTGGGTGCGTCGGTCCAGCCGTTGACGAAGATGACTCCCAGCGTCAGCAACGTTGTGACGGTCAGAGCCGGGTTGGAAAGCACTTGTTGGAGGAAATGCGCCAGTGAGACGTCCAAGGGGAATCAACACCTTCTTCTTCGGGGGCGGAAGCCGTCACACTGATTGTAACGGAAGAATGGCTACGTAGTTCCCGTGGCGCGCGGATTATATGGTGTTGTTATGTTGCGCGCCGCGCATCCTTTCGTGAAAACAGAGAGGGACAGTCGTATGCTTCGATTCGGCGCCTGCATCGACAACGCTCGTCATCTACCGAGGATTCGGTCATGCGTGTGCGAAAATGGACGCGGCGTCAATCAGGAGGTGCACGGTGGCGGTAAGCGCAGATTCGGCTCACGAGCTACACGAATGGGTGAAGTACGGGATGTTCTGGCACGTGTACCCGTTGGGATTCTGCGGCGCCGATATCCGTCCCGCCGGCCCGCGCGAATTCCATGGCCGTGGCCTTGACGCGCTGATTCCTTGGCTGGAATATGCCCGTGACTTGGGCGCTTCCGGTCTGCTGCTCGGTCCGATATTCGAATCGGCGACGCACGGGTATGACACGCTTGACCATATGCACATCGATGTGCGGCTGGGAGGAGATGCTGCATTCGACCGGCTGATCACTGCCTGCCGGGATATGGGTTTGCAAGTGATATTGGATGGCGTGTTCAACCATGTAAGCCGCAATCATCCTGCCGTTCAGGCGTCGCTTGACGAAGCCGCCGGCCGCTTGGATCCGGCCGATAACCCGTGGCACGGTCTGGTCCGCACGCATGTCGGCGATAATGGCGAACCCACTTTGGATGTGTTCGAGGGGCACGACGATCTGGTAGCGCTGGACCATTCGTCCGATAAGACCGTTGACTATGTGGCCCGTGTGATGAACTACTGGCTGGATCGTGGGGCTGCCGGTTGGCGACTTGACGCCGCGTATGCGGTGCCGAGCGTGTTCTGGGCGCGAGTGTTGCCACAGGTCAAGGCCACGCATCCGGATTCGTGGGTTTTCGGCGAGGTGATTCATGGCGATTACCCGCGCATCGTCGAGGAATCCACGATGGATTCAGTCACGCAGTATGAGCTGTGGAAGTCGATTCAGCATGCGCTGGAGACGGAGAACTTCTTTGAGTTGGATTGGAATCTCAAGCGGCATAATGCGTTCCTGGATTCCTTCGTGCCACAGACGTTCATCGGCAATCATGATGTGACGCGCATCGTCTCGCAGATAGGCTCGGCCAAAGCGGCGTTGGCGGTGGCGGTGTTGCTGACGGTTGGCGGCGTGCCGAGCATCTATTACGGTGACGAACAGGGCTATGTGGGCGTCAAGCAGGAGCGGTTCGGTGGCGACGATGATATTCGCCCGAAGTTCCCCGACTCCCCCTCCAATCTCTCCACATTGGGTGAGCCAATATACCGGTTGCATCAGGCACTGATCGCGCTGCGCCGCCGCAATCCATGGCTGATTGACGCGCGTACCGAGGCACTCGAACTGGAAAACAAGCATTTCGTCTATCGCTCAGTGAGCGCCGACGCCCAACACTCCCTAACCGTGGACCTCAACATCGAGCAATCCCCCACCTTCACCATCCACAACGCCGACGGCTCCGTAGCGTACCAATATTAACCAGCGCTTGGCCCCCTCCCTGAAGGGAGCCAAGGAACGTCATCGACGTCCGTTGCGGGTACCGGACGAGCGGAATGGCGAGCTGTTCTTCTTGGAATGGTGACGCTTCGGGCCTTGTGTATTGCCGTATTTGGCGATCATACGGCGCTCGTGACGCTTGGCTCCCTCGGAACGCTCATCACGCACGATGCGGTTCTCGTTCTTGCGGTGGATACGCTTGCTGCCTTCATGCTTACGCGAGCCGAACTCATCGCTTCGATCGTAATCGAATCTGTCTCGCCGATCGGACTTGCCGTTCTTGGAGTACTTATCGCCGCGACGGTCATCATAACGGTCATCAGATTTCTTACCGCGACGGCGATCACGGCGATCTTCATATCGAGTGTCGGCACGATCCTCGCGTCGATTGCCACGACGCTCATCGCCATGCTCGAACAGATAATCGCGACGCTCGGCCTCGGGATTGCTCATGCCGGCGCGACGTTCCGCACGGTTGCGGTTCTTCTTCATGGCCTTCTTGTTAGCTTTGCCGCCGGGCTGGTGCTGCGGCTGATCATCGTAGGACTCGCCGCCGACGTTCTCGTAGCGAGTTTCGGTCTCGGCAACGTTCTGCTCGCCACGGTTGCGATTGCGGCTATGCTTACGCTTGCTGCCGCGGCCAGACTCATCGCCAGCCATATTTTTGGCGCCCTTGTTCTTGCCCTTGCGCGGGTTGCCGACGGGCTGCGACTTGTCGAGACTCCAGCCGTCCACGCGCTCGGCTCGGTTGCCCACAAGCTCAAGCACTTCGGGCGAATCGTGAGTGACCTCAATCATCTTGGTTTTGATACCGGCCTGATTCAGCAGTCGGCGCGTTTCACGACGCTGTTCTGGCAGCACCAGGGTGACCACGTCGCCGGCCTTGCCGGCGCGGGCGGTACGACCGGAGCGGTGCACGAACGACTTCGGGTCGGCCGGCGGCTCGACCTGCACCACAAGCTCCACGCCGCCGACGTCGATACCACGGGCGGCCACGTCGGTGGCCACCATGACGCGCACATCACCGGAGTCGAAGGCAGCGAGATTGCGGTCGCGCTGGTTCTGGCTCAAATTGCCGTGCAGTTCGGCGGCCGGAATGCCGTTCTGAGTCAGGTTCTTGGCGAGCTTCTTGGCCTGGAACTTGGTGCGGGTAAACAGGATACGACGGCCAGTACCGGAGGCCAACGTACGTACAAGCTCATGCTTGTCGCCGCGCGTGGTTTCAAACACATGGTGGGTCATCAAATCCGGTTCGGCGGTGGCCGAATCGACCTCGTGCACCTTGGGATCATGCAGGAAGGTGTTCACCACTTCATCCACGCCATGATCGAGCGTGGCGGAGAACAGCATATGCTGGGCGTTGGGAGAAATCTGCTCAAGCAGTCGCTTGACCGGCGGCAGGAAGCCCATGTCGGCCATTTCGTCGGCCTCGTCGATTACCACGACTTCGACGGACGAAAGCGTGAGCGCTTTCTGACGCAGCAAATCCTCAAGACGGCCCGGGCAGGCGACCACGATATCGGCGCCGGCCTTCAAATCACGCACCTGATGGATGTACTTGACACCGCCGTAAATCGTGGTGGTATTCATCCCAAACGCATGGGCCAACGGCATCAGCACGTCATTGATCTGGTTGGCCAGCTCACGGGTGGGGGCCAGCACGAGTCCGCGCGGATGGGGCAGGAAATCATCGGAGCGGCGCTCCTCAAGACTTGCCTTCTTGCGACGCTTAATTTCATCGCGGAATTCCTTCATCGCGGTTTGGCCAAGCGAATCATAGGATCCAAGACGAGTGACCAGAGGAATCGAAAAGGCGAGGGTCTTGCCGGAACCGGTACGGCCTCGGCCGAGAACGTCGCGCCCGGCCAACGAGTCGGGCAAAGTATCGGCCTGAATGGGGAACGCGGTCTTTTTCCCGTCCGCCGCGAGCACGCGTACCAACAGTCCGGGTACGCCAAGTTCACCAAAGGTAATGGGTTTGAATTCCTCGCCGTCATTCATCGGGAAATCGGCGGAATCCTCGAAATCATCAAAATCGTTACGGGGCACAATGGCCTTTCATGTCAAAGGTTGCGCAAATTACGCAAGCTTTCCAAACCTAGCGTAAGGCCCCTACTTTGCTTGTGAATACCACGGATCTTGCTATTTCACGACGTTACTCGCACATCTTGCTTTCAACGTTTCATGAATCACTTTTTAGCCCGCGTCATATGTGTTCTTTAGCGTCAGGAAATCAGGAAATGACCCCACTCATCCTAAAATCCTGTCATTGAGACACCCTCAGTGACAGAAATTCAGGAGCATGGGTGTGATTTCCTAAAATTCTGTCGCTCACTATGACTCAGCGACAGAAATTCAGGACGAAGCCACTCTTTTCCTGAATTTCTGTCGCTGATAAAGATAAGACGGTCAAACGGGCACCTACAGCACGTCCGGATCGTCCTTGGCGATGGTGCCGGTGGCCTTGCCGATAGCCTTGAGGCCGTGGTAGGCCACGAGAATCACGATCGTACCGATGGCGATGCCGTTGAAGGACGTGCCGCCGATGGTGAACGCGAACTGGCCGATGGCGATGATCATGGTGATAGCGGCCACCATGATGTTGACCGGCTTGTCGAAGTTGACCTTGTTCTCCACCCAGATGCGGATGCCGATCATGCCGATCATGCCGTAGAGCAGTGTGGTCACACCACCGAGCACGCCGGCGGGAATCGTGTTGATAACGGCGCCGAACTTCGGGCACAGGCTCAGAATCAGGGCGAAGGCGGCAGCGCACCAGTAGGCGGCGGTGGAGTAGACCTTGGTGGCGGCCATAACGCCGATGTTCTCGCCGTAGGTAGTGGTGCCGGAGCCGCCGCCGAAGCCGGCGAGCGTGGTGCCAAGACCGTCGGCCATCAGGGCGGTGCCGATCTGGTTGTCGTAGTCACGGCCGGTCATCTGGGCCACGGACTTGACGTGGCCGACATTCTCGGCCACAAGCACGAGCACGACGGGCAGGAACATAGGCAGGATGGAGAAGTCGGCCTGCGGCAGGTGGAACTTCGGGAAGCCGATCCATGCGGCGTCATTAATGGCGGAGAAGTCGACCTGGCCGCGGAAGCAGGCATAAACGTAGCCGATGATCACGCCGACCAGAATATTGAGTCGACCAAGCAGTCCCTTGAACAGCACGGCGATAAGCAGCACGGCCAGCAAAGTCACGACTGCGGTATCAGGCGCGGCCTTGAAATTGGTCCATACGGAGGGCGCCAGATTGAAGCCGATAATGGCCACGATCGCACCGTTGACCACCGGCGGCATGATGATGTCGATCCACTTGGCACCGGCGTAATGCACGAGCACACCGACCAAAGCCAGCAGGATACCGGTGCACATGATGCCGAAACTGGCGACCGCGATGCCCTTGTTGGCGGTGGTGACTGCGGTGATCGGGGCGATGAAGCCGAAGGACGAGCCCAAATAGCTTGGCAGCACGTTCTTGTTGATGAGCAAAAACAGTGCGGTGGACATGGCCGTGAAGAACAGGGTGGCGGACGGATCAAAGCCCGTGAGAATCGGCACCAGGAAGGTGGCACCGAACATGGCGATGACGTGCTGCGCGCCGATGCCGGCGGTACGCGTCCAAGTCAGACGTTCATCAGGCTCGACCACCTCGCCGGGCTGCAACGTCTTGCCGTCGCCATGCAATTGCCACTGGAAGATATTGGACATTACTACTCTCCTCGCTCTCGGCGTCAGGCACGGCATACACACACATCCGACCGCGCTGTGCGCCATTGTATCTCATAGAGATTTTGCGAAGACGCACTTTGCGCAAGCTATTTGCCGTAATACTCCAGCAGGTGCGGGTCGACGGCCTGCACCACATCGACCAGATCGCCGTTGGACAGGTACGGGCGCTTGAATTCGCGCCACGGCTCCACTTTGACCTCCCAGCGTCCGCTCGTCTCATCAAGCACGGGCCGGGCGGTCTGCTCCCAACGCACACGCTTGGACGTGCGACCGGTTTCGGGGTCTCGACGCGTGTAATGCAGGCACGTGCAGTTGGTGATCTTCCAGTCGTCCGAATCGGCGCGATGCAGGAACTCCTCGTCGGCCAGATCCTCGATGGTGAGCATCAGGGCGAGCATGAAGTCGCCGTGCGTGACCATGACCACGGACTCCGAGTCGGACTTGCGGCTTAGCGAGGTCAGAATGTTGTGCACGCGGTCCTCGGCCACGTCGGCGATGGATTCGCCCGCCGGCGGCCGCCAGTACAACGGGTCGGTGTTCTTGAAGTTCCAGTTGCGGGCGTAGTTGGTTTTGAACTCGTCCTTGGTGATGGTGTTGATCTCGCCCCAGGAGCGTTCGCGCAGCACACGGTTCTCCTCCCACTTGGCTTTGGGCAAGGCCATGGTGGCCGCGGTCTCGCGGGTGCGCACATACGGCGAGACCATGTAGCGGTCGAACAGCTGCTGCTGGCTGACAAGCCAACGGCCAATGCAGTCGGCCTGCTTGCGGCCGGTGGCGGTGAGCCGCCATGAGCGGTCGGGCACGGTGACGTTGTCCTGCGTGTACAGGGAGTTGTCGCCTTGTTCGCCTGCTTCGACGATGACGTTCGCTTCGGATTCGCCATGTCGGATTACGTAAAGATCGAGCGGCATGCTCATCTGTGCTCCTCCTTCGTTGTCGGTGACGCTTCGTTGTTCCGCGCCGTCCGCTATTTCACCCGCGTTATGGTGTTCCCTTTGACCATGAACGCACGACGGGCCATATCGATCATCGGCTGGTCGAACCTCGAGTCGGTGTAGAACTCGTCGACGACGGCGTCCGGACCGTACAGCTCGCGGAATCGTCTGGCCTTGTTGGTGTTGAAGTTGAGATACGTGACCTTCATCGTCTCCATATCGACGTTGCTGGCCACGAGGTTCCGCACGCCGAGCCTGCGGCATGCCTCCCCCACCGTCAGGTCGAAGGACGCGGTGAGGATCACGTCATTCGGTTCGGGCTGGTACCAGGGCTTGATGCGCGGGTAGTTCCGATCCCAGAAATCGTTCACAAGCTGTTCGACGCTCGCCACACGCCGGGAACGGTTCAGCTCCGTGAGATAGCCTTCGGCCATCCTGCCCACGCCGTATTCCATCTGCTCAAGCGTGGCCCGCCCGAGTTTGTATTTGACCGCGTACCGCAGCACGGGTGCGATGAAGCGGAACACCTTCGGGTCGTGTCGGGCGGAATACAGGTACAGGTCGAACAGGCTTTCGCCGTCGTAGATGGTTCCGTCAAAATCGAATACGCGCATACCTTCTGCTTCTACTCTGCTGTTCCTTGTTCAAGGCTAATCATGGCAGACCGGCAAAAGCGCGAATATGCGGTGAATTTCACATGAACACTGTTTTTGGGGGGCTTCCCGGCGATCATCGTCCCCGGTCCGGCACCGCTCCGGCACGCCTGCGCGTCTGGCCGAACAGATAGACGCCGATGGGCAAGGTCAACACACCGCCGATGACGAACACCAGCGAAATCGGGATCAGGTCGGCCAGAGGCGCGAAGACCAGCATGCCCAGCGGCATGCCCAGCGTGCTGAGCGTGGTGTCGAGACCAAAGACGCGGCCGACCACATTCTCATCGGACTCGGTCTGCATGATGGTACGCATCGGACCCACGCAGATGGCGGAGGCGACACCATTCGCCACGTCGACGAACAGGTACGCCAGCAGATTGGGCGCGACCCCGAGACCCATCACGGTCACGCCGACCAAGGTGACGCCGAGTGCGACCATACGCATGTTGTCGCGCACGACCTTGGCCCCGATGGTGGACATGAACGCGCCGCCAAGCAACATGCCGATGCTCCAGCCCAGCTCATTGGCCGCGAGCTTGTCGGAGGCGGTGGTCAGGTTGATGAACCCCAGATTCAGATCGATTCCCTCGTATTCGCGGGTCATGAGCAGCAGGGTCAGATTCATCGGGGCCACGGCGATGAAACAGGTCAGCGCGTCGCCCAACACCACGTTGCGCAGATTCGGCCGATGCCACGCGTAGTCGAATCCCACCTTGAGGTCGGCGAAGACACGGCGGACGCCGACGAGCGGCGAGCGCCCCTCCCCTTCGGGCGCGGCGTGCGCGGCACGCTCCGCCGTCGCGCGTCTCTTCGGCACCTTGATCAACGCCACGAACCCGACGCCGATGACCGCCGTGGTCACGTCGATCAGCAGGATCGACCACAACGGCACCATGTTGATGAGCACGGCGGCCACCGCCGGCGCCACTATCATGTTCGCCGAATTGATCACACCGTATATCGAATTGACGCGCAGCAGTTTGCCGGAGGGCACGACGTCCGGGATGAACGACTGTACGGCCGGCGTCTGGATGCCGCCGCCCGCCGAACGGATGAGCAGCACCACGAAGATCGTGGCCAGTCCGGCCCACCCCATCGCGAAGCCCAACGACAACACGACGGTGACGGCGGCGATCACCATGTCCGGCAGCATGATCAGCAGTTTGCGATTATGGCGGTCCGCCCATGAGCCGCCGAAAATCGAGACCACGGCCTGCGGCACCACGCCGAACAGAGTGGCCAGCAGCATCGCCGAACCGGTTCTGGTCTGCAATACGATCCACCACCAGATGGCGTACTGCACGATGCTGGAGCCCAACAGCGAGAACGCCTGACCGACGAGCAGCAACGCCACACGCCGGACCCACGCGGCATCGGCCCCCTCGTTCGCCATGGCCTCAGCATACGCGCCAGGACCGTCCACCCCATCGGACGTCACGGGCATGGTCGCTCCAATCTACTCGTCTACTCGGCGCCTCAAGACGCATGGGCCTGGTCCCGGCCCCGCTCCACCTCACACCAGTACCATAGAATGGAGGTCCGATATACCATCCGGCATCTTCCGGGACACGATCGAGCGTGAGGAACCCGCTATGCGAATCATCGGCAATATTCTATAGATCGTTCCGGTCGGATTGGCGATCGCGGTCTCCTGAGTGTTAATCGGATTGGTCCTGTGCGTCACCGTCATCGGCATTCCTCTGGGAATCCAGTCGTTCAAAATGTCCAAACTCGCGCTCTGGCCGTTCGGGGCGAGCATCCACGGGCAGTAGGGTCATCGCGGCGCGGGCGGCAACGGCCCGGACTTCGCGACCTTCCAGAACGCCGCCCTTCCGATTCACATCGTTTGCCGTCTATCATGGAATTCGGATACACAACGCACCGAACGCATGAAAGGACAGATCATGATCAACCATGTGACCGTCAAGGTGAAGGATTTCGACAAGGAGGAGGCGTTCTACGAGGCCGCCCTGGCGCCGCTGGGCTACAGCAAGGGCCCCGCTTTCCCGGGCGTTCAGGCATTCGTGGCGGAAGACGGTTCGTCGGTGTGGGTTTCCACCGCCGCTGAAGGCGATACCGTCGCGCCGGTCCACGTGGCGTTCGAAGCCGCCGGCGACGACGCCGTGAAGGCGTTCCACGAGGCGGGTCTGGCCAACGGCGGCACCGACAACGGCCAGCCCGGCCCGCGTCCGAACTACGGTCCGACCTACTATGCCGCGTTCGTGCATGATCCGGAAGGCAACAACATCGAAGCCATGCACAACTGATCAATCACCGACTGATCGAACGGGGGTCCCGTCGGACGGAACACGTCTTCCATCCGGCGGGATCGTCATGTTTCCCCGCCCACGCCCATGAATCGTCGCACCGCCGCGTCCGTCCGACATGCCCCAGCGGCCGAGGCCATCACAGGTACGTGCTCCAGCCAAGCCTGACGGCAAGGATGATGCCGGTCAACACGGCGGCGGCCCGCATGACGTCCTCCGGAATGCGCCGGGTGATGGGAGGCGCGATCGCACTGCCGATGGTGCAGCCAATGCACATCATGATGGCGAACGGCCAGTAGACGGAACCACGGATGATGAACATGATTGCGGCGGAGATATTCGCGCCGAAGCCGACCACGGTTTTCAACGCGTTGATCTGATGGAACGGGCCGATTTTGCCCAAATCGAGAATCGCCAGGGCGAGCGTGCCGGCGGCCGCGCCGAAATAGCCGGAATAGACACCGACGAAGCTCACGCCGACCCACAGCCACCACGGATCGTCGCACAACGCGCCGTTCGTCGTCGCCCCGGCGATCCGCGCGGCATGCTCCGCCTGATACGATCGCGGCAGCGCCCGCGCCACGGCGTCGCGCGCGGCCGCTTTCCTCCGTGGGTTGAGCGCGATGATGAGCGCACTGAACAGAATCAACGGCGGCACCGCGAACTCAAAGACCTTCGCGGGCAATTCAAGCAGCAACAGGCCGCCGATGACGCCGCCGACCAGACCTATGCAGGCATAGACAGCCACACGCCCGCCCGGTACTCGCGGCACCAGCGTTGCAGCGGCGCGACGCTCGCCACATCGTATTTGGCCATGACCTCGGTCACCGTCAGGCCGTTGTCGACATGGTCGCGGGCCGCGGCGGCCTTCGTCTCCCAGTCGTATCGTCTGCTGCCCTGCGCACCCATGAACGACTCCTCGCCGCCGGACCTATACAACATGGTCCATTGTTTCGCGGTATATGCCGGCATCGCAAGCCGGCGGGCAAGCGATACGTAACCCACGCCGGCCTTGATGAGCCCCAATGCCTCGCGCCGGAACCCGTCGTCGTAACGTTCCCTCCGATCCTCACGCATACGAAAGAACCGCACCTCCGATCATCGAATCTGAATTTCCTCAGTCCAACAATCGGGGTGCGGTTCAAGCCGTTTGGCTCGGGAGTTTTGTCATGCCGGCGCGCCTGCCGAATCAGTTTCCAAGCAACGTGGAAACCAGAGTGCCGACGGCGACCAGCAGCAGGAGCACGCCGAACAACAGCGTCAAGGTGCTTTCCCTGACACGGCGCGAGGCCGGCGCGCCAATCAGTCCTCCGCACATCGAGGCCAGCGCGAAGACCACGACCACCATCCAGTCGACGCTGATGCTGGTGCCGATGCGCGAAACCAGTCCGACAACCGAAGCGATGATCATCACCAACAGCGATGTCGAGGATGCCTCGCGCATCGTGAATCCGAGTGCCAGCACCAGCATCGGTACCACGGCGAAACCGCCGCCCACACCGAAGAAGCCGGTGAGGAAGCCGGTCGCGGTGGCACAAGCGATCAGCAGAGGCAGACCGCGCCCCCCACGTCGGCCGGAGGACGCGCCCTCGGCGCCCGCGGCGCCGCTCCCATCGGCACGGCGGGCGCGGAACGCCTTGCGCAGCATCATGACGCCCACGGCGACCAACAGCACGCTGAACAGCAGCATCAACGTCCGTGGGTCGACGAGCACGGACAGACGCGATCCGAGCACAGTGCCTACCGAGGACAGCACGCCGAAGACCAGCCCGTCACGCCAGCGCACATGCCCTTCGCGCGAACGTGGTATCAACGAGACCAGCGCGGTTAGGCCGACGATGACCAGAGAGCCGGCCGAGGCTGCATGGGGCTCCTGTCCCAGCAGATACACAAGCACCGGCACCGACAGGATGCCGCCTCCGGCGCCCAGTGCGCCGACGACGACGCCGACGCCCAATCCGACGGCCAGCGCCACAATCAACTCAACCATCCGCGATCTCCTTGCATCCTCTTACCCGCTCCCACACGAGGAAAGCGGTCACCGCGAGGCGCGCACCTGTCGGCGCACCTGCGAATCCATGATTTCGGCGGGCGCGCGGTTCGCCCGCAGCAGCCGCGCCATGCCAACAATATCGGGGTGGATATGCCCGTAGAACTCGGTGTAGCCGGGGCAAAGGTAGTTCTGCCCCTCCTGTCCGTCGACGGACTTGACGAAGCGGTCCTTGGGACAGCCTCCGTTGCACATGCGCAGATACGGGCATCGGCGGCACTGATCGGTCAGCTCGATGCGCTTTTTCCTGGCGAAGCGGCGCATGATCTCGCTGTGCGCCAGCGAGTGGAAGTCCTCCTTGAGCACATTGCCGACGAGCCAATCCGGCTCGACCCAATGGTCGCAGGCGTAGACGTCGCCGTTGAATTCAAGCGCGAAGTTGTTCCCGCATTCGGGCGCATGCACGCACACGGCGTATTGCCCAAACAACGCGCCGAGGGCCGCATCGAAGTCCTGCACGAACACCCGTCCGACGTCCCGCGAGATCCATTCGTCGAAGATCTCGCTAAGGAACCGCCCGTATTGCGCCGGCCGCGTGGAGCGCGAGGTGACCGCGTCCCCGGCCTGACGGTACAGCATGCCGACGCCCTGCCCGCCGGTGGCGCGCCAGCCGTCGTGTTCGGCACGCTCGAGCTGCGAGGGATCGACGCGTTCGACGATGGGGATGAACTGCATGAAGTCGGCGCCGAGCTCATCGCGGAAATACCGGTAGACCTCAAGCCCATGCTCCTCGTTCGCGTGGTGTACCGTGCACAGGACATTGCAACGCACGCCGGCCTGACGCAGGATGTTCCAACCGCGAATCACCATCGCATGCGTGCCGCGGCCGGCGCGGTTGAGCCGGTAGGCGTCGTGATATGGCTCGGGACCGTCGATCGAGACACCGACGAGCACGTCGTTGGCCTTGAGGAACTCTGCCCACTCCTCGTCGATCAGCGTGCCATTGGTCTGCATCGCGTGGACGACATGCTGCCCGGGACGGCGATAGCGTTCGCACAGCTTGACGAGGGTGCGGAAGAATGGCAGGCCGCGCAGGGTCGGCTCACCGCCCTGCCAGAGCATAGTCACCTCGCCGTCGGGACTGGCGGCCAGATATTCGGCGACATATGTGGCCAACGTCTCCTCGTTCATCTGCTGTCGCTTGGTGGCGTAAAGCAGTTCCTTGGACAGGAAGAAGCAATACTGGCAGTCGAGGTTGCATGCCGCGCCGGTGGGCTTGGCAACGACGGAGAACGGCAGTTGGCGGCGCGTGAGCGGTCCCGCGGGAATCGCGTCCCCGGCGGCGGCCCCGCCATCGTCCCGTATCGTCCGTGGTGCCGTCGCGATTGTCATATGAACTCCTTGATCCAACGCATTCCGTCGATACATGTCTACTCCTCCGTCCCTATATCTGTCCCGGACGGGAATGGGACGGCGGCCGTCCGACGGTTGCGTCGGGCGACCGCAGCACGGCGTTACTTGGCGACTTGGTCCCAGTCGGAGCGCGCGGTGTTCTCCAGCGGAATGTCGAAGTCGGTCATCGCGGCCATCCACTTGGCGAAGGAGCTGTCGCCGCGCTCGACCAACTGGCGGTAAAGCTCGGCGGCCATCTCACGGCGCACCTTGTCATAGGCCGGCGCCGCATAGACGTTGTTAATCTCGCTCGGGTCCTGCCTGAGATCGTAGAGCTCATCCAGCGACTCGTGGTTGATGACCAGCTTGTAATCATCGGTGCGCAGCATGCGCTGCTGGATCGGGAAATGCAGGCCGTGGAACTCGCATACGATGTTCCTGCGCCAATCCGGGACCTCGACGCCGCGCGCCAAATCGACGACGGAGCGGCCGTCCTCCACCTGCGCCGGGTCAAGTCCGGCGATCTCCATGAAGGTGGCGGTCATGTCGATGAGCTGCATATAATCATCGCACTTCGTGCCGTGCGTGAGCCCCGGGATGCGTGCGATGAACGGAATGCGATAGATGTCGTCGTACATGGCCGGGCCCTTGTCGTTGAGCCGGTGCGAGCCAGTGAACTCACCGTGGTCGGCGCAGAAGAACATGGCCGTGTCATCCATCAGGCCCAATTCGCGCGCCACGTCGAGGATGCGGCCGATCTCAAAGTCGATCATGGCCACATATCCCCAATAGACGGCGATGAGCTTCCTCCACTGGTCGTTGTCGAAGGAGGAGGTGGACCAGTAGGTCGCGTAGTTCTGCTGGACCGGCGGCTTGCCGACGAGCGTGTCGCCGAAGCTCTTGGGCAGCATGACATCCTTCGGATCCATGAGGTCGAACCACTCGTCGGGGAGGAAGTAGGGCAGATGCGGGCCGAAGAAATGCACATCCAGGCTGAACGGCTTGCCTGTCTCCTTGTATTCCTTGGCGTATTGGCGCAGACGTGCAATGGATCGGTCGGCGATGAAGCGCTCGAAGGTCGCCTCCTCCGGCTGCTCGAGCCGCGCCGCGATGATATGGCCGTCACGGTTGCCCGGCAGCTTGCCGCGCCAGATATCGTGGGCCTTGACCGGCGGCAGGTCGTTCTCCTTGAGCCAGGCGACGTATTCCTCGTTGGCCACCGGGTTCTCGGCGCCCCAGAAGGTGTCATCGTCGCAGCCGAACTTGTCGGGCAGATTAGTGCCGCAATGGTATTTGCCGACCATGCCGACGTTGTATCCGGCGTCGCGCAGCGCCTGTGTATAGGTCCAGTCGGTTTCCGGGATGGCGGTGGAATAGGCGATGTTCCACTCCGGGTTGGCGAGCGTCTGGTGCTTGAACGGCAGCTGGCCGGTGAGCATCGAGGAACGCGCGGGGGTGCAGATCGCGGAGGGGGTGAAGGCCTTGGTGAACAGGCATCCATCGGCGGCGAGGGAGTCGATGTTCGGCGTCTGCGCATGGGTGTTGCCCATGCATCCGAGGGTGTCGATGCGATGCTGGTCGGTCATGAAGGTGATGATGTTGCGCACGTTGTCCGGGACGACGCGCGGTTTGGTCTGGCTGTCTGCCATGAGAAGCTCCTTTGGTTGGTGCGGGTGTTGTTATGAACACGGGGATACGCGGCGGGCCGGACGGACCGGCCCGCCGGAGGGGAAGCGGCTCAGTCGCCCATTTCCTCGAGGGACTTGCCGTTGGTCTCGTGCAGATACTTCTTGGCGAAGATCACCGCCAGCACGCCGAAGACGAAGAACGCCCAGTAGGCGACGGCCGGCGACCATTCGACGACGTAGGGGAAGAGCAGCACGACAAGGAAGTTGACGAAGAAGTCGGCGCCAGAGGCCAGGGACATGGCGCTGCCGCGGATCTGGTTCGGGAACATCTCGCCCATCATCACCGAGAAGATCGGACCCCAGGAGGAGGTGAAGCCGAGCAGGAAGCAGCACAGGGCAGCGACGGCGAGGAAGCCGAGCACGGGGCTGTGGCTGATGTCGGGGCCATTGGGACCGCTCGGAGCGACGGTGAAAACGGTGGCGACCACGGCCAGCGAGATGAAGATCAGCGTGCCGCCGTACATCAGCATGCGCTTGCGGCCGACGCGGTCGACCAGCAGGATGCCCGCGGTCACACCGATGATCTTGAAGACGGTCAGGATCAGTGTCTGCTGGAAGGCCGCGGACTCAGGGACGCCGACCGCTTCGAACAGGGTGTTGGAGTAGAAGAAGATGCCGTTGGTGCCGGTCAGCTGCTGGAAGGCGGCGAGCGCCATGCCCACGCAGACGAGGCCACGCCACTTCGAACGCAGTACGGCGAAGATGCCAAGGGCCTCGTTGACGCCGCCGAGCGAGCGCTGGATGGACTCGACCTGCGCGGTGACATCGTCGGTGCCGGACAGACGCTCAAGCACCTTGGCGGCCTGCTCGTTCCTGCCCTTGGAGACCAGATAGCGCGGAGACTCGGGGATGAACGGCATGAGGATCATGTAGACCAGGGCCGGCACGATCAGGCACAGGAACATGCACTGCCACGCCTTGATGCCGAGAAACACCTCGGCGGAAGAATCGCCGGCGAGATTGGTCATCACCAGATTGACGACCGCCGCGAAGAGCAGGCCGAGGATGATAGCGAGCTGGCGGAAGGAGATCAGGCGTCCGCGGATGCGCGCCGGGGAGATCTCGGCGACGTATCCCGGGGCGACGGTCGTCGCAGCGCCGAAGCCCATGCCACCGACGATGCGGCAGAACAGCAGGAACGGGTATCCGCCCAGATAGGGGCATAACGCGCCGAAGATGGCCTCGAACATGAGGAAAGGACCGACCAGCAGCAACACACCGCGTCTGCCAATGTAGTCGGAGAGACGGCCGGCGATCAACGAGCCGATGAGACCGCCGATGATGCCCGCGGCGCCTGCAACGCCCTTGGCGAAGGAACCAAGCTGGAATTCGCTGCCGACAGCGCTGATGGCGCCATTGAGCACCATGCCCTCGAATCCGTAGAACAGCGGGCCCAGTGTGACGATGAGCGCAAGGGTCGTGGCATATCGTTCGGCCTTTCGGGCCCGTGGCGTCAGAACCACCTGTGATTCAACCATGAAAGTATCCTTTTCTCCTTTGAATCTCGATACTGAATGCCGCTAGTGATAGCTGGCGTGATTCAGTATACATCATTTCGTCAACCTTGTTGACATATTTAGGAATAACGCACGCAAAAGACTCAAAGATTACTGAAATATCAATGGTTCACGGTGAAGAAATAATTTTTATACATATATGACACATGCGTCATTTAAAGGGCTGCGCCTGGCCCGGACCAACAACTTCGTCGGCCCGGGCCAGGCGCAGTCTCACAACGACAGCGTCTGACCCAACGTACAGGACTCCCCGGGGGCCAACTCGACCGCATGCCCGCGGCAGAGCGCTGCCTCCACACAGACGAAGGAGGACCATTCGCCGGGCGCCATGTCGGTGATCGCATCACCGATCCGCTCCCCGGGATTCCACACCACAGTCTGTTCCGCACCATCCGAACGCACATGGATGACGCGGTTGAGGACGGGATCATGCACCTCGAGCGGACGGGCGACCCCATAGACACGATCCACCTCGCCCGCGAAGGCGATGTCCTCTTCCTGCTGCACACGATCGACGCCACCGGCCGCGGCATCCCAATATCCGACGCCCGAAAGTCCGCGCACCCGCGTACGGCGCACATCACCGACTCGCAGATAGGTGTGCAGCGCCATCTCCACGCTCGCTGACGCCTCGCCCACATTGGCGACGGTCAGCGTCATTCGCAGGCTCCCGCCAGCCCCGACCTCATATACCGCACGCAACGGCTGCCCACTGGGGTCCGCCGCATCGGCGGGCAGGTCGAGCCGATATCGCACACGGCCATCCGACGAATCGGATGGATCCTCGCAATGCCAGAAACTCAGCCGCGCCGAACCATGCTTGGGACTCAAACCAAGCGCATGCCCGCTGGCATATCCCGCCCCGAACCAAGGCGTGACCACCGGCACGCCTCCCCGGATTGGCACGCCAGCCTCCAGCACCAAGGCCGACGGACGCCATATCACAGAGGGTTGTCCCACCGGCGCCCACGACAGCACCTGAGCCCCGTAATCGCTGATCTCCAGTCGGGAATCGTCGCCATTGAACTCACGAATAACAAAGGTGTCGCTCATGCGGACAATTATAGTATGTAACCTATCTAATAAATGCCACTTTCCCCGTCATCCTCATTTCATACCGCAAGGCAACATCACAAAATCGTTGCAAATATTGAAATTTCTCAATTGTATCCATCCCGACATATTTAGGCAACCATCTTGACTAATTAATTTCACCATGCTATATTTATCAATTGAAGCCTATCAACGAGCCGATTAGCCGCGCACAAGACTCGAAAAAGGAGTTCACGCCGCATGCCCGCCCGCAAAGATGACACAATAGGTATTGGCATCATCGAAAAGCGCCTCTTCAAGCGCTGACGGGAGCTTTTCATGCTGCATTTCGCATCGGAACGACCCATAAGCGAGGCTCCTTTGACCAACATCGCCACAAAAACGGTGCCGTCGGATATCCGCGCCAATAACACGATGGCCGTCTTCAACCTGCTGTTCCCCGCCACGCATATGTCCCGCGTCGAACTCAGACGGCACATCGGACTGTCACGGATGGCCATCAGCAAAGTCACCGAGGAAATGACCGACCACCGCATCATCCGAGAGACCGGCATCGACAATCGCACTGGCCGCGGCAAACGTTCGACAGTCCTCGCCATCGACACGGCATACTGGCGTGTCATCGCCATCGATCTGACGCAGTCTTTCGTCATCAGAGGCGCGCTGGTGGATCTATGCGGGCGCATCGTCCAACGCGTCGAAAGCACCGTCGAAACCACCGGTGCCATCACGATCGACGACGTCATCGCCTTGATCGGGCGTCTCCGCTCCATATCCGACCTGCCCACGCTCGGCGTGGGAGTCGCCTTGCCCGGCATCGTGGACTCGGAGGGCACGGTGCTCAACGCCGTGCACCTGGGTTGGTCCCATCTGCCGCTGCGCGCACGTCTCGAGGAAGCGCTGGGACTGCCCGTGTCGGTCAACAACTCGACGCGGATGGCGCTGATCGCCGAACGATTCTTCGGCGAGGGCTCCCCCAACTCGCTGCTGGTGCGCATTGGACAGGGTGTCGGCGCGGCGCTCTGCGTCAACGACGAGGTCGTGGACGGGCAGGCCTTCACCGCCGGCGAAATCGGGCACATCACCATCGATCCCACCGGACCGGTCTGCGCCTGTGGACGTCCGGGATGCCTGGAGACCTTCCTCTCCTCCTCGCGGCTGCATGCCATGATCGCCGAGAACCCACAACGGCGCACGCAGATCCTCTCCGAAGCCGGTCAGACCCTCGGACGGGTGCTGGCAATCCCCGCCGGGCTGCTGGACCTCGACAACATAGCGGTCTACGGTCCTCCGGAAATCGTCAGCGAAGCATTCCTTGGATCGATGAACGAGGAGCTGTCCGCAAGCATCTCCTTCGGCAATCGCACGGCACCCCGATTGTATCGATGCCAGCAGGGGGAGGACCTTGTGCTACGGGGACAGGCCGTGGTCGTCATCCGCACATGCGTTCCGACGATACGCGAAAGCGACGCGGGACCGGCGAAAGAGGAGGACCATCCGTGACCCTCACGCACCGCATATTCCACAAAACACACTTTTGCAATCGAAGGAGGACCATATGAGCGCAATCCAGGCAGGCGGAGACACGCTGCGCATCGGCATCGACGTCGGCGGCACCAAAATCGCCGGCGTGCTGCTCGCCGAGGCGGCGGACGGCGACGCGCGGCCCAAATTGCTGGCCGAGCGGTCGATACCGGCGCGGCCGGGCGCCGAACAGCTCGTCGACGACGTCGTCTCCGTCGTCGGAGCCTTGACCAAGGACGCCCCGGCCGCCGCGGGCATCGCAACGATCGGCATCGGCACCCCGGGCATGGTCGACGCGGCGACCGGCGCGGTCGAGAACATCGCCAACCTCGACATCGTGCGCGTCGAGCTCGGCGGCGAGGTCGCCCGGCGCACCGGCGTGCCCACCCGTGTCGAGAACGACGTAAACGCGGCTGCCCTCGGCGCCGCGGCCATGCTGCCGCCGACCGACGGCGCCGGCGACAAGGGCACCGTCGTCTTCCTCAACCTCGGCACCGGACTGGCGGCCGGGGTGATCCGCGGCGGCGAACTGGACCACGGATACAGCAACAATGTCGGCGAAATCGGGCATGTCCCGGTCGAACCGCACCGCTGGCCCTGCGCCTGCGGACAGCGCGGCTGCCTCGAAACTGCGGCCAGCGGCGGCGCGGCGACGCGCCTGTGGCCGCAGGACGACCCGCCGATGCCGGCGATCATCGCCAAGGCCGGCAATCCAGCCGCGCCGGACCACGCGCAGGCCGCCGAAACACTCGATACCATCGTCAGCGCGATCGCCGACGCCATCGACATCGCGGCCACGGCCATCGACCCGCGCAGCATCATTATCGGCGGCGGCATGGCGAAAACCGGCCGCCCGCTGCTCGACTGCATCACGACCGAGCTGCGTCGGCGCGAAGAGACAAGCCGCTTCGTCGCTTCGCTGCGTCTGCCCGACCGCCTGTCCCTGACCGACCCGGACCAGCCCGTCGGCGCGATCGGCGCGGCGCTGGCCGGCAGGGGCGCCATCTGACGCGCGCCGTCATTCCCACACCCATCGCTCCATAACCCATCCACCAACCCCATATCCAACCCCATATCAACGAAAGAAGGAAACCATGGCGGAAGTCATCATCGTCAAGGACGAGGCCGAGGCGGGTGAGATCTACGCGCGCTCCGTGGCCGATCTGATCAAGGCCAAGCCGGACGCGGTGCTCGGCCTGGCCACCGGCTCGAGCCCGCTGGCCGCCTATCAGGCGCTCGCCGCTCTTGTCAAGAAGGAATCGAACGACGTGAGCCAGGTGCGCGGCTTTGCGCTCGACGAGTATCTGGGACTGCCACTGACGCATCCGGAATCGTATCATTCGACGATCCACCGCACCGTGGTCGAGCCGCTCGGCCTCGACCCGGCGAAGGTGCATGTGCCCGGCGACGTTCTGGAGGGTGCTCCCCTGACCGACGGCGAGAAGGTCTCCGGCGCCGGCGCTGCGTATGACCAGGCGATCGCCGAGGCCGGCGGCGTCGACGTGCAGATCCTCGGCATCGGCACCGACGGGCACATCGGCTTCAACGAGCCCGGTTCCTCGTTGGCCTCCGGCACGCGCGTCAAGACGCTGGCCGAGCGGACCCGCATCGACAACGCACGTTTCTTCAACGACGATGTGAACCAAGTCCCGATGCACTGCATCACCCAGGGCATCGGCACGATCCTCAAGGCCCGCCATCTGGTGCTGCTCGCTTTCGGCGCGGGCAAGGCCGAGGCGATCGCCGAAACCGTCGAGGGCGGCGTCTCCGCGTTCTGCCCGGCGTCGGCGCTGCAGCTGCACCCGCACGCCACGATCATCGTCGATGAGGCGGCCGCCAGCCGTCTTCGCCACAAGGGCTACTACAAGTACGCCTTCGCGCACAAGCCGTCCTGGCAGGGCATCTGAGTCCATACGCTTGGGGATGTGGGATTTGGTCCGCTGACTGCACGCTAGTGGACCAAATCCCATGACGGATACGATTTGAAAAGAGCTTGAGATATGGACAGACAACAGATCGTCGCGCAGGTGACGGACTCGATGGAGGGCGCGCCGTCGGCCTTCGCGATTCGGGACGCGCGCAAAGTCGACGCCCGCGGCATCGAGGAACATGCTTGGATCGTGGCCGACGCCAATGGCGCGATCGCGGCGCGAGGCACGTCGGATGACGATTTCGAGGCCGCCTGCCGTGCGAATGGCATCGGAACGGATGCGGTCATCGATGCCTCGGGCAAGATCATGACCCCCGGATACGTGGACATCCATTCGCACGGCGCGTGGGAGAAAAGCTTTGACGACGGCCCGGATGGCATCGATGTGGCGCGCGCCGGGCATGCGATGCATGGCACGACCCGTCAGGTGTGTTCGCTGATCACGAATCCGATCGACGTGCAGTGCGAGAATCTGCGTAATGTGCGAGCCAAGATGGATCAACGCCCCGATATCCTCGGCGCGCATCTGGAGGGGCCGTTCCTCGCGTTGTCGCGCAAGGGTGCGCACGATCCGGAATGCCTCAAGGACCCGGTGCCCGAGATCGTGGACCGGATGCTCGAGGCCGCCGACGGCTGCCTACGCCAGATCACGATCGCCCCGGAGCTGCCGCACGGGCTCCAGGCCATCCGCAGCTTCGCGACCGCCGGTACCGTGCCCGCGGTCGGCCATTGCGATGCCGACTACGAGACCGCCCGCCGCGCCTTTGACGAAGGCGCCGGCCTGATGACGCATATGTTCAACGCGATGAACGGTCTGCACCATCGCAAGCCCGGTCCGATTCCGGCGGCGGTCGAGGATCCGCGCGTCACCATCGAGCTGATCTGCGACGGCTTCCATGTGCAGGATCCGATGCTGCGGCTCGGCCTTGGTTTCGCGCCGCATCGCATCGCCTTCGTCACCGACGCGATGGCCGCCACCGACTGCCCGGACGGCGCCTACAAGCTCGGCGCGCTCGACGTGGACGTGGTCGACGGACACGCCCGACTCAAGTCCAATGGCGCGATCGCCGGCTCCACGTTGACCCTCGAGCACGCCGTGCAACGCGCGGTTCTCGAACTGGGCATGTCCCCGGTCGAGGCCATCGAGGCAGCCACGCTGACCCCGGCGAGGGCCTTCGGATTCGACCGGCCGTATCCGGTCACCGGCGCACCCCTCGGTCTGCTCGCCCCCGGATACGCCGCCGACGTGCTGCTCACTGACCCCGCCGACTGGTCCGTCCAACACGCCTGGTGCGCGGGGCGGCGAATCAAGTAACGCCACCCATACACAAAAAGGCCGCACCGGAATCCACTTTCCTGTGCGGCTTTTTCGTTGCAACTCAGCTACTCCACAAACATCATTTGTGCAGAGCAAGCGCGATTACGCGCGCGGCGTCAAGGCGCAGAGGCGAAGGCGCTGAACCGTCAAAGGCGAAGCCCAGTGGGCTTCCCCTAGGTGAAGGGAGCGGTTTACCGCGACGGACGGCGCCAGCCGTCAAATACGTCGAATCCTGCGCAACGACAACAACGCTCCATCATCACGCGAGCGGGCCGGTGTGCCAGATGCGGTCGAGATAATCCTCCATCGACCTATCGGACGAGAAGTATCCGGAGTTGGCGACGTTGAGCACGGCCTTGCGGTTCCATTCGAGCTCGTCGGCGTAGAGGGCCTCGA
>OBZY01000079.1_pt1 | contig 49595 bp, 37 predicted proteins | sample 1477051 | NCBI WGS metagenome assembly OBZY01 (sample SAMEA2580270, study PRJEB22360) | human gut metagenome | biome: human gut; feature: human-associated habitat; material: faeces | place: Denmark | collected 2008/2010
AAACTGAACACTTCCAACCCTAGACAAGGTGTTGCACTTCTATCTAGAACCCGGGGTTGGCGTGTCCTTTCGCAGTTGTTGCTAGAGTTAGTCGAAGACGTGGATGGCATGTGCCGCCGCGCAACATAATCGAACGAACAATTGAATATCGAATAATCTTTTTACGCCGTGTATCGCCTGCCCTCGCCGTTTTAGGCAGTGCTGCCGATGGGTTAACAAGGCGTGGGTCGCATGCCGTTCGTGATTCCGCGCTTGTTGCTGGGATGACGGACGGTCCGTATACGAGCGTAAGGAGATACGATGCGTAAGTTCATCTATCTTTGCAGTCATCTGTGTGTTCAAGTGCCGCTGTTGCCGATTGCCGTGCTCACGGTCATTCCGCTTGCCGTGTGCCCGTCATGGCGCCCGTGGGGAGCGGCGGATATTCCTATACTGGGCAATCCCGGCGTGGGCCAGTGGATTGTCATCATCGTGGTGGCGTACACGATCATCGACACCGTGCGCGGCATGATCGACGATTTGCGGCATGGTCGGGTCGGTGTGGATCTGCTGGCTGTCGTGGCGATCGCCGCCACGGTCGCCGTGCAGGAATACTGGGCGAGCTGGGCCGTGGTGCTGATGATCTCGTCCGGCGAAGCCATCGAGGAATACGCCCAATCCAAGGCCGAAAGCAGCCTGACCGCGCTGATGACGGCCGCGCCCCAGACCGCGCACGTCGTGCGACGGCCCGGCGTGGGCGTCGCTGGTGTCAACACCGGCGACGGCAGCGACGGCAGCTCCGACGACCGGTGCGACGGCTTCCGCAAGGTCGCCGCTCTGCCGTCTTCCGCCGCCAGCGGGTCGTCCGACGCTGCGACTTCCCACTATGACACCGTTGCCGTGGAATCCGTCACCCCCGGCGATGTGCTGATTGTGCTGCCCGGTGAAACCGTGCCGGTGGATGGCGAGCTGTTGTCCGGATCCGCCACGCTCGACCTGAGCAACATCAACGGTGAGCCGGTGCCGCGTGGAGTGTTCGCGGGCGCCCGCGTCATGTCCGGCGCGGTGAACGGCTCGACCACGCTGACCATGCGTGCCGCCGAAGCCGCCCGCGACTCGCAATACCAGCGCATCCTCGCGCTCGTCGCGGCCGCGCAGGATTCCCGCCCGGCGGTGGTGAAGACCGCCGATGTGCTGGCAGTGCCGTTCACGGTGCTCGCACTGGCGATCGCGGCCGTGGCATGGTTGGTGTCCGGCGTGCCGACGCGCTTCGCTCAGGTGCTGGTGCTGGCGACTCCTTGCCCGTTGCTGATCGCCGCCCCCGTCGCGTATGTGGCGGGAACCGGCCGACTAGCCAAGTCGGGAATCCTGATCAAGACACAGGACGTGCTGGAGAACCTCGGCCGCGTCACGCACGTGTTCTTCGACAAGACCGGCACGCTGACCGTGAAGCAGCCGCAGGTGACCCGCGTCGAGATGCTGCCCGGTGCCGGCACTCACCTCAATGAGGACCACGTACTGATGATGGCGGGCGTGGTCGAGACCTATTCCGTGCACATCCTCGCTAAAGGCATCGCGAAGGCCGGCACAGAAGCTCTGTCCCGGCTGCATCGGCGGTTCGAGGAGGGGCAGCGGCTATGCCCGCAGCCCGATGCGGACTGGCCTGGTCACGGGCGCGATTATCTGGTCGTCAAGCACATTGATGAAGACGCCGGGAAAGGCATCTCCGGCGAAGTGAATGGGCATAAGGTGCGCGTAGGCAGACTGTCTTTCGCGGCCTCAAGCGAAGATGGGTTCCTGCCGGTTGAGCGGATCGTCCCGGGCCGGGCTACGACTGATGGAGACCGGCAGTCCGGAAAACAAGGTGAGGGGCGGCTTGCGGACGAGATCCGTACCCGTTTCGGCATGCTCGCGCCGGATGAAATGGCCTCGTACGTGTCGGTCGACGGTCATCTCATCGCCCGGATCGTCCTGCGTGACGTGCCGCGCGCGAACGCCAAGTCGGCGCTCGCGAGCCTGCGCGGTCTCGGCGTCGCCAAGCTGTCCATGCTGACGGGAGACAAGCGATCCTCCGCCGCCATCATCGCCAGTGAGGTCGGCATCGACGACGTGCATGCGGAATTGTTCCCCGAAGATAAGGTCACCGCTGTCACGACCGCGACCGTGACGCCATCGCGCGGCGTGACGATGATGGTCGGCGACGGCGTGAACGACGCGCCCGTGTTGGCCGCCGCCGATATCGGCATGGCCATGACGGACGGCACGTCGACCGCGGCCTCGGAGTCCGCGCAGGTGGTGATCCTGAACGACGACATCGCCGCCGTTCCACGGGCCATCGCCATCGCCCGCCGCACCAAGCGTGTGATGCTGCAAGCCGTGCTGGCCGGTCTCGCGCTGGCCCTGATCGGCATGGTTGCGGCGGCGTTCAACTTGATTCCCGTCGTGGTCGGCGCTTTTCTGCAGGAAGCCATCGACGTGGTAAGCATCCTCTGGGCGCTCACCGCGCTGCTTGACCGTGACTGACGGGCCGTGGTCGACGGGCGCAGCTGGGCCGGTCGTGATCGACCGGCCGCGCCCGTCGCCGGACGATCGGGCGAGAACGAATGTGACATTCGACAACAATGGGGGCAATGCCGGGGAATCCCGCCGTTGCCCCCTTCCGTGATTCGGTGGCTTGCGATAACCTATAACGCGTGACTGAATCTGAGAACAATGAACTTCGTATCGCCGTGATCGGCGCCGGTCCCGCCGGCGTCTACTCCTCCGACATCTTCCTGCGCCAGCTGAAGAAGCTCGGCGAGGAGCTGGGTCTGGGCACCAAGGCCCGCATCGACCTGTTCGAGAAGCTGCCGGTCCCGTTCGGCCTGGTCCGTTACGGTGTGGCCCCCGACCATCCGAGCATCAAATTCATCGCATCCGCGCTGGAGAAGACGCTCGACAACCCCGACATCCACCTCTACTGCGACGTGGAATTCGGCAAGGACGTGACCTTGGACGACCTGCTGGCGCGTTACGACGCCGTGCTGTTCGCCACCGGCGCCGTCAAGGACAAACCGCTGAACCTGCCGGGCGCCGACCTCGACGGCGTGTATGGCGCCGCCAAGTTCGTCGAATGGTATGACGGATACCCCACGGGTGCGCGCGAATGGCCACTTTCGGCCGAGAACGTCGCCGTGATCGGTGGCGGCAACGTGGCGATGGACGTCGCGCGCGAGCTCATGCGCAACGCCGACGACCTCAAGGCCAAGACCGACATCCCCGACAACGTCTACGAAGGCATCCAGGGCAACAAGGCCAAGGTGCTGCATCTGTTCATCCGCCGTGGCGTCGCCCAGGCCAAGTTCAGCGTGCAGGAACTGCGTGAGATGGAGAAGCTGCCCGGCGTGCAGCTCATCATCAACGAGGACGACTTCGAGCTGGATGACGACACGATCGAAGAGGCCGGCAAGGACAAGCTGACGCGCCAGATGGTCGAGGAGCTGTTCACCATCCGCGAGATGGCCGAAGACATGGAAGACGACGGCGACGTCGATTACGAGGGCAACCCCGCAGATCGCAAGTATTACGTGCACTTCAACTCCGCTCCCACCGAGATCCTCGGCAAGGACGGCAAGGTCGCGGGCATCCGCGTGGAGAAGACCGAGACCGGCGCCGACGGCAAGATGCACCGCACCGGCGAATTCGAAGACTACCCGGTCGAGGCCGTGTACCACGCAATCGGCTACAAGCCCGCCGAAGCGCCCGGCATCACCTATGACGAGAAGGGCGCCCACCTGGCCAACGCGAACGGCGATGGCCGCATCACCACCGAGGCCGCCGGCGGTGACGTGCGTGAACGCCTGTATGCCACCGGGTGGGCCAAGCGCGGGCCGGTCGGCCTGATCGGCTCCACCAAGTCCGACGCGTTGATGATCGTCACCAACATGCTGGAAGACCTCGCCAAGGCGGCCGAAGGCGGCCGTGTGGCCGTCGACCGCGACCCCGAGTCCATCGACCGCCTGCTCGCCGAGCGCGGTGTCAAGCCGATTGACTTCGCCGGTTGGAAGAAGGTCGACGCCTTCGAACGCTCCGAGGGCGCGAAGGAAGGCCGCGAGCACAAGAAGGTCGTCGAGCCGGATCAGATGCGTGAGCTTGCTCACGCCTGAGCGACCTGTAGCGCGACTCGTATACATCGATCAAGCCGCCTCCCGCGTGACATTGCGGGCGGCGGCTTGTTTTTGCCCGTACTTGTATCATCCCGTGCCTCCGGAATCATTTCATTGTGCTCAAGGCGCATATCCAGCCAACTGCCAGACAGTGAATTTAGTGTGTGGGCTATGGACGGTAAATTGCATGTGCGCGGCCACTTCAACGGCCTGAAAACGACGCTGCTCTTTGCGTTGATGTGGGCCATCATCATGTTGATCTGGTGGGCCACCGGCGGTGGCCGCGGCACGCTGGGCGTATATATCGTCATCGGTCTGGTCTCCACGTTCAGCACGTACTGGTTCTCCGACAAACTCGCCATCGCCTCGATGGGAGCCCGCGCGGTCACCGAGCAGGAAGCTCCCGCACTGTACCGCATCGTGCGCGAACTCAGCGCCAAGGCCGGCAAGCCGATGCCTCGCATCTACGTCGCCCCGACCATGAGCCCCAACGCATTCGCAACGGGCCGCAACGAGCGCCACGCAGCCGTATGCTGCACGCAAGGCATCCTCAACATACTCAACGAGCGCGAGATTCGCGGCGTCCTCGGCCACGAGCTCATGCACGTGTACAACCACGACATCCTCACCTCCGCCATAGCCTCCGCACTGGCGACCATCATCACGTATCTGGGATACTCGCTCATGTATTTCGGCGGCGGTCGCAGCAACGACCGTGACAACTCCTCCGGCGCCTTCGGTCTGATCGGCGCGCTGTTGAGCGCGATTCTCGTGCCGATCGGCGCCTCTCTGATCCAGATGGCCATCTCCCGCACCCGCGAATTCGACGCCGACGAGGACGGCAGCCGCCTGACCGGCGACCCCGAAGCGCTCGCCTCCGCCCTGAACAAGATCTCCTATGGTGCTCAGACCAATCCGATGCCGAAAACCGCGGGCACGCAGTCAGTGTCATCCATGATGATCGCCAACCCGTTCTCCGCGCGCGGATTCTCGAAGCTGTTCTCCACGCACCCACCTACCGACGAGCGCATCAGCCGGCTCATGCAGATGTCGCAGGAGATGCGCAATTCCGGCATCGACGGCGGCGGCAGCCCGCATTACTTGTACTAGCTTCGTTGCGCAAGGCTCGCGGGCATCGCCGTCATGTGATACACTGACGACTTGTGCATAAAGCACTGCGGATGTAGTTCATCGGTAGAACGAAAGCTTCCCAAGCTTTAAAGGCGGGTTCGACTCCCGTCATCCGCTCCACCACTTTCCGCTCCCGCTGGCGGGAGCTGGCTCGCGTCAGCGAGACTGAGGGTGAGACTGAGGGGGTCTTCCACCTATCAGATAGCTACACGTGCCAGCTCCAGCAGGGGGCTCAGTTACCCGCGTCCCCCGTATCTCCCGCGTCGCCGGCCATCTTAATCAGCTGCTCGATGGTGACGAACTCGTATCCCTGCTTCTTGAGATCGTCGATGATGCCGGGAAGCGCCTCGACGTCCTGCGAACGGTCGCCGCCGCCGTCGTGCATCAGCACGATCGCCCCGTTATGCGCGCCCGTCATCACGGCATCATGAATCGCCTTGGCTCCGGGACGCTTCCAATCGAGCGTATCGATATCCCACAGCACGTTCATGTCGATCAGGTCGGACGTCTCCTGCCACTGCTTCTTGCCGAACGCCCCGTATGGCGCCCTTAGCACTTTCGTTACATGCCCGGACGCCTTCTTCATGTTCGAAAACCCGGCGATGATTTCAGCGCGCAACGCGTCGCGGCTGAGTGTCGGCATGTCCGGATGCGTGTTGGAATGGCTCGCCACCTGATGTCCCTCCTCCAGCATGCGTTTCTCGGCGTCCGGGAACGACAGGCACTCCTCGCCCACGTCGAAGAACGTGGCCTTGACGCCCTTCTCCTTGAGGATGTCCAGGATCGGGCCGCTGTATTTGCTCGGCCCGTCGTCGAACGTCAGCGCGATGACCTTCTTCCCCTCCGGACGCGGGTTCAACGGCACGACGATCGTGTCCTGCGGCTCGACGGTGACGCCTTTGTCCACATGCTTGCCGGAACGTTTCCCGACCCAGTATTCGTGCACGCCGTCTTTCCCGGCCTGCTTGAGTATCTGTATCGAGCCGCCTGCGATGTTGATGCTTTCGCCGTGCGGCACGGTCTCCTTGCTCACGGTATGGTCTTCGGTCACATCCTCGCCTGACGTCACCATCACCATGCCATCCTGCGGGATCGTCGTGCTGTCGATCGCATCCCGGCGCACGGCAGTGCCGTTGATGCTGACGACGATCGGTTTGCCGGCATGCTTCTCGATCATGTCGCCGGCCACGTCGACCAGATTGCCCGGATGCGCGTCGAAATCGCCATTGTCGCGCAGCAGTCGTCCCAACGTCGTGTCGACGCTGACTTTCATGGAAGTGCCGTTTACCGTGATCGGTATCTGCCGCCAATGCCGGTCCCACATCCACCAGCCACCGACACTGCCACCGGCCAACGCCAATATCACCAGAATGGCGATGAATGCAATCAGCCGATGCCGTCCCCTGCCGCGCCGCCCGTTATCGGGGCCGGCTCCGCACTCGCCATATTCGTTCCCGCGCGTCTTCCCCGCCCGGCGCACACTGTCCCCAAACGACAGCTCTTCAATGTACTGCGGTTCTTTTGTCACGTCCTAATTTTACGGAGGTGAAGATGGGAGAAAGGTGAGGAACGGGCCGCGGCGTGCGGAGGCGATGGATTCCGCCCGGCGGCTCCGGCCGGAGTAGCGGTGGTGCCAAATGTTGCATGGTCGCGGGATAATGCAGGTATGACGATTGCAACTGCCGAACGATACGCTGAAATGCTGGACGCTGCGCGCCGCGGCGGATATGCCTACCCGGCGATCAATGTGACGAGCTCCCAAACGCTGAACGCTGCGCTGCAGGGTTTTGCCGATGCCGAGTCGGATGGCATCATCCAGGTTTCAGTGGGCGGCGCCGCGTATTTTTCCGGTCAGGGCGTGAACGACCGCGTGACCGGGTCGTTGGCGTTCGCGGCGTTCGCGCATGAGGTGGCGAAGCGCTACCCGCATATCACCGTCGCGTTGCACACAGACCATTGCGCCAAGCAGTATCTGGACGGTTGGGTGCGTCCCCTGCTGGACATGGAGGCCGATGAGGTGGCGCACGGCCGCGAGCCGATGTTCCAGTCCCACATGTGGGACGGTTCGACGGTTCCGCTGGACGAAAACCTCGCCATCGCCGAACAGCTGCTCGACAAGTCCGTCGCCGCGCGCACGATCCTGGAAATCGAAATCGGCGCGGTCGGCGGCGAAGAGGACGGTCATAGCGCCGAAATCAACGAAAAACTGTATTCCACGCCGGCCGATGGCGTGAAGGTCGCCCAGCGTCTCGGCCTGGGAGAGCGCGGCCGGTACATGGCCGCGTTCACGTTCGGCAACGTTCACGGCAGCTACAAGCCCGGCGTGGTCAAGTTGCGCCCGGAACTGTTGGGCGACATCCAGCGCGAGGCGGCTCAGGCCGTGGTGGACGGGCGTATCGCATCCGCCGCCGGGGCCGTCGATTTTCCGAACGGCAAGCCGTTCGCTCTGGTGTTCCACGGCGGTTCGGGCTCTCGCCCGGAAGAGATCGCCGAGGCGGTGCGGTACGGCGTCGTCAAGATGAACATCGATACGGACACGCAGTACGCGTTCACCCGTGCGATCGCCGATCATGTGTTCTCGAACTACGATGCCGTGCTCAAGGTGGACGGCGAGGTCGGCGAGAAGAAGCTGTACGATCCGCGCTCCTGGGGCCGCGAGGCCGAGAGCTCGATGGCGGCCCGCGTCGTGGAGGCCTGCAAGCAGCTCGGTTCCGCCGGCAAAGCCCTGAAGTGACGTCGGTCGCCGCGGTAGATGCAACCGCAGCTGTCGAGTTACGGTCTTCCGATATGATGGCTGAATATTGAAAAAAATGCGTCGGAGCGGGATTTCCCACGCAAGTGCAGGGAGAGACTGCAGGAACTTCAACAAGGCAAGGACGGCAAGTTGCAGCCGTTCGCGCCCATGTTGATATGGGCGTTGGAAAAACGAATGCGACGGTAACCGCACCCGCCCCAGCGCTTACCTTCGCAGTAGAGGGCATACGGTAGGCTGTTCCCGGCGGAATCGTGCGGATGCGGAGGTGCAGTATGTCCGGAATCGTGTTGATCGGCGCTCAGTGGGGCGACGAAGGCAAAGGCAAGGCTACCGATCTGATCGGTACCAAAGTGGACTATGTGGCCCGTTTCAACGGCGGCAACAATGCCGGCCACAGCGTGATGGTCGGCGACCAGATGTATGCGTTGCACCTGCTGCCTTCCGGCATCATCAGCCCGAACGTCACCCCCGTGATCGGCAACGGCGTCGTCGTGGATCCGGAAGTGCTGTTCGAGGAGATTGACGGTCTTGAAAGCCGCGGCGTGGACTGCTCCCGCCTGCTGGTGAGCGAGGCTGCACATGTCATCGCGCCTTACCATCGCACGCTCGACAAGGTGACCGAGCGTTTCCTCGGCAAGCACAAGATCGGCACCACCGGCCGCGGTATCGGCCCGGCCTACGCCGACAAGATCAACCGCGTCGGCATCCGCGTGCACGACCTGTTCAACGCCGAGCACCTGCATGACAAGGTCGAAGCCAGTCTGCACCAGAAGAACCAGATTCTGGTCAAGCTGTACAACCGTCGCGCCATCGACGTGGACCAGACCACTGACGAGCTGCTCAAGCTCGGCGAACGCCTCAAACCGTACGTCGCCAACACCGGCCTGATTCTGAACAAGGCTCTCGACGAGGGCAAGACCGTGCTGTTCGAAGGCGCCCAGGCCACGATGCTTGACGTGGATCATGGCACTTACCCGTTCGTCACTTCCTCCAACCCAACCGCCGGCGGCGCCTGCACCGGCACCGGCGTCGGCCCCACCAAGATCACCCGCGTGGTCGGCGTCTCCAAGGCGTATGTGACCCGAGTCGGCGAGGGCCCGTTCCCCACCGAGCTGTTCGACGAATCCGGCGAATGGCTTCGCCAGCAGGGCCACGAGTTCGGCGTGACCACTGGCCGTCCGCGCCGCTGCGGCTGGTTCGATGCGGTCGTGAACCGCTACGCCAGCCAGGTCAACGGTCTGACCGACCTCGTGCTCACCAAGCTCGACGTGCTCACCGGTCTCAAGGAGATTCCGATCTGCGTCGCCTACGATGTGGATGGCGAGCGTTACGACGATATGCCGACGGATCAGGCCGCCTTCTCTGCTGCCAAGCCGATTTACGAGACCATGCCCGGCTGGACCGAGGACATTTCGCAGGTCCACGAGTTCGACGAGCTGCCCGCCGCCTGCCAGGCGTACGTCAAGCGTCTTGAAGATCTGAGTAACTGCCGCATCTCCGTGATCGGCACCGGTCCTCAGCGCGACCACATCATTTCCGTCCACTCGCTTCTCGACTAGTCGCCATTCGGCGTTCTCGCCGACCCACGGCTGCCGGGACAGAGTGAATCCGTGTACTACAAGGGTTTCAGATCATGAATCAGTCTGTACCGTTCGTTCCCTCCTCGCATGACGAATCCGATGGCGGCGACGCCGCCGGCGCGGGGGACATCGAATCCGTCTCTGCCGGGTCCGACGTCGCCGACACTTCCGCGCCGGACTCGACTCCAAGCGAGGCTCGCGCCCTCGCCGCGGACGAGCCGACGCCATCGACCCAAGAGATCAGCGCCTCCGAAATCGAATATGCGGCGCCTCGGCCTACCGGGCTGGCAGCCGCAGTAGCGCCACCTTCCATTCCACTGGCCCCGGCCAAGCGCGTGCAGGCGAAATTCAATCCCCTCGCCGATTGCATGCTGTATTTGGTGGTGTTCGTCGGCGGGTTCTTCGGCACGGCGATACGATACGGGCTCTCGCTGCTCCTGCCGAATCCGGCCGCGCCAAGTGGTCTCCTTCATTCGTTCCACACCGCCACGTTCATAGCGAACATGCTGGCGTGCTTCATCTTCGCCGCCCTGAGCACGTACATGTCGCAGGCGGCGTGGATTCGCAAGCGCATCCGCCAGCTGGTCAGCCGCGGTGTCGGCATGGGCATGTGTGGCGGGTTCTCCACGTTGTCGGCGATGATGATCGAGGACCTGAACTCGTTGCGCGCCGAGAACATCGTGGGATTCGTGACCTACACGCTGCTGAGCTTCATCTGCGGTTTGATCATCGCGTGGCTTGGCACCATGCTGGGCCTTGCGCTGAGCCGAAAACGCGAGGCGCACGTGGTGGCTCGCGCGGTGCGCGAGTCGCAGGCCGCCGGCGCTCCGTCCGGAGCAGACTTGGCTGTTGAAAGTCAGGCCGGTTCGGAACCGGCTGCGGGCCGCGTACAAGTCATGCCAGTATCCGACGAACAGCACCTTCCGTCGTTCGAACCGGATCCGATCACCGCGGAAATTCCGCTCAGGCCTGATCCCGAAACCGGGGAGGTGCGCTGACATGTTTGCCCTGATCTGTATGTGCGGCGGCTTGGGCGCCGTGACGCGGTTCGTCCTGAACACCTCGATTCAACGGTGGTGGAACCGCGCGTTCCCGCTGTCCACGTTCATCATCAACGTGCTCGCCACGTTCTTCGCCGGCGTGGCCGCCGCGGCCTACTTCTACCAGACGGCCGACCATTCGTCGTACCTGCTGTTCGTCACCGGCTTCCTCGGCGGTTTCTCTACGTTTTCCACGGCTATCAACGAGATGGTGTCGCTCGCCCGCAGCGGCAAATATGCCGCGGCCGCCGTGTACTTCATGATGACCGTGCTGGTGCCGGTGGTGTGTGTGGTGCTGGGTTGGGGGCTGATCGCGCTGGTGCGGTAGCTCGTCTGCGCTGGAGTGGCTCTCAAAACTCGCAGATACAAAAACGATGTTGTTGGAAAATAGGGGTTCTGTTTTTGTATCTGCAAGTTTTGAGAGCGTCGTTCTGTATACAATTAGGCGAACAGTCATATTGTGACGGCGATGGAGTGGGGACATGGTCGGGATGCGTGATGTGGCCAAAAAGGCCGGGGTGTCGTTGAGTACGGTGTCGCTGGTGGTGAATGGTGCCGGGTGCGTGTCCGATGACATGCGCGAGCGCGTCGCCGAAGCCATGCGTGCGCTCAATTATGTGCCGAACGAGCTCGCCCGCAACCTGTATCATGACCGCACCAACACCGTCGGCGTCATCGTGCCCACCATCCGCCATCCGTTCTTCGCCACGTTGGCGGCCGGTCTGCAGCGAGAGCTGTCGGAGCGGGGGCTGCGTACCATGCTGTGCTCGACGGCCGATTCGGGTACTGGCGAGGCCGAGTACGTCGACATGCTCCGCCGGCATATGATGGATGGCATTGTGATGGCGGCGCACACCGAGCACGCTCCGGATTACTGGACTTCGATCGGTCGGCCCATCGTGGGGTTCGACTGTTATCTCGGCGAGGGCATCCCATCGGTCGGCTCCGATCACGAGCAGGGCGGGCGACTGATCGCCGGCCTGTTGATTCATAGTGGTTCCCGGCATGTGGCGATGGTAGGCGGCCCGTGCAGGCAGTTCCATGATCTGGCGCAGACGCCGACTGGCGAGGCGGGGCAGACGGAATCGCCCGGGAACACCACGTCCCCGACCGTGCGCTATTACCTGACGCTGGAGCGTGAACTGCAGCGTGCAGGCATTCGGTGCGAGTACATCGAGGCCGGGGAAGTGGCGGATTTTCAGGGTTGTGCGACGGTCATGCGCGAACTGTTCGACCGTTTTACCGACGTGGATGCCGTAGTCAGTTCCGATATCGGTGCCGCCTGCTGCGTGCAGGAGGTGTTTCGCCGCGGCATGCGTGTGCCGCAGGACGTGCAGGTCGTCGCCTATGATGGCACGTATCTGACCGACATGGCAGGGTTGCGTCTGACCGCCGTATGCCAGGACTTCGATGCGCTTGCCGGCACGGCAGTCGCCCGCATGACGGATACCATCGAGGGGCGCCCGGTCGATTCCGCCGGTGACGTAATCCCTGTTTCCCTGCGCGAGGCCGACACCACTCGGCGCTGATTGCCGCGCCTCCGCCAGCGAGTCCGGAGGCGGTACCTACGCCAACCGCTTCGGCGACGGCGCCGACGCCGGCTTTGATCCGATCGACCACACCAAGGTGGACCCGCGCCTGGGCTCCTGGGATGACGTGGCCGAACTCAGCAAGTCCCACGACATCATCGTCGACGCGATTGTCAACCACATGAGCTGGGAATCCGCGCAGTTCCAGGACGTGCTGAAGAACGGCGAGAAATCCGAGTACTACCCGATGTTCCTGACCATGATCTCCGTATTCCCGAACGGCGCCACCGAAGAAGACCTCGCCGGCATCTGCCGCCCGCGCGGCGAATCTCGCAAGTTCCGCACTCCCAAAAGTTTCACGCGACGCGGCCGGCATATCGGCCGTGCCGCGTCGTCGTGTAATATGCGAACGTTACGATAGTTGTATACCCGTTACGAGAGCGCACAAGAGAAGAGAAGTAAACCGATATCATGACCGATGATCAGCAGCAACCGAACGAATTCCCCGCTCCGAAGCCGTTGCCGGGCAGCGTGTACATTCGCCCCGGCATCGATGATCGGCCTGATTACGACAAGGTGCTCAGCCCCGAAGACAAGTCCGCGGTCGCCCGCTTGGCCGTGCATCAGCCGCGGCGCAAGGTCGAGGCGTCCGTGACGCAAGCCGAGACCCAGGTCGCGCAGATGACTTCGGAGGGATCTCCCGCGGCGGCCGCGGCCTCTGTCGACACGGCGGTCCCGGACATGGGCTCGGCGTACGTGGACATGCGCGACCCGGTGGTCAGCGCCGACGGCCAGCGCCCGAACCCCGGTCAGGTGACCCGCCTGTCATGGGGCTTCGCGGTGGGCGCGACCATGTCGATCGTGCCATGGGCCGCATTGAACCTGCTCGCGCTGCCTGCGGTCATAGCGAAAGTCAGCTGGCAGCGGGTCTCCAGCGCGGTTGCCTCCCGCGCGGCGTTCTCCGGTGGCGGCCAGAAACTCTCCGAGAGCCTGGTCAGTCGCATTGGCACGGTCGGCGACGGCGGGGTGGCGTCGGCATGGGCCATTGATCTGGCCGTGGTTGTTGTCGTGGGCGTCGTCGTGTCGCTGATTGCCGAGGCCGTCGTCTCCGCGCTGTCCGATCGCACGCGCGTGGCCGCTGGCCGGCGCACGCCGTGGATCATCGCGGGAGGCGCCGTCTCCGCGGTGATGACGCTGGCGCTGGGACTGTGCTCGAACGTGGTGGGCATCGCGTTGCTGTGGGGTCTGGTGCAGGTCGGTTATGTGATGCTGACCGTGCCGATGGCGGCCGCGTTCAGCGAGCGAGTGCCCGACAAGTTCCGCCCGCGCATCGTGCGCGCGCGTGGCATCGGCCAGATGGTCGGCCAGGCGCTGGGCGTGTGGATCGGCGTCGCCTGCGTCGTGTTCGGTGGGCTGTATACGCCGTTCGCCACGGCCGCCGCGGTGTTCCTGCTGGCCGGCATCGTGCCGGTGCTGGTGTGGCCGAAGGAACCGTCGAGCGAGGAGCAGCCGCATACGGCGATGAGTGCGCACATGCTGATGGAGCGGTTCCGCGCGCCGCGGCACGCCGTCGAATTCTGGAAGGCGTTCGCTTCGCGCTCCTTGGTGTCGGCTGGTGTCGGACTGACGACCATGTTCCTGTGGTTCATCGCATCGGCGCTGATCTTCCGGGATTGGTTCACGCAAGGCAACTCCTCTCCGATCGCGGTACCGGTGTGCTCGTTGATCGCCTCGATGGCCTTGGCGACGCTCGTCGGTTCCGTGGGTGCCGCGTTCATCGCCGGTCCGGTGGGTGAGTACATTGAGGATCCGCGGTATCTGTCGGTCATCTCCTGCGTGCTGTACACGGTGGCGTTGGCTTTGCCCATGACCATGCCGAGCGCCGTCAGCATGGTGCTGTTCGCCCTGATCGGAGGGTTCGCTTTCGGCCTTATCGATACGTTCGGCCAGTTGCTTGCGATGGGCGCGTTGCCGGATGCGCGTTCGGCCGGCCATGATTTGGCGTTCTTCAACCTGTCGAATTCCGTCGGTCTGGCGCTCGCCGCGATAATCGGCGCGGTCGGTGTGGCCGTCACCGGCGGTTTCTCGGTGCTGTTCCCGGCGGCCATCGTCTGTGTGCTCGCGTCCGCGGTCGTCACGATTTCGATGAAGCGCTAGCAATCCGGCCGGATTGGCCGCTGTTGCGCCTCGTTTGGGATTGAGGCATCATCCTATCCGCGATTAGTCCCATCCGTTGCTGCTGAAATGGGACTTTCGCGGGATGGGGCGTCGATGTGTCTGCCTGTAATGCAGGCGGAACGCAGACAGGTTGTGCCGACGCCGCCGATGTTGTTATGCTGCGGCCGTCCACATAGTGAACCTTTGATGGCTGTCGTGGAATCCCGCGCCTATGTTGTTGGACAGTCGAGCGCGAAAGAGCTCGAAAGACACGTTCAATACCGAAAGGAGGTTCGCCGCGATGACTGGATATGCTGCTGATAACGCCGCTAACGCAACCACCGTTAACGTTGTTCTGCTGTCTGCACGAATTATTATTCCGTCTTCGTTGGCGGACTGATTCGGCATCACTGCTTGGAACCCCGCCAACGAAGGCAGGGCTCAGCGAGCAACCAATCGTATAGCCCTGCACGAGTCGCGGGGCTTTTTTTGATGCGTCCCACAAGGTCACCGGATCAGCAAAGCGGCAAACGAGAGAGAACAGAATGAAAAATCGCGGGCTCGTCCGCGTGCAGTAACAGGAGCTAACAATGACAGCAGTCACACTGACAGCTGACGGCACCACTTCGGTGGGTGGAAAAGCAAAGGCGATGGTCCGTGACTCGGTCAAGACCGTGATCGCCGCCTCGATGGTCGGAACCGCCATCGAATTCTACGACTTCTACGCCTACGGCACCGCCGCGGCGAACTACTTCCCGCACATCTTCTTCTCCGCGAAGGACAACCCCACCGTCGCGCTGCTGATGAGCCTGCTGACCTTCGCCATCGCGTTCATCGCTCGTCCGCTGGGATCCCTGATCTTCGGCCACTTCGGTGACCGCATGGGCCGCAAGACCACGCTGGTCGTCTCGCTGATGACCATGGGCGTCGGCACGTTCCTCATCGGCTGCCTGCCGACCTACAGTCAGGTCGGTGTCGGCGCGGTCGCGGTACTGTGTCTGCTGCGTTTCATCCAGGGCATCGGCCTTGGCGGCGAATGGTCCGGTGCTGCGCTGGTCGCCACCGAGAACGCGCCCGAAGACAAGCGTGCGCTGTACGGCTCCTTCCCGGAGCTCGGCGCCCCGATCGGCTTCTTCCTGTCGAACGGCACCTACTTCGTGCTGGAGTCGTTCAATGACACCGATGCGATGTGCGCCTGGGGTTGGCGTGTGCCGTTCCTGCTGTCCGCCGTGCTGGTGATCATCGGCCTCGTCGTGCGAGTCCACATGGAGGAGACCCCGATCTTCCGCATGGCCCAGGAGCAGAAGAAAGTCGTCAAGTCCCCGCTGACCGAGGTGTTCCGCAAGTCCTGGAAGCAGGTGCTGCAGGCGACGTTCCTCGTGGCCGTGACCTACACGCTGTTCTACACGCTCGCCACCTGGTCGCTCGCATGGGGCACCAAGACCAAGCATGAAGGCGGCGGCGACCTCGGCTTCACCAACCAGGAGTACCTGCTCATGCTGATGATCTCCATCTGCGTGTTCGCGCTGTTCATCGTGCTTTCCTGCCTGTATGCCGACCGGATCGGCCGTCGTCGCGTGCTGATGTTCTCGTCCTGCGCGCTGGTCGTGTTCGCCGTGCTGTTCCCGTTCCTGCTGGACAGCGGCCTGGTCGGTCAGAAGAACTTCGCGGCCACCATGGTGTTCCTGTGCCTCGGCTTCGCCCTGATGGGCATCGCCTTCGGCCCGATCGGCGCCTTCCTGCCCGAGCTGTTCGACGCGAACGTGCGTTACTCCGGCTCCGGCATCGGCTACAACCTCGCCGCCATCGTCGGCGCTGCTTTCGTGCCGACCATCGCCACGTGGCTGTCGAAGAACCTCGGCGTGCATTCGGTAGGTCTGTATCTTGCCGTGATGGCCGTCTGCTGCCTGATTGCGTTGGCGACCTGCAAGGAGACCAAGGACGTCGACTTTACGAAGTGACGGCGATGGTCGGGTACCGCCCGGCCGCGCTTGAACTCCCAAAAAATAACAACAATACACAAAAACAATCATTCAATATTTGGACGTGGGCAACCACGTCGCCTCCAGTGGTACTAGAACTGAGCCACAGGAGGGGATGACTTTGGCGCGGGACACAATCCCGCGTGGAAGCCGTCTGCAACCAAGAGGGCCGTCGAAAGCGAGCGCGTTCGGCGGCAAGACATCCAATTAAAGGAGTGCCTATTATGGCAGCAACTATCTGGTATGAGAAGGACGCCGATCTGTCCGTGTTCGATGGCAAGAAGGTCGCCATCCTCGGTTACGGCTCCCAGGGCCACGCGCATGCGCTGAACCTGCGCGACTCCGGCGTTGACGTGGTCGTCGGCCTGCGCCCGACCTCCAAGTCCGTCGAGTTCGCCAAGGAGCAGGGCCTTGAGGTCAAGCCGGTCGGCGAGGCCGTCGCCGAGGCCGACGTGGTCATGATCCTGCTGCCCGATCAGTACCAGGCCGCCGTGTACAAGAAGGACGTCGAGCCGAACCTGAAGCCGGGCGCTGCCCTGGCCTTCGCCCACGGCTTCAACATCCACTACGGCTACATCAAGCCTTCCGAGGATCACCCGGTGTTCATGGTCGCTCCGAAGGGCCCGGGCCACATCGTGCGTCGTGAGTACGCCGCCGGCCGTGGCGTCCCGGTCGTCGTGGCCGTCGAGCAGGACCCGGACGGCAAGACCTGGCCGCTGTGCCTGGCTTACGCCAAGGCTCTGGGCGCTCTGCGTGCAGGCGCCATCAAGACCACCTTCACCGAGGAGACCGAGACTGATCTGTTCGGCGAGCAGAATGTGCTGATGGGCGGCGTGAACAAGCTCGTCGAGATGGGCTTCGAAGTCCTCACCGACGCCGGTTACCAGCCGGAGATCGCCTACTTCGAGGTCTGCCACGAGCTGAAGATGCTCGTCGACCTCATGAACGAAGGCGGTCTGAACAAGGCCCGCTGGTCCTGCTCCGACACCGCCCAGTACGGCGACTACACCTCCACCGTCATCACCGACGAGACCAAGAAGCGCATGCAGTACCAGCTCAAGCGCATCCAGGACGGCTCCTTCGCCAAGGAGTTCATGGATGACCAGGCTGCCGGCGCTCCGAAGTTCAAGGAACTGCAGGAGAAGTTCTCCCACCCGCACCTTGAGACCGTCGGCCCGAAGCTGCGCGCCATGTTCTCCTGGAACAACGGCCCGGCCAAGGACCAGGACGAAGCCGAGTCCTTCAACGGCAAGATCGCTCGTACCCAGGTTCAGTGATCGCCTCCGCTCCGGCTCCCGCTGGCGGGAGCTACCAGTCGGTCGCAGACTGACTGAGAGCGGTGCATAACAAGGCCGCCGTTCCCGTTCATTCGGGAGCGGCGGCCTTCTGCGTTGCCGGTGATGCGGCCGGTAACGAAGCCGACATTGCCGCGTCCTGCGCCGTGTCACCCGCTCCCTGCCTGAACTGTTCATACTCCAATAGTGAGATGGTTCACGTTGTGGACGGTGAGGGGGCTGTGGCGGCGTTACCGGTAGGATAGTCCTCAGTTCTAAGGACAAAATCCTTAACGCTTGGATCGGCCGGGCCCATGCCCGAACCCAAACGCGCGGAATGCAGGCTCCTGCATAATGCGCAACCACAAACGACACCGTGTGCCGGCAAGAGTGCCGGTACGCAAGTAAAGGAGTGCCAAACATGGCTGCACAAATCTGGTATGACAACGACGGTGACCTCTCCGTGCTCGAAGGCAAGAAGGTCGCGATCATCGGTTACGGCTCGCAGGGCCACGCGCATGCGCTGAACCTGCGCGATTCGGGTGTTGACGTGGTCGTCGGCCTGCGCCCGACCTCCAAGTCGGTCGCCTTCGCCAAGGAGCAGGGCCTTGAAGTCAAGTCCGTGCCGGAAGCCGCCGCCGAGGCCGACGTAATCATGATTCTGGCCCCCGACCAGTACCAGCGCACGATCTGGGCCAACGACATCGAGCCCAACATCAAGCCGGGCGCGGCCATCGCCTTCGCTCACGGCTTCAACATCCACTACGGCTACATCAAGCCTTCCGAGGATCACCCGGTGTTCATGGTCGCTCCGAAGGGCCCGGGCCACATCGTGCGTCGTGAGTACGCCGCCGGCCGTGGCGTCCCGGTCGTCGTGGCCGTCGAGCAGGACCCGGACGGCAAGACCTGGCCGCTGTGCCTGGCTTACGCCAAGGCTCTGGGCGCTCTGCGTGCAGGCGCCATCAAGACCACCTTCACCGAGGAGACCGAGACTGATCTGTTCGGCGAGCAGAATGTGCTGATGGGCGGCGTGAACAAGCTCGTCGAGATGGGCTTCGAAGTCCTCACCGACGCCGGTTACCAGCCGGAGATCGCCTACTTCGAGGTCTGCCACGAGCTGAAGATGCTCGTCGACCTCATGAACGAAGGCGGTCTGAACAAGGCCCGCTGGTCCTGCTCCGACACCGCCCAGTACGGCGACTACACCAACACCTGCATCGACGAGCACGTCCGCGAGCGCATGCAGTACCACCTCAAGCGCATCCAGGACGGCTCCTTCGCCAAGGAGTTCATCGACGACCAGGACGCCGGCGCTCCGAAGTTCAAGGCGCTGCAGGAGGAGTACTCCAACGTGCGCATCGAGACCGTCGGCCCGAAGCTGCGCGCCATGTTCTCTTGGAACAAGGACGCCGTGAAGGACGCCGACGAGGCCAACTCCTTCACCGGCAAGATCGCCCGCGCCCAGGTGCAGTGATTTCTGAGGCTGTGAGGCCGTAAGGCCGTAGAGCTGTAAAGCCAGACCTTACCGCATGACTCAGGTCGTCGTCTTCGTCGTTCATCGCCGAAGACGACGACTTTCGTTTATCTGGTCCTATTAGTGTGTTCGTGAGCAATGTGCTTACGAACACACTACGAATATCAAGGGCTGCAATCACGCCAAATTGCGTCACTGTGTGCGCCCTCGCGCACAGTGACGCCTGTGTAAACCCTTTATTTTTCAACGGTTCTACAGATTGCGTCACTGAGAGAGGTCGCGCACAGTGACGCAATCCGTGCACAGTGACGGTCGATAACCATAGTTGTGTCGCACGATTCGCATGTTTCGTATGATCACGTGCGAGTTGCAGGATCCGACGCTGGTGGTATCAGCGCCGAGGCTCGTTCGCTGTCGTCTTCCGCGATGCCCGACTCATACGCGGCGCCCTTTGCGGCGTTCTCTGGCGCGGTACCTACGTTGCCGCTGACGGGCCGTCTCAGCACGATCATCTGCCAGCAGTGCCCGGAATTTCGGGTGTGGTCTATTCCGGCAGGTGGTGTCAAGGGCTTTCGCCACCCTTTGCGCGAATCGTCGCCGCCCCTGCGAGGTCAATATATCATCGGCAAAGACGACGATGACTGTATATCCCATCGCCCGCAAAGCCTGCCTCTTGCGTTCGTCCCATCGGTATTGTCGTTTGTCGCGGCGATGCGCGTCTCCATCGTATTCGATGATGACCCGTTGTTTGGGGTATGCGATATCGACTATCGCCTCGTGAGCCAACTCCGGAATGAGTATCTTCCAGTGTTTGACCGGCTGCGGCAATCCATGTCGCAACATCACGAGAGTGCAGCGGCATTCCATGGTGGAGTCAGTCACGGCATCGAGGAAAACGAGAGCATCAATGCATTTCCTTCTGCCCGGGAACGCGTCTGCTCCATCAAGGAACCGCGAGATATTGGCGACCGTCATGGAGCCTGATGACGCGCGCAGTATGGCATCCGCCAGAACGATTACCTCGATTTGCGTGAGATACGGCGCCAGCAGTGCCCATGTCATCAGCGGGTGCGTGTAGACGATGGTGATGTTGTCGTGAGTCCATGTGAGGTGGGCGATGCCCGTCAACGATGGCGGGCATTTCAGGTAGGACGTATCTTTCCGTCCGGATCTCTTGGTTGGCTCCCCAATGTACAGTACTTGGAACTTCATGGCTTCAAATCTTGAACATAGCGGTGTCTCTATGCCTGCCAGACGTAATGCGGTCATACCGGTATAGACCGGTGGCGAGGTGTTGATGGTTTTTCGTGAGTGTTCCATGCAATGCAGGAACGTCGTGGATTGCAGCTGGTGCAGTGAGCGCGCAAGATAGTTGTTCGCGACTGTTGCGCTGGAGTTGACAGGGGTGTGCTGATTCGTATTCATGGATTGAATGTAAGCATGATAATCTGCGGTGCGCCACCGGCCGCCTCAAATCTGTGGATAAGTGTATAACTCATCGGTTATCCACAGTGATGTAGCGAATGTGGATATGTAACTGGCGGAGATGCTGCGTGTGGTGCTGCTCTGCGGATGGAGGAACGCGTCACTGTGTGCGGGGTGCGTCACTCTGTGCGTCCTCACACACAGTGACGCCCATGTAAATCCCTTATTTTTCAACGGTTCTGCGAGTTGCGCCACTGAGAGAGGGCGCACACGGTGACGCACCCCGCACACAGTGACGGTATTGCGGGCTTCCGCCGTGCACGGGTACGGGTATCGGATCATGTGACTGATCCGATACCCGTACCCAACGCCTCAGAGCGCCTGCGGGCGCAGGACGAGATCGAAATCGAACTCCGCGTCGTCGAGGCGGTATTTCTCGTGCAGCTTGGGACCGCAGCTGTTGGACCCGACGCCGGACTGCATGTAATCCACGCACACCACCGTCGAATCCGCCGGCTTCAGCTCGCTGTTGTGAGCCTTGGCGGTCAGCTCCTCCTGGGTGTAAGGCAGCGCCTGGAAGTCGAAGGCGTGGTCACCGGCACGGAGCACCAGCAGCTCGGTGTCATCGCTGGCGACGCTCGCCCAATCGCAGTCGTGATGGTTGCCGTTCTCCTGCGGCTTGATATACGGCTCGAACAGCGATTCGGGAGTGCCGGAGAACACGCCATGATAGCTGGACCGGCGCTTGTCGATGTAGCTTTCGTTCGGGCCGAGACCGCAATAGGCGATCTGCCGCATCGGCTTCGGCACGAACAGGCGCAGGCCGAAACGCGGCAGGAACGGGAAATCGGTGTCGCGCATCACATGCATGCGCAGCGCCACCGAACCGTCGGGCGCGATGGTCCAGTCGGCGTCGATGTCGGCGATGCGCTGCACAATCGGCGCCACCAGCGCCATCGTCGCATGGATCGTCACCTGGCCGTCGACCACCACCGAGCCGTCCTCGGACGTCGCTATGGCGCTCACGTCGCCGGCGTCGACGTTGCCGTCGTCGAGGATCGCATCGTCTCCAAACGAGGCGACCGGCGCATCCTCATCGTCCGCACGCAGTTCAATCGACTCGGGCTTGGCGATGACGTCATCCTCATCGACCAGTACACCGACCTCGTACGCGCGCGCCTGAGCACGGTCATACTGGGCGCGAATCCAATCGGCCTTGATGTACTGGTCGTTGTCGGTGGGAGCGCGCCACACGTTCAGCTCCATCGGCCTGTTAAGCAGCGACCGGTTCGCGAACGACATCGACGAGAACAGGCCGGTACGGCGGTCGAGCACATACCGGAACGTCGAGCCTTCCACGGTGATCGAGGCATCGGTCTGCATGACGGTCAGCGGGTCTGCCAGCACGACGTCGTCGTAGCCGGCATCCGCGGCATCGTTCGCTCCATCGTCGGCGCCTTCTACGCTATCGGTGCCGTCATCGGCAACGTCGTCGACATCGTCATCCGAGCCGATGCCATCGGCGATATCGGCCAGCGCGGCGACGACCGTCTGATTGCGCGGATCCGCGGTCGGCACAGCGACCTCGTCGAAGCCGAGCTCGAAGCCGATCGGCAGTGTCTCGGTGTCCGTCGCCTGATAGTACTTCACCAGCATCGTCACGTTCCCGGCCTCGGGTATGGCATCAAGGATCTCAGCCGGTACGTCGACGACCGCGTCACTATGCGGCGCGATCGATGGCATCGACGGCGTGTAATTGCCGGGATGCTCCTCCCGGAACGCCGCGCCCGCCGCAGGGTCGCTCTCCCACGCAGCCCATGCGGTCTCCACGCCATCCACCAGCAGCTCGAACGTCATGAACACCGCGTCGGCGGCATCCAGGAAGTCCAGGTAATTGTGCAGCGTCACCGTGCCCGCGGCCGCGTCGAAACCGGTCACGCGCACCGGCCGATACACGTTCTTGAACTCCAGCAGCCCGGTATGCGGCGCGCGGTCCGGGTACACCAAGCCGTCCATGCAGAAATTGCCGAAATGCGGGTACTCGCCCGAATCGCCGCCGTACGCGTACTCGCGCTTGCCGGCCGCGTTCGTGCCACGGTCGATCGCATGGTCGCACCACTCCCAGATGAAGCCGCCGACCAGGCCGTCATAACGCTGGATGCGCGTGAAATAATCCTCCAGATCGCCCGGGCCGTTGCCCATCGCATGGCAGAATTCGCACAGCACGTACGGCTTGACGCCGTTGTCGCCGTCATCGCCGTTGCTGCCGTCGCGCAGCCCGTCCGGCGTGCGCGGCCCCTCCTCGGAGAAGTACTGGTCGATCTCCTCGACGGACGGGTACATGCGGCTGTGTACGTCAAGATAGCTGTAATCGCACTCCTGTCCCTCATCCACATACCGGGCGCTCTCATAGTGCGTCAGGCGGCTCGGGTCGAAGGTCTGCGTCCACAGCAGCGCCGCCTCGAACGTACAGCCGTACGCACACTCGTTGCCCATCGACCAGAAGATGATGCTCGCATGGTTCTTGTCGCGCTCCACGCTGCGCTGCGCGCGGTCAACGGTCGGCGCGATCCACGCGGGGTTGTCGGCGATAGGCCGGTTCCAGCGCTTGTTGACGGCCGCGTCGCTCTCGTCCGGATGCACGCCGCGCATCGCGCCGTGGCTCTCGTTGTCAGCCTCGGCCACCACGTAGAAGCCGAGACGGTCGTACAGGTCGTAGAAGTGCGGCGCGTTCGGGTAATGGCTGGTGCGGATCGCGTTGACGTTGTGCTCCTTCATCAGCGTGAGGTCGCGCATGAGCTGCTCCTCGTTGATGACCGGGCCGGTCACCGGGTCGCTGTCGTGCCGGTTGACGCCGTGGAGCTTGATCGGCTTGCCGTTGACCTTGACCACATTGCCATCCACGCTGACCTCGCGGATGCCGACGAGCGCGGTGATGACCTCGTTCGCAGTGGTGTACACGATGGTGTACAGGTACGGCGTCTCGGCGGTCCACAGATGCGGGTCGTCGACCGCCAGGGATGCGTGCGCGGTCGGGGCGAACGCGCTGTCTCCGGTGAATCCGGTGCCGTTCGCGCCGCCGGCGAGCGTGCCGGTCACCGACGCGATGCGCAGTGCGGCCTGTGCGTCCGTGGAGTCATCGTCGATGGCGGCCACGTCGTCGATCGACTCGATGACGCCTTCTTCTTCGTCGTCCGCGGCGGTGTCGCCGCTGCCAGTGCCGGTCGCGTCGTCGGCTTCGCTCGCGTCGGGCTGTGTCCGAACCGTCACGTCGTCCTCGTCCTCGTCCCCGGCCGTCGGATCATCGATCGGCTCCGAGGCCGTCTCTGCCACCAGCTCGCCATCCTCATCGAACAGCTGCACCTTGACCGGCACATCCGCATTGTCGAAGAACGCGAAATCCACGTCGACCGTCGCGTGATCGACCGGCGACGCATCATATTCGTCATCGCTGATGCCGGCCTCAACCAGCGCGGAATCGACATTGCGCCAAATCGACGTATGCACGAACATGTCACGAATCGCATGCTCGGGACGGTCCAGCAGATACACGTCACGGAAGATGCCGCTCATGCGGAACTTGTCCTGATCCTCCTGATAGCTGCCGTCGCACCACTTCAGCACCAGCACGGCCAGCGTGTTCACGCCGTCCTCCAGCACGTCGGTCACATCGAACTCGCTGGTCGAATGCGACACCTGCGAATACCCGACGAACTCGCCGTTCACCCACACATAGAACGCCGAATCCACGCCCTCGAAATTCAGGTACGTGCAGGGCGCGTCAGGATCGGACGTATGCATGAAATCGCACAGGTACACGCCGCACGGGTTGTCCTGCGGCACGAACGGCGGGTCGAACGGGAACGGATAGTCGAAATTCGTGTACTGGTGGCGGTCGAAACCATGGTTCTGCCACACGCTCGGCACCGGCGTCGTCGTGAAGCCGTCCGCCGCCAGCGCACCCGTGGCGGCAGTGCGCGGATCGGCGTTCTCCGGTGCGTCATCCCCGCCGAAATCCACGTCATAGAACACCGGGCGGCCGGCGGCGCGCAGTCGGGAGACCTCGGCGTCCAAGTCGTAGATGCTCGCATAATACTTGAAATCCCAGTCGCCGTTCAGCAGCATGAAACGGTCGGAATTCACGCGATTCTCGCCGACCGTGTCCATCGGCGTGGACGCGGGCACGTAATACGCGCGGTTCGGCTGCGTGCCGACATGTAGATGGCCGAGACTCTCGTAGTACCGGGGAATGAACATGATGGAGCCCTCCTTGGTTGTGCATGTGCCAGTGCGATGACACTGCACACCATTATCGGCGTCAGCATGGTCGAGAAGTAAGGCCTTTGCCTGGCTTCCGGCGATATTCGCGGGTCCTGGAAAGGTGGTCTCGCGCTAAACCAAGGAAAATGGCGGCTCGCAAGGTTTGTGGGGACTTCGTTGTGACTTGTGTTCGGCGTGTCGGATTATGGTGGGCTGGCTCTGTGCGCTCGTGAGCCGTTCCGGCTCTGTTCGCGCGTGCGGCGGCCATGGCTCCATCCGCGGGATGTGCGCGACTAAGGGCGGACGGTCTTGCGCGTCTGCGTGACCTGGTATGCGGTCAGCAGAATCGCAAGCCACACCACACCGGCGATGACGGCGACGCGATAGCTGGACGAGAAGCACATGAGCACCACGACGAATGCCAGGAATGCAAGCACTACATACGGCATCACGCGGGCGAACGGCAGCTTGAAATGGATGCGTCCCAGAGCCTCGTCTCCGGTGAGCCCGGCCAGCTCGCCGGGCCCGTCTCCGGCCGCCACACGGCGACGGAAATGAATCTCGGTGACCATGATCATCGACCAGTTGATAACGCCAGCAATCGTGGCGATCGACATCAGATAATTGAACGCGAAATCGGGCCACAGGAACACGACCACCACGGCCAGCGCGGTGATGGCCGCGGAAGCGAGCACCCCGACAACCGGTACGCCGTGGAAGTTGAGCTTGCCGAGGATTTCGGGCGCGTTGCCCTGCCTGGCCAGCGAGTACAACATGCGGGAGTTGGCGTACAGGCCGGAGTTGTACACGCTCATCACCGCGGTCAGACACACGAAGTTGAGGATGCCGGCGGCCGCGTGCACGCCCACCGAGTCGAAGATCTGCACGAACGGGCTGGTCGTGCCGTCGATCGTGTTCCACGGCACCACGGCCATGATCACGCCGAGTGCGCCGATGTAAAACACCAGGATGCGCCAGATGATGCCATTCGTCGCGCGGGGAATGGTTCTGCGCGGATCTTCGGTCTCGCCGGCCGTGATGCCGATGAGCTCGGTGCCGCCGAAACTGAACATCACCACGACCAACGCCATCAACAGTCCGGTCCATTGGCCGTCGGCACTTTGCTGCAGCAGGCCGTGGGGGAGTACGCCGCCATCGAGCGCGAACCAGTTCGAGAAGCTCGCCTTGACGCCGGAATCCGTTGGCAGTCCGGCAATCAGTACCGCGAGCCCGCCGACGATCATCGCTATCACCGCGACGATCTTGATGATCGCGAACCAGAATTCGAACTCGCCGAACTTGCTCACCCCCAGCAGGTTCATCGCCGCAATCACGACGAGAAACACCGCGGCCGACACCCATTGCGGAATCGCGGGAAACCAGTAGTTGACGAACGAGCCGACCACGCTCAGCTCCACCATCGACACCAGAATGTAATTGAACCAGTAGTTCCAGCCGCTCACGAAGCCGGCGCGCTTCGACCAGTAGCGGGTCGCGTAGTAGCTGAACGCACCGGCCCTCGGGTCTTCGACCGACATCTCGCCCAGCGCCCGCACGATCATGAAGATAGCCAACCCGCCCACAAGATAGGCAAGCAGGATTGACGGGCCTGCCAACGCGATCGACTCGCTGGAGCCATAGAAGAGTCCGGTGCCGATCGCCCCTCCCAGCGCGATCAGCTGGACATGCCGGTTCTTCAACGATTTGCGCAACGCCGCCGGTGCCGGCGTGTTGCCGGTGCCGGGGCGGGAGGCCGTCGCCGTGCCGTCGTGCATGGTGTTCTTGCTCATCGGTTCCTCTCCATCGTTGCCGCACGCCGGCGACTGCTCGCGGCATTGGCCGTCTGCCCGGCGTTGACCCGCTCGCGCCCGTCTTCGACATTGCCGTCATCGCCGGTGGGGCCGGGCCGTGATGCCGTGATCGCCGCACCCGCCGCAACGCAGGCCGATATCGGCACGACCGCCATTCTATGCCATCCGCTGACGAGTCGACGTCACCGTGCGCCGTTTTGTCTCCCGCATCGGCTCATCGGGGTGCGTCATGCCGCGGTGGGCACCACGGTCACGGTCTGAGCCTTCCTCATCGTCGCGGCGTCGACTTTTCGTGGCTATCTGCGTTTCAAGGGGGTGATTTCGTGTTCGCCGAACATCTATCTGAGTTTCAGGGGGTTGCCAAAACATGATACCCGGAGTATTGAGCACCAATTGCCATTGGAATCATGCGGTCTTGAGGGCGTTTATACTCGGCTACCAACCCCTCGAAACGCAGATAGATGTTCCGGAAGAGCGCCATCAACCCCTTGAGATGCAGATAGCCCAATTTTGCCGCAACATGTCTGCGATTGAGCGCCTAGCATCACGTTTGCATAATCGTGATTTACTAAATCGCGATTATGCAAACGATCTGTGCCGGTGCGAAGAATATGTCATGCCCCGTCGATTCCTTGTGACCAGCATCTCCGATTCGTCTAGTGCCGCTGCGGCACTCTGGCCGTATGATTCCGGGTGAGCCGAGGCCGGAATCGTCTGTCTCACCGGGCGCCGGGCATGCCCATGGTGAAGATGATGTGGGCGACGGTTTCTGGTGGGGCGGCGAGGTCGGTGGCGAGCCAGTACTGCAGCAGTCCGATGCTGCCGGATACGGCGAACCGCATGCGCATCTGCGCTTCGGCCGGGTCGCTGGAGGCGGGCTGCATCTGTTCGGCGACGGAACGGCGGCTGTAGATCAGGCCGAGTAGCTGTTGCTGGAAATCCAGGTCGGCGGTAGGGCTCATCAGCACCTGCAGATGGTTGCGGTTGTCGGCGATATAGCGGCAGATGTGCTCGATGACGTGCTCGACGCCGGCCGCGTCAGGCTGCATGAGCAGCTGGTCGAGCGCGGTCGTGACCCATGCCATCGTTTCGTCCTCGATGTCGTGTAGCAGCTCCTCGATGCTGTCGTAGTGCGCGTAGAACGTGGAGCGGTTGACGTCCGCCTGCTCGCACAGCGCCTTGATGGTGATGCTGCCGAGCGGCCGTTCGCGCATCAGGTCGATGAGCGCGTCCTGCATCGCCCTCCGCGTGTAACGGGTGCGGCGGCTTTCGGTCAGTTCCTTGGCCATGGCTGGTCCTTGCCTCGTATGGCCTCGCGCCGGCGGATTCCTGCCCGACATTCGGCAATCCGACTGTTGGTTGCGAAACCGACATAGTGTTGTTTTACTTGAGTATAACATCTGTTGCGTGTGCGGGGAGGTGCATGATGGCGTATATCGAATTCGACCGCGTGGTCAAGGAATACCCGTCCGGGCGCACCACGATCCGCGCGCTGGACGAGGCCAGTTTCACCGCCGACCGAGGCGAGCTGACGGTGATCCTCGGGCAGTCGGGCGCGGGCAAGACCACGGCGCTGAACATCCTTGGCGGCATGGACACCGCCACCTCCGGGCGCGTGGTCGTCGGCGGCCGCGACATCACCGGACTGCGCAAACGCGACCTCATAGCCTACCGGCGGATGGACATCGGATTCGTCTTCCAGTTCTACAATCTCGTGCCGAATCTGACCGCATTGGAGAACGTCGAACTCGCGTCGCAGATCTGCCCCGACCATTTCGACCCGGCCGACACCCTGCACAAGGTCGGCCTGGGCGACCGGCTGAGCAATTTCCCGGCGCAACTGTCCGGCGGCGAACAGCAGCGCGTGTCCATTGCGCGCGCAATCGCCAAGAAGCCGAAGCTGCTGCTGTGCGACGAGCCGACCGGCGCGCTCGACTATGAGACCGGCAAGGAGGTCCTGCAACTGCTGCAGGACATCTGCCGTGACGAGAACATGACGGTGCTCATCATCACCCACAACTCCGCGCTCGCTCCGATGGCGCACAAGGTCGTCCGCTTCCGCTCCGGCAAGGTGGTGGGCGAGGATGTGAATCCCGCGCCGACACCGATCGCCGACATCGAATGGTAGGTGCTGTGATGGGACGGCATGCGCATAGGAACAAAGGTCGGAAGGCGGACGGTGATTCTGCCGGGTGGTCGCCCGCGTCCGATGTGCACACCGAGGTGATTCCCGGAATCTACGACTTGGCGGCCGACACCGATACGGGCGGCAGGCCGTCTCGTGGGCGCTCGCTGTCGGGGGCGTTCGTCAAGGATACGATGCGCTCGTGGCTGCACGGGTGGAAACGGTTTCTGTCCATCGCCGTGATTTCGCTGCTTGGGGTGGCGGTGATGACCGGCATCTACGCCGGTTGTCGTGACACGTTCCGCGCCGCGAACCGGTTCTACGACGCGCAACGGTTGCACGATATCCAGGTGCTGTCGACCTACGGCCTGACCGATGATGACGTTGCGGCCTTGAAGCAGGTCCGCGGAGTCGATGTCGTGCAGCCGGAACGCAGCCAGAGCGTCGAAGCCGACGTCAAGGGCACCGACAAAACCGTCACCATCAACGAGATCGGCGTGAATGGCCTCGACCAGCCGTACCTACAGGACGGCCGCATTCCGAGCAAGGCTGGCGAGGTCGCGGTCACCAAGAAGTTCCTCGCCGACAGTGGCATGGCAGTCGGCGACTCGCTGACCGTCACCCCGGTCGACACCGGCACTGCGACATCGACCGTTTCGGATACGGACTCCGCCGACAGCGGCGCGAACGGCACGGAACCGACGGACGAGCAAGCCGATGCATCGCAATCGGCGCCGAGCTTCCCGACCGAACTGACCATCACCGGCACGGTGATAGACCCCAAGGACCTGAGCAATCCGGACGGATACAGCGGCGCCACGGCATTCCGCAACTCGCTCGCGTCCGACTACACGTTCTTCGCGCCGAGCGACGGCGTGACAGGAGACATCTACACCGCTATCAGCCTGACCGTGAGCGGCTCGACCGACGAGGACGCGTTCGGCGACGACTATGACACGCTGGTCCGCGATGTCGCCGACCGCATCGAAGCCACGGTGCAGACCAAGCAGCAGAACGAACGCCGGCAGACTCTCGTGGACACCGCACAGAAGAAGCTCGACCAGGCGAAGACCGACGCCTACCGGCAGCTCGACGACGCGCAGATGCAGATCACCGAGCAGACGGAGGAGCTGAAAACCCGGCGCGAGCAGGCGAAAACCACCAAGCAGAGCCTCGAAGACCAGCTCACACAGCTCGAAGACCAATCGGAGCAGCTGCAGGACGGCAAAGACCAGGTCAACGTGGGACTGCTCCAAGCCCGCCAGGGCCAATCGCAGCTGCAGCAGGGCATCGCCACCGCGAAGACGATGAACGACCTGGCCGCGCAGGGCGCGCGGGCCGCAGAGCAGGCCGCGGACGCGGCAGACCAGGCGGTCGCCGGCGCGCAAGGTCTGCCCGAGACGGTACTCGAACCATTGCGCAAGGCAGCGAAAACCGCGCGCGACCTCGCCACACAGGCACGGTCCAAAGCCGATGAATCCGCGGCACAGCTCACGCAACTGCAATCCCAGCTGAGCCAGGTCAACGCCACCATAGCCCAACTTGAAGCGCAATCGGCCACTTTGCAGCGGCAAACCGAGCAGCTGCGCGGCGGTCGCCAGCAGATCCGCGACGGACTCAAGCAGATAGCCGCCGGCGAAGAGCAGATGGACACCGGCGAACGGCAGCTCAAGGACGCGCAAGACCAGCTTGACGCCAAGCGCAAGGATGCCGACAGTCAGTTCGCCAAGCAGCAGCAACGCGTCGACGACATCGCCGCAGCCCGCTGGTACGTGCAGACGCGCTCGTCAATCGGCGGCTTCAGCTCGCTCAAATCCGACATCAGCTCAATCGAATCAATCGGCTACGCCTTCCCGGTCGTATTCCTGATTGTTGCGGTGCTGATGAGCCTGACCGCGATGACCCGCATGGTCGAGGAGGAACGCGGTCTGATTGGCACCTACACCGGGCTCGGTTACGGGAACGCGGCCATCGCGATGCGATACGTGCTGTTCGCCGCGCTCGCCTGCCTAATCGGCGGCGGACTGGGACTGATGGTCGGCTTCCTCGGCATTCCGTCGTTCCTGCTGCTGGTGATCGAGGGACTGTACACGGTGCCCGGCATACAGCTCGAATACGATTGGCTGTACGGGTCGGCAGGCATCGCACTGTTCGTCGTCGGCGTGGTCGTCGCAACGGTCGTCGCCTGCGCCGGGGCTCTGCGGCAAAGCCCGGCTCAACTCATGCAGCCGAAAGCGCCGAAGGCCGGCGCGCGCATCTTGCTCGAACGCATCCGCCCGCTGTGGCGGCGGCTCAGCTTCCTCAACAAGGTCACCGCGCGCAACATATTCCGCTTCAAAAGCCGCCTGTTGATGACCGTCGGCGGGGTGGCGGGCTGCACGGCGCTGATTGTGTGCGGCTTCGCCATCAACGACACCGTCGCCACGCTCGGACCCAAGCAATACGAGGACATCTACCATTACGACCTGCTCGTCGTCAGCGGCGACGACAGCGTCGATGCGATGCGCGCTCGGCTCGACAAGGACGGGCGCGTGGAACGTTCGCTCGATCTGCGGCTCGACAGCGGCGAGATGGACGCGGGCGACGCAGGCGAGACGATTCAGCTCATGATCGTGCCGGATGATTCAGTAGGGGCGCTCGGAGACATGATTACGCTGCGGTCCGCGAGCGGCGGGCACGGCAAGCTGCAGCTTGGGGGCGATGGCATAATCGTCGCGCAATCCGCGGCGAACTCGCTCGGCGTCAAGGCCGGCGACACCGTCACGCTACGTGACGGCAGTATGCGTCACGGCGAAGTGAAGGTCTCCGCGGTGACGCGAAACCTCATCGGCTCGAACGTGTATGTCAGCGAAAGTCTGTACAAGAAGACATTCGGCGTGTCGACGGCGGTGACGCGCAACGCCGTGATCGCCACACTGAACGGAACCGCCGACCAGAACATCGCGTACGCGGATCGGCTCGCACGCGATCCGTTGGTCGTGAGCGCCACCAGCACCGACGATCTCGAGCGCAGCTTCTCGTTCGACCTGATGAGCGCCGTCGTGGCGCTCATCATCGCGCTCGCGGGCGGGCTGGCGCTTGTCGTGCTGTTCACGCTGGCGAACACGAACGTGTCTGAGCGCGTGCGGGAAATGGCCACGCTGAAGGTACTGGGCTTCTACGACCGCGAGGTGCACCGGTATGTCAACAAGGAGATGCTGATACTGGCCGGCATGGGCATCGTCGTCGGTCTGCCGCTCGGGCGCGCGGTCGGCGGGCTGCTTACGGCGGCGCTCAACATGCCCGCGTTGTATTTCGAGGTGAGCGTGCACTGGTACAGCTATGTGATCGCCGCCGCGGCGACGATGGCGTTCGCGCTGCTCGTGCAGCTGCTCACCAATCCGGTGCTCGACCGCATCGATCCGGTCAGCTCGCTCAAGTCCGTGGAGTGAGCTGACCGCCACCGCCCTACTTGTGGTATGGCTCGCCGGCGTTGATTTTGTAGGCGCGGTACAGCTGCTCCAGTAGGATCACGCGCATCAGCTGATGCGGGAACGTCATCTTCGAGAAGCTGAGCCTGTAGTCGGCGCGGCGCAGGATCGCGTCGTCCAGGCCGATCGAGCCGCCGATGATGAGCTGTATGTGGCTTTCGCCGTGCAATCCGAGCTGGTTGATGTGCGCGGCGAGCCCTTCGGAGGAGAGCATCGTGCCGTCGATCGCCAGCGCGATCACATAGGCGTCGGGGCGGATGTGCTTGGCGATGCGCCCGCCTTCCTTGGCACGAATCTGCCGTTCCACGCCTTCGCTGGCATGTTCGGGGGTCTTCTCGTCGGCGACCTCGATGATGTCGAGCTTGCAGTAGCGGCCGAGCCGTTTGCTGTATTCGGCGATGGCGTCGCGCAGATACTGCTCTTTGACCCTGCCGACGCAAATGACGCTAATACGCATTATCCTGCTTTCTATCTGCCCGGAGGATTACGGAAGATACGCCGTCGTACTGCTCCGAGAGTCACGGCACGACGATACCGCGACTCTCAGAGTCCCTCGGTGGGGGATTGGCTGACGCTCCGCCAGTCAATCCCCCACCGAGGGCATTGGTTGATGTGTGCGGATACGGCCGTTCAAAGCCGAAGGCGTATTTCGTACGTCGAGCGCTGAGGAAAGGCCGTATACGCTCCATCAATCAATGACGCCGTAGAGGCGGTCGCCGGCGTCGCCAAGCCCCGGCACAATGTACGCCTTTTCGTTGAGTTTTTCATCGACGGCGCAGACGACGACCTTGAAGGCGATGGAGGGGTCGATGTGGTCTTGGACGTATTGGATGCCTTCGGGGGCGGCGATGATGTTGATGGCGGTGACGTCTTTGGCGCCGCGCTCGGCGAGGTAGTGGGTGGCGGTGACGAGGGTGCCGCCGGTGGCGAGCATGGGGTCGATGAGGAAGCACTGACGGCCGGTGAGGTCTTCGGGGAGACGGTTGGCGTAAGTGATCTGCTGGGTGGGGTGCTCTTCATCGCGCTTCATGCCGAGGAAGCCGACTTCGGCGGTGGGGATCATTTTGGTCATGCCGTCGAGCATGCCGAGTCCGGCGCGAAGGACGGGAACGATGATGGGGGCGGGGCTGGCGATGTGCTTGCCGACCATGGGGGCGACGGGGGTTTCGATGGGCTTGTCGACGATGTCGAGGTTGCGGGTCGCCTCGTAGGCTTCGAGCATGACGAGTTCGGTGACGAGCTCGCGGAAAGTGGCGGATGAGGTGTTTTTGTCGCGCAGGACGGTGAGCTTGTGTTCCACCAGCGGGTGGTCGAGTACGTGAAGTTCCATGAGTACCAGCGTACCCGGTTATCTCACATTCTGGATGGACGCAGCGTGTTGCTTATGTGACGTAGTGGTCAGGATGTGCAGTGAGGTCGGACTGCAGGAGCCGAAGGCGGTTTCGACGGCGACGACATCACCAAGGCCGCGCCGAACCAGCGCGTCCGCAAAGGCATGGCGTTCGTGCCGCAGGGGCAGCAGTCGTTCGGCACGATGACCGTCGACGAGAACCTGCATGTGGTCGCCGACCGGTACGGGTCCGAGGCGAAAGCGCGGTACGACGAGGCCGTGACGATGTTCCCGGTGCTCAAGGAATTCGCCGTCGAACGGGCGGATCGCTACTATGTGCTGGCCTCCGGGCGCTTCATCGCCACCGGCGAAGGCGGTCCTGCACAGGTTGAGGCCGCCAAAGAGGCCATGCGCGTATAATCGCGCTCTCAAAACTCGCAGATACAAGGCTTTTTTCGAGCGTCAATCGTTATACCTGCGAGTTCTGAGAGCGCCTATTGCAGAGCCTTCATCAAAGAAGCCACATGACCCTTCGCCCGGACGTTGTAACGGGCGATCTCTATCGTGCCGGCTGCGCCTGTAACAGACACGCTGATGACGAATGTCGAGCGGATCACGCCTATGTGCGTGCGCCCGTAGAGCTTCTTTTCGCCGTACGCGCCGTAAAGCCGATGCACGGTCAGGTCCGCGTCCGACAGCAGCGGGAACGACAAGTGGTCGCGCTCGCGGAAACGCTGCAGCTTGTCGATTGGGTCCTTGGAGACGCCCAGCACAGTGAAACCGAGTGCGGTGAGCCGGGCAATGTTGTCGCGGAAGTCGCATGCCTCGGTGGTGCAGCCCGGCGTCATCGCGGCCGGATAGAAGTACAGCACCACGCGCTTGCCCTGCGCCAGCAGCCGCGACAGCGTGACGGAGGTTTCACCGCCGTCCGGGTTGACCGCAGGCAGGATGAAATCGGGAGCGGGCTGGCCGGGGGTGAGTCGCGTGGGAAGGGCGGGCTGGCTGGATTGGCCGGGCTGCGGTGATTGGTCGCTTGCGTGATCTTCTGTCATGATGCGTGCTCCTTTACCTCGATGCCCATGTGTGCCACCACTATCGCCGTCGTGGTGGACAGTCGCGCGACCGCGTATAGTCGAATCATGCAATGGCTGCACAGGATAGGCGAGACAGTTGATTCGCTGGCTGCATGGTGGCGGCGCTCGCTGACCGGGCGGGTGATTGACCGGTATGTGTCGCGGCGCGGGCCGCTGCTGGCGAACGGGCTGGCATATGGGCTACTGTTCGCGTTCTTCGCCGGCGTGTGGATCGTGGTCAGCGCGCTCGGACTGGTGGTGACCGGGAGCGAGGAGATGCAGAAGACGCTGCTCGCGATGCTGCGCACGGTGATTCCGAGCGTTTCAGATTCGCTGTTCTCCGCGTCGATGCTGAGTGGAATCTCGCATACGCTGACATGGACCGGTCTGGTGACGCTGGCGGTGTTCTGGTGGACGGTCACCGGTTGGATGAATTCCCTACGCAATGCAGTGACGACCATGTTCGACGATTGCACGCAGGAGCTGAACGTGGTCAAGGCGCGATTGCGCGATACGGTCGCTGCGATCATGGTGGCGGTACTGTTCATATTGTCGACCGCGGCGGGCGTCGTCTCTGGCGGCCTGATGAGACTGGTGTTGCGGGCGCTTGGCATCGCCGACGATTCGCTGCCGGGCGCGCTGTTGCTGGAATCGACCGGTTTCGCTACCGGCGTGTTGCTGAATTTCGCGTTGTTCATGCTGCTGCTGCGCGTGGTCGCGCACATACGCGCGGGCAAATTCACGCTGGTGGGGGCGGCGCTTGGGGCTCTGGCGGTCGCGGTGATGCAGCTGCTGGGCGCTCGTCTGTTGACGGGTGCGTCGCGCAACCCGATGCTGGCGCCGTTCGCAGCCATCATCGGCGTGCTCATCTGGTTCAACTTGGTGGCGCAGGTGATTATGATCTGCGCGGCGTTCATCGCCGAGTGCCGTCGGGGGGGGCGGGGAGAGCCGGAGCTAGCTACAGCCGCTGTCAGCTGACAGGGTAACTGGCACCAAGCATTGCCGGATACGATATCGTATGAGACGGCTGCGAGCTTCATCGCAGGTCGCAAGGTGCATGTCTTTCATGAGATGTGCCGTAGAGCATATGACGAGAGGGGAGTTCCCATGGCGATTGATGTATATGGTGCAACATGGTGCGGCGACTGCCACCGTGCCAAGAACGCGCTCGACCGGTTCGGCGCCGCTTACACGTGGCACGACATCGAGCAGGAGGAGGGCGCGGCCGACCGTGCCGTTGAGATCAGCGGCCAAAAGCACATCCCGGTCGTGCTCTATGGCGACGGGTCGTTCCAGGTCGAGCCGTCCGTCGTGGACATCCAGAACAAGCTCAACGAGCTTGGCCTGCTCGGGTGAGTGGTGAGTGGCTGCGGCGGTGGCGAACGATGGCGGGCGGCTGATGGCGAGGTGCGGTATCGGCTGTCCGCCATTGAACACGATGCATCAATTCGCGCCTTATGGTCGGCGCTTTTGCAAAGTGAGGACAGCATCGTTGCTTGATTTGACCAGATTCTATTCGTAGGCAGAAAGGGCACTTGCGCCCGCAGCGCGAACACCTGAGTGCCGCCTTCTGGCACCGCACCCGGACCACCAGCGCGGGAGCGGGACGCAACGGGGAATCGTCCACCGACACGTCCTCGACGACCATGCCTTTGACGTTCAGCAATCGTTTGAATAAGCTCTTCAACTAAGGCGCTTTCTTCGGTTGTATTTCTTGGTCGAATGTAGTATTGAATTCGCATGATATGGAAGCGCGGTTGTCTCTGACGTCTCCATGGGATAAGGAGCTTCGGCCTGACGGCCTCCGCGCCGTTATATCCATGTCGATGGGCGAATCGACGTGTCGGCGCATAAGGGCATAGGGAAGAGCAATGACGAAGCCATCAGAGGGAGTGGAAACCATGGATGACGCCACTCCAGAGGAGAGCAAGCCCAAGGGTATTAAGCCCGCCAACCTCACCGCCATCATCATCGCGGCGGTGGCCGTGGCGCTGTCGGGCATCGGCGGCGGCTACGCCTACTGGACGCACCACGAATCGACCGGATACCACGCGGCGGTCGAACAGGCCGGGAAGGCCGACAAGGCGCTCATGAAGGCCGTGGACGAGGCCACCGCCACCACATACAAGGCGGATCAGCTCAAGGAGCCGAAGCTGCTGGACAAGCTCGACGACGCCATCGGGAAGGCGAAGGCGCTCAAGGGCGTCCCCGAGGACCAGCCGGGCGAGTGGCTGGCGTGGCGGCTCGCCTCCGCGAAGGCTGCCAGTTTCAAACGACGAACAACATGCCGATGACACTGAGGTGACCGTTCGGGAATATACCCATGAATAGCGACGCAAGATGTGAAAGCGGTTGGATGAATTGTTTCGAAGCAACGGTGGAATCTGCTGATGTAGATTGAAGTCGTTCCTCCGCGGAAACTCTTGGAAAGTACAAAAATGAGACAGAGGTAGATGTCCCAAGACGATTAGTCGGAAGACCGATGGTCGGCATGTCGGTACGTGCCCACTGGTAAACTTCATACGCTGGTCTGTAGGCATGTGCCGCTTATTGGAACATCTGCTACTTGTGTGAGCTTATGACGCCTGTGCCTATAGCGGACCTACATGTGAGGAGCAGTCATGAAGTGCGTGAAGGCAGGTGAAATGCGTTGACTCTTACGCCATCATCCGACCTGATTTCCATTGACTTGTTTGCTGGCGCTGGAGGTCTTTCGGAAGGCCTTGAGGAGGCTGGGTTTCACACCCTTTTCGCCTCGGAGATTGTTCCCCAATATGCAGAGACCTACGCTAGGAATCATCCCAGCGCTAAGGTATGTGTTGAAGATATCCGTAAAACTGACCCGGAGCGCGTTCGCCGGGAATTGGGCCTAGAGAAAGGTCAACTTGATTTAGTGGCTGGTGGCCCGCCCTGCCAAGGGTTCTCCATTAATGCGCCTGTTCGTTCCAATGAGGATCCCCGCAACCATTTGTTCCGTGAATATCTACGCTATGTGGATGCCTTTCAGCCGCGTGCAATTCTAATCGAGAACGTGCCGGGACTCGTCTCTTTTGAGCACGGCGGAACTTTGCATGCGATTCTCGATGCATTGGCAGATCTCGGTTACGGTGCTGATGTGCATATTCTGGGTGCCCCTTACTACGGTGTGCCACAGATGCGTTGGCGTACTATCATTCTTGGCCTTCGTGGCGCGGTTATACCGCAATCTGCTTGGCCTGAACCCACTCGTCATGCTCCTGTGCGAGCGAACTTCACTACCACTTTTGATGGGCGACAAATTGTTAAGCAGCCTAGCCCCGAAACAGATGCGCCATTCACTACGCTTCGTGAAGCCATTGGAGATTTGCCTTCATTACAGAACGGTGAACGCGGCGAAGCGGTCAAAGAATACCCGGTAAGGCCGCAGTGTGATTATCAGCGTGCGCTTAGGCGCGGCTCCATAGGTGTTCTGAACCATGAAGCTCCTAGACTCTCTGCAATTAACATGCAGCGCCTAAACTACATTCAGCAGGGGGGAAATTGGACAGACATTCCGGATGAATTATTGCCAAAAGGCATGCGTAAAGCTAGGAAATCTGATCACACAAAGCGTTATGGACGTCCTATGTGGGATGGGTTATCTTCCACGATCCTCACCAAGTGCGACCCCCACTGGGGTGCTTTTTTCCACCCTGACCAGAACAGGGCATTTACAGTTAGAGAAGCAGCGCGTATTCAATCCTTTCCTGACCACTATGTATTTACAGGTTCTCAGGCTGAACAATATGCGCAGGTAGGCAATGCAGTGCCGCCACTACTTGCTCTTGCTGTAGGTACGTCGTTATCAGCAGTGCTAAAGGAGGCATGAACATGGCCGGAACAATAGTTGACTTCTTCGGATACCTCTCAACAGATAAAACGGATGCGGCAAAATTGGCATCTGCACGTAGACAGTGTCCTTTTCTAGGCAAACAATGTACTAAGCCTGTAGCGGAAGATGATGCTGGTGGTATCAGCGGAGCCTGCGCTGTAGCGCAGATTAAGGACGCAACACCTACTATTTGTTGTCCTATTCGTCTATATGCAGACGATTACAAAATGCTTAAGATTATTGCATATAAGTCTTTCGGGGTTGATCTCAACCTTTATTCTGGTAAGAATAAGCTCGCTCTCTACAAAGCGAAAGAAGAAGGTGGTGCAGTCGCCGTATATGGACACGACTGGGGCGGTGAATTAAAGCTTCCAAAACGTGATGGGGTTGGGAATTACTTTGTTGATTGGATTCTCGCCCGTCTCGACGGAGAAGGCAATTTGGTGGAGTTCACTGCTATTGAGGTGCAGACTATCGATACCACGGGGAATTATCGTTTGTCTCGTCTTGCGTTATTTGAGCCAGAACGTCGACTCGTTAAATCCACAGTGGGCTTGAACTGGGAGAACGTTAATAAACGAATTATTCCTCAGATTGTCTACAAAGGGCAAGTGTTGCAACGTGAACGTCTTAATAAGACGGGTCTTTGGTTTGTCACTCCCGTTCCCGTTTATGACCGCATTATGAGGCGACTTGGAGGAGAGCACAATCTTTCTTTCGGTTTTCCCTCACAGCCCGGAGCCATCCACTTCCTGCGCTATGACTACGATTTCGATAAAGCTGTGGAGGGCAGGCCTGTTCCGCTTAAAGTTGCTGGAGAGGGTTGCACAACTGTTGAAAAAGTGTCTGCCGCTTTCTCAAATGTTGGTTTGCCGGAGCCTAATGTTTATGAGGCTGCTATTAGAACAGCTTTGTACGATTAATACCCGTGGTGATCAGGGACTGCTGCTTTGTATTGAGGCGTTCAAAAGTACAGGATGAAGGTTCTATTCGTAAAGATCTGAGTTAATGTAGCGGAATTGGTGGATTCCTACTTAAGAGGCCATAAAGCCAACTGGTGCCGAATGAGTTGCGTTCTTGCGCTGTTGCAGCTCTGGTGAAGGCTATTTTAGGTGGAATGCCGTGAATGGCGATACGGGCAGTAAAACACTCATGGGGCGGCGGAAAAGGAGTGTGGTACGAGCTGAATCGGGCTGAATCGAGCCGAATCCGGCCCGTGGGTGCGCGATGGAGACAAAAACGATTCAAGGGCAGGGCGAGAGGGGGAACGGCGGCCAGCCGGGCGCATGCGCGGCCGGGGCGAAGGGGAGCCGCCGGAACGCCGCTTCGCGCCTTTGCCTATCGCCGATAGAACCTGGGCTTGTACGCGGGCAAGACGGCTTTGTAGTCTTTTTCCGCTCCGTGGGCCAGGAGGATCGTCGTCTTTCCCATTTTCAGTCGCGTCTCGTTCAGGGTCAGCAGTATCCGGGCTCCCTTGCCTCGGAGGTCTTTCCCGCCGACAAGCAGGATCGCCGTATCCGCGCTTGTGATCTCGATCATTCTTTCATACTCGTCGAGGTTGGTTACGCGGGTGTCCTTCAGCAGTTCCCGCGGGGACGGAATACCCGTCTGCGGGGTTCGCTGCTCCGCGTTTTTGATGGCCCGCAGCTTGCGGAAGAATGATTCGGCGATGCTGATGTATTCCTTGGCCGTCCGTATGCGCGACACCGATTTGCCGCCGGCCCACGCCGCCGCCGTCAATTCGTCCCGGATGCCGCGCACCTCCTTCTTGGTGGGCAGTCCGATAATGCGCGACCTGTCCGCGGCCTCTTCCGGGCCGGATAGGGAATCGTATATCTTGGCGAGTGTTTTCCTGCCTTTGCGGCGGATGGGGTCCGGGCTCATGTCTTCTCCTTGGCGGTCATGGCGGTGCCGTTCGCTGGCGAATACCCGGGGGAGGGTGCCGGCGTCGGGGTTTGCCGGTTTCTCCTCGGACCCATCCGACCGACGGACGTTCCTCGGCTTCCTGTCTATGTATCAAGGAGTCGATTGACGGTTCGAATGGGCTTTCATGGCACCCGTATGCGTTCGTGTGGCGTTCATCGGAGGGGGTCCGGGGGAACCTTCGCGCTGGGCCGACCGGTATTCGCTGCGATGCGCTTGCGATACGGAGGCTGGGATTGTTGCGAACCAAAACGAAAAAAACTGCGCGGAAAACATGAAGGGACTCGAATCGGCCCACTGACGGGACACATGGGACGCGGTCGGACTTCGATGACGAACACACGGCAGGCGAAGGCTCGAAGGCGTTTTCGGAATCGTCGGTTCCGATATGTGACACGCGCGGCAGGTCGGGGCCAAAGGTGTCGAAACGGAGGGAACCTGGAGGGAACCGACAATCGGGGGAAATCAAAGCGAAACCCCGGAAACCGAATGATTCCAACGGTTTCCGGGGTTCAAATCCGGGCGGAGGATACGAGATTCGAACTCGTGAGGCTGTTACACCAACACGCTTTCCAAGCGTGCGCCATAGACCACTAGGCGAATCCTCCATTGCGCTGTTTGCCGCGGCCTTTTGGCCTCAACAGACAACTCAAACAGGATACCACAGACTCGCGGACAAGCAAAACCGTCGCGTGTTGTGCGTGTGTCGCGCTTGGCGGCTCGCGCGTCCGGGATCCCTCTGGCGCTCCGATGCCCGAATTCAGTAGTTGTTCGAGCCGGCACCCTCGAAGCGCACGTTGAAGCCGCGCTCGTAGTGCAGGAACATGTCGGCGCCGTAGCGGTCCGCGTCGCGGTGGGTGAACAGCATGCGGATGGCAAATGCGGTCTGCGCGTCGTGCGGCATGGCGCGGAACGCCTTGTGGGCGTTCCATCCCGTCTCGGTGATCGCCTGGTCGGGCACACCTACCAGCTTGTCGGCGTGCAGTCCGGCAAGAACCTGTCCGCCACGGCTTCCGGCGATTCCACACTGTCCATCGCCGACACGCCCGAGACCCTGACCGACGCCAAGAAGCAGGCCTGGAAGTTCACCCAGATCGACCAGTCCGACACCGAGCGCCCCGACTTCAAGGCCTACGTCATCACCAATACGGACTGCAAGGTGCTCGTCGCCAAGGACGGCACCAACGCCTTCAGCGATGAGTCGGTGGAAGACGCCAAGTCCGACCCCGCGGCCCGGTGGATTTTCAACACGTCCGACGGTGCCACCTACCAGCTGCTCAACGCATCCGCGAAGCAGAACATCAACGTCGACGCGTTCGACCCGAAGGCCGGTGCGTCCGCTTCCGATGAGGAGGACGGCGATCTGACCGACAAGATCCTGGTCGAAGGTTCGGCGAACACCGAGAAGGACGGCGAATACACGCTGACGTATTCGGTGACCGACTCCGAAGGTGCGTCGTACACGGTCAAGCGTGTCGTGACCGTCAGGGAGAAGTCCGAGCCGACCGAACCGAGCAAGCCGATCGAACCGAGCAAGCCGATCGAACCGACCGAACTGACGAAGCCGACCGAACCGACGACACGGTGAAGCCGAACAAGCCGGATGCCGGCAACAAGCAGCCCGGCCTGTCGAAGACCGGCGCCTCTGTGAGCGGCGTGTTCGGCGCGTTCGCGGCACTGCTCGCGGTCGGTGCCGGCGCGGCGCTTGCCGCCCGCCGTCGGCGCGAGCCCCGGCGCTGAATCAGCGGATCGGCATATGATGCCGGTCGGTCACCTATTCGGTGGCCGGCCGACTTTTTGTTGACTGCCGGGGCCTCACGCGGGAGGTGAAGTCCACCCATCCCGCCAAAGTCCCATTTGAGTGTCTTCGGATGGGACTTTCGCCGGAACAAGTCGAAAGGAACCGGGGCCGGGACTCATGGGCTGGCGCATTGCCAGTCGGCCCTGTGTTCGTGTCGCGTGGGATGATGGTGGCATGGTGACATCGAACATTGTGGAGTTTGCGGGGAAAGCGCGCATGCCGCGCCTCGGCATGGGAACGATGGCGCTCTCTATCGAGGGACGCCCGGACCGGGCGACGGCCATCGGCACGATCCATGCCGCGCTTGACGCCGGAGTGCGTTATCTCGACACCGCATGGTCGTATTATCTGCCAAGCGAACCGGGGCCTGACGGTACAGGCGTGCCGCGTGATTTCGGGTACGGCGAGATGCTGGTTCATGCGGCGCTCGCCAGCTGGAGCGGTCCGCGCGATGAGGTTCTGGTCGCCACGAAGACTGGTTATCGCCGAACGCTGGAAGTGACGAACCGCGACGCGGAAGATCCTCAGCAATCCCCGGGCGACGGCGCGAGCGCATCCGCATCCGAGCGACAGCACCTGCAGGCGGCCGGCAGCCGGTACGGGTGGATGGCCGACTCGCGCCCGGAGACGATGATTCGTGACGCGAAGGAGTCCGCTCTCCGCCTCGGCGTCGACGCGCTCGATCTGTTGTATTCGCATGGCCCTGACCCCGCGGTTCCGTATGAGGATACGGTCGGCGCGCTGAAAACCTTGCTGGATGAGGGCGTGATTCGGTTCGCCGGCATCTCGCGCGTGGACAATGCGCAGATTGACACCGCCCGTGGGATTCTCGGCGACCGTCTGATTGCGGTGCAGAACCAGTTCTCGCCATCGCATCCCGACCCCGAGCATACGATGGGTCACTGCGCCGATCTCGGTCTTGATTTTGTGTGCTGGTCGCCGCTCGGCGGGTTCCTGGACGCATTCGACAGTCATGCGTATGATCCGTTCCGCACGGTCGCAGCGGCTCGCGGCGTCTCGTACCAGCGTGTGGTGCTCGCGTGGGAGCTGACCAGATATGACCGTCTGTTCACCATTCCCAGTGCCCGCAACCCGCATGAGGTCCGGGACTCGTTCGCCGCAGTCAATCTCACGCTCGCCCCTGAGGAGCTGTCTTTACTGCCGTGAATCAACGCTATGAGTCACCGTCATAAATACGGAACAGGCTCGTCGTCAAACGAGCCTGAGATACATGCTGGTGGTTCCGGGAATCGGTTGAAAACCGAAATGCGCATAGAACGCGCGTGCTTTATCGTCGTAAGGTTCCACAATGAGCGCACGTGACCCTAGTGCGCCGCTGGCGGATCGTGCTCGCAGTACCGAATATGCACTCAGCGTGTAGAATCCCGCCGGTTCACCTGACGCAGTGAATGACACGTACGCGACGGCCGTCCCATGCTGGGCCGATGACGGTGCGCGTTGTGCGGCCCACTTGTCGATGAACGGTACTCCACAAGAGAACTTCCCCCATTCTCTCTTCCGGGCCGAGCTTGCGCGGACGTTGGAAATGATGGATCATGCCCACTGCGGATCCCTTTCCATGAGTTTTTCGGCTGCTGGTGGAACCGGCTGATCCAATGCCTGTATGAAATCTTCGAATGCCTGTGATTCCAGATGCAGGACGGTTGCTTCTTCTATATTCTTACGGGCTGATTCCAGGAGATGGCGAGCGGTCCATTGCGTGAGCGTGCTGCCGGTCAGCTCGGCGGCACGCTCGATGAGCTGCCGTTGCGCATCCGTCAGTCGAATGTCAAGCCGGGACGTTTTCTGTTTCGATACCGTTTGCTTCGTTAGTGTCGCCATAGAATTGTTGCACGGAAAAAGCGTACAGATTAAGTTTAGTAGCGGGGGAGTAAAGCGCGGACATATAATCACATACTGTAAATTGTTTACGGTATGAGATAATATTACAGATGTTTGCACGATGTATATGCCGCTGGAATGTATTGGCGGTACTCCGCGGAGCGCGGTAGTGCGGCAATGGTCGAATCGGAAGGCGGTGCGAAATGGGTTTTGAGCGGGAGGCGCTCAGCGAACTGTACGCCAGCGTGTGGGGCAACCGTTCCAAGATGCAGAAGGAGTTCGCGCGCGGTGCGCATGGCGAGCCATTCATTCTGCACGAGCTCGCACTGCGCGGCACCATGACGCCGTCGCAGCTCGCCAGTTCGCTGAAGGCCAGCTCCGGCCGCATCTCCACAGTGCTTGCCGCTCTGGAGAAAAAAGGGTTGATCACCCGAGACATCGACCCGGACGACCGCCGCATCATCCGCGTGAACCTTACGGATGCTGGGCGAGAGCGGTCCAAGTGCGACTTGGAGGAGATGCGTTCGGCAATCTGTTGGATCTTCTCGCAGATGGGGGAGCGGCGCACGCGCGAGTTCGTTGATCTGCTGTCGGAGTTCTCGACATACATGGCCATCTGCCATCCCGGCGCTCCGCGCCCGACCCCCGATGAGGTGCGGGCTGCGTTCGCCGAGCGTGACAGGCGTGTCGCCGATCATATGCGGGCCGAGCGCGCGAAGGCCGGCGAGGAGTAGCTTCTTCCGCCGGCTGCGGATGACGTGGGGGACGGCGTGCGTGCCGTGTCTCTCGTGCGCAGCCAGCGCAAAGCGCGCCATTCACAGCGAATACACAGAATAATGCGTAATATCTTACACTGTAAGTAATCTAACAACAGAAACTAATTCGGGCATCGGATATCGATGCCGCGGCAAATAACGTAACCAATCACCAACAAAACACAAGGGGAAAGCCAATGCTTCGCATCCTGAAATACCTCTCCAAAGCGGAGATCGGTCAGATGCTCATCGCCCTGGTGACCATCGTCGGGCAGGTCTTCTTCGACCTCAAACTGCCCGATTACATGTCAGACATCACCACGCTCGTCGAGACGCCGGGCAGCGCGATGAGCGACATCTGGATCGCCGGCGGCAAGATGCTGCTCATCTCCCTCGGCTCCGTCGCCTGTGCCATCGTCACCGGCTACATCTCCGCACGCGTCGGCTCGTCATTCACCCAGCGCCTGCGCTCGCTCGAATTCCGCAAGGTCGAATCCTATGGCCCCGCCGAAATGAGCAAATTCTCCACCGCGAGCCTCATCACCCGCTCCACCAACGACATCACGCAGATCCAGATGTTCATCACCATCGGCCTGCAGCTCATCGTCAAGTCGCCGATCATGGCCGTATGGGCCATATGCAAGATCGCCGGCGAAGGTTTCGAATGGACTCTCGCCACCGGCATCGCCGTCGTCATCCTGCTCGTCGCCGTCGTCATCATGATGGCCATGGTCATGCCCAAGTTCAAGGCCATGCAGAAGCTCACCGACAACATCAACCTCGTGGCCCGCGAAAACCTCACCGGCCTGCGCGTCGTGCGCGCCTACAACGCCGAGGACTACCAGGAGGCCAAGTTCACCAAGGCCAACAAGGACCTCACCGACACGCAGCTGTTCACCAACCGCGTCATGGCGTTCATGATGCCGCTGATGAACACCGTCCTGAACGGCCTGATGCTCGCCGTCTACTGGATCGGCGCCTATCTGATCGACGCCGCCGGCCTGACGGACAAGCTCAACGTGTTCTCCAACATGGTCGTCTTCTCCAACTACTCCGTGCAGGTCATCATGAGCTTCCTGCTGATGAGCATGGTGTTCGTGCTCTGGCCGCGCGCCGACGTGTCCGCGCAGCGCGTGCTCGAAGTGCTCGACACCGATCCGATCGTCAAAACCGGCACCAAGACCGCCGCCGACGTGGCGCGTCTGGGCGGCGGGAAAACCGGCACCGTCGAGTTCCGCAACGTGAGCTTCACCTACCCCGGCTCACGCGAGGCGACGCTCGAAGGCATCGACTTCACCGCCGAAAAGGGCCAGACCGTCGCGTTCATCGGCTCCACCGGCTCCGGCAAGTCCAGCCTCATCAACCTCGTGCCGCGCTTCTACGACGTGTCGGCCGGGCAGGTGCTCGTCGACGGTGTGGACGTGCGCGAATACGATCTGAAAGCCCTTCGCGACAAGATCGGATACGTGCCGCAGCAGTCCGTGCTGTTCAAGGGCACGGTCGCATCCAACGTGAGCTACGGCGACGACGTGAACGGGGCAAGCTCCGCGGACGTCGAAATGGCCGACACCTCCACTCCGGCCGGCCGCAAACGCGAAGCCGAACTCATCGCCGCGGGCAAGAGAGCGGAAGGCGCCGCAATGCCGGCTGAACAGATGAACCGGGTCAAGGCGGCGGCCGGCGTCGCTCAGGCCACCGAGTTCGTCGAGCGCATGGACGGCACATACACCGCCCCGATCGCACAAGGCGGGTCCAACGTCTCCGGCGGCCAGAAGCAGCGCCTGTCAATCGCGCGCGCCGTCTACCGCCACCCCGAAATCCTGATCTTCGACGACTCGTTCTCCGCGCTCGACTTCAAGACCGACCGCGAAGTTCGCGACGCACTCGCCAAAGAAGCCAAGGGATCCACCAAGCTCATCGTCGCCCAGCGCATCGGCACGATCATGAACGCCGACCGCATCATCGTGCTCGATGACGGCAAGGTCGTCGGCCAAGGCACCCATCAGGAACTGCTCGACACCTGCGATGTCTACCGTCAGATCGCCGAATCCCAGCTCAGTCAGTCGGAACTGACCGCGTGAGATCAATACGGACTTTTAAGGAGTAACAAATGCCAGGACCAAGAGGACCAATGGGCGGCGGCCGCACGGTCGAAAAGCCTGCCAATTTCGGCAACGTGATGGGCAAGCTCGTCCACTACTGCCGCAACTACCTGCCCGTCATCATCATTGCGCTCGTGCTGGGCGCGGCCGGCACGATATGCCAGATCATCGGACCGGACAAGCTCAAGGACATGACCAACGAGATCGTCAAGGGACTGCCGGCCATCGTGAACGGCAAGCCGGTGATGAACTCGGTCGATTTCAACGCCGTCGGCCGCATCGCCTGGCTGCTCGTCGCACTGTACGTCGGCTACGCGGTGCTCAGCTACGTGCAAAGCTGGATGATGGCGAACGTCACCCAGCGCACCGCCCAGCGCCTGCGCGAATCGATCTCGGTCAAAATCAACAAGCTGCCGCTCAAATACTTCGACAAGGTCAGCTACGGCGACGTACTCTCCCGCATCACCAACGACGTCGACGCCATCGGCCAGACGCTCGGCCAGTCCCTCGGCTCGCTCATCACCTCGGCGACGCTGTTCGTTGGCGCGCTCGTCATGATGTTCTACAACAACGTCATCATGACCCTGTGCGCGATCGGCGCGAGCATACTGGGACTCATCATCATGATGGTCATCATGAAATCCTCGCAGAAATACTTCGCCCGCCAGCAGATGGCGCTCGGCGACGTCAACGGCCACATCGAGGAGATGTACGCCGGCCACCTCATCGTCAAGGCGTACAACGGCGAGGCCGACTCAATCCGCCGCTTCGAGAAGTACAACGCCGACCTGTACGAATCCGGCTGGAAATCGCAGTTCCTGTCAGGTCTGATGATGCCGTTGATGAACTTCGTCGGCAACTTCGGCTACGTGATCGTGTGCGTGGTCGGTGCGGCGCTCGCCATGGACGGGAAGATCGAATTCGGCGTGATCGTCGCGTTCATGATGTACATCCGCCTATTCACCCAGCCGTTGAGCCAGTTCGCGCAGGCGTTCCAGAACCTGCAGCGATGCGCGGCCGCCGCCGAGCGCGTGTTCGGCTTCCTCGAAGAGCCGGAGATGGATGCGGAACCGACCAAGGCCGAACTCGGCGTGGCTGATGCCGCTGCGAGCACGGCACGGACGGACAGCGGCAAGCTGGCGCATCGCGGCACTCGCGCGAATGCCACCGCCGGTATGACGGCTTCGCAGCGTTCGCAGCTGCTCGGCTACGATGCGGCCGGCAACCCCCGGACCGTGCGCGGCGACGTCGAATTCAGTCACGTGCGATTCGGCTATGAGCCCGACAAGCCAATCATCCACGACTTCTCGGCAAGCGTCTCCGCCGGCCAGAAAGTCGCCATCGTCGGTCCGACCGGCGCCGGCAAAACCACCATGGTCAACCTGCTGATGCGCTTCTACGAGATCTCCGGCGGCTCCATCTCCATCGACGGCATCGACACCACTTCCGTGCCGCGCTGGAACGTACACGACCAGTTCTCCATGGTCCTGCAGGATACATGGGTGTTCCGTGGCACCGTGCGCGAAAACATCGCCTACTCCAAGCCCGGCGTCACCGACGAGCAGATCGTCTCCGCATGCAAGGCCGTCGGACTCGACCACTTCGTGCGCTCTCTGCCGCAGGGCTACGACACCGTGCTCGACGACAACACCTCGCTCTCCCAAGGACAGCGCCAGCTGCTCACCATCGCCCGCGCCATGGTGCAGGACGCTCCGATCCTCATCCTTGACGAAGCCACCTCCTCCGTCGACACCCGCACCGAAGAACTCATCCAAAAGGCCATGGATGCGTTGACCGTGGGGCGCACGAGCTTCGTCATCGCGCACCGCCTCTCCACCATCCGCGACGCCGACATGATTCTCGTCATGAACCACGGCGACGTGATCGAGCGCGGTACCCACGAGGAACTGCTCGCGGCGGGAGGGTTTTACGCCGACCTCTACAACAGCCAATTCACACTCACCGATTGATGGGGCGCCCGTTGCGCTCGCTGGATTGATGAGGCTGACAGCCCGGTGAACTTACGCATGGCAGTGCGCCGTGCGTGGGCTCGCCGGGCTGTTTGCTATGTAGGCGAGTGATGGGCGGAGAATTTCCTATATATGGTGCGCGACGGGTTCGGGGACTGTGGTTTGCGTCCCTATGTGCGCACGGTCGTCGTTCCGGCGCGCACATAGCGACGCAAACGGGAGAAGGATTGTTGAGAGCGGATGCGCTGGTGCGGCAGATGGCCGGTGTGCTTCCATAGAACATGATTATGACGAGAGCAGAGGGGCGTCCGGCGCGTATCGCCCTCTCGGTCTGCCACACAATGCGTTTTTCGATGGTTTTTGGGCTGGTGTGGTACGCGGGCATCGGAGGAGTCGTTTCGGGCCGTTGAAAAATGGCGGTTCTGCGGTGCATGTTGTGCCACACCACGTGATGTGAGGGTTCACATTTCATTGTGAGGCAGACTGGCTGGCCACACAATGCGATTTTGATGTGATTTTGCGCTGGTGTGGTACGCGACCGGCTGCGCTGACGACTTGGCCGGCCGATGGCGCGGATGGTGTGCTCCCGCTGTCAGGAGCTGCCGAGCGTAGCGAGGCTGGGGGCGGTCTTGCCGGCGGCCCTGCACCCTGTGATAATAATGCCAAGAATGTTACGTAATTCTGGGAACAACGGTATCCAGGGACTCTCTGAGAGCTGTGGTTCCAATTGAAGACACAAGTCGCCGACGGACTTGATCCCGGGTTCTAGATAGAAGTGCAACACCTTGTCTAGGGTTGGAAGTGTTCAGTTT
>OBZY01000083.1_pt1 | contig 47653 bp, 35 predicted proteins | sample 1477051 | NCBI WGS metagenome assembly OBZY01 (sample SAMEA2580270, study PRJEB22360) | human gut metagenome | biome: human gut; feature: human-associated habitat; material: faeces | place: Denmark | collected 2008/2010
ATTACACATTTGATATTTATCAATATCCCTAATTCAAATCGTAGAAATAACAATCAACTCAGCCACTACATTTCCCTGTTAATTCGCTTCAAAACATCTCTATTGTTATCGCAACCAATCATTTTTTTAGTCAATAACACTCAGACGGTGAATTTTTCCGGTTCATTATCCTGCATAAAAAAGTGAAATAATGTTTCAGTGCGCGTGCATTGACGTAACGAAAACATCCCTCCTCTGGATAAAGCGCCCTGTCCCTGCATAGCTGATACGGCCCAAGCCAGACACCGTCAGCAATACAGAGAGGGATACATGCCCGGATTTCACGCGATAAGAGGTGTGATAATTGAACAACGAGGCGGTATAGCGGGAGGCTAATTACAGAGGCAGGAATTTATTGGAATTGATGACAGGGCTGGTTGAATCAACATGAATGCTGTCCAGCCCTGATTCGTACGACTAAAAAAAGACAAGCATTTTAATAACCGTATTCTTACCGCACTTCGGCAGGCGTTTTACGCAGATAAAGCAGCGTCAGCAAACAAATCACCGCGCCGGCATAAAAGGTATATTCTGCGCCCCACAGTTCCCAGATAGCGCCGGCACCCACGCTGGCCATCAGTAACCCGACCCCGCTGACCAGACTAAAAAGACCAAACGCCGTACCGCGCAAATCCGCAGGCGCTGTTTTGGCCACCATCGCGGCCAGCAGCCCCTGAGTCATCCCCATATGCATGCCCCAGAGCGCAACGCCGACAATAATACCGATCCAGTGGGTACTCAGGGCCAGAACGATATCAGCGGCAATCAATACGACTAGTCCCCACTGCAGAAGCCGGGTATGGCTCATACCATCAGAGAGTTTGCCAAACGGATAGGCCGAGAAAGAATAGATCACGTTCATCACCACCATCACCAGCGGGATTAAGGCCAGGGGAACGCCAGACTGTTGCGCACGGAGGACAAGAAAAGCCTCGCTAAAACGTGCCAGTGTGAATACCGCCCCCAGGCCAATGACCCACCAGCACGATTTTCCCAGCCGCGTTAAATTCTCTCTTTTGATGGGATTAGTGCGTTTATGTTCGACAGGGGTTTTCGGCTCCTTCAGGCCGAAATACAGCAGCGCAACCGAAAGAAAGCCGGGGATCAGGGCTATCCAGAAAACCGCGCGAAAATCATTGTGTAGCAGCAGCATTAACCCCACGGCCAGTAGTGGCCCCAGAAATGCGCCGGTGGTATCCATAGACTGACGCAGGCCATATGCCGCCCCGCGCAGTTCCGGCGGGGTGATATCTGCGACCAGTGCATCCCGTGGAGCACCGCGGATCCCCTTCCCCGCACGATCCATCAGGCGCGCGCCTAAAACCATCCCCGAAGAGGATGCGAGGGCGAAAAAGGGTTTGCTCAGCGCACCGAGGCCATACCCGAGTAGCGCCAGCCCTTTACGCTTGCCAAGATAGTCGCTAATCGCCCCCGAAAAGACTTTGATAAAGAGAGCGGTAGCCTCCGCGAGCCCTTCAATCAGGCCGATAACCAACACGCTCGTTCCAAGCGTAGTCACCATAAACAGTGGAAGCAGGCTGTGGATACTCTCTGACGAGATGTCCATCAACATACTGACGCCACCCACTACCCAGACCCCACGAGGGATCCGGCTGAGTACCGTAAATCTGGAAAGCATCTGTAACTCCTGCTCTGAAAACAGTGGCCTGACTGCTTACAGAATAGGATACGACGGATTAAAAAACCTGAGGAAGAACAACGAGCCAATAAAAAAGCCAGCGCTCAGGCTGGCTTTTTTATCGCTGGAAAGGCGTTTAGTGTTTATCACGCTCACCCAGGAAGAAAATACCCAGCGGAATGGCAAGCAGCACGGTGAACACCAGGCTATAAACAAAGATCATCGCTGATTGCAGGACATACATGCTGGTCGTCCAGGCAGAGAGAGGAATGTTGTACTGTTCAATAACGCCAACAATGGTTGCCCGCCCAACGCACGCGGCAGCAATCATAAACACAACCAGTAGCGCCAACAGGAACTTGCGGCCTTCAGGTGTTTTCAGTTTTGCACGTACCATCTCTCTCTTCCCTTCACAGATGAATAACATTATGTGGTACTTAAAATAACACGATCTGCCGTCAGACTCCAATGCAGTACAAACAACCACTCATTGCGCATGAATAGAGTTTTATACGCTGCCAATATTGAAAATGTAAGTAAATTACACTAACCATTCACGAACATTATGTTAACCTGTGCCTGATAGTTTGACATAAAGGAATGACTGTGAAAAAAGCACCTAAATTTGCCATTGCCCTGATTGCCGCCGCATGCGTTAGCACCATCGCTTTCGCCAGCGACACCCCTAAAGCGCAGCCTCTGGAAAAAGTAGCGCCTTATCCGCAAGCGGAAAAAGGGATGAAGCGTCAGGTCATTCAGTTACCCGCTCAGCAGGATGAAGCGAATTTCAAAGTGGAACTGTTAATTGGCCAGACGCTGGAAGTGGACTGCAACCAGCACCGTCTGGGCGGTCAGCTGGAAAGCAAAACCCTGGAAGGTTGGGGCTACGACTATTACGTCTTTGATAAAGTGACGTCTCCGGTTTCGACCATGATGGCCTGCCCGGATGGCAAGAAAGAGAAGAAATTTGTTACCGCGTATCTGGGTGACAACAGTCTGCTGCGCTATAACAGCAAGCTGCCAATCGTCGTTTATACGCCTGCAAACGTGGAAGTGAAATATCGCGTGTGGAAGGCGGAAGAAGAGACGGGCACCGCAGAAGTCCGTTAAGGATAAGCCGGTGGCGATTTCGCCTGACCCGGCTATGATACTGTGCGGTTTAATAAGCCGGGTAAGCGCTAACGCTACCCGGCTTTTTCACATCAGAGTGCGATATCCGCGACCGGTTTGTTTTCCGCCTGAGGCTTCAGCTCTGCCTTTGGTGCTGCGTCAGCAGCAGCTTGCGGCTTCACATATTGCAGCTGCAGAACGCGGCTGGTGTATTCCAGTTCCTGTTCCGTCGCGTCAACGTTACCGTTCAGCTTAGTGCCGTAAGAAGGAATAATGGTTTTCAGTTTTGCCTGCCATTCCGGGCTGGCAACTTTGTCTTTAAACACTTTTTCCATCAGATGCAGCATGATTGGCGCAGCGGTAGAAGCCCCCGGTGACGCACCCAGCAGCGCAGCAACAGTGCCTTCTTTGTCACTGACCACTTCGGTACCCAGACGCAGTACACCGCCCTCTTTCGGATCGCGTTTGATGATCTGTACACGCTGACCCGCCTGCCACAAACGCCAGTCTTCTTTCTTCGCCTGCGGATAGTACTCTTTCAGCGCGTCAAAGCGTTCATCGTCAGAGAGCATCACCTGGCTAATCAGGTATTTCACCAGATCGAAGTTATCCAGACCGACGTCCATCATGGGCTTAACATTAGAGGTGGTGGTCGCACTCAGCAGGTCCCACAGGGAACCGTTTTTCAGGAACTTCGTGGAGAAGGTCGCGAATGGCCCGAACAGCACCACACGTTTACCGTCAAGCACGCGGGTGTCGATGTGCGGAACGGACATGGGTGGCGCACCAACGGAAGCCTGACCGTAGACTTTTGCCAGGTGACGATTCACCACTTCCGGGTTTTCAGACACCAGGAACTGACCGCCCACCGGGAAGCCTGCGTAATCGTCCGCTTCCGGAATACCGGTTTCCTGCAGCAGTTTCAGCGCCGCGCCGCCCGCACCAATAAAGACAAACTTCGCCTTGATGACGTGCTCTTCTTCATTGTGTTTCAGATCGGCAACGGTCACGCTCCAGCTGTTATCCGCATTGCGCTTAAAGCCACGCACTTCGGTGCTGAGCTGCAGATTAAAGTTCTCTTTTTTCTGCAGGGAACCTACCAGCTGGCGGGTAATTTCGCCGTAGTTCACGTCAGTACCAATTTCAGTACGGGTCGCGGCAACTTTCTGGTTCGGGTCACGACCTTCCATGACCAGCGGAGCCCACTCTTTAATCTGCGCGTGATCTTCGGAGTATTTCATGCCGCGGAACAGTGTGCTCTGCTGCAGAGCCGCATAGCGCGCACGCAGGAAGTTAACGTTCTGCTCGCCCCACACAAAGCTCATGTGCGGCACGGTGTTGATGAAGGAGTGCGGATCGTGCATTACGCCGCTGTTCACCTGGTGAGACCAGAACTGGCGAGAAATCTGGAATGCTTCGTTGATCTCAACCGCCTTCTCGATACTAATGGAACCGTCCTTTTTCTGCGGTGTGTAGTTCAGTTCCATGAGTGCCGAATGGCCCGTACCGGCGTTGTTCCAGCCGTTCGAGCTCTCCTGCGCCACGCCATCGAGGCGCTCGACCATGGTCATAGACCAGTCCGGCTGCAGTTCTTGCAGATAGGTTCCCAGCGTGGCGCTCATAATACCGCCACCAATTAAAAGGACGTCCGTTTCCTGCTCTTTTGGCGTGTCAGCTTTTGCCGCCATTGAGACGGTATTCAGCCCCACGGCCAGAGACAAGAGCATGGCAGTCATTTTTTTCATAATTTATGCCTTAGTGTAAAAGTGCGTGATGCGTGGAAATTGCAGGTGAAAAAAGCTGCGCGGGAACGGTAACAACTTTTAAATGGTGTTTAAAGGTTAAGAAATTATTGTAATTGTGAAATTTATTGATGGATTGTTTGTGAGGGATTACCTATGCGGCTGGCAAAAGGCGGCTTTTCTGGCTAGTATGTTGCGTTTTGTGATCGCGCGCACGGAAGCCTGCCCTAACCTGCGAAGTGTTATGTCATTACCCGATTCTTCTTTACCCCATGAAGGCCATGTCGCCTCGGTATTACGCTCTCCCCGGCTGCTGATGCGTGAAACGCTGGCGGGCGTGATTACTGCCCTGGCGCTTATTCCTGAAGTGATTTCGTTTTCTGTCGTCGCAGGGGTTGATCCTAAAGTCAGCCTGATTGCTTCCGTGGTGCTGTGTCTTGCCCTGTCCGTGCTCGGCGGCCGCCCGGCAATGGTCACGGCGGCAGCGGGTTCCGTGGCGCTGGTGATTGGCCCGATGGTGCATCAGCATGGCGTGCAGTACATTTTGCCGGCCGTTCTGCTGGCCGGGGCGATCCAGATCCTCTTCGGCGTGCTCGGTATGGCGCGACTGATGCGCTTTATTCCGCAGTCGGTGATGACCGGGTTTGTTAACGCGCTCGGTATTTTGATTTTCTTCGCCCAGGTTCCCCATTTCTGGAGCCGAAGCCCGCTGATTGTGGGCCTGTTCGTGCTGACGCTGCTGATCGTTCTCTGGGTGCCCCGCTATATCAAAAGTATCCCCGCGCCGCTTATTGCCATTGTGGTGTTAACCCTGTTTACCGTGACCACCGGGCAAATCCTGCCGACCGTGGGTGACGAAGGCACTATGAGCGGTGGCCTGCCCGGGCTGACGCAGCTGCTTGTCCCGCTGAACACCGATACGCTGAGCATTATCTGGCCATGCGCATTAAGCATTGCGTTTGTGGGTCTGCTGGAGTCGCTGCTGACGGCAAAATTGGTGGATGAGCTGACGGCGAGCCCGTCCGGCAAGCGCCGCGAAAGCATTGGTCTGGGCATCGGTAACATTCTGGCCGGCTGGTATGGCGGTATCGCAGGCTGCGCCATGATTGGTCAAACCATCGTCAACGTGGAGATGGGCAAAGGCCGCAGCCGCATTTCCACTGTTGCGGCCGGTCTGGTGCTTCTGGTGCTGGTGACGGCGCTGAGTGAAGTGATGGCCCGCATCCCGATGGCCGTGCTGGCCGGGATTATGGCGATTGTCGCCGTCAAAACCTTCAGCTGGCATAGCCTGCAGCCCGCGACGGTGAAAAATGCCCCCCTTGCGGAAACGGTCGTGATGCTGGTGACCGTTGCAGCCACGGTTTCAACCGGCAACCTGGCCATTGGTGTGCTGGGCGGGATTATCGTGATGGCACTCCTTCCCGCCCGAATTAAGCGTCGGGTTAAAGAAGAAAAAGCGTTGCCAGCCCAAGAAAAATAAAGAAGCCGCCCGTATCGGTGATGGCAGTGATCATGACGCTCGCCCCCACTGCGGGGTCGCGCCCGAGCTTTGTCATCGTCAACGGGATGATGACGCCCATCATCGACGCAACCAGCAGGTTCAGCACCATCGCCAGCATCATCACGCCGCCTAATGCCATATCGTCGTACAACCACCAGGTAATGCCGCCCATAATTCCGCCCCACACCAGGCCATTAATCAGCGCCACGCCCATCTCTCTGAAGATCAGGAAGGCAAAGTTACCCGGCTGAATGTTCTCCAGCGCCAGCGCGCGAACAATCATGGTGATGGTCTGGTTGCCGGTGTTGCCGCCTATCCCGGCCACAATCGGCATCAGCGAGGCTAACGCGACCAGCTGCGAAATGGTGTGTTCGAAGCCATCAATCACGCGGGAGGCGATAAACGCGGTACAGAGGTTAATGGCAAGCCAGGCCCAGCGGGTTTTGACCGCCTTGCCCACGGAGGCATGGACGTCATCTTCGGCGCTGATCCCACCAAGCGCACGCAGATCGTTATCGGTTTCTTCGTAGACCACGTCAACGATCTCATCGATTGTCAGACGTCCCATCAGCTTGCCGACCGAGTCCACGACCGCCGCACTCACGAGGTCGTCACGTTCGAAGGTACGCGCGGCTTTTTCCGCGTCATCCTCCGGCGAGAAGACCATCGGCTCGTTTTCCATGACCTCGCTCACCCGCCGCTGAGTGCTGTTGAGCAGGATCGTTTTCAGCTCCAGCTCACCGAGCAGGGTTTTATCCCGCGAGGTCACGAACAGTTTATCGGTGTTGTCGGGCATACTGCCCAGGCGGCGTAAATAGCGCTGCACCGTGCCGAGCGTGACGTCCGGGCGCACCGTGATGACGCCAAACTCCATAATTGCGCCAACGCTGTGTTTATCGTAGTGCATCACCTGGCGCACGCGCGCCCGCTCATCGGCAGGCAGCGAGGCCAGCAGTCGGCCGGTCAGGTTACGCGGCAGGTGTTGAACAAGGTAAATCTGCTCGTCGATATCCAGCGTTTGCAGGGCATCAAGAATATCCCGGTCGCTCATCTCATCGATAAGGTCATCCCAGACGTTTTCCGACGCCTCCAGCAGCACCTGCCCGCGCTCGTGATCCTGCACCAGACGCCACAAGGCGTGACGCTCTTCCGAGGGAAGTGCTTCGAGGGTATCCGCCAGGTCGGGCGGAGGCAAATGGGCAACCAGTGCACCTACCTCAGCAATATCGTCGGCTAAAGTGCCGACATCATATTGCTCAGCCAGGGTCAGTTTGCCCAGTAACGCAGACGTGACCGCTTTATCGGTCGTGAGAAGCCAGATGAGACGCGCACGTTCCTGGTCACGCTGCCGGGCGCTGTTTTTCTTTAATACCGACATCAATCATAAATCCATGAAATGAGATGGCATTAAGCATAGCGCGGGGATATGTAAATAAGAATAAACAACGGGACGGGATGCATAAAAAAGCGGCACATCGGCCGCGATTTTATCCCCTCTCCCGGTTGGAGAGGGGCAGACGAGACATCAGGCCGTGCGCGCTACCGCATCACGAGACGCCGCATCGCGCTCCTCGCCGGTCAACTCGCTGAGCTTGCCGTCGCGCATCTCCAGCAGACGGTCGGCATGAATGAAGTAGTGATCGTCATGGCTGATGGCGAAAATAGTTTTGCCCATCGCCTTCATCAGCGGCAGTAACACCTGATAAAACTCGCGGCGGAAATGCGGGTCCTGGTCTGCCGCCCACTCATCAAGCAGGATGATGTCGCGCTCTTCAGCCAGTGCCAGCAGCAATGCCACGCGCTTTTTCTGCCCCTTCGAGAGTTTCAGGTTCAGGATTTTACCGTCCTGAAGCTCAAGCTTATGGGACATCTGCAGTTGCCCAAGCCATTTCTCCACCAGCGCAGGGTTAGCCTGCTGCCCTTCCGGCCCCAGCAGCTGATCAAAGAGCCAGACATCGGTGAAGACCGCCGAGAAGAGCTTGCGATAATCCTCTGGTTTCTCCGCGCTCAGCGCTTTACCATCCAGCAAAATCTCGCCCGATTGCGGCTGATATAAACCGGTGAGCAGCATCGCCAGCGTGGATTTCCCGCTACCGTTACCGCCAATCAGGAACAGCAGCTCGCCGCGATGAATCGTCAGGTTTACCGGTCCGACGGAAAAAGCGTTGTCCTGATAGCGGAACATGACGTTACGCAGCTCCAGCGTTTGCCAGTTCGGGAAGGCCTGCGGGCGTGGGAATTCGGCTTTAAACGGTGCGAGATCGAATTTATTGAGCTTGTTAAACGCCACCTGAGCGCTCAGCAACGTTGGCAATGCGCCCACGGCGGAGAGGAGCGGTGTACGCAAAAACAGCAGCGTCAGTGAATAGGTCGCGGCGACGTTGGTATCCGCCCATCCCAGACTGTTCGCCATCCAGAAAACCAGACCAATGGCGCCCAACATCATAATGTTCGACCAGTTCACCGCGCTCAGGTGGAAGGTATCGGCGCGAATGATGTGATGCCGGTATTCGCGGGCATCGGGAATATAGAGATGGTTAAAGATATGCTCGGCACGCTCGCGATTCAGGGTCAGCTCTTTACGCCCTTCCAGCACGGTCTGGTAATCGTTATAGAGCTTATCCTCGGTTTCACGCAGCACCGCCATGTGTTTATAGACGCGCGACACCAGCAGAAAACCGCCCCAGATGGTGATAACAATCCACAGCGCAGTGACAGCCAGCATTTTTGTGGAGAGCCAGGCGAGATACGCCGCCGAACCAAAGGTCAAAATAATGCCCTGCACCAGCTCCGGCAGACGAACGAAGGCAATGGTAATGGCGCGCACGTCGCTGGTCAGCCCTGCCAGCAGGGAAGCACTTCCAAGCTGCTCAACGCGTTCTACCTGCGTGTCCAGAATACGCTTGATAAATTCACTGCGCAGACGGAAAACGAAATGGTGTCCCAGCGCCGTCAGCGCCAGCTGCGAGCCGAGCGTCACCGCCATCAACAGCAGTAGCAGGCCAAGAAACTCCGGCAGGACGGCGAGTGAGGTATCGACCATTTCAATCAAGCGCACGTTAATAAACGCGATCAGGCCGATACCTAACGCGGCGCTGGCGAGGCTTAACGCCATGACGGCAATGAAGGGCCAGCGATACTGACGCCAGACGAGGAGAAGTAGTTGCATGCAGGCAATCCGGGCAATAAAAATCAGCCAGCAGTTTAAACTGCCGGACGGTTACATCAAGAATAATTCTTATTTTTATTGGCCACGGGATGCCTGCCGGAACGTCAGGTTAAGACGGAACTCGCCGGTCTGAGGATGTACTCCCGGTTTGAGGGGCTGAATGCCGTGATAAAAAAGCCGCGATTCCCTGCCCCAAACCACCACATCACCGTGCTCAAGCATGAGCCGTTTCAGCGGATCGTTACGGCGTAATCCGCCAAACTGGAAGACCGCGGGCAGGCCTAAGGATACCGAGACGATCGGCGCGCGCAGATCGGGTTCATCCTTGTCCTGATGCAGCGAGAGCTTTGCCCCCACGGCGTAGCGGTTAATCAGACAGGCATCCGGGCGAAAGTCGGCATAGCCCGCTTCAACGGCGGCGTCATGGCAGAGCGCCCGAAAAATGTCAGGCATCGGCGGCCATGGCTGGCCGGTTACAGGATCGCCCGGGGCATATACATAGCCCTGCGCGTTTGTCGCCCAGCCCAGTTCCCCGCAGTTCGTCATCGCCACCGACATGGTGTACCCCCCGGGTGTCACCATGTGTCGAAACGGCGAGACCGCCGCCACCTCATCGATGCCGGCAAGCAGCGCCGCCGCGCGGGAAAGCGCAAAGCGGCGCAGGATCACCGCGCCGGGCGCAAGGGGCTCCTGCCAGGGTTCCGCATCCGCAAAAAGATCGAGCATTATCCCTCCGGGTTCTTTGCCTCACGTTTCAGTAACAACGCCTTTCGTTCTGTCCCCCAGCGGTAGCCCGAAAGCGCACCGTCGTGACGAACAACACGGTGGCAGGGGATGATAACGGCCAGGTTATTTGCGGCACAGGCTCCCGCCACCGCACGCACAGCGCCTGGGCTACCGATCGTCTGCGCCACCTGGCGATAACTTGCCGTTTCACCGCGGGGAATGTCACGAAGCGCCTGCCACACACGCTGCTGGAAAGCGGTGCCCCGAATATCCAGCGGAAGTGCCAGCGGCACGGTATGGTCATCGATAGCGCTAATCACCCGCTCAATACGCCGGGCGAATTCTCCTTCCAGCGTTTCTCGCTCTGCTTTTGGAAACAGCGTCAAAAGCTCCTCGGTTAATGTCGCATCGTCGTCACCCAGCAGAATCGCGCAGATCCCGCGCTCGCTTTCACCCACCAGGCAACGGCCTAACGAACACTCACCAATCGCATAACGCACGGCCACATCCCCTTTGCGGTACTGCTTCGCCGTCATGCCCAGCGCAGCGTTGGCTTGACGATAATAGCTGCTGCTGTCAGGAAACCCGGCGGCCAGCACGGCATCGGTAATTTTGTCCCCCTGCGCAAGCGCGGTACGCAGGCGTTGTACCCGCGCCGCCTGTTGCCAGGCTTTAGGCGTCATACCGGTAACGGACTTAAACAAGCGGTGGAAGTGGAAAGGACTCATGGCGACCTGCTGCGCCAGCATTTCCAGCGTTAACGCGGGATCGCGCTCCAGCAGACGGCAGGCATGTTCAACTTTTGCCAGCGTCTGTTCCTGCGGATCGCGTTTGTCCGGCTGACAGCGTTTACACGGGCGAAACCCTGCCTGAAGGGCATGATCTACATCGGGGTAGAAGCGGACATTTTTACGTAACGCGTGGCGGGCACGGCAGGACGGACGACAGACGATCCCCGTCGTTTGCACGGCAAAGACAAACTGATCGTCAGCACGCGGATCGCGAGCCAGCACGGCCAGCCAGCGATCGTCATCGGTAGTAAAGGTCGGGTTTTTCATCATCAGCTCCTCTTACAAGCATACATACAGCGTGCCCGAGTGCCACTGATTAAAAACCCGCAACCTTGCTTTTTAATTCTTGTCACTTACCAGGAAGCTGTCGAACTGCGGCGAACTCCAGGTTTTGAAGCCATCAGCCTCTTTGGTGATCATATAGACAGCCAGTCCTTCCTGGCGGACCACCTCTTTGGCTTTCTCCGGACCGAGGACCATTAAACCGGTATCCCAGGCATCGGCTTCCAGCGCGGTGGGGGCAATGACCGTCACCGAGACCAGATTATGCGCGATAGGGCGACCGGTCTGCGGATCGATCACATGCGAAATCCGCTTCCCGTCGAGTTCATAATAGTTACGGTAGCTCCCGGAGGTGCTGATACCGTGACCGTTGATATCCACAATCGCCTGTACGGCGTTTTGCTGGTCGGTCGGTTTTTGAATTGCCACCCGCCACGGATTACCGCTGGCATTCATGCCGCGGCTGACTAACGCGCCGCCCACGGACACCAGGTAACGTGAAATACCTTCCTGGGCCATTAGCGCGGCCAGATGATCTGCCGCATACCCTTCCCCTACCGTCGACAGATCAACAAACAGATCGGGAATATCTTTTTGCAGGTACTGTTGTCCGTACTGGTTGATCACCGTCAGGTGCTGCAACCCTGTCCGGGCGCGGGCGTCATCTATCGCCGCCTGGTCAGGCGTGGTGACAGGCTGCTTGTTCGGGCCAAACCCCCACAGGTTAACCAGCGGCCCCACGGTCACGTCCATCGCGCCGTTGGTCTTGTAGCCCACGCGCATTGATTCGGTCACGATATCGGCCATTGCTTCGCTCACCGGCCACAGGGAAGTACTGGTGGAGAGGTTAAAGCGCATCAGCGCAGAGTCATTTTTGTAGGTCGAAAGAAGCTGATCGTCGGCGTCCAGCTGCGACTGAATTTTGCTGCGAAGTTCGTCAGCGCGTGTCTTATCGAGATTCATCACGCTGACACGCCAGAATGTGCCCATCGTTTTGCCTTCCAGCACCGTCGCCGCGGGAGCATCCGTTTTGGCCACAGGCGTGGAAGAGTCACATGCTGTCAGGAAAAAAAGTATAGCCAGGAAGCTGGCGCGTAAAAAAGTCATGTCCATTCATTATTATCCTCATGCCAGGGCGGCAAGAGTACACCAAAAGGGTGAATTGTAAGAACCGAAAAGGCACGAAAAAGGGGCCATAAGGCCCCCTTTGTCACACGATGAAGCGATTAGAACTGGTAAACCAGACCCAGCGCTACGATATCATCAGTACCGATACCCGCCTGACGGGTGAATTCATTTTCATCAACCAGGTTGATTTTGTAATCAACGTAGGTGGACATATTTTTGTTGAAGTAGTAAGTCGCGCCAACATCAACATATTTCAGCAGATCCTGATCGCCGTAACCTTCGATGTCTTTACCTTTGGACTGCAGGTAAGCCACGGATGGACGCAGACCGAAGTCGAACTGGTACTGAGCAACCACTTCGAAGTTCTGTGCTTTGTTAGCAAAGCCGTAAATGTCGCTGCTGCTCTGAGAGTTACCGAAACGGGTTGCGTTATAGGTCTGAGAGTACTGCGCCGCCAGGTAGATGTTGTTGGCGTCGTATTTCAGGCCACCAGAGTAAACTTCAGCACGATCGCCTTCGCCTTTCAGCGCCAGGTTAGTGGTGTCGTTCTGGTCAGCAGTACGTTTAGAAGAAGACATCGCACCACCGATGCTGAAGCCTTCGCCCAGGTTGTAGGTCACAGACGCGCCGTAACCGTCACCGTTCTGTTTCAGGGTGCTACGACCGGAATCGTTTTCACCGCTTACGCTGCCGTTTTTACCCTGATACTGCAGAGCAAAGTTCAGGCCATCAACCAGACCGAAGAAGTCCTGGTTACGGTAGGTTGCTACGCCGTTAGCACGGGATTGCAGGAAGTTGTCTGCACCGTAGGTGTCGCCGCCAAATTCTGGCAGAACGTCAGTCCAGGACGTTACGTCGTAGATCACACCGTAGTTACGACCATAATCGAAAGAACCCGCGTCAGCAAATTTCAGACCCGCGAACGCTACACGCGTCCAGGACTGGTTGTCGCTTTCAGAGGTGTTGCCCTGAATCTGGTATTCCCACTGGCCGTAACCGGTCAGCTGATCGTTAACCTGGGTTTCGCCTTTGAAGCCAAGACGCATGTAAGTCTGGTCGCCATCATTGCTCTTGTCGTCAGAGAAATAGTGCAGACCATCAACTTTGCCGTACAGATCTAATTTGTTGCCATCTTTGTTATAAATTTCAGCCGCATTTGCTGCGCCTGCCACCAGCAGAGCTGGTACCAGGAGGGACAGTACTTTAACTTTCATTTTATTAACCCTCTGTTATATGCCTTATAATTGCCACTGCTTACTGATTAACCCTCATTAACCAGTCGGCAATTTCATTCTCCGCAAAATTACAGAATAATCCAACGGGAATATGATACGAAAACTTTGAAAATGTTTCATTTCACGATAAACATGTTTCAAAATGTAAATATCAAGGAACTTTTACAAAGCACAGAGAGCTTAAGAATTTAGCACTTATCATCAAGCGAGAAGAAAAAACATTTAAATTCAGTAAACTACATTAAAAATATTTACAGCACTGAATGACAAAACAAGATCGGCCGTTATCTCTAAAATAACTCTCGCTATCATCATTAACTTTATTTATTACCGTCATTCAGATTTGAATGTCTGTTTATCCCTAATTCTACCGAATGCCTGGCATTCGGTTTTTTTTTTACCTTTCTTTACGTAGCATGCGTTTTTTTGTGCTACCGCACTTAAATTGTAACGACTATTAACTAAATTCGTTTCCTCTCTCCTCGAGAACCGCGTCATTACTGCAAATCTCGATTTCTTGTTAATTCGTGCTATTTACCGGTATGTATCGGTTTTTATTTGTACACTCTCACTCGCTTTGTACATGTTTCATGCAATGGCGTTCTCAGATATTGTCAGTCGAAAAAGTGGCGGGTTCAAAGAGCGTGACGCTGGAAATTCAGGTATTACCCTTTATACTGCCCTATCGCCATAGAGCACGACCATTACGGGTTAAAGATATCAATGAGTCAGACTGAAACTACCGCTCCGAGCAAATTCTCCCTCTTACCCGGGAGCATCACCCGTTTCTTTCTTCTTTTGATCGTTGTGCTGCTAGTCACAATGGGGGTTATGGTTCAGAGCGCGGTTAACGCCTGGCTGAAGGACAAGAGCTATCAGGTTGTTGATATCACCCACGCCGTCCACAAGCGCATTGATACCTGGCGCTATGCAACCTGGCAGATTTACGACAACATCGCGGCCGCGCCGGCAACCTCTTCCGGCGACGGGCTTCAGGAGACTCGCCTGAAGCAGGACGTCTATTATCTGGAAAAACCACAGCGCAAAACCGAAGCGCTGATCTTCGGCTCTCATGACAGCGCAACGCTTGAGATGACCCAACGCATCTCAACCTATCTTGATACCCTTTGGGGTGCCGAGACGGTGCCGTGGTCGATGTACTATCTGAACGGTCAGGACAACAGCATGATCCTGATCTCAACCCTGCCGCTAAAAGATCTCTCTTCCGGTTTCAAAGAGACGACCGTGGGCAGCATTGTCGATTCCCGCCGGGCAGAAATGCTGCAACAGGCGAACGCCCTTGATGAACGTGAGAGCTTCTCATCTCTGCGCCGCCTCGCCTGGCAGAATGGCCATTACTTTACGCTGCGTACCACTTTTAACCAGCCAGGCCATCTGGCGACGGTGGTGGCCTTCGATTTGCCCATCAATGACTTGATTCCACCGGATATGCCGCTCGACAGCTTCCGTCTGGAGCCGGACAGCAGCACTCAGAATATGCGAGCCGCATCGGACAAAGAGGCCGCAGAGAGCGTATCGATCTCCTTTAACGGCTCGAAAATCGAAATTGCCTCTTCGCTGAACTCAACTGGTATGCGTCTGGTGTGGCAAGTGCCGTTCGGCACCCTGCTGCTTGATACGCTGCAAAATATCCTGCTGCCCCTGCTGCTGAATATCGGCCTGCTGGCGCTGGCGCTGTTTGGCTACAGCACGTTCCGCTTCCAGTCAGGGCGTCAAAGCGATGCCGCCCCGGTCCCGGCAGGAACCAGTAACGAACTGCGCGTGTTGCGCGCGCTGAATGAAGAGATTATTTCCGTGCTGCCGCTTGGGGTGCTGGTTCACGATCAGGAAGCCAACCGTACGGTGATGAGCAATAAAATTGCTGACCACCTGCTGCCTCATCTCAATCTGCAGAACATCACCGCTATGGCGGATCAACATCAGGGCGTGATTCAGGCCACCATTAATAACGAGCTGTATGAGATCCGACAGTTCCGCAGCCAGATCGCCTCCCGCACGCAGATCTTCATCATCCGCGATCAGGATCGTGAAGTGCTGGTGAATAAAAAGCTCAAGCAGGCACAACGTCTGTATGAGAAAAACCAGCAGGGACGCGCTGCCTTTATGCAGAATATTGGTGATGCCTTCAAGAAGCCGTTAAAAATGCTGGCGACCCAGGCGGCGGCGCTGAATACATCTGAAAGCCATCAGCTTGCCTGCCAGGCCGACTCGCTGGTGCGCATGGTAGATGAGATCCAGCTGGCGAATATGCTCGAAAATGATTTCTGGAAAGGAACGCCGACCCTCTTCTCTATCCAGAATCTGATCGATGAAGTGGTGCCTGAGGTCCTGCCCGTGATCAAGCGCAAAGGGCTGCAGCTGCTGATCAATAACCATTTACCGGCGAATGATGAACGTCACGGCGATCGCGAAGCGCTGCGTCGCATTCTGCTGATGATTATTCAGTACGCCGTCACCACCACCCAGATCGGGAAGATCACCCTGGAAGTCAGTACCGACGAGTCGGCTGAAGATCGCCTGACGTTCCGTATCCTGGATACCGGGGAAGGCGTAACGACAAGCGAAATCGATAATCTGCATTTCCCGTTCCTGAATGACACCCAGAGCGATCATTACGGCAAGGCCAATGCCCTGACCTTCTGGCTGTGCGATCAGCTGGCACGTAAGCTTGGTGGCCATCTGAATATCAAGGCCCGCGAATCGCTTGGCACGCGTTACTCACTGCACGTTAAAATGGCGGCGAATCCACAGGAAGAAGACGAAGAACGCCTGCTGGATGATGTGGTCGTGATGGTGGATGTGACCTCGAACGAGATCCGTAATATTGTGGTTCGTCAGTTAGAAAACTGGGGCGCGGCCTGCATAACGCCGGATGAAAGACTCTCAAGTCAAGAATTTGATCTGTTTTTAACTGATAATCCGTCTAATCTTACTGCCTCCGGCTTGCTTTTAAGCGATGATGAGCCAGGCGTGCGAAAAATCGGCCCAGGCCAGCTGCGCGTCAACTTTAATATAAGCAATGCGATGCAGGAAGCTGTACTACAACTAATAGAAGAGCAACTGGCGCAGGAAGAGATAGCGGAATCACCGTTAGGCGGCAATGAAAATGCCGAGCTTCACGCCAGCGGATACTATTCACTCTTTGTTGATACAGTACCAGATGATGTTAAGCGGTTGTATACTGAGTCCGCTGCGAATGATTTTGCAGCGCTGGCACAGACAGCACACCGGCTTAAAGGGGTGTTTGCCATGCTTAATCTGGTTCCCGGCAAGCAGTTATGTGAAACGCTGGAACATCTAATTCGTGAGAAAGATGCCTCTGGCATTGAAAAATACATCAGCGACATTGACGCCTACGTCAAAAGCTTGCTGTAGCAAGGTAGCCTTATACATGAACAATATGAACGTAATTATTGCCGATGACCATCCGATTGTACTGTTCGGTATTCGCAAATCACTTGAACAGATCGAGTGGGTGAATGTAGTCGGTGAATTTGAAGACTCTACAGCACTGATCAATAACCTCCCAAAGCTTGATGCGCATGTGCTCATCACCGATCTCTCTATGCCTGGGGACAAATACGGTGATGGGATCACACTCATCAAATATATCAAACGTCACTTCCCGGACATTTCGATCATTGTTCTGACCATGAACAACAACCCGGCCATTCTCAGCGCCGTGCTGGATCTGGATATCGAAGGGATTGTGCTGAAACAGGGTGCGCCGACCGATCTGCCAAAAGCGCTCGCTGCTCTGCAGAAAGGCAAGAAGTTCACGCCTGAAAGCGTCTCTCGTTTGCTGGAAAAAATCAGCGCCGGTGGCTATGGCGACAAACGCCTGTCTCCGAAAGAGAGCGAAGTTCTGCGCCTGTTCGCCGAAGGTTTCCTGGTCACCGAGATTGCCAAGAAGCTGAACCGCAGTATTAAAACCATCAGTAGCCAGAAGAAATCAGCAATGATGAAACTGGGTGTGGATAACGATATTGCGCTGCTAAACTATCTCTCCTCCGTTACGCTGAGCGCGTCGGATAAGGATTGATGTTTACCGGGTGTGCGGCCTGATGGCCTTACCTCCCCCCTCCCGGCGTGTGAGGGAAACAACAAAAAAGGCCCTGACGGGCCTTTTTTTATACTCTCGCTTTTCTGACCCGTTCCGCATACACGGAAATCGTCTGTTTCAGGACGTCCAGCGTCACCGGTTTCGACAGACAACTGTCCATCCCTGACTCCAGACAGCGCTGTTTCTCTTCCGCCAGCGCATTCGCCGTCACGCCCACGACCGGCAACGTCAGGCCAAGCTGGCGTATACGCTGCGTCAGACGGTAGCCATCCATATTCGGCATGTTGACGTCGCTAAGAACGATATCAATGTGGTTTTTACTCAGCACGTTCAGCGCATCCACGCCGTCATTGGCGGTTTTGCACTGATAACCAAGCGAACCCAGCTGGTCTGCCAGCAGGCGACGGTTAATCGGATGGTCATCCACCACCAGAATCATCATATCGTCATTCAGCGATGCCAGCGCATCCGGTGACGGCAACTCCGTCGCCCCGTCGCTATCTTCCAGCTGCACGCTGTAGATACGTGCCAGCAGGCTCATGAGCTCATGCGGCGTCGCCACGCTGTGCACCCATTCACCCGGAGCTCGTTCGACCGGAATACCGATATGGCGACGGCAGAAGTGAACCACCCCTCTGCCCTGCCAGGGTTGTTCCAGCACCTCGTCGGTGATCAGCACATCGTCGACATCCGGCGTTTGCCCTTCATAGCGGGACACGCGCACGCCGCTGTGGGTAAGAAGCGCCGTCAGGTAATCATTCAGTGAGGCATTGTGTACTGCCAGCCAGCAGCGCTTATCGCTCAGGCCGTCCACCACCGCTTTTGCCGGGTACTGGGCAGAATAGAGCGGAATGCGGATAGTAAACTGGCTGCCCATGCCTGGCTCGGTATCAACGGAGATATCGCCGTCCATCATGCTCACGAGCTTCTCACAGATCGCCAGACCCAGCCCGGTCCCCTGGAAGTTACGCTGTACGCCGGTACCGACCTGGAAGAACGGGTCAAACAGACGCACCACTTCCTTCGCCGGGATACCCACGCCGGTATCACGCACGCGAATACTCAGGTAGTCCCCTGCCCGACACACGTGCAACACAATGCAGCCGATATCGGTAAATTTAATGGCGTTACTGAGCAGGTTAGAAATGACCTGCTGCAGACGCATCGGATCGCCATGCAGCGTCAGCGGCACGTCCGGCTCAATAAAGCAGTAGAGGCCCAGCTGTTTACGCACCACCAGCGGCAGATAGTTGGCGCTGATGTGGTTCATCACCTCGCGCGGAGAGAACTCCCGCGGCTCAATTTTCAGCTGCTCCGACTCAATTTTGGAGAAATCGAGAATATCGCTGATGATTTTCAGCAGCAGGCTGGAGGAGTTATTCATCGCCGTCACCAGGCGATCGACCCCTTTCGGCAGCTCTTTGGTCTGCAGAAGATCAAGGTTACCGATAATCCCGTACAGCGGGGTACGCAACTCGTGGCTGACGGTGGCAAGGAACATGGATTTCGACTGGCTGGCCTGCTCGGCGGCCTGCGCCATCTCCTGCAGCGACTCTTCCATCTTCACACGCGCCGAGACGTCTACCAGGACGCAAATTGCCACGTTTTCATTACGATAGCGGGAGTGCACAAAGCTGATTTGCAGGTTCGTGTGCGTGCTGGTCAGCACGTCAACGAAGTTCACCTGCTGGCCACAGATAATCTGCGTCAGCCTCTGTCGGTCCTCATGCGTCAGCATGTTCAGGTAGTTATGCGCCAGCTCGTTACTGAGGATATTGGTCCCGTCCTGCGTGCGCAGGATGCAGATCCCCACCGGCGCCGAGGCGACAATCTTGCGGTTAAACTGCTCGTGCTCTTCCAGCCGCTGGGCGTCGCTTTCGGCGGGTATAAAGATTTTGCGCTCATACATTCGCGCGAGGGTAAACAGCGCCCCCCCGGCCAGCAGGTTCAGCAAAATCGCGTTCATGATAAGAATGCGGATCCGCTCAAGCACCATATCCACGGGCAGCGAATAGACAATACTCAGCGACGAAGGCGGCAAGCTCTTTTTAAGCACCAGCTCACGGAAGCCTGAGGTATAGCCAAACCACGACCGCTCCTGCATCCAGTGCGGGTCGACGTTCAGTCGATTATCCGGACCGGCAAGTGAGATCAGGGTATGTCCGTTTTCATCCAGAATGGTCACGCCCATCGGCAGACTGCCCGGCGTGAAGAAGTTTTCCATGCGAATGGTCTGTTCAATCCCCAGCAGCGCCTGCAGACGATTGCCCAGATAGACCGGCGTGAGGGCGTAGAAATAGCCCACGCCCATGCGTGGCCCCTGGCTTATCCAGAAGATGTTATTCCCGCGCTCGTCCTGCGGCGCATTGCGATATTTCACAATACGTTCATGCAGGCTTTTCAGCGCATCATCGCGCTCGACGGGCACATCGCGCAGGCCAAAGTCGGCCATACAGAGATTTTCACTGCCAATCAGGAAGACGCGGTTCAGATCATAGGCGGCGGAAAAGTTGTCACGCCAGTAGCGCATAAACCAGGAGAGCGACTCCAGTGAACCACGCCAGGTGCTGCCCATCGCAGAGCAATCGGAATCCGGAAACAGCGGCTCGAAATTCGGTACTTCGGTTTTGTCATTACGCCCACGGATGGCAAGAATGCCGTTTTCCGCGGTCAGGCGATTCTCGGCAATGTACTTCAGCTCCTTCATCACGTCGGACGTTCGCTGAATATAGCGCTGGGCCTGATCGGAGCTTAAGTTAAACTCCTGGCGGATCTCCGCTTCTTTCTGATGAAGGGCGTTAACGATGTAAAACACCGACAATAATGCCACAAGCAACCAAAGCAAGAGCGCCAGCGCCCGAAACAGATAGCGAGAGACTTTCAGCGTGGTACGAAAGGAGACGAGGTATTTCAAAGGGGCGAGGCTCCGCCGTCGGGGTCAAAAAGAATGTGGTTAAGGTAGCGGTAAACGCGCCTTGTCGCAACGTTCACTTATCTGCTTGTGCAAAAGAAAAGGGCCGGAAACCGGCCCTTTTTGCATCAGGAGACATTACTCGTCAGCGTCATCCGCTGCATCATCTTCGGTATCGGCTTCTGGTGCGATTTCATCATCACCTTCTGCGACGCTACCGTCGATGGAGTCGAGCTCTTCGTCATCCACAGGCTCAGCTACACGCTGCAGACCCACGACGTTTTCATCTTCCGCGGTACGGATGAGGATCACACCCTGAGTATTACGGCCAACCACGCTGATCTCAGATACGCGTGTACGCACCAGCGTACCGGCATCCGTGATCATCATGATCTGGTCGGCATCGTCTACCTGTACCGCACCCACAACGGATCCGTTGCGCTCGGTAACCTTGATAGAGATAACGCCCTGCGTGCCACGAGACTTGGTCGGGTATTCGCTTTCGGCAGTACGTTTACCGTAGCCGTTCTGCGTGACGGTCAGGATAGCACCTTCACCGCGCGGAACGATCAGGGAAACGACGGTATCTTCACCGGCCAGTTTGATACCACGAACACCTGTTGCAGTACGGCCCATTGCACGAACCGCGTTCTCTTTGAAGCGCACCACTTTACCGGCGGCGGAGAACAGCATCACTTCATCGGAACCGGAGGTGAGGTCAACGCCAATCAGTTCGTCACCGTCGTTCAGGTTCACCGCGATGATACCGGCAGAACGTGGACGGCTGAATTCGGTCAGCGCGGTTTTCTTCACGGTACCGCTGGCGGTCGCCATAAAGACGTTCACGCCTTCTTCGTACTCACGTACCGGCAGAATCGCGGTGATACGTTCGTTCGCTTCCAGCGGCAGCAGGTTCACGATTGGACGACCACGTGCACCACGGCTCGCTTCTGGCAGCTGATAGACCTTCATCCAGTACAGACGACCACGGCTTGAGAAGCAGAGGATCGTGTCATGGGTGTTTGCCACCAGCAGACGGTCAATAAAGTCTTCTTCTTTAATACGTGCTGCCGATTTGCCTTTACCGCCACGACGCTGTGCTTCGTAGTCGGTCAGCGGCTGATACTTCACATAGCCCTGGTGAGACAGGGTGACCACCACATCTTCGCGGTTGATCAGATCTTCAATGTTGATATCAGAGCTGTTCGCCGTGATTTCGGTGCGACGCTCATCGCCGAACTGATCGCGGACCAGTTCCAGCTCTTCACGGATCACTTCCATCAGGCGCTCTGCGCTACCCAGGATATGCAGCAGCTCGGCAATCTGTTCCAGCAGTTCTTTGTATTCGTCGAGCAGTTTTTCGTGCTCAAGGCCAGTCAGTTTCTGCAGACGCAGATCCAGAATCGCCTGGGCCTGCTGTTCAGTCAGGTAGTACTGACCGTCACGCACGCCGAACTCAGGCTCCAGCCATTCAGGACGCGCAGCATCGTCGCCAGCGCGTTCCAGCATGGCGGCCACGTTGCCCAGATCCCACGGACGGGCAATCAGAGACGCTTTCGCTTCCGCAGGGGTTGGTGCACGGCGAATCAACTCAATGATTGGGTCGATGTTTGCCAGTGCAACGGCCAGCGCTTCAAGGATATGCGCACGGTCGCGGGCTTTACGCAGTTCGAAAATAGTACGGCGAGTCACCACTTCACGGCGGTGACGCACAAACGCGCTCAGAATATCTTTCAGGTTCATGATCTTCGGCTGACCATGGTGCAATGCAACCATGTTGATACCGAAGGAGACCTGGAGCTGAGTCTGGGAATACAGGTTGTTCAGTACAACCTCGCCCACCGCGTCGCGTTTGATTTCAATCACGATGCGCATGCCGTCTTTATCAGATTCGTCACGCAGCGCGCTGATGCCTTCAACACGTTTTTCTTTTACCAGCTCGGCGATTTTTTCAATCAGACGCGCTTTGTTCACCTGATACGGGATCTCGTGAACAATGATGGTTTCACGGCCGGTTTTGGCGTCCGCTTCCACTTCGGCGCGGGCACGGATATAAATCTTGCCACGTCCGGTGCGGTACGCTTCTTCAATACCACGACGACCGTTGATGATCGCCGCCGTCGGGAAGTCTGGACCCGGGATGTGTTCCATCAGCCCTTCAATGCTGATGTCTTCATCCTCAATATAGGCCAGGCAACCGTTGATCACTTCCGTGATGTTATGCGGTGGAATGTTGGTTGCCATACCGACGGCGATACCGGACGAACCGTTCACCAGCAGGTTAGGGATTTTCGTTGGCATAACGTCCGGAATGCGTTCCGTGCCGTCATAGTTATCAACGAAATCAACCGTCTCTTTTTCCAGGTCAGCCATCAGCTCATGGGCAATTTTCGCCAGACGGATTTCCGTATAACGCATTGCCGCGGCGGAGTCGCCGTCGATAGAACCAAAGTTACCCTGACCATCTACCAGCATGTAACGCAGCGAGAATGGCTGCGCCATTCGGACGATAGTGTCGTACACCGCGGAATCACCATGGGGATGGTATTTACCGATTACGTCACCAACGACACGGGCAGATTTTTTATAGGCTTTGTTCCAGTCATTGCCTAGTACGTTCATGGCGTAAAGTACGCGACGGTGTACCGGCTTCAGGCCATCTCGGACATCTGGCAGCGCACGGCCAACAATGACCGACATCGCATAATCCAGATAGGAGCTCTTCAGCTCTTCCTCAATGTTGACCGGTGTAATTTCTCTCGCAAGGTCGCTCATCTAACCGCTATCCCTCTACTGTATCCCGGATTCAAAGGTCGCAAATTATAACACAGCCGCGGTGATTGAGGTAAACCAATAAGCTTTATTCAACCGCGCGGGCTGATATACTCCGAAGTCTTGCAAAATAAGGAGTAAAAGCGCCCATGAATGCCGAAAAATCCCCGGTGGCTCACAACGTTGACCATGAAGAGATTGCCAAATTCGAAGCGGTGGCATCCCGCTGGTGGGATCTCGAAGGTGAGTTTAAACCTCTGCACCGCATTAACCCGCTGCGCCTGGGCTATATCGCGGAGCGTTCCGGCGGCCTGTTCGGTAAGAAAGTGCTCGACGTCGGCTGCGGCGGCGGCATTCTGGCAGAAAGCATGGCGCGCGAAGGGGCCACCGTCACCGGTCTGGATATGGGCTTTGAACCGCTACAGGTTGCCCGTCTTCATGCGCTGGAATCCGGAGTGCAGGTGGAATATGTGCAGGAAACCGTCGAAGAACATGCGGCAAAGCATGCCCATCAGTACGACGTGGTGACCTGTATGGAGATGCTGGAGCACGTTCCCGACCCCCAGTCCGTGGTTCACGCCTGTGCAAAACTGGTGAAACCGGGCGGCCAGGTCTTCTTCTCGACGATCAACCGAAACGGAAAAGCCTGGCTGATGGCGGTCGTCGGGGCGGAGTATGTGCTGCGTATGGTGCCAAAAGGCACGCACGACGTGAAGAAATTCATCAAGCCTGCTGAATTACTGAGCTGGGTTGATCAGACGTGGCTCAAGGAGCAGCACATCACCGGTCTGCATTACAATCCATTGACCGATAAATTCAAACTCGCACCGGGTGTAGATGTTAACTATATGTTGCATACAACCGCCAAAAACGACTGACGTCATCCATTATTCTTATAAAGATTGCGCGACATCATGTTGCGCAATTCTGACCTCCCGTTGAAGAAATCAGCACTCGATCAAATTTTGAATTTTTCTTCTTAATTATTGACATCTCTTCCAGGCCTTACGGTACGAGGACTTAGCCTTTTTTACCCTTTGACAACCTCAATTTAACGTCAAAATCAACCCTTGTGCTGAAAAGATTCGATACTAGAATACTCACCATATAGCGTTTTTCTTATCGCAAACCCCCTATATGTAGTATTTATCCACAGAGTTAGTCACAAGACGGATCTGTGGATAAGCGGGGGATATTTTTTATTTCACGGACAGGTAAAACCCACATGAATCAGAGTCTGCTGGTGACTAAGCGCGACGGTACCACCGAGCGTATCAATCTGGACAAAATCCATCGTGTTCTCGACTGGGCAGCAGAAGGACTGAATAACGTATCTATCTCCCAGGTTGAACTGCGCTCTCACATTCAGTTCTACGATGGCATCAAGACGTCTGATATCCACGAAACCATCATCAAGGCTGCGGCGGATCTCATCTCCCGTGAAGCCCCGGATTATCAGTACCTCGCTGCACGTCTGGCGATTTTCCACCTGCGTAAAAAAGCGTACGGCCAGTTTGAGCCGCCAAAGCTTTACGATCACGTGGTGAAAATGGTTGAGCTGGGCAAATACGACACGCATCTGCTGGAAGACTATACGGAAGAAGAGTTCGAGCAGATGAACGGGTTTATCGATCACTGGCGCGACATGAACTTCTCTTATGCGGCGGTGAAGCAGCTCGAAGGCAAATACCTGGTTCAGAACCGTGTGACCGGTGAGATCTACGAAAGCGCTCAGTTCCTCTATATTCTGGTGGCCGCCTGCCTGTTCTCTAACTACCCGCGTGACACCCGTCTGGAATACGTGAAGCGTTTCTACGATGCGGTTTCCACGTTCAAGATTTCTCTGCCTACGCCAATCATGTCTGGCGTGCGTACCCCAACCCGTCAGTTCAGCTCATGCGTCCTGATCGAGTGTGGTGACAGCCTGGATTCCATCAACGCGACCTCCAGCGCCATCGTGAAATATGTCTCCCAGCGTGCCGGTATCGGCATCAACGCCGGTCGCATCCGTGCACTGGGTAGCCCGATTCGTGGCGGTGAAGCGTTCCACACCGGCTGTATCCCGTTCTACAAACACTTCCAGACCGCGGTAAAATCCTGCTCTCAGGGCGGCGTACGCGGTGGTGCAGCCACCCTGTTCTACCCAATGTGGCACCTGGAAGTGGAAAGCCTTCTGGTACTGAAGAACAACCGTGGCGTTGAAGGCAACCGCGTTCGTCACATGGACTACGGCGTACAGATCAACAAGCTGATGTACACCCGTCTGCTGAAAGGTGAAGACATCACCCTGTTCAGCCCGTCCGACGTTCCGGGCCTGTATGACGCGTTCTTCGCAGATCAGGATGAGTTCGAGCGTCTGTACACCAAATACGAAAAAGACGACAGCATCCGTAAGCAGCGCGTTAAGGCGGTTGACCTGTTCTCCCTGATGATGCAGGAACGTGCCTCTACCGGCCGTATCTACATTCAGAACGTTGACCACTGCAACACCCATAGCCCGTTTGACCCGGTGGTTGCGCCAGTGCGCCAGTCTAACCTGTGCCTGGAAATCGCCCTGCCGACCAAACCGCTGGAAGATGTTAACGACGAAAACGGCGAAATCGCGCTCTGCACCCTCTCTGCTTTCAACCTGGGCGCTATCAAGAGCCTGGAAGAGCTGGAAGAGCTGGCGGTGCTGGCCGTGCGTGCGCTGGATGCCCTGCTGGATTACCAGGACTACCCAATTCCTGCGGCAAAACGTGGAGCAATGGGCCGTCGTACCCTCGGTATCGGCGTTATCAACTTTGCCTACTGGCTGGCGAAACACGGTAAGCGTTACTCCGACGGCAGCGCGAACAACCTGACCCACGAAACGTTCGAAGCGATTCAGTACTACCTGCTGAAAGCCTCCAACGAGCTGGCGAAAGAGCAAGGCGCGTGCCCGTGGTTCAACGAAACCACCTATGCGAAAGGCATTCTGCCGATCGATACCTACAAGAAAGACCTGGATGCGATTTCTAACGAACCGCTGCATCTGGACTGGGAAGCGCTGCGTGAATCCATCAAGACTCACGGCCTGCGTAACTCCACGCTGTCTGCCCTGATGCCGTCTGAGACCTCTTCGCAGATCTCTAACGCCACCAACGGTATTGAACCACCGCGCGGCCACGTCAGCATTAAAGCGTCGAAAGACGGTATCCTGCGTCAGGTTGTGCCTGACTACGAGCTGCTGAAAGACAACTACGAGCTGCTGTGGGAAATGCCAAACAACGACGGTTACCTGCAGCTGGTGGGGATCATGCAGAAGTTTATCGACCAGTCGATTTCTGCTAACACCAACTACGACCCGACGCGCTTCCCGTCTGGCAAGGTACCGATGCAGCAACTGTTGAAAGACCTGCTCACCGCCTACAAATTTGGTGTGAAAACCCTGTACTATCACAACACCCGTGATGGTGCGGAAGACGCTCAGGATGACATGGCACCGTCAATTCAGGACGATGGCTGCGAAAGCGGCGCATGTAAGATCTAATGAAGGGCGGGGATATCCCCGCCTTTATTTCGTAAGACAGGACTCCAATTCATGGCATACACCACCTTTTCACAGACGAAAAACGACCAGCTCAAAGAGCCGATGTTCTTCGGGCAACCGGTCAACGTGGCACGCTACGATCAGCAAAAATATGACATCTTCGAAAAGCTGATTGAAAAGCAACTCTCCTTCTTCTGGCGCCCGGAAGAAGTTGACGTCTCTCGCGATCGTATCGATTTCCAGGCGTTGCCGGAGCACGAAAAGCATATCTTCATCAGCAACCTGAAGTACCAGACGTTGCTGGACTCCATTCAGGGCCGTAGCCCGAACGTGGCGCTGCTGCCGCTGATCTCCATTCCGGAGCTGGAAACCTGGGTGGAAACCTGGGCGTTTTCTGAGACCATCCACTCCCGCTCTTACACCCACATTATCCGCAACATCGTTAACGATCCGGCGGTGGTGTTTGACGATATCGTCACTAACGAGCAGATCCAGAAACGTGCTGAAGGTATTGCGCACTACTACGACGAACTGATCGAGATGACCAGCTACTGGCATCTGCTGGGCGAAGGCACCCACACAGTGAACGGCAAAACCGTCACCGTGAGCCTGCGCGCGCTGAAGAAACAGCTTTACCTGTGCCTGATGAGCGTTAACGCACTGGAAGCCATCCGCTTCTACGTGAGCTTCGCCTGCTCCTTCGCTTTTGCGGAACGCAAGCTGATGGAAGGTAATGCCAAAATCATCCGTCTGATCGCCCGTGACGAAGCCCTGCACCTGACCGGCACCCAGCATATGCTGAACCTGCTGCGCAGCGGTACAGACGATCCGGAGATGGCTGAGATTGCCGAAGAGTGCAAACAGGAGTGCTATGACCTGTTCGTGCTGGCCGCTCAGCAGGAGAAAGAGTGGGCAGACTACCTGTTCCGCGACGGCTCCATGATTGGCCTGAACAAAGACATCCTGTGCCAGTATGTTGAGTACATCACCAACATCCGTATGCAGGCGGTCGGGCTTGAGCTGCCGTTCAAAACCCGCTCTAACCCAATTCCGTGGATCAACACCTGGCTGGTATCCGATAACGTGCAGGTTGCGCCACAGGAAGTGGAAGTCAGTTCTTATCTGGTCGGGCAGATTGACTCTGAAGTTAACACCGACGACCTGAGCGACTTCCAGCTCTGATGAGCCGCGTAACGCTTAGCCTTTCCGGTACCGAAGTGCTGTGCCGGGAAGAACACCCTTCCCTGTTGATTGCGCTTGAGGCGCATCAGGTTGAAGTGGAGTATCAATGCCGCTCAGGCTATTGCGGCTCATGTCGCTGCCGTTTAGTCGCCGGACAAGTGGACTGGCTGACCGAACCGCTGGCCTTCATCAACGAAGGTGAAATTTTGCCCTGCTGCTGCCGGGCAAAAGGCGATATAGAGATTGAGATGTAAACCGCCCCTCCGGGCGACATAAAAAAGGGCCTTACGGCCCTTTTTCTTTTACTTCAAAAACTGCACGGCTTTATCCGGGAAATCGGTGAACAGCCCGTCCACCCCGGCCTGGTTATACAGCACGTCGTACAGCTGGTTTACGTCCGTCGCATAAGCCGGTAGCTGGTCCGCACGTACCGTATACGGATGAACCTGCATATGACTGGCGTGCGCCTCTTTCACCATTGCCGTCAGCTTGACGTGGCCTGGCGTTGAGCCTTCCGCCACCAGCATATGGTAATCCGGTCCGATACCGTCGGCGTACTGCGCGATCTGTTTCATTGCGCCCGGCTTAAACATCCAGTCGTAGTTGTAATTCACCCACGTGCCGTCGGGCTGTTTCTCCTGAGTTTCATTCCAGTCGGTGTAGGCAATCAGCTGTACCAGATTGAGATCCATCCCTCTCTTTGGCTCCAGCTCGGTTTTGATGCGCTTCAGCTCAGCGACGTCAAAACACTGCAGATAGACTTTGTCGCGCTTGCTGGTGTAGCCGTACTTTTTCAGCACGTCCAGCGTCTTCGCGGCAATGTCCTTCCCTTCCTGGTGGTGGAACCACGGCGCTTTTATCTCCGGGTAGATGCCGATGTTTTTCCCGGTTGAGTGGTTCAGTCCCTGAACAAACTCAATCTCTTCTTCGAAGGTATGAATGCGAAAATCAGATTTACCCATCGGGAAACGTCCCGGATAGACCTGCACCTTCTTGCCGTTTTCAACCTCGAAACCCTCGGTAAACTTCAGCGAACGAATCTCATCCAGCGTAAAGTCAATGGCGTAGTAGCGACCATCTTTGCGGGCGCGGGCCGGAAAACGCTCAGCCACGTCCGTCACGCGGTCAAGATAGTGGTCATGAAGGACGACCAGCTGGTCGTCACGGGTCATCACCAGATCCTGCTCGAGATAATCTGCCCCCTGCGCATAGGCCATCGCTTTTGCCGGGAGCGTGTGCTCTGGCAGATAGCCGCTTGCGCCGCGATGGGCGATAACCATTTTCTCGTTAGCCAGCGCTGAGCCTGTCATCAGGCCCGCCAGCAGCAGGCCCGTTGCTACGTAAGTTAATTTCATCAGCCTTCTCCTTATTGACGACGCGCCTGCATTTCGGCGTGATGACGTTTTTCACCAATCATCACCACAATCAACAGCAGCACCGCCAGCACGCTACCGCCAATCATCACCATAAAGCCGCCGTCCCAGCCGAAGAAGTCAACGGTGTAGCCCACAATGGCGCTCGCCGCGACCGAACCGCCAAGGTAACCGAACAGACCGGTAAAGCCGGCCGCCGTACCTGCCGCTTTCTTCGGCGCCAGCTCCAGGGCATGCAGACCAATCAGCATCACCGGGCCGTAAATCAGGAAGCCGATGACGATCATACAGGCCATATCGATTGACGGGTTACCCGGCGGGTTGAGCCAGTAAACCACGGTGGCAATGGTCACCAGCGTCATAAAGAAGACGCCCGTCGCACCACGGTTACCCCGGAACACTTTGTCCGACATCCAGCCGCAAATCAGCGTCCCCGGGATCCCGGCGTACTCATAGAGGAAGTAAGCCCAGGAGGATTTATCCAGCGCGAAATGCTTCACCTCTTTCAGATAGGTAGGTGACCAGTCGAGGATGCCGTAACGCAGCAGGTACACGAAGACGTTGGCCACCGCGATATACCACAGCAGTTTGTTGGGCAGGACGTACTTCATGAAGATCTGTTTGGCCGTCAGCTCTTCTTCATGCTGCTCGCTGTAATCATCCGGATAGTCGTTTTTGTACTCTTCAATCGGCGGCAGGCCACAGGACTGCGGCGTGTCACGCATCAGGGCGAAAGCGATAACCGCCACCAGAATGGCACCAAAGGCAGGCATATAAAGCGCGGCTTTCCAGTCGTTAAACCACGCCATCCCCAGCAGGAACAGCAGAGGTGGAATACCGCCACCGACGTTATGCGCGCAGTTCCACACCGACACGATGCCGCCACGCTCTTTCTGCGACCACCAGTGCACCATGGTGCGCCCGCACGGCGGCCACCCCATTCCCTGGAACCAGCCACAGAGGAACAGCAGCACGAACATCACGGCGATGCTGGAGGTTGCCCATGGCACAAAGCCCATGAACAGCATCACCGCTGCCGCCAGGATCAGACCCGCAGGCAGGAACACGCGTGGATTCGAGCGATCGGACACTGAACCCATGATGAATTTGGAAAAACCGTAGGCGATAGAGATCCCCGACAGCGCGAACCCCAGATCGCCACGAGAAAAGCCCTGCTCCACCAGATACGGCATGGCGAGCGCAAAGTTTTTACGTACCAGGTAGTACGCCGCGTACCCGAAGAAGATCCCCAGGAAGATTTGCCAACGCAGACGACGGTATAGCGGATCAATTTCTGCCTCTGGCAGACGCGCCCGATGCGGCGCAGGTTTGAAGATACTGAGCATGACAGCCTCCGTGGCCAGGTATTGAATTTACAGGGGTTTAACTGCCCCACACTCCAGAGAGGCGGCGATGTTAAGAAATCACGGTGATTGTTACTGTGAATCAACGCACAAATTGTTACAGAAATATGACAATGTGCGCAGAAAAGCGCATGGAATCACGTTTCACTTTCGAATTTCGTTCGTTTATGTTCGAAATCAAACAAACCACAGTTTTGATGTGGCTAAATGGTAAAAAACGAACACAGAGGGATAACAATGACAATTCACGATCCTCGCTACAGCGATGTGATTATCATTGGCGGTGGCGCGACCGGCGCCGGCATCGCACGCGACTGCGCCCTGCGTGGGCTGAGCGTCACGCTTCTGGAGCGCCATGACATTGCGACGGGCGCAACCGGGCGCAATCATGGTCTGCTACACAGTGGTGCCCGTTACGCGGTGACCGACCCCGAATCCGCGCGGGAATGCATTGCTGAAAACCAGATCCTCAGACGCATTGCCCGCCACTGCATTGAACCGACCAACGGTCTGTTCATTACGCTTCCCGAAGACGATCTCTCATTTCAGCCAACCTTTGTGACCGCCTGCCGCGCTGCAGGGATTGAGGCTGACGTCATCGACCCCGAACTCGCGCGTCGCCTGGAACCGTCTGTCAACCCGGCCCTTATCGGTGCGGTGAAGGTCCCGGACGGTACGGTTGACCCTTTCCGCCTGACCGCCGCGAACATGCTGGACGCCCGTGAACATGGCGCACAGGTTCTGACCGGGCAGGAAGTGACCGGGCTTATCCGTGAAGGGAACCGCGTCTGCGGCGTACGTGTTTTTGATACGCAGTATAAGGAGCATGGCGAACTGTACGCCGCCGTGGTGGTCAACGCGGCGGGGATCTGGGGGCAACGCATCGCGGAGTACGCCGAGCTGTCTGTGCGCATGTTCCCGGCAAAAGGCTCGCTGCTGATCCTCGACCACCGCATTAACAACCACGTGATCAACCGCTGCCGCAAACCTTCTGATGCCGACATCCTGGTGCCGGGCGATACCATTTCGCTTATCGGCACCACCTCAACCCACGTGGACTATAGCGAGATTGATTACAACCGCGTGACCGCCGACGAGGTGGATATCCTGCTGCGCGAAGGGGAAAAGCTGGCCCCTGTGATGGCGCAGACCCGAATTCTTCGCGCCTATGCTGGCGTGCGCCCTCTGGTGGCGAGCGATAACGACCCGAGCGGGCGCAACGTCAGCCGTGGCATCGTGCTGCTCGACCACGCCGCGCGCGATGGCCTGGACGGGTTTATCACCATCACCGGCGGCAAGCTGATGACCTACCGCCTGATGGCCGAGTGGGCAACCGATGCCGTCTGCCGCAAGCTGGGTAATAGCGAACGGTGTGTGACTGCAGAGCAACCTCTGCCCGGCTCGCGTCAGTCCACCGAGAAAACGCTGCAAAAAATCATCTCCCTTTCCGCCCCCCTGCGCGGTTCCGCCATCTATCGCCACGGAGACCGCACGCCGGTCTGGCTGGGGGAAGGACGGCTGAGCCGTAGCCTGGTGTGTGAATGCGAAGCCGTCACGGCGGGTGAAGTGCAATACGCCGTGGAGAATCTGACCGTCAACAGCCTGCTTGATTTACGTCGGCGCACCCGCGTGGGCATGGGCACCTGCCAGGGTGAGCTGTGCGCCTGCCGTGCCGCCGGGTTGTTACAACGTTTTCATACCACCACTGCCACCCAGTCGCTGGCACAACTCAGTGATTTCCTGAACGAACGCTGGAAAGGCATTCAGCCTGTCGCCTGGGGTGATGCACTGCGTGAAAGCGAGTTTACCCGCTGGGTCTACCAGGGGCTGTGCGGTCTTGAGAAGGAGCAACAGGATGAAATTTGATACCGTGATTGTCGGTGGTGGGCTGGCGGGTCTGCTCTGTGGTATCAGGCTAACGAAGCAGGGGCTGCGCTGCGCCATCATCACCCGGGGCCAGAGCGCACTGCACTTCTCGTCGGGTTCGCTGGATCTGCTGGATGAGGCATATCGCGATGCCCTGCCGCCAGAGCATCCCTATAACCTGACGGGCAGAGACACCGTCGACCGCTTCGCCCATGAAGCCGAAACCCTTCTGGCCGAGTGCGGCGCACGGCTGCAGGGTAACGCCCGGAAAAATCATCATCGGGTTACTCCGCTCGGCACCCTGCGCTCTGCCTGGCTCAGCCCGGAAGAGGTGCCTGTTGCCCCCTTCAACGCAGGACGGGTCCTGGTCGTGGGTATTAGCGGTTTTCTTGATTTTCAGCCCCACCTCGCTGCGGCATCGCTCTGTCGCCAGGGCGTGAACGCACACACGGCTGAGATAGAGCTTCCTGAGCTTGACGTCCTGCGCGACAACCCGAGCGAGTTTCGCGCGGTGAATATTGCCCGTTTTCTCGATAACGACGATAAATGGCCGCTGCTGTATGCCGCGCTCCGGCCGCTGGCCGAAGGTTGCGACACGCTGTTTATGCCCGCCTGCTTTGGCTTAAGCGACAACCGGCTCTGGCGCTGGCTCTCGGATCGCCTGCCCTGCTCGCTTGGCCTGCTGCCGACGCTTCCCCCTTCTGTTCCCGGCATTCGCCTGCATACCCAGCTTCAGCGGCGGTTTATCGCTCAGGGTGGCGTGTGGATGGCGGGTGACGAGGTGAAAAAAATCACCCTGACGGATGGTTCGGTGAGCGAAGTCTGGACGCGTAATCACGCTGATATTCCGCTTCGCGCGCGTTATACGGTGCTGGCAAGCGGCAGTTTCTTCAGCAACGGGCTGCTGAGCCGTCGGGACGGCATCCAGGAGGCCATTATGGGGCTGGATGTCCGGCAAACGCCCTCCCGCGCGGACTGGTATCAGAGTGATTTCTTCACCCCACAACCCTGGCAGCAGTTCGGCGTGATTGTCGATAAGCAACTGCACCCGCAACTTTCTGGTCAGCCGGTCAGTAATCTCTATGCCATTGGCTCTCTTCTGGGGGGATACGATCCCATCGCTCAGGGTTGCGGCGGCGGGGTCTGCGCCATCACGGCGCTGTATGTGGCAGAGCAAATTGGCCAGCGCATGGAGGCTGAGCAATGAACGATACCCGGTTTGAAAGCTGCATCAAATGCACAGTTTGTACCACCGTCTGCCCGGTCAGCGGTGTGAATCCGCGCTACCCGGGCCCGAAACAGGCCGGACCTGACGGCGAGCGCCTGCGTCTTAAAGACGGTGCGCTGTACGATGAGGCGCTGAAATACTGCATCAACTGTAAACGTTGCGAAGTGGCCTGTCCGTCGGACGTGAAAATCGGCGATATCATCCAGCGAGCCCGCGCGCGTTACAGCACGCAAAAGCCGTCCCTGCGCGATGCGATCCTGAGTCACACCGACCTGATGGGCAGTGTCTCCACGCCTTTTGCCCCGCTGGTGAATGCTGCAACGTCTCTCAAGCCGGTGCGAAAACTGCTGGATGCGACGCTGAAGATAGACCACCACCGCAGCCTGCCAAAATACTCTCACGGTACCTTCCGACGCTGGTATACATCCGTGGCAGCGGAACAGGCGCAGTACACCGATCAGGTCGTGTTCTTCCACGGCTGCTATGTCAACTACAACCACCCGCAACTGGGAAAAGATCTGCTGAAGGTACTCAACGCGATGGGGACCGGCGTGCAGCTCCTGAATAAAGAGAAGTGCTGCGGTGTGCCGTTGATTGCCAACGGTTTTACCAATAAGGCGCGCAAACAAGCCAAAAGCAACGTCACGTCCCTGCGCGAGGCCATCGTTGATAAAGGAATTCCGGTGCTGGCCACCTCGTCCACCTGTACCTTCACCCTGCGTGATGAGTATCCGCACCTGCTGGACGTGGATAACACCGGTCTGCGCGAGCACATTGAGCTGGCGACGCGTTTCCTGTGGCGCAAACTGGACAGCGGGCAGACGCTGCCGCTGCGGGAACTACCGCTGAAAGTGGTGTATCACACACCGTGTCATATGGAGAAAATGGGCTGGTCGCTCTATACGCTTGAGCTGTTGCGGCTCATTCCGGGGCTGGAGCTGACGGTGCTGGACTCGCGCTGCTGCGGCATCGCGGGCACTTACGGCTTTAAGCGAGAAAACTACGAAACGTCACAGGCGATCGGCGCCCCGCTGTTTCGCCAGATTGAAGAGAGTGGCGCAGACATCGTGGTCACCGACTGCGAAACCTGCAAGTGGCAGATAGAGATGTCTACCAGCAAGCGCTGCGAGCATCCGATCACTCTGCTGGCGAAGGCGCTGGGCTAAACCGTGCCGGGGCAAAACGCCCCGGCAAAGGCATCACTCAACAAACAGCGATTCGACAACATTAATCCAGCCGTGCTCGCTGGCCACCTCTTTACCCTTCAGCCAGCGGCGCAGCATGTTCAGCGCCATCATGGCGCAGACCTCCTGACGTACCGCCAGACTGTGGCGAGTAATGCTCATTTTAACCCGCAAAGCATACGTGCCTTCCGGCGTCGCCAGCGCAAAGTTGAGATGTTCCTCATCCAGCCCCCCCACAAACAGCGCCAGGCCAGCAAAATGTTTCACCCTTCTTTCCGAAGCCCAGCGCGCGGTCTGCGCCAGCGTTTCCTGCTGGAACGGCACCACTTCACTGGCCAACAGCGGCGCACTGGCGCGCGACAGCTGTAGCGCCAGCAGGCCGCCGGTGAACTGTTCGCTTAAGGTCACGCTCAGCTGCCGAGACTGCAGATGTGACGCAATCTGCGCCGGCAGCCCCTCGGTGCCTTCAAAGATCAGGCTTTCACCTGCGACGCGCTGCACCTCCGGCCAGAGCGCCAGCATCGCCGCCTTCTCTGAGGCCGGTCCTGTCAGCTTGAGTTCAATGATAGGCATGGAGGAGCGGTAGCCCATTGAGACACCGGGTGGCAGGGAGAGATGATCAAGACTCTGGGCCAGATCGCTTTCGGAGCGGCCAAACGTGGTCAGACGCAGGCAGAGCGGAGGCTCAGGCAGGGTAAAACGTTCGCGAAGGCGCGGCAGGATCTGCTGCTCGACCATCACTTTAAATTCTGACGGTACGCCCGGCGTGAAGAACATCAGGCAGCGGTTCAGCGTAATGGCAAACCCACACGCGGTACCCACGGGGTTATCGACCAGTTCGGCGCTGGCGGGAATTTCCGCCTGCTTGCGGTTGCTGGGTGCCATAACACGGCCACGTTCTGAGAAGAAACGCTCCATCTGCGCCAGCCACTCTTCATGCAGCACCAGCCCTTCACCTTTTGCGGTCGCGGCGGCCAGGGCGCTGAGATCGTCGCTGGTGGGACCGAGCCCGCCGTTCACAATCAACACGTCGGCGTGTTCGCTACGCTCGCGCAGCACATTCACCAGTGACTCAAGATTGTCGCCCACCGTATTGCGGCGCGTTAACGGTAATCCTTGCTCAAAGAAAAGATCGGCAAGCCAGGCAGCATTGGTATCAATAATTTGTCCATGCAGCACTTCGTCGCCGGTGGATAACATCTCCACGTTAATCATTGTGTTCTCCCGCTTATATGGTCAAAACACTATAGCGCAAATGGATGTCGGGAGAAGAGAGAAACTGGCGCGACAGAATGCCGCGCCGGCGTGATTAGAACCCTGCGCTGACCCCCACGTACGGGCCGTCAGCCAGTGCGTTGTCGCGGTTGCCGTCTTTACCCGCCAGGTTCAGATAGCGATAGCCTGCTTCAATCGTAATCGGACGCATGATGGTCCAGCGCGCGCCCGCGTTGGCTTCTTCATAGCTGTCGATACCGCTGGAGAGCGAATCCGGTGAGTAGTAATACTCGCCGAACAGGCCGAAGCTATCACCAATTTTCCACTGCAGGCCGCCGCCTACCGCCGCCGCGTAACCTTCATCACCGTCGTTCGGGTTAGTGTAAATCCCCTTACCGCCCACGGTGGCCAGGAACGGGCCAAGCGGAATGTTCAGACCCAGACCGAGGCTTGCCGCATCGCCATCGTCATCGTTATGTGTCCAGCCGCCGGTCATCGCCAGACCGGAGGTCTCGGTCCCAAGGCCAAAGCCGAGGTGAGTATAATCCTGACCCGCCGAGCCGTTGAAGCTGATGGCGTTCGCCGCCGAAGAAATAACCATCAGGCCTAAGCCCACTAATGCCACTTTTTTCATTGTCGTGATCCCGCACAATTTTATAGAGAAGTCCCAAAACCGCGAGATTTTAACCTGAGTCGCCCGGGGATCAAGCACTCTGCGTGCGGCAGGCGAGTAGTTTGTAACGATTTGATACCCGGTGTTTTTTTACGTGAGCAGCAGAAAACGCATTTTAACGCTCAGGCCACCCAGCGTTTCGCTGCGCGTCAGCTGCAAAGGACTTCGGTGCAGACGGGCAATATCAGCGGCCAGCGCCAGCCCGATCCCTGACCCGGCGGCATCTCCGACGTTATCCAGCCGGTGGAAAGGCAGCATCGCCTGCTGGATCTGGTCCTCTTCGATGCCCGGACCACTGTCCTCCACGCTCAGCTCAACGGCGCCCTGATCTGTTCGCAGGAACACGGTCACTGTCCCTTCTGCAGGGGTATATTTGATCGCATTCTCCAGCAGGTTGGCGCACAACTCCCCCAGCAGCACGTCATCGCCTTCGATCATGACCGGCTGCTGAAGACCGTCATAGCCCAGGTCAATCGCTTTACTGCGCGCCTGCGCCAGCCGGGAGAAGCAGCAGTTTTGCACCACCTGAACCAAATCCACCGGCGCAAACTGGCCCTCCCCCTGCTCCTTACGCTTCACAGCGGAAAGCTGCAGCAGCCGTTCGGTCAGTACAATGGTGTCATCCAGGGTCGCATTCATTGCCCGCAGGCTCTCCTGCCACAGGGCGGGATCCTGACGCATCAGGGCAACGGAGACCTGGGTTTTCAGCACCGCCAGCGGGGTTTTGAGCTGATGCGAGGCATCCGCGTTGAAACGTTCCTGACGCGACAGCACGCCGCGCAGCCTGTCGATATAGCGGTTGAACGCCACAATCAGCAGCCGGGTCTCAGACCAGGGCAACAACTCCGGCAGCGGCGCGAGCAGGCCTGGATCACGACGCACCATCAACGAAGAGAGCTGGCGCATTGGCCGCAGTACGCGACGCAACAACCACGCGGTCAACACCAGGGTCAGCAGCACCAGCAATCCCTGAGAGACCCATGATGAAAAGAGCAACTGACTGGCGAGATAGCGGCGGGACTGGAGCGTCTCCGCAACATAAATCTCCGCCATGCCGACGATATTCCCTTCATTGACGGGCTGCAGCAGACGCGCGACACGGATCGCCTGCCCGCGGTATTCGGTGTGATAAAACCAGGCCAGCGCCGGATAGAGCGTGGTACGGGATGTTGCCGGGGGCATCCGGGGCAGATCGTCATAACCCGAGATCACCCGCCCGTCGGGATCAACCACTTTATAATAGAGCCGGTCGTTCATATTGAGTTCAAAGCTGTCGAGCACCACCCAGGGAACATTCACGCCCAGCCTGCCGTCGTGAACCTCTAGCCGTTCCGATATTGTTCGGGCAGAGGATAACAGCGTGCGGTCGTAAGCCTGCGTGGCCGCCTGCAATGCGCTGACATAGCTGTTAAATGCCGACAACCCCCACAGCAACAACAACGGAAGCCCAAGAAACAGCAGCAGCTGCAGGTAAAGCGACTGCGGCTTAACCCACCTCATCGCCGCACTCCAGCACATAACCCAGTCCGCGAAGGGTGGTAACCCTCACGCCGCTACCGCTGAGCTTTTTGCGCAGACGATGAATATAGAGATCGATACTCTCCGGGCTAACGTCGTCATTCAGGCTAAACACCTGATCGAACAGCTGCTGCCGGGATACGGGGCGGGTCCGGCGATGCATCAACACCTTCAGTAGCGACAGTTCACGTGGCGTGAGCGACAGAGGCTCGTCGCGCAGCAGGAAAAAGCCTTCGTCGTCATATTCCAGCTCCCCAAGGCGCTGACGCTCCTGCGTTCGCCCTTCGCTTCTGCGCAACAGGGCGCGCAGCCGCGCATCAAGCTCCTCCAGCTCAAACGGTTTCGGCAGATAATCATCCGCCCCGGCGTTGAGCCCTTTCACCCGGTCCGCCACGTTGCTGCGCGCGGTGAGAAACAGGACGGGCAGCGTCTGACCGCGTTTACGCAGACGATGCACGACCTCCAGACCGTCAAAGCCGGGCATGCCGATGTCCAGGATGGCAACCGCATAGCTTTCTCCCTGCAGCAGATGGTCGGCGGCGCGCCCGTCAGAAACGCAGTCCACGGCAAAGCCCTCCTGCACCAGCGCTTTCTCCAGCCAGTGAGCCAGCTCACGATTATCTTCCGCGAGTAAGAGACGCATATCACATCCTGTAAAGTTGGTGTCGCATTGAAAGGGAAATGAAAGGTTATTGTTTTAACAATCACGCAACGGAACCGCTACAAGGTGGTTCACATAATCAGTAAAAAGACCCGTACCCGTACTCCCGGAACTCCGGCGTGAGGATAAACGATGAAAAAACAACTACTTTCGACTCTTGCTGCAAGCGTATTGATGATAAGTGCCTCTGTCGTTCAGGCGCAGGATGCCCCGTCCCGCACCGAGTGCATCGCGCCGGCGAAACCCGGCGGCGGTTTCGATCTCACCTGCAAACTCATTCAGGTCAGCATGCTGGAGACCGGCGCTATCGCAAAACCCATGCGCGTGACCTATATGCCCGGCGGCGTGGGTGCCGTTGCGTACAACGCGATTGTCGCGCAACGCCCTGCGGAAGCCAGCACGGTGGTGGCTTTCTCCGGTGGCTCGCTGTTGAACTTGTCTCAGGGAAAATTTGGCCGCTACGGCGTGGATGATGTGCGCTGGCTGGCAACCGTCGGTACCGACTACGGCATGATTGCCGTGCGCGCGGATTCACCGTGGAAATCCCTGAAAGACCTGCTGACCGCCATGGAAAAAGATCCGAACAGCGTGGTAATTGGCGCCGGTGCCTCCATCGGCAGCCAGGACTGGATGAAAGCCGCCCTGTTGGCACAGCAGGCGAAGGTTGATCCTCACAAGATGCGCTACGTGGCGTTTGAAGGGGGCGGCGAACCGGTGACGGCGCTGATGGGAAATCACGTTCAGGCGGTATCCGGCGATCTCAGTGAAATGGTGCCCTACCTGAACGGCGATAAAATCCGCGTGCTGGCGGTCTTCTCTGAGAACCGTCTGCCAGGCCAGCTGGCGAACGTCCCTACCGCAAAAGAACAGGGTTATGACCTGGTCTGGCCGATTATCCGCGGTTTCTTCGTCGGGCCAAAAGTGACCGATGCCGAATATCAGTGGTGGGTCGAAACCTTCAATAAACTCCAGCAGACCGAAGCGTTTAAAAAGCAGCGCGATCTGCGCGGGCTGTTTGAGTTCAACCTGAGCGGCAAGCCGCTGGATGAGTACGTCAAAAAACAGGTCAATGACTATCGCGAACAGGCGAAAGCCTTTGGCCTTGCCAAATAACCGGAGGCGGTATGAGCGATCGTATTTTTGCCGGGATTTGGCTGCTGCTCTGCGTCGGTGGGATGTTCGTCGCCTGGCAGATCCACAGCGAATACAGCTATGAACCGGTGGGGCCGCGCCCCTTCCCGATGGGCATTGTTGGACTGATGCTGCTCTGCTCGGTGGCCCTGCTGCTCCGTCATCCGGATACCGTAGAGTGGCCACCGCGCCGTATTCTGCAGCGTCTGCTGGTGATGGTCATTGTTCTGCTGATGTACGCCTGGGGTTTTGAGTGGCTCGGCTTTCCGGTGGCAACCGCCATCCTGACGATGGTGATCGGCATGCTGTTTAACGCCACCCTCCCGGCGGCGGGGATTTCCGGCGCGGTAATGGGGATCTTGCTGTGGTTTGCCTTTGACCGCCTGCTGGATGTGACCTTACCGCTCGGCGCATGGTTTAATTAACGGAGCACGCTATGGATACCTGGATTTATCTCTCGCAGGGGTTCGCCGTGGCGATGACCCCCGAAAACCTGGTGATAGCCCTGATCGGCTGCTTTGTCGGGACCATTGTGGGTCTGCTGCCCGGCCTTGGGCCGATTAACGGCGTCGCCATTTTACTCCCGCTGGCGTTTGCCCTGCATCTGCCTGCGGAATCGGCGCTGATCCTGCTGGCGACGGTGTATATCGGCTGTGAATATGGCGGGCGTATTTCATCCATCCTGCTGAACGTGCCCGGCGATGCGGCGGCCATTATGACCGCGCTGGATGGCTACCCGATGGCACGGCAGGGTCGCGGAGGCGTGGCGCTGTCCATCTCCGCGGTCAGTTCGTTTTGTGGTTCACTGATTGCCATCGGCGGTATCATTCTGTTTGCCCCTGCGCTGGCCCAGTGGTCGCTGGCGTTTGGTCCGGCAGAGTATTTTGCGCTGATGGTCTTTGCCATCGCCTGTCTCGGCAGCATGATGGCGCAGAATCCGCTGAAATCGTTTTTGTCCGCGCTGATTGGCTTAGGGTTAGCCACCGTCGGCGTGGATGCCAACACCGGGGTTTATCGCTTTACCTTTGACAGCGTGCACCTTTCCGACGGCGTGCAGTTTATCGTGGTCGTGATTGGCCTGTTCTCGGTCTCTGAAATTTTATTGATGCTGGAACATACCAGCAGCGGACAGACGCTGGTGCGTAAAACGGGCCGCATGCTTTTCAGTGCCAAAGAGGGCGCACAGTGTATCGGCGCGACGCTGCGTTCGTCGGTGATTGGCTTCTTCGTCGGCATTCTGCCGGGGGCCGGGGCCACCATCGCCAGCGCCATCACTTACATGACCGAGAAAAAGCTCAGCGGCAACAGTGACAGCTTCGGCAAGGGGGACATTCGTGGGGTAGCGGCACCAGAGGCTGCGAATAACGCCTCGGCCTGCGGTTCGTTTATCCCGATGCTGACCCTTGGCGTACCGGGCTCGGGCACCACGGCGGTGATGATGGGCGCGCTGACGCTCTATAACATTACGCCTGGACCGGCCATGTTTACCGAGCAGCCGGATATTGTCTGGGGGCTGATTGCAGCGCTGCTGATCGCCAACGTGATGCTGCTGGTCATGAACATTCCGCTGATTGGTCTGTTCACCCGGATGCTGACAATTCCCCTGTGGTTCCTGGTGCCGGCTATTGCGGCCGTCTCAGCGGTGGGAGTGTATGCGGTACACAGCACCACTTTCGATCTGGTGCTAATGGTGCTGCTTGGCGTACTGGGCTACATCCTGCGTAAGATGCACTTCCCGATGTCGCCGCTGATTTTAGGCTTTGTGCTGGGAGAGATGCTGGAGCAGAACCTGCGCCGCGCCTTGTCCATCAGCAACGGCAATATGTCTATTCTGTGGGACAGCAGCGTGACGAAGGTGCTGTTAGCGATGGCCATTCTGGTGATTGTGGTTCCGCCGGTATTGCGTCTGCTGCGTCGCCGCCAGCGCAAACCGGCACCGGATATCGGTTGATTATCCTTTCAACAGACGGGCGACCCACTGTTTTAATGCCTGGCGGGAGATCTTAATCCCGCCATTTTTAAGCTCTGCCGGCAGCATCAGCCAGTGCACTGGCTGCTCAAAGCGCGCCAGTTTACCCTGTACCCACGCCGGGAAGCCGGTGATATCGGTTCCCGGTTCACACTCCACCACCGCCACCGGACGCTGACCGAACTCGGCGTCATCGAGTGGGACGATAAACGCCTGGTTTATCTGCGGATGGCGGGCAATAACCCGCTCAAGGCTTTCCGGCTGGATCCCTTCGCCCCCGCTGAAAAAGAGGTTGTCCATTCGGCCAAGGATCGTCAGGCGCCCGTCATGCCATTCCCCGCGATCGCGGGTGGCAAACCAGCCCTGAGCATTGGTCAGCGGAATCAATGCACCGTCCCGCCAGTAACCTGCGGCCATACTTTGCGCTTTGATCCACACTTCACCGTCAACCACCCGCACCTCTCTGCCCGGCAACGCAGCGCCGACGTCCGGTTCACCGTCTGCCTCTTTGGCACAAACCGTTGAGGCAAACTCCGTCAGACCGTAGCCACAGAAAGTGCGGATCCCCCGCTGGCTCGCCTGCTGAGTCAGGTCAACGGGGATCGCGGCCCCGCCAAGCAGTACGGCTTTCAGCGCGACAGGCTGGTGTGCATTAAGCAGACGCCAGAGCTGCGTCGGTACCAGTGAGGCATGCGTACAGCCCTGCAGGGCCTGCGCCAGCGGCTGCTTCTCGCGGACGGTTAAGCGCGCGCCAGCCTGCAGCCAGCGCCACAAAATCCCCTGCCCGGAGACATGAAACAGCGGCAGGGAGAGCAGCCAGTCGTCTTCATCGCCGTAGGGCATCAGCGAAAGCACGCCGCGCGCACTGGCAAGATGGGCGGCACAGGTATGGACCGCCGCCTTGGGTAAACCGGTTGAACCGGATGTCAGCGTCATGGAAGCCAGCCGCGACGGTTGCCACGCCACGCGACACCCGCCCGGCGCCTCGCGCATACTGAGTGCCACCAGCCCGTCGTAGACGCCGTCCAGCACCAGGGCAAAGCGCAGCGTCATCTGCGGGAGCAACACGTCCAGCAACGGGTGCGGCAGCTGCGGGTTAACGGGAAGAATACGTGCCCCGCACTGAAGCAATGCCAGCCACGCCATCAGGGTTTGCGGGTGATTATGCGCCAGCAGCAGTACGCCGTCGCCCTCCTGCACACCCTGCAGCTGAAAGCCTGCGGCCAGTCTGTCGATGCGCGCACACAGCTGTTGCCAGCTGAGCGTCTCATCGTTCAGCCTCAGGGCCGGTTTATCAGCATACTGCGCGCACCAGTGTCGCCACGGCCAGTCGGTAAAACTCATAGCAACGGCTCCAGCCCCTCAACGTCAAGGAGCGGCAGCGTGCTGTCTGGCCACGTTCGGATAAGCTGATTTTGCATCAGGTTCAGCGTATCGAGACCGGGGACAGTGTCTGGCGTTAACCAGGCGGCAATGCGCGCCAGTTGGGTTAGCCCCAGGCTGGACTCAATCGAAGAGCTGATGACCGCCGTCAGCCCGGCGGCATGGGCCGCCGCGACCTGCTCGCGTACCTTAGCAAGGCTGCCGGTCAACGTCGGTTTAATGACCACCGCGCGGACACCCGGTTCGGCGACAAACGCAAAGCCGTCTTCACGCAGGCTTTCATCCCACGCGATGGCAATGCCGGTTTCACGGGCAAACGCCCGGGAATCGTCGCGAGTTTTACACGGCTCTTCCAGAAACGCGATACGACTGCGGTACGCCGGGTTTACGTACTTCGCGAACTGCTGCGCCTTCAGCGGCGTCCAGGCGCGGTTAGCATCCAGACGCAGATGCAGGTCGGGCAATGCTTCCAGTAAGAGGTTAGCGACCATCCCATCGCGTACCGCTTCATAGAGACCGACTTTGATTTTCGCCACTTTCTCGCCTGGCATGGCGGCGAGCAGCGCAAACAGCTCATCCGGATCGCCCGTACAGAGCGGTGCCGCGCGGTAATTAGCCTCTGCAGGCAAGCTACCGTCCAGCTCCGCCAGCGCGCAGCTAATACCAAAAGCCGCGGAAGGCACCTCCGGCAACGCCGGGTTCGCGCCCTCACGCCACTCACTGGCCCACGCCAGCAATACCGCCTGCGCGTCCTCCAGCGATTCAAGGCTAAAGCCCGGCAGCGGCGAAATCTCGCCCCAGCCTTCCTGCTCGCCCTGCTGCAGATGCACCAGCATGCCATCACGGGTTTTTAACCGCCGTTCACGCAGCACCACGCCCGCGTCCATCGGTATCTGCCAGCGGTAAACCTGCGCGCGACGCATTACGGATTCCGTTTATATTTGCTGAAGTCAGGCTGGCGTTTTTCGTTAAAGGCGTTGCGACCTTCCTGCCCTTCTTCGGTCATGTAGAACAGCATGGTGGCGTTACCTGCCAGCTCCTGCAGACCTGCCTGACCGTCACAGTCGGCATTCAGGGCCGCTTTCAGGCAGCGCAGCGCCATTGGGCTGTTTTGCAGCATTTCACGACACCAGCGCACGGTCTCTTTCTCGAGGTCGGCAATTGGCACCACGGTGTTCACCAGACCCATATCCAGCGCTTCCTGAGCAGTGTACTGACGGCACAGGAACCAGATTTCGCGGGCTTTTTTCTGACCGACAATACGCGCCATGTAGGAAGCACCCCAGCCACCATCGAACGACCCCACTTTCGGGCCCGTCTGGCCAAAGATGGCGTTCTCTGCGGCAATGGTCAGGTCACACATCATGTGAAGCACATGGCCGCCGCCGATGGAGTAGCCTGCCACCATCGCCACCACCGGCTTTGGACAGGTGCGGATCTGGCGCTGGAAATCGAGCACGTTCAGGTGGTGAACGCCAGAGTCATCCTGGTATCCGCCGTAATCGCCGCGCACTTTCTGATCGCCACCGGCACAGAAGGCTTTTTCACCTTCGCCGGTCAGGACGATAACACCGATGTTGTCGTCATAGCGCGCGTCTGCCAGCGCCTGAATCATCTCTTTGACGGTCAGCGGACGGAACGCGTTACGCACCTGCGGGCGGTTGATGGTGATTTTGGCAATGCCGTCTGCGGATTTGTGGTAACGAATGTCGGAGTAACCTTCGGAGCAGTCTTGCCATTCAACCGGCGCATAGAGCATGTGTTCATCAGGATAGATCATAGAGAGTCCTTTATTCGAAGACGCAGTATCTGAGCCAGACTCGCAGCAACCGCAGCGGGGTTTTCCCGGTGGGCGTTGTGTCCGGCATGGGGAATCGCATGGCGTACGGCGTGCAGTTCAGCCGCAAGGGCTTTGAACTTCTCATCACGTTCACCATATAAATAATCAAAAGCGACGTTGCAGGCGCTCAGTGCCGGACGCAAATCAGGCTGCACGGCCAGCGAGGTGGCCTCGAGCATCATCGCCAGATTCGCGCCATTGTTCTGGCTACGCAGGCGAATAAGCGCCTGCCGCTGAACGTCCGTCAGGGAAGCAAATACGGGTTGTCGGTACCAGTCGGTGAAAACCACGTCGAGCGATTCGGTGCGAAAGCGCCGCGCCCAGCGGCGATCGGATGCCAGCCGCGCACTCCGCTCACCGGCATCCTGTAGCCCGGGATGGCCGCCTTCCACAATAATGCCCTTCAGCCCCTCTGGCTGCTGGCAGGCATGGAACATCGCAATGCGGCCGCCGAGGGAGTACCCCACCAGCCAGAAATTCAGTATGTTGTAACTAAGGAGGGTTCGGGTCAGCAAATCGCTCATCTCCTCGAACCCGGTCACGCCAGTATTGCCGGATTCACCGTGCCCCGGCAGGTCGAGATACAGCCGCGGGTAATCGCTCAGCGCCGCCCCGACCGTCTGCCACTCGCGGCAATCCCCGGAAAAACCGTGCAAAAAGACCAGCCAGGGATAACCTGGCTTTCCAGCCTGCTGCACGCCCGTAAGGATCACAGGTGGCTTACCTGGGCCAGCAGGCTTTGCAGTTTCTGCGCGCCGTCAGCATCGTTCACCACCAGCTCGATCAGCGTCGCACCGGGCTGTCGCCAGGCGCTGCTCAGGGCCGCATCAAGCGCCTCCCAGCTTTCCGGGCGATGGTATTTCAGGCTGAACATTGCCGCGGCGTGTTCAAACTGCACGTTCTGCGGCATCAGATAGAAACGCTCACGTTCGCTCTGCGGGGTGGGCAGCAGGGAGAAAATCTGTCCACCGTTGTTGTTAACCACAATCAGCACAAACGGTGCCGAAACCTGACGCAGCAGCGCCAGGGCATTGAGGTCGTACAGCGCGGAGAGATCGCCGATGATTGCCAGCGTAGACTTCGCGCTGGCACGCTGTACGCCCGCCGCCGTGGAGATCAACCCGTCAATGCCGCTGGCCCCCCGGTTACTGTAGACCGGGTAACCGGCTGGCAGCTTTGAAAAGGCATCTATCAGGCGAACCACCAGGCTGTTGCCGACAAACAGCTGCCCCTGCTCGGGCAGATACTGACGAATACGGTGTGCCAGCCCGGCCTCACTGAACGCTTCGCAGCTCGCCTGGGTTAACGCCCAGGCCTGTTCCGAAAGCGCCGGGATCGCAACGGCCCAGGGCTTGCGTTTTTCAGCCGGATGGAGCGCAAGCCAGGCGTCAATCTCACTGACCAGACGACGACCACGATGGTGTGCCGGGTCGAGCCGCCCTTCCAGCGAGTCCACCAGCCAGTACTCTTCTGGATCACAGGTTGCCTGCCACTGCAGTAACCGTTTGCCGGTCAGGCTTGAGCCGAGCTGGACAATAATCTGCGCCTGCGAAAGCTCGGTGACCGCCTTCGCATTCCCCAGCCAGAGATCGGCACACGGCAGCGGCTGACCGGTCTGGGAAAGTACGTCGCCAATCAGCGGCCAGCCAAGGGTTTGCGCCCATTCCGCAACCAGCTTGCCTTGCGCGGCGCTCATGCGCCCGGCAACCACCACGCCACGCTTCTGCCGCCAGAAGAACCAGTCACGTTGTCTGGCGCTTTCAGGATGCGGTTGTGCACGCAGCCACGGCTTTTCACTTTGCCACCACTCACCCAGGGTGCGCTGCCATTCAAGACCAGTGTCATCCATTTCGCCATACAGCGGTTCGGCAAACGGACAGTTAATATGCAGCGCCCCGCCGCGCAGTGTCCCGATGGCATGATCGATTGTCGAGACCAGCCAGCTTGCCGGAATATCCTGAGTGGGACGCGGTAGCGCAATTGCCTGTGAAGGATGCGAGGCAAAGATGCCCGGCTGACGAATGGCCTGGTTGGCACCACAGTCGATAAGCTCGGGGGGACGATCCGCGGTCAGCAGGATCAGTTTCTCCCCGGTTAATCCGGCTTCGATCAGCGCCGGATAGAGGTTTGCCACCGCGGTACCGGAGGTCACAATCACCGCCACAGGCTCGTTGCTGACTTTCGCCAGCCCCAGCGCCAGATGGCCAAGCCCGCGTTCATCAAAATGAGTGTGGTGAATAAATGCCCGGTTTTCAGCGGCCGCCAGCGTCAGCGGGGTTGAACGAGAACCCGGTGCAATACACACGTGCCTGACGCCATGGCGAGTCAGGGCTTCAAGGATCACCGCCGCCCAGCGTCGGTTAAAAGAACTTACTGACATGAGATTGTCCGGTATCAAGAATGCGACACAGTATAAATAATAGAAA
>OBZY01000109.1_pt1 | contig 42687 bp, 59 predicted proteins | sample 1477051 | NCBI WGS metagenome assembly OBZY01 (sample SAMEA2580270, study PRJEB22360) | human gut metagenome | biome: human gut; feature: human-associated habitat; material: faeces | place: Denmark | collected 2008/2010
GCAAATCGCTGATACTTGCTGTGGGATACCAGCCATTTACCCACCATGCTGATACAGAAAACTCCAGCGTCATGTGACCGCGACCAGCAGGCATATCAATAACACCACTGTAAACCAGCGTATTATCCAGCGCGGTACGGTTATAAATTTCAGCACCGTTTTTCTTCACTATCAGGCGGCATGACGAATAAGTATCGCTGTTCTCCCGCTCATGTCTGGCACCGCTGAAAGCCACCGCCGGAATAACAATCTGCCGGTTAAACGGCTGATCGTCATAAACCCTGACGGTAATGGTTCCTGATGGCCAACGCTTCGGTGCACGGGAGTCACGAGGGAAAGCCTTACCCACTGTTTTAACGAGATCGCCTTCAATCTGGTTTGCAGACAGTTTCCCTCTGATGACACAGTTCTCGTTAATGGTGACATTATTGAGCGTGCCGGTATTCGCCGTGATGGCTCCACTGATATCCGCATTGCGGGCTGTCAGCCTGCCATCCGGCGTCAGGGAAAACGTCGGAGGATTGCCGGATGACGTGATGCTCACCGCAAACAGTCGCTTCAGGAACACGTCGTTCATGAACAGCTGATTCCCCTGCGCCACAAACAGCGGCGTGGTGTTGCCGTTCTCCGGGGTAATCATCGCAATGCGATCGGCCTGCAGCAGAATGTTACTCAGGGTCTGACCATCAACATCCTCAATCCCCGCGCCAATCCCGGCCACATAGGGAATACCGTTTTTTGTTTTCTGCACCTTCAGCATATACATGGCATTCAGCTCATTGCGCGTGTCTGACTGAACCCGCTGGATTTGCTGTATGGTCACGGCCTGGTCACCCAGCTTTTTATCCGTGGTCGAGGTAATTTCACTCCCTTTTTTATCCACGTACTGGCGGACCTGTGCTATCTGTCGGGCGTTTTCTGACTGCCCCTGGCTGACAGTCTGTGAGATTTCACTGCTCACCCGGTCCACTTTCTGGCTCACCTGCGCGATGGCCAGTGTCTGGTCCTCATTCTTTTTCGCAACCAGCTGCGTGAGGCTGTTTTCCGCCTTCCCGATTTTCCGGGTCACTTCTGCGATATCCGTGTCCATCCGCTGACGGATATCTTCTTCCAGTTGCGTGACCTCCGTACGCAGCGCTGAAGCATCAATGCGCTCTTTCAGTGCCTGGCCCAGAAGCGTCTCATCTATCAGCCCCCGGAAAATTTCCAGATACCCTTCACCATCATTGCTGGGCTGCCCGCTGGCTTCCACAAAAGCAGATTTTCCCACCAGGTTGACGCTTCGCACGTAAAACCAGAAATCCGTCCCCGGCTTAATCCGGCTCCCCTGGACAGTCCACTGACTGCCGGTCCCCAGATAACGGGCAGATTTTTCCACCTGTGCTGTGTTCGTGATGCGTTTTTCTGAGAACCAGAATTCAAACTGTACCGTCGGGTCATACACCGCAAGACGCGGGACCGCCGTTATCTGAAAATACCCCGGCGTCAGTTCAATGGTGGCGGGTTTTGCTGGCGCGTTAATCCGGAAGGTGGTGGTGGCCGGTTCGCCCTGCTGGCCATAACTGTTAATCGCCCTGACCGTCAGGGTGTATTCCCCCAGTGGCAGGCCACTGAAACGGTGCTCCGTATCGGCAGTGATGGCGGTGGTCACCAGTCTGGCATCCGCTCCCTTACCACTGGTCAGGCGCAGACTGAAGCGCACACCCTTCACCACCCGCGGCGTGTCCCATTTCGCCTGCGCCAGATACTGGCCGTCAGCTGCGCTCACCTCCACCGTCAGGTGCTGCACTGCCGGTGGGATGACGCTGTTCAGGGAACCTGACTGCGGCTCAAAGCGGGCACCGTTATCCACGATGGCTTCTTTTTCCGGTACGTGCTGCACCGCCGTGATGGCAAAGGTGCCGTCCGTGTTTTCCCGGACGGAGACACAGCGGAACAGGCGACGGCGCAGTGACGGCAGGGAGAGTCCCCACACCCCGTATGTCTCCACACCATCAGGCAGGGTACTGACCTGTATCCGGTCCGGCGCGGGGTGTTCGGTGATGTCCACACTCACCGGCTTACCACTGCCGTTAATCAGGTTCACCGTGGCGGCACCGGTCTCCGGCAGTGTCACTTCACGGTCCAGCGTCAGGGTGCGGGTGGCAGCATCAATGGACAGGACACGTCCGCCGGTCAGGGTCCCGGCATAGTCGTTATCACAGATTTCAATGATGTCACCGGGTGTGTGCCGCAGCCCCTGAGACCCGAGCGTGAAATCCACCGTCTGCGTTTCCAGCAGTTCGGTCTTTATCACCCACAGCCCGGCACGGTGGGCCTGACCGCGGCTGGTACAGCCGAACGCGTCCATCTTCAGCAGGTTGCGTCCGTAGCGCAGTATGGCTTCCGGGTCTTCCACCAGTTCCGTGGATGTCTGCCAGCCGTTCTGCGGGTCGGTGTAATTCACCTCCACCGCCGTGTGCCGGTCCTTCAGGGCACTGAAGCTGTAGCGGAATCCCACGCCGTTATCATCCACCACCACATCGCTGTTGGTGTACGGCCACACCACATCCGACGGGCGGTCCTGAACGAACGTCAGCGTCTGACCGTTCCATACCGGCATACAGCGCATCGCAGAGCAGAAATCACTGAGAACGTCCCACGCCTTACGCTGTTGTGCCAGGTACGCATTAAAGGTCATCCGCGGCTCGGTCCCCCCGAAACCATCCGGGACCGTCTGGTCGCAGTACTGCCCGATGGCATACAGCGCCCACTTGTCCACATCCGCCGCCCCCAGACGTTTTCCCATGCCGTAGCGCGGGTGAGTCAGCATGTCCCACAGACACCAGGCCGGATTGTTGCTGTATGCCGGTTTCAGACTGCCGTCCCAGATACCACTGTACGTGCGTTTTTCCGGGTCATAGTTTGACGGCACCTGAATGATGCGACCGCGGATATGGTAGTTCACCGTCATCTGCTGGCCGCCGAACTGCTCCGCATCCACCTGCAGCCCCACAATGGCCGTGTTCGGGTAGCACTGTTTCACATCGATGATTTCAGTGTACGATGACCAGAGCGTTCTGTTCTGCAACTGGTCCGTGGTGCTGTCCGCCGTCTCCCGGACCATCCGGATGTTAAAGGGCCGGGGCGGCAGATTATCCAGAATCACCGAGGCCAGGAACTGCGAGGTGGTCTTGCCGTTAATGGTGACATCCTTTTCCGTCACCCAGCGGCCATTACGCTGTAACTGAATCAGCAGGCGGACGGATGCCGGGTTACGGTCGCCCTTTGACGTGGTCTGCACCAGTGACTGCACCCCGAAGGTAACCCGCAGGCGGTCAATGTTCGCGGACGTAATGGTGCGCGTCACCGGCTTTGCCTTCGTCACTTCCACACCCAGTCCGGTTTCAGCTCCGGAGGACTCAAAGCCTTCCGGTGGTGTCTGCTCCTGCTCCCCGGCACGCCAGACCGCCGTCACACCGTGTATCACGGGATTGCCGTCCGTGTCCGTCAGCGGGGTTTTGTTCACCAGAATACTCTGCAGTCCCTTCACCGGACCTTCTATCGGTCCCTCACCAATCGCATCAATCACACTCATCATCTGCGTGGATTTGAGATTATCCTTCGCCTCACGAGGCGTGTGTGCCTTACCGCCACCTTTTCCCATACAGCCTTCCCCTGAATAAATTAACCGCCACTTGCCATTCCGTACAGAAGTCGGATATCCTTCGCCCGAAAAGCATGAAACACATTTCTGCCATGCTAAAGAGAAACCCCGGTATCAGCAGATACCGGGGTTTTCTTTCATGCCCACCGATAATCCTGTTGGTTAAAACCGGTAATGGCATAAAAATTCTGAATATCTTCACATTTTCACAAAATCCCTGTGGCACTTATAATTTCTCTGCGTTAATTTTTTTTGTCGTGACATAAGAATAATTATCTATAGTTGATCTTCGTAACGCTCCCGCAGCTCCGCAACTCTGCGGGATTTTTTTATTCTTTTTACCCCTGCCGCCCGATAACCACGACCTTTCCGCCCCCGCCTTCATCACGGGTGCTGATGTCCTGGGATATACGGCGGGAGCCAACCAGCATTTCCCCGTAAGGCACCGGCATCGGGTTCCCCTGGGCAATCATGTTATCCAGCGAGGAAAAGTACGTGTTCTGTCTGCCGTTATCCGTTACGCGGTAATCCGGTGTTTTTGCCTTCGGGGCCAGCATCTGTGCCACACCGCCCAGTATCATGCTGGCCCCCAGTGAAAACAGCATCGTGGTGGCAGAAAAACCACCGGCTGCCAGGGCTGAACCCCATAACGCCATCGAGGCACCGGCCGTGAAGAAAGAGCCCACGATGGCTGCCGCCCCCAGCACAATCTGCAGTCCGCCCTTTCCGGCTCCGGCCAGTCGCGGCACAATGTGGATGACCGTTCCCTCACCCAGCTGTTCGTGAAGACGGGCGTACACCGCCTCCGGTGCCGTGTCATCACCGGCAATACGTATCTGGTACCAGCCTTCGTTCATCTGACGGCGAAAGCCCGGCACCTGTAACGACAGGGCACGGATGGCTTCCGCTGCCGTGTTCACATACAGGCTGAGGCGGCGGCCAAATCGTTGCAAATCCCCGTGAAGGCAGATGCGTGCCAGTGGCGGTGACGCCAGACAGAATGCGTTCGTCGTTGCCATTTTTCGGAATACCTCTCCCGTTTACTCAGTTGTTCAGGCAGATGGTGAAGCAGCTCACCGTTGCCGCAGTAAATGGCGGCATGGTTCGGTACCGAAGCACCAAAGCAGCACAGCAGAATATCGCCCGCCTGTGCAGAGGACAGGGGCACCCGGTAAAAGCCGGTGACCGCCATATTGTCCAGGTAAAGGTTCTGACCGTTGCGCCACCAGTCATCCTCGCGATGAAAATCCGGCATTTCAGTCCCCGCCAGATGGTATGCATCCCGGAACAGGGTGTAACAGTCCGTCACCCCGTGCTCAAAGCGCCGTCCCGTCAGGTGCGGCACGCAGCGGAATTTGTGAATGTCACCCCGGCAGACCAGCCACCAGGGCAGTGCGCTTTTTATCTGCAGCCGCCGGTCAGCCTCGCTCAGCCAGGGCAGCCCACCGGGATGACTGTGGACCAGTGCCACAATCTCCCCCTGCATCTCTGCCCGCAGCCAGTCTTCCGGTGCAATACGAAAATACGCCTCCGGCTCTGCAGAGATATTCACACAAGGGATATACCGCTCCCCCTCCGGCGTTCTCACCACTAAGCCGCACGACTCCGCAGGCACACACCGCCGGGCATGCGCCAGAATCGCTGATTCTGTCTGTGTCATTGGATTTACTGCGAAAGTTTGTTAATGGAAAGGAAACCGCCAAAATTAGCCACCATGCCGCGCATCTCACACCCGCGCATGCACTTGCTGCATCTGTCCTTACGGATATCCGTGGTGGGGTTGTCGAACTCATCCGCCACCGCAGGACCGTTATACCCGCATTCATCTCCCCGGTAATCCCACATACAGGTGTTCGCCAGCATGATGCGACCGGGAAACAGCGCCCCGTCCGTCTCGGTCGGTGTAGCCAGCACAAACGAGGCCGTCATGGCTGTCAGCTGCGACATCTGCTCCACCACCCAGCGGTCACTCAGCTCCTGCTCCGGGTCCGCCTCCGGATTGCCCGCAACGAAATTCACCGCATCCAGAAAACGGGCATACACCCGGCGGCGGACCACCGTGGCCCCCACCAGACTCTGCAGGTCTTCCGCCATCCCGGTGACCAGACCGAACAGATTGGACACCGTCAGCGACGGTCTGGCACTGCTGCCCCGGCCGTTCATCTCAAAACCGCTGCCGTCAATCGGGTATGCCTCATACTTACGCCCCTGCCAGGTGACCGGCTCCCCTTTTTCATTCAGCTCATTACAGAAAAAATACCGCTCACCGCCCTGTACCGTCAGGTCGATTTCCCAGAGTACCACCCGCGGTGACTGCTCTGATTTAACCGACTCGTTCAGACTTTCTTCGTGAATATCCTGCATCAGTTCACCACCTGCTCAATCGTACAACTGAAATCACTGTACCTGGCGTTATCTGTGACGCTCCACTCCCGGCATACCACCCTCACCGTCCGGTTATGTTTCGGCGGTCGCCACAAAAAGGCACGGTAACCACCATGCCAGGATAAAAATTCATCCAGCCAGCGCCGGGTTGGTTCATCCGTCACCCGGAACACCGCCTGAAACGTCTTCAGTCTGGCATTAAGTCCCGTCGGTCGGCGCTGTTCATAACCGTCACCAAACCGAACCCTCACCACCGACGGTTTCTCACTCACCTGCATCCCTTCACGCGGGACCAGATGCAGCGTTTTTATCTCAGCCACTCAGCATTCCTCCGTCACGTCGCATGGACAGCATCACCGCCTGCACCCGCTGGTCAATCAGCTGCACAAGACTGCCTGCCGCCTCCGGCCCTATCTGTCCGTTAGCCCCGTCATTCTGAATGGCGATGTGGTAGACCGGGGAATACACCAGACCGGCACTGCCGTTCATACTGCCCACCGCGCGTACGCCCAGCGAGCCATCCGCCGCCCGGGTCAGGGGCATAATGGCTTCAGGTCCGGCTTCCCCCATCAGCCCGGCCCCTTTTGCAAACGCAAAGTACGTGGGCGTGTCCACAATGCTGTTGCTGTACGCACTCAGGTTTGCCGAGGTATACACGCCGCCTTTTGCATTGGCCACCGCACCGCCCAGCCAGTCACCAATGCTGCCAATAAATCCTCCCGCACCGGACATACCGTTTGCCGCCGTCTTAATTCCGTTGACAATCGCGGCATTCATAAGAACTTTTGAGATTTCCTGCAGTACGGATGAGGCCCAGTTGCGCCATTCCACTTTGTTTCCGTTCAGCATCTCCGTGATGTTATTCACCAGTCCTGAAATCCCCTCCGTTGCCAGCTGTGCTGCCTGAGAGGCGTAATCGGATGCATTGTCCACCCAGTTACTGAGCCCCTCCTGCAAGCCTTTCTGCCAGTCCGCACGCTGCGCATCCGATTCGGCATAAAAGGCTGCCTGGTCCTTAAGGCGTTCGCTCAGATACTGCGCGTTCTGTGCCCGTGCCTGTCTGTAAAAATCCTCACTGATATCCCCGGTCTGATACTGAGACTGAAGGTCCGCATCCTTCTGGCGGAAGCTGTCGCGGATCTGCTGCAACTCCCGCATGCGTTCCCTGGCTCGTTCTCCCTGCCCGTACCCCAGCAGTTCGGCTTCATTTGATGCACGCGCAGCCACATTATCATTCTTCAGGGTCTCTTCCCGGGATCGCAACTGTTCCCGGATTTTTTGCTGGTCAATCAGGGCCGCGTTACGCAGCAGTTCCTGCTTCTGCATCTCCGTCAGGGTTTTCAGTTCTCCCTGCGCAGTCTGGTACTTCAGCTTCGCCAGTTCTGTATTCTGACCCGCCAGTGCCAGTTGCTCTTTCTGCTGTTTCAGTAGCCGGGAAAAACTGTCTTCCGCTTTTTCCGTCTCTGATTTTCCACCCCGGGATTTAGGTTTGTTCGCCTCGTTATTACGCCAGGCTTCCAGAGCATTACTGATATAACGCTGTCTCGCCTCCTGATACGAATCCCCCACAAAACCGAGGTCATCGGCCGCATACCCCAGCCGGGCACGCTCTTTTTCTTCCCCTTTCAGTCTGGACAGGGCCAGCTCACGCTCTGTTTTTGTCAGGGCGCTCTGCTGTTTATTATCCAGAGTGGTCTGTGGCAGCCGTAACGGCACATTCACCAGTCCCTGCCGCTGCTGAAGCAGTTCATTCCCCAGCCCCAGCAGACGGTTGAATTCCGTATGCTGACCGTTCATAACCAGCATGGACTGGTACACCTTATTCTGCTCTGCCGCCTGCTGACGAATTAACGCCACACGACGGTCTTCCAGCCCGGCAAGCACATCCTGAATGGACTGCGCTTTTTCCTGCATCTGTGCCAGACGGGACTGCTCAACGGCAAGCTGCTCTGTTGCCTGAGAAAGCCCTTCCGTTACGGTCTTCACCGATGTCAGATGGTTTATCATGAATCCGTCACCGGTTGTCCAGCCAGGGTTAGCCAGAACATACTGATATCCAGCGATTTTTTCCTGCAGGGATTTCACCCGGCTGGCCTGTTCATCAATCAGCCGGTTCTGCTCTGTCAGCGCCGCCCGTGTTCGTCCTTCATTATCTGAGGCTTCAGGCAAAGACATTGACGGCGTTTTATGCGCGATTTCATCTATCGTCAGTGCATACTGGCGCGCTGACTCCCTGGCCTGCTCCTGATTCTGGTACAGCGTATACCATGCTGCTGCCCCCAGCATCACCAGTCCGGGTACGCCACCAACCAGTCCCAACGCACCAGTCATCAGACGTGAACCCACCGCCGTTGTACTGTTCAGCGCATTCTGGGCTGCGGTTCTGGCAGCAATATTTCTGTTCAGGCGTTCCTGTGTGGCCGCCAGACGGGCTTCTGCAGCAATCTGCATCTCCGTCCCGCGGGCTGCCGCCACAGCCTGCTGTGCACGGTACACGGCTGCCCTTGCCCGCGCCGTGGCAATCTGCGTCCCCCTGAGCTGTGCTTCCGCCAGTGCCACTTCATTACGTGCTGCCGTCACAAGTCCTGCCGTGGCAGACACCGCTCCGGAGGCCATATTGCCAAAGTACCGGGCAACCCCGACGGCAACCAGCGCCCCCGCTGCTGTTGCCACTGCATCAATATGTCCGGCCACACCATTCAGCACGCCGGAGAGCGTTTTCGTCGAGCCGCTGGCTTCATTCACACCGCCCACCCAGGCCATAAAGGCGTTTTCCACCTTCGTGATACTACCGGAAACCGTTTCCGGCATGGCCGCATATTCATCACGTAATATCCCCAGCTGGCTGATTAACGCAGGGACCACTTTATCCGCTGTCAGTTTTCCGTCATCCGCCATTGCCTTCAGATCTTTACGGGCCACACCCATCCCCGCAGCAAGCGCGCGGATCACCCGGTCGCCATTTTCGTTAACAGCATTAAATTCTTCGCCACGCAGTACACCCTGTGCCAGTGCCTGGCTGAACTGGGTGATCACCGAACCGGATTCCGCAACTCCAGCCCCTGACAGTTTCAGTCCTGTCGAAATGGCCTCCGTCACCTTCAGCACATCATCAGCACTGTAACCATATTCACGCATTGAGGCTGCCGAGCGGGCAAACAGGGCCGCATTATCTGAAAATGCCGTGCCCGTCCGCTGGCTGATATCCATCAGCACTTTCTGTGATGACGAAAATTCATCGGATGACTGCGACGCCTGTTTCAGTCGGGCATTCACGGAACTCCATTCATCGGCCAGAGAAATCAGGTGCCCGGTGGCAAAGGCACCGGCAAATGCCCCCGCCGTTCCGGCAGCTGAAGCGCGGATTTCCGTCAACTGGCTGTTCAGCTCAGCCAGGGCGCGTCGCTGCTCCCGGGCGACTGCGGCAGCCTGACGCCCGCCATTCTGCAGGGTCCGATAATATTCACTGCCCATGCGGGAAGCCCGCTGGATCTCCGACTGGAATGACTGCGAATTTGCCGAAATTTTGATAATCAGTTCACGTAACGTCGCCATTCACCTTTCTCCGGGCGTAAAAAAACCGCCTCAGCGGTTCTCATCATTCATGACTGTGCTGCAAAGTTCAGCGCGTCTTCCAGCGCCGCAAACGGATCCACCTCCGGCTTATCCTCATCCTCGCCCCAGCAGAGCATGGCGTCCTTCAGTGCAACATTCATCCCCTGTGCCCCGAAAACCGCTTTCACGATCTGTGCATTACGGATATCCCCGCGCTCATCACCCAGCGGGGATACCCTGTCGAACTCCATCCACATCATCGCCTCGCTCGCACTCAGGCTGTGCCGCAGTTCGGATAAGGTGCGCCCCAGACGGAGCGCAAGTCGCATCAGAAAGCGAATTTCCGGGCGGGCTACTTTTTTCTGGCCGACTCTGCATCAGCGATCAGTTCCAGTGCCTGACGCAGCAACCGGGCATGTACCGGACCATAGACGGCCAGCACCTGCTCACGGTCGTCCGGAGTGAACACCCGCTGCAGATCCGTATCACACAGGACATCGCAGAACAGCGTCACATCCGCTTCCAGGTTACGGCGGGTTTTCGCCACCACCGACAGGGTATCGTCATCCTCTCCATCACCATTGAGCACTTCCTGCCACAGATACCAGGCCTCTGCCGAAGGCTCCCGCAGCACCACGCTGACATTACCCCATTCCGGCACCTTCACCGTTTTATGACGAAACCCTGACAGTCTGGCCAGCGCCAGCGTTTTCAGATCCTTTTTCATGATGACCCATCCCCTTATCAGGCGGCTGCGCTCACTGTCACGGTGCATTCAAAAGACGTCACACTCTGTGCTTTCTCTGCCGAATCGGTCACCACGCAGGTATATTTCCCCGCATCAGCGGACTGCGCACCTGGCTTACTGAAGGTGTCTGTCGTCTGCCCGTCAACCGGCTGACCATCCTTCTTCCAGGCGTATTTATACGGCGGCGTTCCCCCGTTGGCACTGACTGACATTGTCAGCAGCGCACCGGTATTCACGGTAAGTGTTTTATCCAGATTTTTCACAAACGCCAGCGGTACCACAAAGGACACCGGTTTGCCTTTCAGACGCAGTGAGAACGTTGCAGCCACCACGCCGTTGGTACCGGATGACCAGGTGTGCTGACGCACTTCCGCCAGGAATTTAAAGCCCTTACCGGACGGAAACAGCACCTTAAACGCATACAACGCGTCATTGTCATAGGCATCACGCAGGGCGTTCTGGGCCTGATTCAGATAAAAATTACCCGACATGGAAATCTCAGACGACGCCCCCAGACCGTTGATGTTCTCCTGCTCTGTGGAGCAGAGCGTGGTCACATCAATATCCTGTTTCTGACCGGCGGTGAACTGGACTTCCTTGATGGTGCAGTCCAGGCGCAGATATTCCGCCTTATCCATAGTTTCAGCAGTCGCCGGGGCAGATGAAATCATCACCTGCGTCAGCTGTGAGCGTTCATACAAAGCAGACATTCTGCCTCCTGATAATAAAAAACCCGCACGCGGCGGGGTATGGTTTTGTAGAAAAAAAGAAAAAGTCACACCGTGACCTGAAACTCCAGGGTTGCACGGTAACAGCGGTTTTCCGGAATATAGTCCTGCATTTCACTGACGGATCCCGGGGCCAGCAGCATTATGGCTTCACGGGCGTCCTGACGTATCTGACGCGCCTGCGTCACAGTCCCGGCATAAACGTCTATCTGCACCGACACTGAGGACTCCGCCTGCCCGCCCATCACGTCCGCTGACACCGATGAAATCAGGCTGAAAACCACCCACGGAAGCGCCACCGACGGCCTGCCATCCAGCAGGGGGACCACATACGGGTACACCTGCCCGCCGGCAAGATGCGCCAGATGAGGATACAAATCCGCCTCCGTCATCGTCTCAGTACCTCATCAATGGCCCGGTTCATCCGCGCAATCGCCACCTGAGCTGCCTGTTCACTGCGCACATCAAACGCCGGGCGCACAAACGGGTGCGGTGGCATATTCACGGTCCCCATTTCCACAAACCGCCAGTAGAAAGCATTGCGCGGGTTATCCGCCTTCATGGTGTTATCGCTGTTACCGGTGTCCGGATTAACACCACGGATATGGACACCGGATTCCATCCCGCCATCGCGGGAGCGCCGGGAAAGGATCACCACATTGCGGCGCAGTTTTCCCCTGCGTACCGGTGCCCGTGACACCACTTCTTCTTTCAGCACATTCGCACCCGCACGGGTTGCCTCACGCAGCACCCGGTTATTTTCCGCACCACTCAGAAGCTGCAAATCGCGGCTGATGTCCTCCAGCCCCGAAAAATCCAGCAGGGTTTCGATCATTTTTCCCCTCCCAGCCGACAGAGAATTTCCAGACGCCCGCCGGTCGTATCCGGCACGGGCAGCCCGACAACGTTCAGGATCCGGTCACGCCATGGACCACTCAGCACATGAAGTCGTGACGCTGCTGTGATTTCCCGGCCGGACTGACCGCGCACCCAGATGCGGATTTCCGCCTGAGCCATTTCCGCACCGGACTGCATCCGCTCCCGGCTGCTCCTGCCCCGGATATCCGCATGAATTTTCCCGCATGACACCCACTCTTCCGTCATTTCTCCGGCAGCATTACGGGTTAACACCGGGTTCAGAACACTTATCATCTGTGTCAGACGACCTGCAGATATTGCCATCCCCCCCCTCCTCATAACACCGTCGGACAACGCAAATCGTAAATCAGCACGGACACAGAAAACGGCAGTTCCCCCTGCACGAGGTCTTCCCGCTCCGCAAGATCCGGATTCCGGTACAACATCCCGGTCAGGCGCATGGCAGCCCCCTTCATCCGGGTTAATGCCTCGCCCGGGATCAGTTCACCGTCCTCACGGATTACCTTATCCCGGCTGCCCTGAATGTAGGCCAGCAGCACAGCTGTAGCCTGACGAACCTTGTCCATCAGCATGTCATCATCCGCGTCATGGTCAACACGCAGATGAGCCTTGATTTCTTCCAGTGTCAGTAATGCTGTCACTTTCCACCTCCTGCATCCCGCCCTCGTTTTGCAGCCAGGGTCCAGCCTGATGAATGAGCTTCTCCGGGTTTATCACCGGTCATGCTGTTGCAGTGCCACAACGAGCCCCCCCACGTCACCGTATCGCCGGGGTGGTAGGTTTCGCCGGTTCTGAATACACCGCGATAGAGCATCACCGGCAGGGAAAATGTTTTTTCCGTACACTGGCCACTGCTCTGCCGGACCACCACAGTGAACGACCGTTCGCCGGTCATGCTGACGTCAATATCGGCCACCCCGTCAACCAGGCATTCCCATCCCCGCATCCCGTGCGTTTTTTCATACGCCCGCCAGAGTCCGCCCTGGTGTGTGGCATACGTGCCCCGGGGAAAGGATTTTTGCTCATCAATCGCCGGGAATATTTCCAGTGCCGTAGCATCACGCCCGTCCTGTGGAGCCGGCAGGGCACTCACCGCATCCAGAACCGCCTTCTGCAGAACTTCCGGATCGTAGTCACGACCGTCGCGCGGAACGGGGATATGACTCACGGCATCCGTCACCATCTGCTCGAGCATCGGACGCACATCATCCGGTGTGATACTTTTTCCATCTGCCGGTACCGGAAGTTTTCCGACAGCGTCATTCACCGCCCTCAGCAGCACCTCCGGATCATAATCACGACCATCGCGCGGAGCAGGGATATGACTCACTGCGTCCTTCACCATCTGCTCGATCATCGGGCGTACATCATCCGCAGTGACACTTTTACCGTCCGCCGGTACCGGTATTTTCGCGACCGCATCATTCACCGCCTGCTGCAGCACCTCCGGATCATAATCACGACCATCGCGCGGAGCAGGGATATGACTCACTGCGTCCTTCACCATCTGCTCGATCATCGGGCGTACATCATCCGCAGTGACACTTTTACCGTCCGCCGGTACCGGTATTTTCGCGACCGCATCATTCACCGCCTGCTGCAGCACCTCCGGATCATAATCACGACCATCGCGCGGTACCGGAATGGCCCCCACGGCGTCATTCATCATCGCCTGCAGAACAGGGCGCACCTCATCCACCGTCACATGCTTCTGTAACAGAGCAGACAGGGAAGCCAGTTTCTCTTCAAACGCCCCCGACTGTGCGGCCATCTTCTCCTCAAATGTGCGCTGTAAATCCGCCAGCACCGTGGCGAATTCTTCACCCAGCGCACGGATAATGGACAGTTCACGCTCTGTCATTTTCGCAGTATCCCCCTGAACATCGCCTTCACCGCATCACGCTCTGTTTCGCTTATGGCCTTATTACCGTCAGATGCGCCGTCAGGCAGCTGTGATGAAACTGTTTTCCCGGTCGACGCGAACGGATCCTCACGGGCATCACGACGGGACAGCGCCTCCAGACTGTAGTTCTGCTGCTGAAGATACAGTGCATCACCGCCGGCCAGAGGCGGCAGGTTCTCCCGTTTACGGGCCTCATTGGGCGTGAGAAGCGTATTTTTCACCGCATCCCCCAGCGTTTTCATGCGCCGCTCACTGTCCATTCTCAGCAGCGTGGTGACATCAAATTCTGTACTCTCGTTTTCCCCCGTTTCCAGCGCCTCATCCAGTAACAGTTCAATGGACTCAATCAGCGTCTGCAGGCACTGGGAATAATACTGCTGCTCCAGCGCCTCCACGTTGTCACTGGAAGGCGGTTGTCCCACGCCAATCTTGTAGGCCGGGACACGGAACACCGAACAGACAATTTCAGCGGTCATCTTCAGTTGTTCCACCGTCTGCGCATCCACCGGTGAAAACGTCGTGGGGTTGTATTTTGCCCCGTTGCTCAGAATGGCCGTTTTCCCCGCATTTTCGCCTGTATACCCGCTGTCCCAGTTGCTCTTCAGTTTTTTCGCATTTTCTTCCGTAATACTGCCGGGGATCTCAATCACCCCGGACGGCCTGCCGCCATTTCTGAAAAAAGACGTCGAATTTTCCTGAATATGATGCCCCTGCGTGGCCGCCAGCCCGGCAGCATACACCGGCGGCAGCCCCACAAGCGGATGAAAAAAACAGTTAAACCGGTCGTGGATCACTTCCCTGGCAGGCACCGTCACCGCCTCAGTGATCCCGCAGTTCCGGTCCGGTGTAATGCGATAGAACACCTCGCCGTCATCCGCCACCAGAGGTTCAACCCGGCTCCAGTCCAGAATACGCAGTTCTTTGATCTGCCCCCGGGAGTTACGGATTTTCAACACCACCGTATTGCCGTGACGCAGTTTGGCGTTCAGCCACAGTTCAAAAAACTGGATACGATTCTGCTGTGCATTGGGACGACGACAGAGACGGGCAATATCCCCCTGTCGTTTTTCACGGCGGATCCCCTGTGTATCGGTCTGCATCAGGCGCAGCCGCATTTTGGCGATATCCTGGGATATCAGCGAAATGCAAGAAAACACCGCGTGAAAGGACAAAACGGTTTCCGGATCGGCTTTCACACCCTGCTGCCAGGCACCGGCAAAAGGCTCAGCCACCGCCTGAAACAGGCTGGTCCAGCCCACCTCTTTTACATCACGTCCTGATTTCTGGTTTTTTCGGGTTCGCCGCAAAAGGTTCCACATTCGCCATGCTCCGCATCACGTTTCTTTTTCTGACCTGCCGGACGTCGCACTGTGATGTACTCCGCCTTCCCCAGGCGAACCAGCACCTCCGCACACGGCTGTGCCACATCACGGATATCCCCGGCCCGGGCATCATGCGTGCCCTGCAGATACTGGATTTTTGCCATCAGTTACTGCGGGAAGCTCGCGCCTCCCGCCCTCCTCATCAGACTCAGCCGCCGGACGCAGTTCCGTAGTTCACACCGGTGATCACCGCCACTGCCGCGGTACGGCGACGACGCCAGTTGATCCAGCGCTCCGCACGGATGGCCACGCTGCCGGTCTGGAACATGGAGACCAGCTCCACCGGTGACGGTGTGCTGCTGTCGCTGGTCGGTTCAGACTGCATCTCCAGTGACGCTTCACGGGACATATCCACCGCCACACCGCCGTCATCAGCCAGATAAATATCCGGCGCATTCACCAGCACCAGCTGGTCACCCACGTACTGGGAGACAATCACCGGCAGGCCCTGGAAGGTGCCGCCAAGCAGGGTCATGTCCGGATATTCCTTCTGACCCAGCGCATTTTTACGCATGGACAGCGCCAGGGCATTTGTGCTGGACATCAGCCAGACCGCACCGGTGGGCTGCAGGTTTGCTGCCACAAACTGACCAAACGCGGCTTCCGCATCCGTATCCGGGTTACCGGTTGATGCCGTGCCCTTCACATCATGGGTGATGGACGCAGGGGAAACATCGGCCACCGCCGCTTTTTTCGGGTCCACAAAGTCTGTGTCCAGACGCGCCACCACCGCTTCCGCCAGTGCATTACGGACCAGCGCATCGGCGGCAGGACTGGAAAAACGGATCAGCTCTTCCGTCAGTACCGCAATAGCCGCCACCTTCGCATGACTGAAGGTGATGGATTCAAAATCAAACTTCGTCAGGGGTCTGGCCTTACCCTGCCCCACCCAGCCGGCAGCACCACCGGACACCTGGGCATGCACGCGAATATTGAACGGCACCTGACGAAGTGCCGGGATCCCGCCATGACCAAATCGCCCGATAATGGTCTGCGGACGCAGATAATCAATAAAGTCCTGCGCATATTCCTGATATTCAGACAGGCTGCCTGCCCACTGTGGGTCCGTGGTGGTCCCTGCCCCCACCGCCGACTTCAGGACATGATGCAGACGGCTGTCATCCGGATACTGACGACGGGCCACTTCCAGGGCTTCAGAGCGGACACCTTTAGCCGCGGCCAGTGATTTGGCAAAGCGGGCGAAACCAATCCCCTTCTCCAGTTTCTGCTCAACACGGATCACCGGCGCTGAAGCCACCGTGGCCACATTCCCGTTACCGGCCTGTTTCACCGGCTGTGCCGTGGCGGCCTTACTGGTTTCCAGTTCACGCAGACGCTTCAGGTGCGCATCCACCTGACGGATTTCCGCTGCGGTGTTGTCGTAGTGCTCTTCCTCTTCCACATCCAGTGTGCGGCCTTCCTCTGCGGCTTTGGTCATGACCTCCTCAAGGGAGGCTGCCAGCGCCGCACGCTTGTTTTCAAAACTTTTAATCTGTTCACCAGTATTCATTGCTGACTTTTCCTTATGAAAAGAGGTTATTGACTGTGCCGAAGCGCCGGCAGAAGATGCGATTTTCACCACCGGTTTCCGGTTGCCGGACGCGGCAGAAAACGGGCGGTCGAAAGATTTAATGGTCTGGATGGTGCATTCCGCATTCGCGGGCACGGTGACGGCAGACACCTCCATCAGCTCCCAGCGCAGAAAATGCAGTCCGCCTCCGTCCAGATAAGTGTATTCATGGGGCCGGAAGCCCACAGAAAGCCCCCTGACCAGCCCGGTCTTAATGGCAGCCCATGCCTCATCCAGCCGGGCAGCCAGTTGCGACGGCATATCCGGTACGGGCTTCACCAGTGTTGCCGTGATTTCCAGCCCTTCCCTGATCCGACGCACCGTACACTGGCCTACAGGGCGGGAATGGTCATGCTGCCAGAGAAACGGGATCGTACTGCCAAACTCCGCCCCCTCCGGCTCCAGGATGTCACCATCCCGATCCGGAGAAGGCGTTGACGCAATCCCGGTGATCACCCGTTCATCCTCACTGAAGGATTTCACCGTCAGCAGGGAACAGGCCCGTTTAAGAGTCACATCAGCCTCCTGAAAATAAAAAAAACCGCCGCAGCGGTTCATGATGGTTACAGGGTGAGCAGGGTTATATGAAAAAAACCTCATACGCTTTCTTTTTCGGTTCCGGATTCAGGGACATCAGGGACACCGCATTGAAGAGCGCCATCAGCGGGTCAATTTTTCCCCGTCCGCTGGCCTGTTTGGTAATAAGGATGGCGTTACCTTTAGGCTCCACCCGGGCATTGCCGACACACCAGGCCATCAGGGGCTGGCCACCATGCACCAGTACCCCTTCAGCCAGTTTGCGCTCGGTGGTTTTGATGGCCCCGCCCAGCTTCCAGCCCTGGCTTATCCCCACCACAATTCCGTCGGGGATCCCGGCTTCCGCCAGTGAATCCAGAATCTGCCCCACCCCTGACGGGTCAATACCGATATGGTCCAGTAACTCAGCCTCATGAATGCGACGCACATATTCCGCCACTTCCGCCGTGTCATCCCCGACACGCCGGACAATGGTCATATCTCCACAGGCAACAAGATCCTGAAACCGGGACGCCTCGCTCTTCCGTCGGACCACCGCGGTTTCATGCGCCCAGGCATGGCCCCAGCCCAGCCATTCGCGGGTCTCCCGGTCACGCCCAATCACATACATCCCCAGCAGATCATCCAGCCCTCCGCCGTCAATCCCCACCGTCACCACATCAGCACGACGCAGGATATCGTCCAGGCTGATACAACGGCCCTGCTCTTCCCAGAAATCAGCCCCCGCCCAGCGGTCAGAGCGCAGGGCAAGACCAATTTCCACATTGGCGTGTTTTGACATGAACCCCCGGAATGTCTCTTCACCGGCTTCCCGGGCTTTACGGTACTCCCGGTACAGAAAGGCCTCATCCACTGAATAGCCGAGATTCGGATTGACCATGGCGAGGTTTTCCATCAGCAGGTGAGCCCCGCTTTCCACCATTTCAGGAGGGTGTTCAAATATCACCGGCAGAAAGTGCGGATCATGAATTTTGCCGTCGCGCACATCCCGGGCGTACTGCAGTTTCTGTCTGAACACCCCGGCAGGCGGTTCATTCGACTGGGTGGTCGTATACACCACAAACCCTTCCGGGCGGGAGGCAAGGCCGCCTATGGCTTCACGTAACATGTCCTCCGCCTTGCACTGCTTGCCAAACAGCCACAACTCATCAATCAGCGTACCCACGGACTTGATACCGGACACCGTATTCGGATCGGCAGCCACCACCTTCAGGGTGGTGTCTGTCACCCTGTGGGTGATGGTCCGGATATGGGTCTGTACCTGGCAGAGGTCATCCAGATCATCGTCACGTCGTACCATATCCCGGGCAGGGTTGAAGGCGTTGGCCGCCACCTCCACAGTCGGGGCCAGAATCGTGTAACCCGCCGCCTGCCGCCAGTTCAGTAACAGTGCAGTCATCATGATCCCCGCGGCCAGCGTGGACTTCGAGTTTTTCTTGGGGATAAGGATAAAAACTTCCTTGATATGGCGTACACCGGTCTGCGCATCGTAGGAGCCAAACAGGGCCGCCACCAGGTCAAACACCCACGGTGCACAGGACTCCCCGAACGTCGGGCTACCAGGTGCATCCACAATCCGCAGTTGTTTAAAAATCGCCAGGGCATGTGCGGCCTCGTCCGGATAAATCGGATCCGGAATAATCGACAGCCCCTTTTTCAGGCGCTCTGCCCAGTCCGGGCAGGCTGTGCTCCATACAGGTATCATCCGTTGCCCTCATTATCGTTATTCACCACCAGTCGGGGTGGCGGTGGCACCGCAAAACGGTTAGCCGCTTTTTTCGCGGCATCACCTTTTGCCGATTTTTTCCCGGTATCCCCTTTTTTATGGTGCGTGAACTGCGCCAGACGCCAGGCCGCATCCAGTGCCAGTTTCGGATCAATGCAGAGGTTTTCCACCAGGATCCGCCCCATGGCTTTCACCGGATCGGGAAGACCATCCTCCATATATTCAATACCAGGAGACATCACCGCGGATGGTGGCATCTCCGGATTATTTTCGTCCGGCTGAGGTATTGCAGCCGCCTCACGGCGACGGGGTTTATCCTCCTGCTCTGATTTTTTCTGCCGGTAAACAGGAACCTCATCCACCTCCACCGTCTCGCATTGTTTACGGGCTATAAACGCAAGCACCTCCGGATCTTTTGCCAGCTGCGAGCCTTTAACCCTGGCGGTCTTCGCCGAATAACCGGCGGCAATGGCTGACGCTGTTTTGTTTTTCCCGGACATGAGCGCCAGCGCAAATTTTCGTTTTTGCGTTGTCAGCACAGCCTCCTCCCGGGTCCAGAACGCACTCAGCCGGGTATGGTTCAGCCCATTTTTCCCCGGCGTCTCATGCCGCAAATGTTAACTGCTGCCTGGTTAACATTTGCTGAAAAAGCCTGTTAACATTTTTTCCGCACAACAAACTGAATAATAAAGATAAAAACCGCAAAAATGCCCGGGCAGCCAGTTAACATGTTAACTGCCCTGAAACGGGAATTTTTTCTCTGCGTGAGAGGGGGCGCGGTGTCCAAAGCGATCGTTTTTTACGCCGGATGATACCCCCCCCGGGTCGGGTTACAGTCCGATGATGTCGTCCGCTCTGTCACTACCTCCGGACACCTCCGGCAGCGTCGGGTCCGGCATACCACCCGCCGCTTCACGAGCAGACTTTTGTCGATGGCATTCGGTACAGAGCGTCCAGAGATTCGTCTCCTCATTACCACCACCGAACTGAAGTGCAATTCGGTGATCGAGTTCACTGTCACAGAGGTCAACCACACGACCACAGATACAGCACTGCCCGGCGTCCCTCAGCCAGATATGACGCTTGAGGGAAACACGTGCACTGCCACTGACACGACGCTGTTCCCCCTTCAGAATATTCACCCGTCGGGTATTCAGTGTTTTGATTCTGCTCTGGAGTGTACGAAGCTCAGCCATGTAAAATCCCCGTCATATGGCAATCAGTAAAGGAAATAAATATGTCATCGAAAAACCGGACCCGCAGAACCACAACCCGCAATATCCGTTTCCCCAATCACATAATTGAACAAATCAACATAGCCCTTGAGCATAAAGGGTCCGGTAACTTTTCAGCGTGGGTTATTGAAGCCTGCAGGAGAAGGCTGGCAACAGATGCAACGCATCTGCGCCCGACCAGCATGACAAATAACGAGAAATGAACGTTCGGTTTCTTCCACCATCGCACCGGACAGGCGACTATGAGGGGACAACGCCGCGCTCCGTTAACGCGGTAAACCCCGGTGTGTATCGTTTTTGATTATCCCCGCACACTCGCGCAGAGGAGTCTCCCTGTCGGGCTGCGGTCTCTGTTAATGCAGGAATACGGCGACAATACCGCGCATGGATAATAAGGTCGCTCAACACACTGGCTGTAATGCAGCGGATACCATGCGGCATTTAGCGGCATTCATCGTACACTCCACGGTTAGCTCTTCATTCGTGGCATTCACCTGAAAGGTCCGGGAGTGTAATTGCGTACATTTACCACTGAACGAACCTTCAACAAGAACACGACCACGCTGCAAAATACGGAACGGAATTGTTCCCTGAAAAGGTTCTACGGTTACCCGTAATTTCTTCATGTATCCTCCGGATAATAAAAAGCCAGCTTAGTGCACTGAGTGCGGATATATTCCTGCGCCCCTTCCAGCTGCTTCTGCATTGTCATCAGCCGTTCTCTGAGGATGAAATAATCCCGTTCAGCGGTGTCTGCCAGTTGGGGGCCGGTTGCATTATCCACGCGGGCGGTGCCGGTGGCTTCACGCACGGGACCTGGACAGGTGGCGTTGATACGCAGGCGCTTACGACCAGCGGCAACGTCAGCGCGAAGAGTTTCATTTTCAGCTCTCGCATCGGCTAATTCCCTCGAGTATTTTGCATCGAGCGCAGCAACATCACGCTGACGCATCTGCATGTCAGTAATTGCCGCGTTCGCCAGCTTCAGTTCTCTGACATTTTTGTCGCGCTGGGCTTTGTAGGTTATGGCGTTATCACGGTAATGATTCAGCCCCAGACTAAGCGCACCACAGGCCACCAGCAGGGCAATGATGACCACGCACAGTACGCGGTTCATTTCACCACCAGCGTATCTGACCGATGAAATAACCGGAGGCCATAATCACAAACACCAGCCAGATAAGAATGAACTTCCAGGTGGATAATTTTTCAGCCATCACTCGAATCTCCCGAATCAGTTTGCTAAAATCAAACACACTTTCTCCTTTGACTTTTCCAGAGTCAGGAAACACAAAACCCCGCTTGCAGCCAACAAACGGGGTTTTTACTTTTATTCACTTAGTTTTTGTCAGTTCGCAGGATTTCGTGTTATCCGTCCGTGTGAGCAAACCGCATTTTTCAGCAAAATATTCTGCTTATCTGTCAATTCCCCAGCACGCCAGCGCACTCTCCTGGTCGCGACGGGATACCTGACCGTAACAGTTGTTTGAACGAATACGGCAGTCTCTGCCACCGTCCTTAATCCACCAGCGAATCGCTTCGCAGGCACCTTTTCGATCACCTGCATTAATTCGTCTGTAAAACGTCGACGGGAAACACTTACCGGGACCAATGTTGTACGGACAGAATGACGCGATCCCCGCTTTCTGGGGTTCGGTCAGTGGCACTCTGATGTTTTTCTCCACCCATGCCAGCGCCTTATCACGCTCAATGGCGTTAACCCGGTCGCATTTTGCCTTCGACAACTTCATGCCTGGAACAACAGGTTTACCATCCACCATGATGGCACCACGGCAGATGGTCCAGATCCCCGCACCATCACGGTATGCCGTGGTGTGGTTACCTTCCTTTTCATCCAGAAACTGGTCGAGAATGTCAGGCGCAGGCGCACCAGCGGCAATCAGCGCCAGAACGGCAGCCGACAGGCCGTATCTGATTTTTGCGTTCATGGATATTTATCAGGATTTATCGGTTTCTGCCCACGGACAGGTTTATCTGTTCCGGTCAGTGAATTAAGGTTGTGATTCCGGTGGAGTCTTCAGAGAACCAGTAATTCTTCCCGGTAGATTTCCTTTGTAGGTTATCCATACATTCTGCGCCTCTAAAATCACGGGGCGCTTTTCCGGCAACGGTTCGTTCCCTTCACATAACCCGGCAGCAACATCCATGAAAAACTGCTTCGCCTGCTTTTTCGCCTCAGCTTCGTAAAACTCCAGCGTGGCACCTTCAGTACGGTCAAGACTAATAGCCACATCTGGCAACAACAGTGACGGATACCCACCAACTTCCAGTGCCACAGTAACAGTAATCTTATCCGGGTAATTATTTATCCCTTTAACAACCAGTTCGTATTTTTTCTTCATCGCTTTACTCTCCCCGCGCCGCCTTACGCCGGTCCTCTCTGATTTTGAAATACAGGTTAGTCAGATATGTCAGCAGCCCAAACAGCAGACTCCCCAGCACGCCTATTGCCGCCCACTGAGACGGGGAAACCCTGTCCAGCAACTGCAGGAACCAGTAGCCCGTTCCCACCGCTGACGTGGTGTATGACACACCTGTTGTGATTTTTTCCATCTGGTACATACCCCGTCTCCCGTTATCCGGAAGCTCACAACAATATAAAGACCACCGGCACACACCGATGGTCCCTTGCGCAGGCTTACATCATCATGTCGCTGTCAGGTGTGGGTTCACCGCCATCTGAAGCACTCCCGTCACCCGCGATACCTTCCGGCTCCGGAACCGCTGGTACGCCCAGCAGCTCATCCAGAATGGCATCCACTTCTGCATCAAGACGCGCCTCAAGGTTCTGGCGGAGTTTCTGTTTCAGTGCACTCCGGACTTCTTCAGAGCGCAGGACTTCCTTCACTGCCTCAGCAGTGACCAGGGATGTGATTTCTGACATGGGATTTTCTCGTTGAAAGGTGTTGTCAAGAAAGTGACTACGGAATGAGCGGATCTTCGGGTTTGCTTCCGGCTGACTGACTGGCGCTGATTCTCTCAGCGGCCCTTTTATCAATCTGCCTGCGCCAGAAATCGCGCACTGCCCTGTACCCACCCGAAAGAAGATACATAACACAGACTGCCGTACAGAAGTACAGCATCACCTGATGAATAAATGTCATAATTTCTTACCGTTATGGTTGACAATGAGAACTGTTTTCATTTAAAAAACCGATATACGAAAGCATCTTTTCTTTACATTCTCCATTGGAATTACCTCCGCCAGCGTCCATTCCTGCCGCTGGCGGCTTTTTTTATCATGCCGCGATGTCCGCGTTGTTCACTTCCACCTTCACACTGTCAATCAGCAGCGTATATGTCGCCGCCTTTGATATGCCTGTCAGTTGCAGTTTGTCCGCCGCCCCTGATGCCGGAGATTTCACCAGTGTGAACGGCGTCCCCCGTTTCTCATCCAGTACCGGCGTCACCTGAATGCTGTTGTTTCCGGCAAACTCAAAAGCCAGTGTGTGCCATCCGTTATCAAAGACCCCGAACGTATCCAGCTTCGCATTCGGCTTCTTGTGGTGCATCGCGTTCAGGTTCGTCGCATCCGTCTGCAGGAAGAAGGACATCAGCATGTCGTTGCCTTCCTCTGCCAGCGTCACTCCCTCCGGCAGGGACGACAACTGCCAGTAAATGCCCAGGGCAAACTGATTCGGCACCAGTGAACCCGGCAACTTAAACCGTACGCTCACACGTCCCCCCTTCTTCAGTAACTCCACTCCCTGTCCGGCTGCATCATGCTCCAGAAACCAGATGTGGTTTTCCGGTTTATTCAGTTGCAGGGCCTTACCTCCCGTAGCCCCCGCATCACTGACCACCGCTTCAGCAATGTTTTTGTTAACATTGTCTCCGCTCGCCGGTTTGTGATAATAGCGCCAGCCCTGTGATGCCAGGTCTTCGCCGGACGCCAGCAGACTCATCAGGGTTCGGTTACTGACCGGGGCTTCCGGCTCTCTCTCCGTACCTTCACCGGAAGGTCCGGTGGGCTTCACCGTATCAGGCTGTTTTCCGGTAATGAATTCAGCGTTTCTCCCGGCATGCACAAGAATCGCCGTTGCCAGACGGTCGGAAATAATCCCACGACGTGCCCATGATCCAAAATGCGTTTTACGGTCAGCCGTCGTCCAGGTTTTGGCGTCCGTTCGACCACCGGCTCCGTAATACCCAATATCCGCAACATCCGGATCTTCTGACGGCTCGTTGGTACCCACATTTCGCCCGTTTTCATCCGTCATAAACGGCACAAAGAAGATTTTTTTTGCGGATTTCGTCTTGTATGCACCATACACCGCATCGTATTGCGAAGAATAAGTCTGCTTCCAGTAGTAGGTCGTGTCGCCACAAATCCAGGGAACCGATGACGGAGAGCCCCCGAGACACTGACCTCCGAATTCCGACAGGTCAGAACGATATTTTTCCACCATGGAATCAAACAGCCCCGGCTGAGTGGCGTATGCACCCTGTTTCAAATCAAACTCGCCCTGCATCCAGACCACTGCAAGCAGAATATTTTTAGGGTTGGCCTTCAGTGCGGCCTGAGTACGGGTAAGCAGGTCCTTGTACAGTGGCTTATCTACACCCCAGCGTGCCGAGGTCTCGCTTGCGCCGGTGGATTCGCTGAAGGTACCTTCATCGCCCGCCAAAAATGCAGAACCACCACGGCAGCACGGAACCAGAAGAATACCGGCATTCGCCGGAATAAACGGCAACAATTTCTTCGCGATATGTAATCCCTGCCCCACGCATCCATACTGAGCTGCGCTGGCTTTCGGGTGTGAAAACTTACTCAAATCCTGAACATCATGCAGGCAGTGGTCCGCAGGAATAATGTCATTGTAGTTACAGGACGCACCACCCGGCGTGACAGTGCTGCGACGCGCCAGCTGTTTAATACGCGGGTCCGGACGGTCATATGTCTCCGGCAGCGGAAGCCCTTCACCATACGCCATACCGTTTGACTGCCCGGCCAGGGCAACAACAAAGTAATACTCCGGGTTGCTGGTGGTGCTGATAACTGCGCCTTCTCCATCCGACGGCTTCACCACCACAGGTGTGGTGACATCACCTTCCGCCGCAATGGCCTGCATCAGGGTATAAGGCGTGATGGCCACCGGACTGCCAAATGGCTGCCACCCCTCCTTCAGTTTTTGTGTCAGTCGTTTCGCAAGGTCTGACGGCGATGCCGCCCTGACCACGTCATAGTGTTTAAATGCCATGAATCCTCCCGGCCGGGATAATATTGTGAGTAAAATAAGGAGCGGGCTGAAGTCCGGAAGTTACAGGACAATGGCAGAAGAGAGACGACAGCCCGCAATTCGAAAAAGACCGCGCAGTTGCGCAGCCTTATGAATTCTGGTTAAAATCCATTCGATTATAAAAATGTATATCTCATGCTGTTGCCCGAACCCACTCGGGCTTTTTTTGCCCACAAGAAAGCCCCTCCGGAGAGGGGCTAAAGCCGCGTATCTGTATCATCATGCACATGGTGCCGGGTGCCTCCCGGTGAGTTCAGCCCGGTGCCACTAAACCCGCGTCATTCTCGTTTTGATAATCAGAGATTATACCGTCACCAGTCGCCCCTCCGCTCAGGGGGATTCACCATGCGAAATTTTTTTAACAAATGCCCAGTCTGACAGGCAACTGTCAACTTACTGAATTGTGAGCAACATAGCATTTAACGGGGAACCTGTTTTCTGCAGTAAAAAGGCCCACCGGAGCGGATGGGCCTGGAAGGATAGCGGTCATGTGATGCCGGTTTCCCGGTAACTCAGCACCGGTATCTGAGTCAACGTTTTCTCTACTGGGTCATTTCCGATACGCCCTGCCTGCTGACAGGCTTTCATCACATCTGAAAATATAGCACCCTGACTGATACTGTAGTACCTAAGGTTCCAGAAACTGTGATGTATCCGGCACAGAAAAGCCCCTCCGGAGAGGGGCTGGAGAGTGGCACTATGTGCCATTGCATGGTGCCGGGTGCCTCCCGGTGAGTTCAGTATCAGCACCTGAACCCGCACAGAAAGGATAAGGGTCGGTGACAAAACACCAGTTGCTGATTGCCCCTCCGCACAGGGGGATTCACCATGCCAGTTTCTTTTAACAAACTCCCCGCAAACCAGACAACAGTCAACCGCCTGAATTGTGAGGTATTTAAAAATTTCAACGGGTAACTGATACCCTGCTAATCGCCTGATGCTTTCTTTTTCAGCAACGGGAAAGCAACAACCACCACACCCGCCACCAGCACACCGTCAGCCAGCACTGACATTATCCGGCTGCTGAAGTCCACCATCACCACCAGAAACAGCAGGAGCGCAACCACAGCCAGACGCATTTTTACCGTCACAGATGATTCTCCAGACGAAGGCCCAGAACACCGGCAATCTCTTCCAGCACCTTGCGCTCTTCCGGCTCTATTTCGCCGTCTGCTTCGGCAATGGCCACCGCCACATCCAGCACGTCTTCCGCTTCACGCGTATCGTGTTTCACATCCTCGATCTCACGTAACGCCGCACGACGACCAATTTTAAAGTTCGTATCCAGCTGACCGATAATGGTTGCGCTAATCGCATTAATTTCTGACGTAAACGCGGACAAGGTGGGCTGGTTACGTAATACCTGTTCGATCTTCGCTTTCTCGGAAGCCTCACATTCACCATCGGCATAAGCCACCAGGTATGCAGCGTTAATCACTGCCTGTGCCAGATCGCGTTTTTCAAACTTTTTAATTTCCGCAGACGCTCTGCGGGTTTTCTTTTTGAAGATTCCAAGCATTGTGACGTTCCTTTGGGTGGGTGAGCCAACGCCCGGGAGCGATCTGCCCACAGAGAAAGTCACACTGACCACTCCGTAAGCTCACCCCCGAAAGGCTCTGTGGTTGATATGCGCCGGGCGTGGCGCGGATACAAAAAAGGCCCGCAAAAGCGAGCCGGGAAAAATAAGTCTGGCGCGTTGTACTGGATTCGAACCAGTGACCGATTGCTTAGAAGGCAATTGCTCTGTCCGGCTGAGCTAACAACGCAGAATGCCGATAAATGGACCGCCATCGAGGACTCGAACCCCGCGCAACCAGCTTCGAAGGCTGGCGCTCTATCCCGATGAGCTAATGGCGGTATGTGATATGGTGGCCCTTGCTGGATTTGAACCAGCGACCTGGCGATTATGAGTCGCTCGCTCTCACCACTGAGCTAAAGGGCCGGGCGCAGGATAATAACGGTACGTAACTAATCCTGCAATATCATCCGTTCTGACTGGCTAAATCCTGAACTTCCCTGACCGTCTGTTCAAAACGTTCAGTCTCCAGCTCAACGCCTGTAGCACGACGCCCCAGCGCCATCGCGGCTTTGACTGTCGAACCCGACCCCATGAAGAAATCTGCAACCAGGTCACCCGGACGACTGCTCGCACTGATTATCTGCTGCAGCATTTCTGCCGGTTTTTCGCACGGATGTTTCCCGGGATAGTACTGCACCGGTTTATGCGTCCACACATCCGTGTACGGCACCTGCGCCGTCACGCCAAAATACCGCCGCAGATGCTTATATTCACTCTGCAGTTCCGCATACTGCCGGTTCAGTGAAGTATACGTCTCCAGCAGCTGGTGGTGGGGCTTTTCCAGTTCACCCCGCTGATGCTTCTCTTCTGCCACCCGGGCAAACAGCGCCTGTAATTTCAGATAATCACTTTCGTTCGGCAGCTGCCACTGACTGGCACTGAACCAGTGCGACACCATGTTTTTCTTTCCTGTGGCATCCACTATCTGTTTTGCCGTTATCCCCAGGGCAGCGCGCGCATCACGAAAGTAAGCAATCAGCGGGGCCATCACATGCTGTTTCAGTGCCCTGCCCTTCGCCTCATACCCGGCATCTTTCGGACGATACGGCCCCTGATAATGTTCCGCGAACAGAATGCGCTCTGTGGCGGGGAAATACGCCCGCAGGCTTTCCTTGTTGCACCCGTTCCAGCGTCCGGACGGCTTTGCCCAGATAATATGGTTCAGCACACTGAAGCGTTCACGCATCATGATTTCGATATCAGATGCCAGGCGATGACCACAGAACAGGTAAAGACTTCCGGCAGGTTTCAGCACCCGCCAGAACTGCGCCAGACACTGGTCCAGCCACTTCAGGTAATCATCGTCGCCCTTCCACTGGTTATCCCAGCCCTCAGGCTTCACTTTAAAGTACGGCGGGTCCGTGACTATCAGGTCAACAGAATTTTCGGGTAACGACCGGATAAATTCCAGGCAGTCGGCGTTGATTAACTCACAACTGGATATTTTTACAGTATTAAGCATGGATCATTAAACCTGTCTCTGATAGGCTCATTCTGCTTTTGCGCAAAGCAGTGGGCCTGAGGTTTGCTTGTGATCCAGACGCATGAGCAGATGGCTGGTGAGTGCCCCTAACACCCACCAGCCGCCCATTTACCACAAATAAAAAAGCCTTCAGGACTGAAGGCGTCTGTAACAACCAAACTGATAGTCTGCCAGACCCGCCATAACCAGCTGGGTCAGTATTAACTGGCAGCGTTCGCGTGAAAGGTAAGTATTCTGCGCTATCTCCCCGACTGTCGCCGGTTCGGTAACGCTTAATTCATTAAACACCACTCTGGCGGTTTCTGTCATATCCTGCTGTTTTAGCATGTCTTTTTCCCTTTTCCGGTTAACGTGACACACCAATAACTCTTGTCGAAAAAGCCAGCAAGCTGAAAGACAGGTATTCACCGCCACCAGCGCGTTTACTGTACTGACGCGATTTCAGTCATAAAAAACCCGCCAGGCGGCGGGGTGTAAAAAATCTTCTAACGTCAGGCATAAAACGCCCATCGTTAGAGCAAATTTACCACAGATTCGGGAAAAATCAACAACACTATCGCGTTACCCTCTTTAACTGCCGCTCCGCCCATGCCTCTTCAATGTCAAACCGAACCACCAACGTATCGTAAAAGCGTTTCACTGATTTTTTCCACGTATCAAGCGTGATAGCACTCGTCACTTTGCATATGGCATTAAATGCCTCCGTTGATGGCAGCCTTTCACAGCCACGACCACCACAACGCTGGCAATCTCTGATAACAGGCATACCACGTTTTACCGACTCTTCACGATGAATGGCGACACCACGCCCACGGCAATCCTTACAGGCGGTGGAAACCTCACCCTTTCCGCCACACTCCGGACAGGCAACTTTTACCACCTCCCTGACTTTTTTCCATTCTTCCCAGTAAGACGGATACACGCCTTTTGTGCACTTTGCCCACACTGGTGGCTTACCATCCGGATACTGGATCTTGTTTGTAAAAACCTCGCTTTCAATAAATTTTTTTCCGTGACAGCAGGGGCACTGTTTTTTGCTCGCCGCGCTACGGGCATAATCTTCAAACGCATACGAAGCCATAATGCGCATCACTACCGGTTTTATTTCTGCCGGAAGTTTTCTCAACGCCGCCACACGATCGCACCGACTGAGTGCATAATCTGCCAGTAATTCTGTTGCCCGCGCCCTGTCATTCATACTGATGCCCATTTTCCCCAGGAACGCAGAAAACCCCATCTCAGCCCGATTCTGTGTCATGCCCTGCGCGGCCATCACATCAGTGATACTCAGCGCATCTTTTGACGTTGAGGCCGATGCATCGGTCAGGCCAGGGGATTTTGGGGAGTAGTATTTCGGTAAATCTTCCAGTTTCATTTTTTGACCTGCTCTTCATGCATTATGGGGTAAATCTTCACCCCCATACGTCCACCAGATACTGGCTGACCACGAACGATATTGATTTCATCAAACTGCTCATCGTCCATTAACACTCCCGCATGCGTCAGCGCATCCAGCGGTGCTTTCAGGATATTGTCCAGGTCGCGACGACGCTTATCCGGTGGCTCTGCAATCACCTTTATCGCCAGCCTTCCGGACAGGCTTAATTTCAGCCGCTGCTGGCGAACAATAAGCGCCACAGCCCGGCGATAACGCTTTCCCTCCTCCGAGATAAAATATGTGCTGCCACGGCGTCGCCAGTAAGTGTTCACCGTCGGCGGGTAAGGTAAAACCAAATCTATGAGCATCAGTCACCTCTTTTACCCAAGCACGCCAGTTGCAAAGGCGTGATCAAGAAAACGAAAAATTAAATCAACCTGAGAACCATGCTTTTCTTCGAACGCCAGAGGATCCGCATGAAGCTCGTTGTGATGCTCCCGACACAGCGGTAGCGTGAAAATATCGTGAGATTTTGTCCCCATTCCGCCCTGACCATGACCAATCAGGTGATGGGGATCGTCGGCTGGCTTACCACAACACGCACACGGCTGTGTCTTCACCCAGCGTGTGTATTTCTCGTTAACCCAGCGGCGACGTTTAGGTCGTTTCATGAAAGATTCCGGAGACTCAGGATCAACGGCAATGCTGACCACCGTCTCTTCCTGTGGCGGGTTTTGCTGGTGGGCGTGAGGCAGCGGCGCAAGATTTTTTGTGCGCTGCTTCAGTATGCTGGTGGCGGTCTGCTCTCCCGGTACGATGTCGCTTTCACGGTACATTGAGCGGATTTTTTCCGCACGCAACCCCAGCGAACGACGTAATACCGCTTCCGGTAGCGCGTCCGCCACCTGATTGCGGACCGCCCACCAGGATAATTCAGCCAGCGATAATTCCCGTTCCTGCGAGCCATTCATTGCATGGCGTATGACGTCAATCATCCATGCAGACAGGTTTTGGTGAGCAAGTTGCCCGAGTGATTCGGAGGTCTGGTCGCGCAGCTGGTTGTCGCAGTGCCAGCACAACACCATTGCGCCGGTACCATAACGGTGAATGACGGTTTCACTGTGGTGATAATCGCCGTGTGGCCACTGGCAGGATTTAACATGGCGCAGTAACCAATCAGACAATGCGCCAGCGCCACCAGCAGCACGAATCACTCGTTCGTCGCTGAAAAATGGCAGTAATGATTTATCCTCCGCCAGCGGCTGGCGAACGGCAGGAACGACCCCGGACGGCAGATTACGCATGCTTTTCGGTTCCGGCTCCACCAGTACCCGGGTATTGTGGAATACCGGCATGGATTCACGGCCCGGCTTAACGATCACCAGCCCGAGTTCCGGTACCAGAACAGGTCGAAGTAATACCCGCACGTTACCTCCAGATGCGTTGCTGGAATGTGCGGGACGGACGCGGTGGGCGTTCGGAATAAGGGAGTCTGACGTAGATTATCCAGTGACGATAATCGAGGGTGAGGGCTTTCCTAAACTCATATCCACGTCTGCGGTAGTTATGAATCAGCCATTCGGCCTGTTCTTCAGTACAGGGATCGTGCTGATACCAGTCATATTTGAATGCGTGAGAACGCCACCCGTGCCTGCTGGCAAAGGCAGAATCAGAATTGCGAAATTTGAAATTATGCGCCATTGTCATCTCCAATGGCGCTGCAGGTTGCCAGTTGTTCAGGCTGGCTCACGTATTATAACTTATTCCCGAACTACCTTGAAACCGAGTCTTTCCAAGTATTCAATGAATGCCTCAACAGATAACACTACATGATCATCAGGAATTAACGCTGTGTAGGTAATACCCCCATTCTCAACGCGCACAGCATAGAGGCCATCTTCACTAAAAATTTCACGTAATTCTTCGATTTTCATCAACAGAATCCTTCCAGATAAATAGCACTCCCCCTGTTCGGGGTCCATCCCTCTTCTCCCTGCGCGCTACTTAAGTATTTTTGATTCTATTCTGGCACCGTCCAAAACTTCAAACACGTTGAAAATAAAAACAAAAAACCCGCCGAAGCGGGTATACTCAAACAATCTGGAAAATATTTCTTGGATTTGTAATAGGTCTGTTGATGGAGAACAACTCACGAATTAAATCTTGGCTCAAGCCAGTTTTCATAAGAATTCTTAGCCAGGTTGCATCATCCAGCATTTCAATCGCCTCGGCCAGCATGCCGGGTTCTTCAGGGCGCAAAAGTTCATCACCAGGTTCAACTCTCGTATACCCTCTGGAATTAAGATGCATATAGCCAGTTCTTGCCTGTTCCTGGGTCAATAAGCCTAATGCGCTGGCTCGATAAATACACATTTTAAGGCTGATTTTCCATCTAAGTTTAAATTCAACCAGAGCATTCCAGTCGAATTGCTTACCTCGTATTCGTGGAAATTCTTTAATGAAAGATAACCTGGGAACTAATAAGGCGCTCGAAAAGTGATCGGCTTGTGATTCCGTAAGTTTATCACCTGTCGTTATGCCCTCATGCATTACTAAATGCCCTAATTCATGACCTAAATCAGAGCGAAATCTACATATGCTTTTTTTAACATTGTTCCTGATGATAACAGGCCTGTTATTGTGAACAGTAAAAGCATCAACACGATCATCGACTCCCGTAACATGCGCAACGATTACCCCTAAACTCTCCGCCAATTTAACCATTGATGATATAGGGCCAAGACCTAAATTCCAGGCACGGCGACAATCTTCTGCCACTCGCTCAATATCATTCGGAGTAAGTAATTCAGCCCCTGGGTGCTCCGGTATGTTAACGTCAGGAAATTCGATTTCACCTTCAACAGCAGAAATTATAATATTAAGAATCTCAGCCCTGGCCAATACACTATTAGTCAGCGTTTGAGTCCTGGACTTCTTACTCCGAAAATGGCAGACATCACTTTCCAGAGCGTATTTTCGTTCAGTAAAAAGAAAACTGGACTTAATCATAAGCGCTGAAGATATTAACTCAAGACATTGCTCCGATGGCCTGCACCCCTTCTCCAGTTTGCTAACGAATTGCTTTGTCTTGCCAATTTTTTCGGCTAACTCTTCACAAGAAAGCCCAACAGCCATTCTCGCTAGTTTGAGCTTATCACCCCGATACTCAGTGAAGTTATTCACCTGATGTTCCATCACTGCTCACATCCAAATCTTTATCCTTCGTACGCCGACGAAGAGGCACCTTATTAATCTCCGCTTCGTCAGGGAGTGTGTTATAATCAAGAGGCATAAGCGGCATCGATGCTGTAGATTGATGAGAAACTATACTAATCTGAGCACCATAAGTATTAAATCCAACAAGAGCTACCTCCCAACGAGGCAGTGTGGACTCTAATTCACCATCGCCCTCTTCGGATAAAAAAGGCTCAGCTATGACTCGCCATGTAATATCTTGCTCAGCCTCAACATCACCAAACAATGAGAGCTGCTCATACTCTACTTTATTTCGACGCAGACGATGTTTCTTTTTGGGGTTATTAATGCAATCTTTGGTAAATTGTAGCGGAACTTTATTTAAAGCAACTACATAGTCCAACCCCTTGGAAATCATCTCAAGGCCAGGAATTGCATCTTCATTTTGAATAAGATGATTTCTGACCCAATCATAAGCCCTTACACCTTCAGACCAGTTGCTGTCTAATGCGTGCTTATGATAGTACAGCTGCTCAAGTACGTTAGCGATCTCCGCCAACAAGTGGCGAACATAGTTTTCAGCAAGATAAGGTTGAAATTCCCAACAAGGAGCTAACTGATTTTCATTCATTTCAAGTTTCGCTTTTTTTAGAATTCGTAAACCACATATTTTCGCATTTTTCTATTTTTGTCAACCAGACTAATGCAAAAACCCGCCGAAGCGGGTTAAGTGCGGGTGCGTTGAGGATGCCTGGCACATCAGAGGTGGCGGGAGATTACTCCCCCGCCGGGTCTCTTACTCCTCAGGTTCGTAAGCTGTGAAGACAGCGACCTCCGTCTGGCCGGTTCGGATTCGTACCTCGCAGAGGTCTTTCCTCGTTACCAGTGCCGTCACAATGACGGTTAAACAGATGACGATCAGGGCGATTAGCATCGCCTTTTGCTGCTTCATAGCCTGCTTCTCCTTGCCTTTCGGCACGTAAGAGGCTAACCTACGTGTGTAGAGCATAGATATGGCCTCAGATTAATGTTAAGCGTCTTGCCGGACGCGTAATGTTAACTGGGGCTTTTCTCTATCTGCCTTTTGGTGTTCATGCCTGAGACAGATAGCCTCAAGCACCCGCTGCAATTCTACTTAACTCTCCTTTTCCCGCAAACCGTTTTTATCCCCAGCGGCAAATCGAATACACCACCAGCGCCACCGCCATCGCAATTCCTACCGTTGTTAATGCTTCAGGCCAGGTCATCGTAAAATATCCTCCACGCTTATCAGTCCGTTCCGCTCCAGATAACTCATCGCCTTATCCGGTAATTTGCAGTCTGGCTTCGCTTTCCTCAGTTGCCAGGTTAACTGCTTTACCAGCATGGTTAACTCATCGACCAGACGCTGATATCCCACTGGTTTGTATTCATGCAATTTACCGGCTGGCTCTGCTGCCAGCGATACCAGTGCGATTTCCAGAACAGCAATATCCATCTTATATGTGCGGATGATGTCATGGTCGATTGTGCCCGGTATGCACAGTCTCTGTGCTTCAATAGTCTCCTCTGCGTGAGCTATTAACTGCTCTCTGGTAAAAGTCGTCATGCCGTAGCCCCTTCTTGATATTTTTCAAACCAGAACACAACCGGCTCTGCTTCCAGCGATGCCAGCGCAATCCGTGCCAGTTCCATTTGTTCACCACGGGTAAGCCCGTTTTCAAGCGGGTTTTTAATGAACAATTCAATACGTTCTTTGGTAATAGTGGTCATGTGTTACTCCTTAACCCGCAGTGCTTTCAACTGATGAGGGGAACAAAATCTTTTCATCAAACCCTGCATTCATATCATGGACAGCAACACACCAATCCATTGACGAACGATTATCAAGAGCCTCCATGATTTCATCCATGCGGCGCAGGTCATACAGGTAAATGCTTTTATCGCCAATGGTGTAAAAACCAATTTTTTTCGGTGATGGACAGCGATCAAGAACGTCCTGTAATTCGTTCAACCATGCCTGTTCTTTTTTTGTCAAAGTTGCCATATCAGTTTTCCTTATACGGATTAATTTTATTGTGCAGTGTGTTGAACGGAGCCCATACCACGTCGTTATACAATTCAATAACTGGCTCAATTATTTTTCCGATTCCCCATACCAGAATTAACGGGGATATCGGTATCATCAACACGATAAACAGAATGAGAAACAAAAATTCTGTCGCTCTACTTTTTCGCGGATATTCTTTTCTGAATAATGTAGGCACATCACTCTCCTTTGTTGCTCCTCAAAATTTTATGCCCTGGCGCAAAAGCACGCGTTTTGTCGGCACTTATTCGCCACCCATCTTTACGTGCCTCTTTTGCACAGCCAGCCCATGACGTACCGATATACTCACCAAAATCTGGCGACTGATATTTGCCATCCGTACACTGGCGGCAATCACAATAGAGATGCATGGTATAACTTGCGGCAATACCCATTCAGCCTCCTTTGATGCCCGTGTTTACAACCAGGCAGGCCTCCTTGAGTACCCAGTCAATAGCGTCTTTCCATGCTCCGGTTTCAACTGGCGGATCCTCACGCCGTACCTGTTCATAAAAGCGCACAGCTTTAACCAGTCCTTCTGATGTCACCGAAGCTGGCGGGGCCGTGAATAACGCCTGAATTTCATAGTTTGGTCTGTCGTTACAATCCTCTTTTGTCGGGACATATTTCCAGTCACCAACCCACTGCTTCCCCTGAAAGTCTGTAACGCCTTTTTTCACGTAGCGATATCGCCATGCCACTGGTTTTGCCTGCCCTACCTTTTCATGCCCTTCCTGATAATTAATCTCGCTCATTCATCGCCCCACTCATCACAATATGCTTCGACCGGTGTTTTCCCTGCTTCATAATCATCACGCCATGCTTCAGCATCAGCGGCACTTCCACCGCGTAACTCTGCATAATCCATTAACAGTTCATGCCATTCTTCAAAACTGGCGTTATATTTAGTTGAACCAAAATCAGCCATTTTGTTCTTCCTCTTCGTCTTTTATTTCGTGGTATGAGTAATTGCAGTAGTTAAAGAAAATATCTTTAGCTTCATCCTGTATTTCATCTGGTGTTGCATCATCATCCACTTCGAATTCATCCTCGAAATCTCCACCGGCTATTCCCGTTTCAATAATTATTTTGAATTTTCGCATTTCACTACCGCCCTTTCGGACGGCCTCCTGATGTTCTGAGGGTGCAGAAATCCCTCCGGTTAAGGATTTGATTTTATTTACAGTGCTAAATTTAATTATTCAGTTCTGGATTTTGTCGCCCTGCATATCCGCGCTTTCGCGTTACGCTCAATCTAAATTAACTTTTCTATATTTTTCCGCCTTTCCTGTTCCTCCTGGCGCAATAGCCTTACATCATCTGCCAGTCTGGTTTCTCTTTTCGCCACAGAGAGCATCCAGTCAAACGGCTCCACAACTGCACCGCAGATTTTACAGCGGACCTGACGCTCTTTTTCGTCAACCCGAACAGAGGCGTGATGACAATATGGTCTTTCCGATGGCTCATAAAGAAAATTAACCTGATTACGAGGGTCATCCTCTTTTACCGGAAATAAAACGATATTGCTTAACTCATCCTCTGGTTTTATTTCCATGCTCCTCTCCTTTGATGCGAATGCCAGCGACGCGTAATGCGTGTTCTAAGTCAATCAGGTAAAGCCAACTGCCATTTTCTTTAGGTATCATGACATGTCGCTCATCTGCATTTATCGGGTGTCCATATCGAAGGTCGTAGCGAGTCGGTAATTGAACTTCCCGCGCTTCCAGTTCAGCAATACGCTTGCTCCCATCAGAGATAACGCCTTCGTAATACTCACGCTGCTCGTTGAGTTGTGATTTTGCTTCTTCCAGTCCATCCAGCAAATCAGCGATAATATCCGCTTCCCGATGACGGATGTGACGCTTAAACGCAGCAAGAGCCGCATCACAATCCCGTTCAGCATTTGGGCTGTCCGGGATAGCCTGATACCACGCCAGCGTCGACTGATAGTTTTGTGCTGCCTCACGAAGCGCCTCATAGTTAACCTCTCTCATTGAGCCACCTCCTGATAAATCACTGCATGCCCCAGTTTCTCCGCCAGTGCCAGCTCTGCCTTAGCGCCCGCTGACCGCTGCCAGCCATTCAGCATGTAAATCGCATCCACACAACGAATCATTGCCATGCAAATATCCATGTAGTGCGGCTGTGTCAGCCCGTCCGGAAGTACTGCCGGGTTTAAGACGGTATGCCCTTCCCGTTTCAGTTCCTCTTCCGCCTTGTGAAACGCCTCACGGTTGAAATTTTCATATCCCGTCATTGGACCGGCAATATAAACTCTGACCCTCACTCCATCACCTCCTGAAAGTTTCCCCGATAGAACGCCAGCACACGCTGCATAACTTCGCTCTGGCGGCACTCACGACAAATTATGTTCTGCCGTCTGTTGTAACGACGTATTTCTCCGTCAGGTAACTTTCGAATCAGTGTCGGGTCAGCAGCCTTCTCCGGTGTCTTACGCCATACGCGATACGCCTGCTCTGATGGAAATACCCCGCAACCAGAGAGCCAGACATCACCACTGGCCGCAAGCGCACCAGATAAACGACGAATAGCGGTCTTACTGACACCCGTTTTATCTGCCAGTTGTCGAAAAGTTTCTCGTCCGCTCAGGCGCACGAATTCCACAATGCGCGCCTTCACTTCTTCCCGCTCTTCTGGTGTAAATACTTTTGCCATAAGCGCCTCCGGCAATCACTTTTCCGATACAACACGGCGGGAAGAATCAGTAATCTGTCGAACAATATCCCGGTGCTTGTTCACCTCCCGCAGCGCGGCGCAGACTCGCTCCCACTTCTGAACATCACTTTTCGCCCTGCGCAGCGCCAGGTTTGCCCTGCGAAGGGACGGAAAAATCAGCTCATCTGCTTGCGTTTCGGTAAACGATGGCAACGGCTGCACAATGTCCGCCACAGTTTCTGTTTTAATTTCTTCCTGTGTTGCGGCTTCCCGGACTGGTAACGCAGCACCTGCTGGCTGAGGAAAGGCCTTACCATCACTTTCCGTTACCAGCGCGGCTTTCGGCTCTGCTGGTAAATTATCGCCCGGCATGCAGTAACGAAATTTACCGTTCTGATTAACGCGTGCCAGCCGCCCCGTTGCGGTTACCACCGCCAGCGTGGAGGCAACCTTGCGAGTACTGACGCCGAACTTACCCGCCAGTTCCTCACACGTTTTAGCACCATCCTGACCGATAAACTCAATCATCATGTCTGCGGTAACTTTTTGTTCGACCTCCCCGGTCAGCATATCCTGTGCTTCAGATTTTACTGGCCGCTCTTCGGTTACCCGGGATTCACCTTCGCCAGCCAGAAACCAGGTGTGACCAGTTTTATCAACGACGCCATTTCTTTTGAGTTCCCACAGCTCGTTGAGAACCTCTTCACGACTGATATCAAGTCGCGCGGTCAGTTCTACCGATGTGGCTTTTCCCATTGCTTTCAGTGCGTCAAATACGGTTTCCATTAAAATTTCCTCCGACAAAATCGTTTCTCAGATTCAAATAAAACCAGCGGCCTTCCGGCGTTCGTATTCCTGTTTCAGCCGTTCAATTGGCGTTGGCCCTTGCGGGTGTTTCGCCCCTTCCAGTTGTCGTCGCACTGGCGGAACACTCATCCCGTTACCAACATGCTTTGCCCATTTCGTCAGTTGCCGTTCCGCAAGTCGTTTTAACTCACCCTGCGTCATCTGGCGCTCAATCCCTCTGGTACGCATTTCGAGGCAGATGTGGTACAGCACAGGCTGAGGCCACGGATATTTGTCGCTTCCGTCATATCGCCAGGACTCATCACGCCAGCGGCGGTACTCCTCCATCACAGCATCCACCGTCAGGCCAAATGGATTGGCCCCGCTTTCTGAAATCAGCGCCACAAACTCAGCCAGGTCCGGAGGCCATGTTTCACCCGCCCGGCAGCGGTCCATGCACTGGCGGCAGACCTGTCGGATTTGCTGCTCAGTCATCGCGCCAATCTGTGCAATCCAGAGCTTCGAAGGTGCGGCCCCGTTCTTCTGGGTCCAGCGGTTCGAATAAACCTCCCCCATGAGTTCCCACAGCTTCCAGACCGTTTCCGTCGCTGATAAATCCGTTTTCACGTTCCCACTGCTCACGTGCTGCCCGAATTTCCTGAACTGCCCGTGATGCGGTGCCACCTGGTGCTGCTGCATGGTTTACCCCCTTGCTGACTGGCTTAACCTGCGCCCTGACGTGATTTACGTGACGGGCGAATTTCTGCTCCCACTGAACCTGCGTGAAAACTTTCCCCTCCGCTGCCCAGTAGTCCCGGAAAGCGGCAAGTTCAGCAGGTGTAAATTCCGGCTCCGGCAAAGCCATCCCCCACAACGCAGCCCGTCGTCGAAAATCCGGCGACGGATGCCAGTCATCGACCATCGGAAATTTCCCGATGGGTTCGCTCAGTCCATCCAGGGATGCAGGTTCTGCTGCCTGCAACGGCGTACCACTCGACTCACTGGTCGGAGCACTCTCGCGCACGTGCGCGTTATGTGTGGGGTTTAATTCTTTATCTGTATCTTTATCTGTCGTGACTCGTCGTGACATGTCGTGACATATGCGTGACTCGTCGTGACACCCCTCATTCTGTTTTCGTAATTTTTCCCTCTCGCGCTGCGCTCTCTTGCGCTCTGCCGGGGATTTCGCGGTTTGTGAAACGTTGCCATTGTCCTCTTTCAGTACCTGGCGTTTTTCCCATCCGGTGATTAAATCTCCATCAAGTACCCGCCCCTGCATTGCCTGTAAAATTGAATCAATTACTTCTTCCGTCACATCAAGCGCACTTGCTAAATCTTCCGTCGTGACATCAATGTGACCACGTAGTGACACGCCGTGACATGTCGTGACATTTCGTGACGCGCTCACCAGAAGGTGGATATACACTGCCATCACTGTTGCAATTGGCTGCCCTGACACCCTGGCAATTGTTCGCCACTTAGGGTCATTTGGCATGTCATGCCATAATCTGAGCCAGGCGTTAGCCATACTCACCTCTTCTGATACCGAATCTTTTTACTCACAAATTGCCGGAAGTGATCCGGTATGAATATTGCGAGTCAATGCACAGCCACAATATTTCCTGCAGGGCCACCACGATTCATCTGGTTGAAACCAGCGATCGCCACTGCGACAAAATCATCAGCGTCTCTCACCAGTCGTTCCCGCGTCTCCACCAGCTCCCGAAAATAAGCTGAACTGTGGCTGCGCATTCGGGCCACCAGCAGAGGCGGCATTGCTTTTTCGATCGCTGGTAACAACGCCTGAATTTTTTTAACCGCATCAGGAGTGTCTTTCTCCACCCAGCGGAAAATTTTCTGGGTATTGCGAGCCAGGGCTTCCGGATGGCTGTCGTCATATAATTCCGGGAACGTCATACCAAGCTCAAAATAAGCCCGGGTTATTTCAGCTGCCGGAACTTTTTCACCGTCCGGATGCGCCCAGGCATTCATCGCCATGCGGATGTGCTCATGCCTGATTTTCATGAATCAACTCCGATGCATTTGGTGTGTTAGCCTTGAATCCAACAGGTAAGCCGTCGGTTGGATTCGGGTAAATATCAGGCCGGAGTTCATGAGGTGTAACCTCGAAATTCGTTACTTCAGCAACACGTAATGCTTTTTCAGGGCTGAATCTTTCATAGCCCCCCAGCACTCGACTTACATGCACCTGAGATAAACCCGTTAGCTTCCCAAACTGTAGCTGGGTGATATGTTTCTCTTTTAAATAGTCTCTTAAGTTCATAGCCAACCTTCTACGTTATGCCTCGAGCAAATATTAGCCCCGCTAATTTTAAAGATCAATAGCCAGACTATCTTTGATAATATTGGTAAAACAAATAAACTCTATGTATGAAAAAAACACGCGAAGTGATTGCAACTCCAGAAGCGAGCAAGAATTTAAAAGCCGCATGGAATGCAAGAAAAAAAGAGCTGAAGCTGACTCAAGAGCTGGCGGCTGAGTTGTTGGGATTCGAATCTCAAGGCACCGTTAGCCAGTATCTGAACGGCAAGATACCGGTAAATACCGACGCTGCGCTAAAATTTGCGGCTCTGTTAAAGGTAAAACCAGAGGACATTCGAGAAGACCTTAAAGACTTAATGAATTATGTAAGATCATCAGATACTTATGATGATAACTTTTCAGGCAAAGGATGGAGGCTGGTCAATGAAGAACAGGCAGAGTTACTTAACCTCTTCGAGATTCTACCTGCGTCAGAAAAAGCCAAACTCCTTAACCAGCTACGTGGACTAAACAAGCTCTACGAGGAAGCCTTCGAGAACATGCTGGCACTAAAGAAACGTAACCAGTAGCCACCGCTCACTACCCCATCCACAACAAAAAAACCGACGTCTTAGTCGGTTTTTTTGTGCCATAACTTCTGCAAATCAGCTGTATAACTAATATTTTTCCCTTGAAAAAACATTTACATAGTTACCAAATCAAAAATATCATACGCCATACTGTTGACTTAAAATATCCGCGTTACTAATATTTCTATCAAGAACAGCACGGCGCTGTAGGTTTTAGTTCCGCCACCCGGCGTTAAGGGGAAATGAGGTCAGCATGGATACTATCGAGCTTGGCAACAACGAATCTCTGGTGTACGGCGTGTTTCCCAACCAGGACGGCACATTCACCGCGATGACGTATACCAAAAGCAAAACGTTTAAAACCGAAAATGGTGCCCGTCGCTGGCTGGAAAGAAACTCAGGTGAGTGATATGGATTTCGACACAATCATGGAAAAGGCTTACGAAGAATACTTCGATGGTCTTGCCGAAGGCGAAGAAGCTCTCAGCTTCAGTGAATTTAAACAGGCGCTTTCCAGTTCGGGAAAATCTAACGGCTGATAAGCGAAACAGCACCGCGAGGAATCAGTATGCAGAAACGAGAACCCGTCATCATCGCGCCAGACTATACCGATGATGAACTTTATGAGTGGATGCGCCAGAAAATTAATGCAGTGCAGGATCTGAAATGGGCCAATGAAGCCAGGACTAAGCAGGCTGAAAATCTGTCCGCTCTGGAGCAGGATATCACCAGGCTGGAAAAAAGCAGCGGCATTAAGCATTGCCAGAATGGTTACATACCCACGTTAATAGCTAACCAACGAGGCTAATAATGGAATTTAAAGATTTACCAATGCCATTCCAGGAAATGGCAGCGAATATAGTTCGTTCCCAACTGGCGACTCTTGACCTGAGTACCGTAGAAAAAGAAACCATCGATACTATATCCGGTAACGTGCGTCGTGCCTTTATCGGTCTGTACGAAGAGAAGCAGCTCTCTGATAACCAGGATTTACATGAAAAATACTTCCTGGATCTAATGGACATCATTGATAAGGGGTTTGGCTTGTTAATGAAAACGAAAGGGATTCGAATAGAACCCCTTGAAAATTACTTTGCAACAAAAAGCATTAATT
>OBZY01000119.1_pt1 | contig 40724 bp, 39 predicted proteins | sample 1477051 | NCBI WGS metagenome assembly OBZY01 (sample SAMEA2580270, study PRJEB22360) | human gut metagenome | biome: human gut; feature: human-associated habitat; material: faeces | place: Denmark | collected 2008/2010
TAATTTTCAAAAAGTTACACATTTCTTGCCGATACTTTTTTCAGAACATTTTCTGACGCACCTGTTTCCCGTTTTGCTTTTCAGTTTTACCTTAAGGCGAATTTCCCCTTCTTCTTCCAGACTTATCCTTTTTAATCATAAGGATGAGGAAACCCCGCGATGAAACGTTTCTTTCTGTCACTTTTCTCCAGTCCGGAATCATTGCTCCAGGTGATGAGCCAGCAGGAAATTATCGAAGCCGTGGAGGATGGCGATCGCATCATCATCGACCAGGACGGGAACGCCTCGGTGAACTACAAGAGCAACGAGGTGCGACAGGATTTCCTGCGTCATGTTAACGCGCTGAAGAGGGCCTGATATGGGAACGGCTATCTTTATGGTGCTGATGGTCTGTGGGTACTGGTACACCAGCCGTGACCTGTCGACCCGTTTTAAAATCAAGCGATCTTTCGGCTGGGATGTCTATTTTCTCGTTGCCCTGTATGGCTGTATCTTCGTTCTGCAAGGGGTGATCGCCACGGGGCTGCTCTGGCTGTTGCTCTATGCACTTTCTGCCGCCGATAACACCTTCCACTTCACGGCGCAGACCTATGCCGACTGGCAAATAGATTTTATGAACTGGAGCTTTTTAGGTATTCAGGCACCGGTTGTCGTCATGCTGGCCTTCGCCATCCTGTTTTGTCTTTATCGTTCTAACTGGGCAGGCAGCGCCAGGCTGGACGGAGAAGGCAGGAAGAAGCTCTACAAACGTCTCGCGCAGTCGAGCGGTATCGAACAACTGCTGTATCAGTGTATGGAGCAAGGGGAGCTGGCGCAGGTGACGCTGCGTTCGAGACGGATTTATGTCGGCATGATCCACACCGCAACGCTCGAGTATGAAAAAACCGCCAATATCGTGCTGATCCCCATGCTAAGCGGCTATCGCGATGAGAAGACAATGCGGATCTGCATCGAAAATAATTACAGCAAATGGTATGCCCGCCACGACATTACTCTGGATTCAGAACCCGGAAGCGCAATGGACTTCAGAAAGGTGATCATGCTGAATCAGATCGAGAGTATTTCCCTGTTTGATCCGGCCAGTGCCAGCTCGCTGGCGCTGGCGGAACGGGCAGAAGATGATGACTAACGGCAGGAGCCTGGCATTCACTGCCAGGCTCAGCGCCAGCCCTTCCATGCTAAGCGTATTTCGTCGACGGCCGATTGTGCCCCGGGTCAGGCGGCGTTTTCTGTTAGCCGTTCTACTCCCTTTTTCAATGAGCTTATGACCTCATCCGCTGCGATCCCCATTTGCGCATGAATAATCGCACCGTCGATCAGCATCATGATTTCATTAACGGTTTTCTCATCGGTTATGCCGGTCAGGGACGCTATTTTTGCCTTTGTTTCGGTTTTATGATTGCGGCAAATATCTTTTATTTCGCCTTCATTTTCTTCAGATTTTGCTTCTGCGCTGGCATTAATAAAGGCGCACCCATGGAATAACGGCGAAATAAACCATTCATACAGCGTGTCAGATAATGCACTGGCCGGGGTTTTGCCTGCAGCAAGATGTCGACGCAGCGTGGTTTCAAACCAGTCAATCCATATTTCGTGTCGATAGTGGAGATAGGCAACAATCAGTAAACTTTTTCCCGGAAAATGGCGATAAAACGTCACTTTCGTGACTTTAGCCTGCTTGATAATGGTATCCACGCCCGTTGCTTTAAATCCGCTGGAATAAAACAGATCGTGCGCGGTAAGCAAGATTTTTTCCCTCACACTGATTGTTTTATCGTTATTCAAGTTGACTGTATTCACAGATCGACGGCCTCAATTGACAGGTTGACAGCGTTATTTTTCAGGCCTAGATTAACACCAGTAGACAGACCTGTCTACCTAATACCAACCAGAGGTAGCCGAAATGAACACACGCCCCCCTTTACCGCCTTTTACGCGTGAAAGTGCCATCGAAAAAGTCAGACTGGCAGAAGATGGCTGGAACAGTCGCGACCCGGCCAAAATCGCACTTGCCTATTCGCTCGATACCCAGTGGCGAAACCGCGCGGAGTTTGCCACTAACCGTCAGGAAGCGCAGGCATTCCTGGAGCGCAAATGGAAAAAAGAGCTGGATTATCGTCTGATCAAAGAGCTGTGGGCATTTACGGAAAACCGTATCGCCGTGCGCTATGCCTATGAATGGCATGATGATTCAGGCAACTGGTATCGCTCTTACGGTAATGAAAACTGGGAATTCGAGCCGGATGGTCTGATGAAGCGCCGCTTCGCCTGCATCAACGATATGCCGATAAAAGCGTCTGAGCGCCTGTTTCACTGGCCGCTGGGCAGACGTCCTGATGACCACCCTTCACTGAGCGACCTGGGGCTGTAGGTTTCGTCAGGATCATGCTTCGCCATTACGGGGGGTTATACGCTCCGGGTAACCTTTCGGTTACCCGGGCGGGCTTATCTTTTACACCATGAAAAAGAGGCAGACTATTATTTAAATCACACCCAACTGTTTCATCAGCGTCAGGTTATCTTCAATATGCCAGCTGGACACTATTTTACCGTCGCCGATCTCATAGATATCCGTCGCGATAAAATCCACGGTCTGCCCCTGCCCTTTTATTTTGCCAAATGTCCCGCTGAAATGACCGTGGAAATGCAAATGGGACACGACACGATTAACCGTAACGATCATTTGTTCCACCTCGCAGTGTAAATCCGGCACCGCGGTGCGAAATGCCCTCGAGGCCATAATGGCGCCCTCTGGCCCCTGTTTACGGCCTTCCGGTGGGGTTTTATCCACAAAATTAACCGCCAGCGCTTCCCGCGCCAGAGACTCTTTCCCGGTATCCCAGAACGTGGCATATGTAACGGCCGCATGTTCGCTCGCCGTTAATTGCGTTTGCGACAGCGTGTTATCCACAATAAGAAGATTCGGTTTCACCCGGTCGCTCTGGGCCGAATAAGCCACGCCGGATACGCCAGCCAGAATTAACGCCAGCACAGCTGGACGTGCATATGTTGAATATTGCATAAACGCTTACAACCTGTGATTAAGTTTCCGCCAGCATGTTCACTGCCGGAATCAATTCGGCTCAACACGGGGTCAGTTAAGTAATGCCCCGCCCTCAATATCAATCACCGAGCCCGTAACAAAGGCATTATCGATGGCAAAGAGATAGCCCTGAGCAACGTCTTCCGCTCGTCCCCACGCTTTAGCGGGCAACGTCTGTGCTGCAACAGTCAGCATTTTTTCCCGCGCAGCCGCATCCATCCCGGCGTGGGCTTCGGTATCGGTCAGACCTGGGCTGATGACGTTTACGCGACGCGGTGAAAGCTCTTTTGCCAGCACTTTTGTTGCCGCCTCGATGGCGGCGTTCATGGTGGTTTTGACTATGGCACCGGCTACCACGCGGCGTGCAACAAATCCGCTGGTCAGCGTCAGCGTACCGCGGGGCGAAATATTCCCGCTCAGATATCTGGCGACATGCATGCTGCCCCAAAATTTGGTATCAAAAGCCAGTTTCGCCGCGCCAGGGTCGAGGCTGGAAAGCGGCCCTCCCGGTGCCTGAGAGCCGGCCGTGACAATAATATTGTCGACCTCACCCAGCGTTTCGCTTAACGCGATCACCTCTGCTTCATTGCTAATATCGAGGACGAGGGTCTCAACAGAGGCGGGAGATGGACTGAGCCGCGCGCGGGCAGCGCTCAGTTTCTCTTTATTGCGTCCCGCGAGAATAATGTCGTCGCCGCGTGCTGCCAGGGCACGGGCTACAGCAAAACCAATACCGGACGCGCCGCCAATAATTAACGTTTTACGGGTCATCATTTTTCCTCACACAGGTTGTAAGTAGGGTAATCGGTATACCCCACCGCTGTACCACCAAAGAGCGTGGCGGGATCGCTGATGTCATTCAGCGGCCAGTGATGCGCCAGCCGATGTGGTAAATCGGGATTGGCAATAAACGGGCGTCCAAACGCAATCAAATCGGCATACCCTGCTGCGAGGATTTTTTCCGCCTTTTCGGGGGTATAATTTCCTGCCACGATCAGGGTGCTACGGAATGTTTCGCGCAGTTTTTTGCGGAAACTTTCCGGAACCTGTGGCGCATCATCCCAGTCGGCTTCCGCCAGGTGAATAAACGCAATGCCTCGTTGCTGGCACCAGGCCGCGAGGGCGAGAATGGCTTCGATGACCTGCGGATCGTTCATTCCCCGCTGTGTAATAAACGGCGAAAGCCGGATACCGGTGCGCTCAGCGCCAATGGCCTCTGCAATGGCATCGAGCACCTCCTGCGCGAAGCGGATCCGGTTCACGAGACTGCCGCCATACTCATCCGTGCGGATGTTTGACGTGGTTCTCAGGAACTGATCAATCAGATAGCCGTTTCCGCCGTGCACCTCCACGCCATCAAACCCGGCCTGAACGGCATTGAGCGCCGCCTGTCGGTACTGTTCGACGACGCGCGCGATCTCTTTTCGCGACAGCACGCGTGGCGTCGGGCAGTCAACCATTTGACCTTCGCCATGTTCATTCACCACCCATACTTTCGCATCGGGTGCCAGCGCGGAGGGCGCGACGGGCAGTCCGTCTTCGTGAAAACGGGCATGAGACATCCGCCCCACGTGCCAGAGCTGGGAAAAAATCACCCCTCCCGCCTGGTGGACCGCGCCGGTCGTGAGTTGCCACCCCGCAACCTGCTCTGGCGAATGGATCCCCGGAGTCCATGAATAGCCCTGGCCCTGAGGCGAAATCTGCGTGGCTTCGGTGATGATTAAGCCCGCGCTGGCCCGCTGTCGGTAATATTCAGCCATCAGCGTCGAGGGAATATTTCCCGGCTGAAGAGCGCGGGCACGGGTCATTGGTGCCATGACGATGCGATTTTTCAGGTTGAGATCCCCTAACCTGTAGCGTTCAAAAAGTGAGGTCTGGTTCATCTGGACGTCCCTTGTGGTTACGATGAAATCACTTTACAGGCGGCATCTGATTTTGATAATTACACTAAAATCAGATGCACTTTTCGGAAAATATGAATAATGGGTAAACTCGAAGATATGGCGCTGCTGGTTGAAGTGGCCGAGGCTGGCGGGCTTTCCGCCGCTGGCCGCCGCCTGTCACTTTCCCCGGCCACCATGACCGCCCGCCTCAAAGCGATTGAAGAACGCTACCAGACGCGCCTGTTTCACCGTTCCACGCGGGCTATCTCCCTCACCCGGGCGGGCGAAGAGTTTTACCATGCAGCACGGCGCGTGCTGGAAGAGATGCATCATGCCGAGTCGTTACTGGCACAAAAAGAGGGCGTGCTCAGCGGCAACATTCGTCTTTCCGCCCCCTCTGACTTTGGCAGGCAGTATCTCAGCCCCGCCGTCATGGCATTTTCCCGCCTGCATCCGGAAATCAAATTTTTCATTTACTTAAGAGAACACGTAGAGGATCTGGTCGCTAACCGGCTGGATATGAGCATTCGCTTCGGCAACCTGCCGGACAGCAGCCTGGTGGTCAGAAATATCCGTCCCAATCACCGGGTGCTGGTCGCGTCAGCAGCGTATCTTAGCGACCAGGGTATCCCTGCCTCCTGTGACGCGCTGACGGACCACCGCTGTCTGGCGCTGGAGTCGCAAGGGGTGGTGATGAATGAATGGCGGTTTGAGGTTGAGGGTAAAGAGCGCGTCGTTCGCGTAGAGCCTGCCATGGTCTGTGATGACGGAGCGCTGCTTCGTCAGTGGGCCCTCGACGGGGCTGGCATTGCGGGCAAATCGTGGTGGGACGTGAAGGACGATGTCGAGAAAGGTAGGCTGAAAGTGTTGCTTGCCGGGAGCTTCACCGGCTTTAGCCGGTTTGATCGCAAAGATGTCGGGCTACAGTTTGTCTACCCGCAACGGAAACTCCAGCCGCTTCAGGTCACCGCATTTAGCCAGTTTTTTATCGACTGGCTTAAAAAGACTGAACGCGGTGAGCTGATGACGTCGTGAAGCCACCGGTTGCGTTAAACGGCCCCCGTCGGCCGGTTAAAATACATCAACACACGGCTGACCGACTTTATGAAGGGCATCGGTCAAGCGGGTCCGAAGTTCATTCAGCGCCGCTTCTTTCTCCGCCAGTTGCGCCAGTTTGCGCCGCAAAGCGGCCTGTTTTTCCTCCGCGGTAAAGCGGTCATCAACCCAGACCGCCAGAACATCGGCGATTTCAGCAAGGGTAAACCCCAGCATTTTGGCATGCCCGATCAGCTTCAGCCGTTGTAAATCCACAGCCGAGTAGACTTTGTAGTTATTACTGCCGTTTGGCTGCGGAATTTTTTCCAGCAGGCCCGCCCTTTCATAATAACGTACCGTCTCTTTCGATAACCCAGTTCTGGCACACAGCTCGCCGATCCTCATCGCGTCGTTCTCACTTTGTAAAAATCACGCTTGACCGTGTACCTGAGTACACGGTTTATCCTGTGCCGCACAGACAGGGAAAACGGGATTTATGTTATGAATTCTTTTGATTATACAGGAAAAACAGCACTGGTTACCGGTGCATCCTCGGGCATCGGACGGGAGTTCGCCCGCCAGCTCGCGGCCCGTGGCGTGGGGTTGATCCTGGTTGCCCGCTCCGAGGCAACGCTGCAGGCGCTTGCGGCTGAGCTACACAAAACGCACGGCGTATCACTCACCGTTATCGTGCAGGACTTAACGCTGCCTGAGGCCATTACCCACATTGTGGAACGGCTGGAAGCGTTACGGCTTTATCCCGATATTTTGATTAATAGCGCGGGGTTTGCCACCTACGGGCGATTTGAAAAGCTATCTCTGGCGCGCCAGCGTGAAGAGATCAACGTCAACTGCGTCGCCCCCGTGGCACTCGCGCACGCCCTGCTGCCCGCCATGCTGCGTAAAGGTTCAGGCGTGATGATTAACGTGGCCTCAACCGCTGCCATGCAACCGGATCCGTATATGGCAATTTATGGGGCAACAAAGGCATTTTTACTCTCCTTTTCGAACGCGCTGTGGGGAGAATACCGCGCTCACGGCATCCGCGTGCTGGCGCTTTGCCCCGGCGCAACGGATACCGCCTTTTTTGAGGTGGTGAATGCCGAGGAAGCGTCAGTGGGCAAAAGAATGCCAGCGCAGAACGTGGTCGCGCTGGCGTTACGGGCCGTGGATACGCAACGCAATACGCTGATCCCCGGCTGCGGCAACTGGCTGCTGGGCCAGTTACACCGGTTTGTCACCCGCCGATGTCTGGCGATCATTGCTGAAAAAGTATTACGACCTAAGCCCGCCGGTCAGGGGACGCGCTCAGACGCATAATCCCGTTCGGGCCAAAGCGTGACGTTTCAGTGCCGCGCAATTGCACTGAAACGCGCGCAACCTCTCGCAAAGACTGACAATATTCCGCGAAAAACAGTGATACACTTAGCCGACCTGGTTGATGATGCAGTCTTAACGGCTCAGGGCTAACGAGTATTATCCCTCGGGTTCCGCAGACGACTGTGCATGTGCCATCTGCCCACTCAATCACGTGACCTAATTACCAAATGGTCACACGTTGTCAATCGGAGCCTGTCACGCTAAGCTGAAATAATGACTAAAGACATGAACACCCCATCCACACGTGGTCCACTCGATCACACGGTCCGAGAGCAAATCGTCGAAGCTGCGTATGAGCACTTCGGCCATTACGGCTATGAAAAAACCACCGTCGCTGAACTTGCCAAAGCCATCGGTTTTTCAAAAGCCTATATCTATAAATTTTTTGATTCCAAGCAGGCAATCGGCGAGGTCATCTGCGCGAACCGTCTTGATATGATCATGGCGGCGGTCAATGCAGCCATCGCTGATGCGCCATCCGCAAGCGAAAAGCTGCGTCGTCTGTTCAGGGCGCTCACCGAGGCGGGAAGTGAACTGTTTTTCCATGAGCGTAAACTCTATGACATCGCCGCCGTTGCCGCGCGGGACAAGTGGCCTTCAACCGAAAGGTATTCCGAACGTCTGCTGAAGCTGATTGAGAGTATTGTTGTCGAGGGCAGAAAAGCCGGTGAGTTCGAGAGAAAAACCCCTCTGGACGAAGCTACACTGGCGATCTATATGGTGATGTGCCCTTTCATTAACCCTGTTCAGCTGCAGTACAACCTCGAAGCCGCCCCGACCGCGGCGGTTGTCCTCTCCTCTCTGATTTTGCGAAGCCTGGCCCCCTGATTAGTGACCATTGACTTTATTGGTCACTCGAATGAGAATGCGGATACCGTCCTGTTAATGTAATAAGGGTTCCCATGCTCAGGCTTCATTCAGCCCGCCTTGCCGTATGCCTCCTGCCGTTTGCCCTGGTGGCATGCGGCGATAACCACGCCAGTGACGATCCGCGCACGCGGCCACCGCTTGTCAGGTCTGCGTCCGTGATCCCTGCGAACGAGACGTCACGCGCCTTTACCGGCGTGGTGGTGGCAAGAACGCAAAGTGATTTAGGCTTCAGGGTGCAGGGCAAAATTCTCGAACGTCTTGTCGATACGGGTCAGGCCGTTAAGCAGGGCCAGCCTTTAATGCGTCTGGATCCTGTTGATCTGAAATTACAGGCGCAGGCCCAGCAGCGAGCGGTGGATGCTGCCCAGGCGCGCGCGCGTAAAGCGTCCAGCGATGAGGCGCGTTATCGCGGCCTTGTGGCATCCGGTGCAGTGTCGGCGTCGGAATACGACCAGATTAAAGCCGCAGCCGACAGCGCCAGAGCGGAGCTCAGCGCTGCCCGGGCACAGGCAGGCGTGGCGCAAAACGCCACCGGTTATGCCGTGCTACTTGCCGATTCAGACGGCGTGGTGATGGAGACGCTTGCCGAGCCTGGACAGGTGGTCAGCGCCGGGCAGGCGGTGATCCGTCTGGCCCGTGCAGGGCAGCGCGAGGCGCTGGTCCAGTTGCCGGAAACCCTGCGCCCTGCCGTGGGAAGTACAGCCCTGGCAACGCTCTACGGTAACGAAAAGCAGCCCGTTAGCGCGAAGCTGCGCCTGCTGTCTGATTCAGCCGATGCGACCACCCGTACCTTTGAGGCCCGATACGTGCTGGATGGCGCGCTGGCGAACGCGCCGCTGGGGGCGACCGTGACGCTGAGCATCGAACACGGCAAAGGCGACAGCCGCGTGATGCAGGTTCCCCTGGCGTCTCTCTACGATGCGGGGAAAGGGCCTGGCGTCTGGCGTATTTCCGCTCAGCCGACAAAAGTCGCCTGGCAGCCTGTCAGGGTGCTTAGCGTAGGGGATGATATCGCCAGAGTGACCGGCGGCGTGCAGCCCGGAGAGAAGATTGTTGCGTTAGGCGTCCATCTTCTGCACGAAGGCGAAGCGGTCCGGCTGGCGGAACAGCGCGATGCCACTCAGGCGGGGATGACACCATGAGTGGAGGTCGTTTCAACCTGTCAGCGCTTGCGGTACGCGAGCGCTCGGTCACGCTGTTCTTGATTATTCTGGTTACCCTTGCCGGTATTTTCTCGTTTTTTGGCCTTGGCCGCGCGGAAGATCCACCCTTCACGGTTAAGCAAATGACGGTTATCACCGTCTGGCCCGGCGCAACCGCGCAGGAAATCCAGGATCAGGTCGCCGAGCCGCTGGAAAAACGTCTGCAGGAACTCAAATGGTATGACCGCACGGAAACGTATACCCGCCCCGGTATGGCGTTTATCACGTTGTCATTGCAGGACAAAACCCCGCCTTCTCAGGTTCAGGAGGAATTTTACCAGGCGCGAAAGAAACTGGGGGATGAAACCAAAAACCTTCCGGCAGGCGTCATGGGGCCGATGATCAATGACGAGTTTTCCGATGTCACCTTTGCCCTTTTTGCACTGAAAGCGAAAGGCGAACCACAGCGTCTGTTAGTGCGTGACGCCGAAGCCCTGCGCCAGCAGCTTTTGCACGTTCCGGGCGTAAAGAAAGTGAACATCATCGGGGAACAGGCCGAGCGGATTTACATCTCCTTCTCGCATGACCGTCTGGCAACACTGGGACTCTCGCCGCAGGATATTTTCACCACGCTCAACAGCCAGAACGCATTAACCGCGGCGGGCTCGATTGAAACGCGCGGGGCGCAAATCTTTATCCGCCTCGACGGCGCTTTCGATAAATTGCAGAAGATCCGCGATACGCCCCTGATCGCACAGGGCAAAACGCTCCGGCTGTCCGACGTGGCAACGGTTGAACGGGGGTATGAAGATCCACCGACCCTGCAGATCCGTAACCAGCAAGAACCCACCCTGCTGCTCGGTATTGTCATGCGTGAAGGCTGGAACGGCCTGGCGCTGGGTAAAGCGCTGGATGCTGAAACGGCAAATATCAATGCGAATATGCCTCTGGGGATGACCCTGACGAAAGTCACCGATCAGTCGGTGAATATCCGCTCGTCGGTCGATGAGTTCATGATCAAGTTCTTCGTCGCCCTGCTGGTGGTGATGGTGGTGTGTTTTGTCAGTATGGGGTGGCGCGTGGGCATCGTTGTCGCGGCGGCAGTGCCGCTGACGCTGGCGGTCGTTTTTGTCGTGATGGAAGCCTCCGGTATAAACTTCGACCGCGTTACCCTGGGCTCCCTTATTCTTGCCCTCGGCTTACTGGTTGATGATGCCATTATCGCCATCGAAATGATGGTGGTAAAAATGGAGGAAGGCTACGACAGAATCAAAGCCTCCGCCTACGCCTGGAGCCATACCGCCGCGCCAATGCTGGCCGGAACCCTGGTGACAGCCATCGGGTTTATGCCGAATGGTTTTGCGCAGTCAACCGCCGGGGAGTACACCAGCAATATGTTCTGGGTAGTCGGCCTCGCCCTGATAGCTTCGTGGTTTGTGGCGGTGGTGTTCACCCCTTATCTGGGCGTCAAAATTCTGCCGGACATCGCAAAAGTCGAAGGCGGTCATGCCGCCATCTATGACACCCCGCGCTATAACCGTTTTCGTCATACCCTGAGCCGCGTGATCGCCCGAAAATGGATCGTCGCCGCGTCCGTCGTGGCCATCTTCACCCTCGCAGTACTGGGGATGGGGCTGGTTAAGAAACAGTTTTTCCCGACGTCCGACCGCCCCGAGGTGCTGGTGGAAGTGCAGATGCCGTATGGCACATCGATTGAGCAAACCAGCGCCGCCACCGCGAAAATCGAAGCGTGGCTGCGCAAACAGCCTGAAGCCAGCATCGTCACCGCCTACATTGGCCAGGGTTCGCCGCGCTTTTATCTGGCGATGGCCCCTGAGTTGCCCGATCCCTCTTTCGCGAAGGTTGTCGTCATGACGGACAGCGAGAAGTCACGCGAGGCGCTTAAGTTCCGCCTTCGCGAAGCGGTAGCCCGCGGGCTGGCTCCGGAGGCACGCGTGCGGGTCACGCAGCTGGTGTTCGGGCCTTATTCTCCCTTCCCGGTCGCCTGGCGAGTAATGGGACCGAATGTCGATAAACTGCGTGACATTGCAGAGAACGTTAAAGGTGTGCTGCAGGCCAGCCCGATGATGAGAACCGTCAATACCGACTGGGGTTCACGCGTACCGACCCTGCATTTCACCCTCGATCAGAACCGCCTGCAGGCTACCGGTTTAACGTCGAACGCCGTTGCCCAGCAGCTTCAGTTCCTGCTGTCGGGCGTTCCCATCACCTCCGTGCGGGAAGATATTCGCTCGGTACAGGTTACGGGCCGCGCCGCGGGTGATATCCGCCTTGATCCGGCGAAGATAGAGGGCTTTACCCTGGTGGGTAACGCCGGGCAACGCGTTCCGCTGTCACAAATCGGGGAGATTGAGATCCGAATGGAAGATCCGCTGTTGCGCCGTCGCGATCGTACGCCCACGATTACCGTGCGGGGAGACATTGCCGAAAACCTTCAGCCCCCGGATGTGTCAACCGCCATCATGAAACAGCTGCAACCCCTTGTTGATTCGCTTCCACCTGGCTATCGCATCGAAATGGCGGGATCGATTGAGGAATCCGGCAAAGCCACCCAGGCCATGGCCCCGCTGTTCCCCATCATGATTGCCCTGACGCTGCTGATAATCATTCTGCAGGTGCGTTCACTCTCGGCCATGGTCATGGTATTCCTGACCGCACCGCTGGGGCTTATTGGTGTGGTTCCTACGCTGCTGCTTTTCAATCAGCCGTTTGGCATCAATGCCCTCGTCGGCCTGATCGCGCTGTCGGGGATCCTGATGCGAAACACGCTGATACTCATTGGTCAAATCGATCACAACCAGAAGGACGGTCTCGATCCGTTCCACGCCGTGGTTGAGGCGACCGTACAGCGCGCGAGGCCGGTCTTACTGACGGCCATGGCCGCCGTGCTGGCGTTCATTCCCCTGACACACTCCGTGTTCTGGGGAACGCTGGCCTACACGCTGATTGGCGGAACGCTAGGGGGAACCATTATTACCCTCGTCTTCCTGCCTGCGATGTATGCGATCTGGTTTCGGATCAAGCCCGCCGCCTGACGGTGCCGGGCTGGCGTCCGGGATAAGCCCGGCAATCCAGTCTGCAAAGGCACGCACTGCGGGAGAGAGAAAACGCTGATGGGGATAAAGCAACGTGACGGGCACCGAAGGCGGTTGCCAGTCAGCCAGAACCTCAACCAGCCTTCCCTCCCGCAGATGCGCTGAGACAATACTCTCAGCCAGCTGCGCCAGCCCGAAACCTTCAAGGCACATGTTGATATAAAGCCCGGTGGCATTTACGGCCGCTTCGCCGCGGACAGGGATGGAGACCGTCTCTGTCCCGCGGACAAAGCGTAGCTCATCCGCCCGTCGGGTCTGATCGGAAAAATAGTGTATCGCCCGATGCTGTGATAAGTCGTCTGGCGAGCGGGGAATACCGAACTTCCTGAGATAGTCCGGTGAGGCACAGGTCACCCAGCGAAACCGGCCCAGAGGACGGGCAACAAGAGTCGAGTTATTCAGATCCCCCGTTCGGATCACACAGTCCACCCCCTCCTGCACCAGATCAACCTGCCGATCGTTGACGCCCAGCATCAGGTAGATATCCGGATAAAGCCGGGAAAAATCTTTCAGGTGAGGCATCACGATGAAATCCGCGATCCCGCCCGGCATATCCACCCGCAAGCGTCCCTGCGGGCGCCGGACTGACGCCGTCAGGCTCGTTTCCGCATGATCGATTAACGCCAGTATTTCCTGGCATTGCGCCAGATACTGCACACCTTCAGCGGTGAGACTCACCCGCCTTGTCGTTCTGTTAAGCAGGCGCACCTGGAGGTAATTCTCCAGATTTTTTATGCTGCTGGTGACCGTTGACGAAGGCAGAGAAAGCGTTTCGGCTGCGCGGACAAAGCTTCCGGCCTGCGCTACCCGCATGAAGATCTGCATTGCCTGAATACGATCCATCTTTTCTCCCCTGACAGTCGCTCACATTATTCTTCGTAGATTATGAATAATGAAAACACGTTAAGCATCTTTTTCGCCGTAATCGGGTGGCGTAATTTCTCACCCATGAAGAGACAAAGGACAAGAAGATGAGCGATTACCTGAGAAATATGATTAACAATCAAAGCATAACCCCACCCGCCACGTTGATTAAGGGCGCAACCCTGCTCAGCATGGATGACAGGGTGGGTAATTTTGAGCGCGGCGATATCCTTATCGAAGGCGCAAAGATCGTCGCCATTGGTGAAAATCTGGCAGCAGAAGGCGCCCGCATAATAGATGCCATACATATGATTGCCATGCCGGGCCTGGTGGATACCCATCGCCATGCCTGGGAGGGACAACTGCGCCGCATTAACCCCGACGCCAAAACGCTTGAAGATTACTGCAACGCCACGCACTTCTCGTTCGCCAGGCATTATCGCCCTGCCGATATTTATATCGGCAACCTGCTCACCGCCCTGGGGTGTATTGATGCCGGTATCACCACGGTGATTGATAATTCCCATAACAGCCGCACCGCTGCGCATTCGGACGCGGCCGTTGAGGCCCTGCTGGATGCAGGGATCCGCGCCGTACACGCTTCCGGTGCACCGGTGTCCGGAGAATGGGACCGCGCGCACTGGCCCGGTAACTGGCAGCGCCTGCAAGAAAAGTATTTCCAGAATAACCCTGAAAGTCTTGTTTCGCTGGCGGTCATGGCCCAGCTGGAGCCGGAGAAATGGCTGGAGGCCCGCAGGCTGGGGTTGCCAATCGTGACCGAATTCTTTGGGGGTGAAATGGCGTCGCAGCTTGAGGCGCTGCATCAGCAGGGGCTTCTGGGACCGGACAATATTTTTAATCACTGCACCGCACTGCCGGACGACGGATGGAAAATCCTGCGGGACGCGGGCGTACGCGTGAACGTCTGCCCCCGTTCCGATGCGCACTATGGGATTGAAGACGGCATGTTTGCCCTTCAGTCCGCGCTGCGCCACGGCATCAGCCCCGGCCTCAGCGTTGACAATGAAACGTCGTACAGCGGCGACATGTTTATGGAAATGCGCGTGGCTTTTTACCTCCAGCGCGTCATGGGCATGCATCAGCAGCACTGCTGTGGTTCAGCGCACACCGTAAATACGCTTCATACCCAACAGCTCCTGAAAGCAGCCACCGTCGATGGTGCGGCCTGTGCAGGGTTACAGGAGAGCATCGGCAGCCTGACGCCGGGCAAACAGGCCGACCTGGTGCTTATTAACGCCGGCGATCTCAACCTCTATCCGTCCGGCAATGCATTTGGCACGGTGGTCCATGCGGCAGAGCGCAGCAACATCCATACCGTCATGATTGCCGGACGAATCGTGAAGCAAGACGGCAACGTGCTGGGGGTCGACATCACCCGCCTTCGCGAGGCCATTGATGAATCACGTCATCATCTCTTTACCTCAGCCGGGTATGAGCCGGACATATTTGCTGACGCCTTCCTGCCGCTGGCGCAGGATTAAGCCCCTTCAACCACAACAAATGTCCCGGTTGCCGCCCCCGCGCGCAGCTTTCTGGCGGCCACGTACCCGGGACTGTTATAAAAACGTTTGGCCTCAGCATACGAATCAAACTCTAAAACGACATGGCGTTCATGCGCCTCCCCTTCGAGATTTTCATATTCCCCTGACCAGACGATGACCCGGGGGTTGAACCCCTGCAGCGCTTCCCCGGCAGCGTTCGCATATTCTGCATAGGCAGCAGGATCTGTGACGGTCACGTGAGCGATTAAATAACCTTTATTCATCTTCTTTATCCTTCCTGAGGACTGTTGCCGGTGGTGTAAAGCGCATCAACCTGTTTGACAGCGTTACGCGGTATGAAGACACTCTATTAGTCATCAATAAGGGGATAAACTACCCAAAAAATAACGCACTGTTACCCGGAAGGTGAACAATGAAAAACCTGCATGCACTGACTATTTTTGCGCGCGTCGCAGAAATGCAGAGCTTTACTCAGGCGGCGGAGAGCCTGGGCATTAAGAAAGGCCGCGTTTCAACGGTCGTACGTGAGCTTGAGCATGACCTCGGGACGACGCTGTTGCACCGGACTACCCGCGCGGTACAGCTGACCGAAGACGGTCGGGCTTTTTATTCCCGCGCCCGGGATTTGTTGTCAGATGCTGAAGATCTGCAGTCCATGTTCGCGCCTGGCGGCATGTCACTGCGGGGACGTTTACGCGTCGATATGCCAGCAGTGTTGGCCCAAAGCGTAGTGATTCCCGCCCTGCCACAACTGCTGGACGCGCATCCTGAACTTGAAATAGAACTTTCAAGCACAGACCGGCGAGTCGATCTGGTTCAGGAAGGCTTTGACTGCGTCATTCGTTTTGGGCCCATTGTTGATGAGACCCTCATTGCCCGACCGCTGGGTCAGTTACGGATGATTAACGCCGCCAGCCCACGCTATCTGGAGCGCGTCGGGGTGCCCGAGACGATTGACGACCTGCTTCGTCAGGGACACCGAATGGTGCATTACATGCGAAATTTTGGTGCCCGGCCTGATGGCTGGCAGTACCCGGACGGTGATGGCTACCGGTCCGTCATGTTACCCGGCGCCGCGCGGGTCAACAGCGTACCGGCCTATCATGAGGCCGGGCTGGCGGGTCTGGGCTTAATTCAGGGCGGGTATTCCGCGCTGGCGCCCCATATCCAGCGCGGCGCGCTGGTTGAAGTGCTTCCCCATTTGCCTCCTGAACCGCTTAATGCCGCTTTCGTGGTCGCCCATCGGCGCAATTTATCGCAGCGTGTCAGAGCTTTTATGCACTGGACGGAAGTCATTTTAAAACCGTACTTTGATTAATATCCTGCTAAAGATATTCACGCTAATTGTCGGAGGCCGGACGGCAATATTATCTCGTTCAGGGACGTTTCTTGTGAAAGGAATATACAGCGCAAATGCGAATAATGACTAAAACTGGCAGTTGATTGTTATTTGCGTGGCTTTTAAAATTTAATTGCAAGGTATTTATTAAATTTTAATTAGGGACATAAAAATGACAAGAAATACGCTTTTACTGACGATGATGGCCGCCTTTTCAGGCGCAGTATACGCAGGGGAAACGCAATTTACGCCGAATTTCTCACCTGACAGCGTCACCGTTTCAGCCTCGGGCGGGATGCTCAGCGGGAAATCCCATGAAATGGTGTATGACGACGTCACAGGCAGAAAAATCAGCCAACTGGACTGGAAAATTAAAAATGTCGCCATCCTGAAAGGCGATATTTCCTGGGATGCGTACCCTTTCCTGACCCTGAACGCACGCGGCTGGACCTCGCTGGCATCCGGGTCGGGTCATATGGATGACTATGACTGGATGAACGAAAGACAATCCAGCTGGACAGATCATTCGACGCATCCGGCAACTAACGTCAATTATGCCAATGAATACGATCTCAATGTAAAAGGCTGGATATTGCAGGGCGAAAGTTATAAAGCGGGCGTGACTGCCGGTTATCAGGAAACCCGTTTTAGCTGGACGGCGACCGGTGGCTCTTATAATTATGATAACGGTACCAACACGGGGAATTTCCCGGCGGGCGAACGCGGTATTGGTTATAGCCAGCGCTTCTCAATGCCTTATATTGGGCTTGTGGGGCAGTATCGTATTAATAATTTCGAATTTAATGGCCTGTTTAAATTCAGTGACTGGGTGCGCGCTCATGATAACGACGAGCACTATATGCGCGACCTGACCTTCCGCGAGAAAACCTCAGACTCTCGCTATTATGGTGCGTCAGTGGATGCAGGATATTACGTCACGCCACACGCCAAAGTTTTTGCCGAGTTCGCGTATAGCCGTTACAAAGAGGGCAAAGGCGGCACGCAGATTATTGATACTAACACGGGCGAATCCGGGTCAATTGGCGGTGATGCGGCGGGCATTTCCAACAAAAACTATACCGTTACCGCCGGTCTGCAATACCGGTTCTGATTTCGCGCAACGCATCAGGCCAGCGTAAACATTCACAGGCCCCTGACGGGGCCTTTTTCGATGCGCTGCTTTACTTCCGCAGGTGCGCGCCCCTTCATGACGCCGATTTTGGTCGCAGATCCTCGTCAAACTCCAGACGTTTTCGGCCGGGCTCTACTTCGCGCAGGGGTTCGACCTGATGCAGGGTCAGCTTGCAGCGATCCACCAGCACCTGATACTCACGCGTGCCCTGCTTCTTCCAGGCAATTTCCTGCTCGCTCAGCACACGTATCGCTTTTGCCGGACTGCCAATGATCAAATGGTTGGCGGGCATCTCCGCTTTCGCTTTCACAAAGGCCGCCGCGCCGACAATGCTGTTTTCGCCAATCACCGCGCCGTCCATGACCACTGCGTTCATCCCTACCAGGGCGTTACGGCGGATAATACAGCCGTGCAGAATCGCGCTGTGGCCGATATGTCCGTCCTCTTCCACCACCGTGTCCTGCTCCGGGAAACCGTGCATGACGCAGTTATCCTGAATGTTCGCACCGTCTTTCACCACAATCCGGCCAAAATCGCCGCGCAGGCTGGCATTCGGGCCAACATACACGCCTTTGCCCAGGATCACGTCGCCGATGAGCACCGCCGTCGGGTGAACATAGCTCTCATCAGGCACCACCGGCGTCAGACCGTCAATTTGATAAACGGGCATCTCCACTCCTTATACGATAGTAAGACCACCAAAGCGTTGATAGTAGAGCGTGCCGGGCACAGGCAGTTCGCCGACGGAGGTTTCACCTTTCTCGCTGACAAACGCCAGCGCCCCCGGTGCCACACGCTGATAAATATTAATGCACAGCTGTCGCGCACTTTGTCCGGCCCAGTGTGCAGGCAATAACTCTTCCGGCAACAGTGGGTCTTTCAGCACCACGCGACGGTAAAAATGGATCAGCAACAGCTGGATCTGGAAGCAGCGTTCCGGCGTTAATTCGTCCGGCGCGGCCTCTTTCAGCAGCGGCAGAAGAGGACGGAACGAGTGGATAAACGTCTCGTACATCGCGTTCTGTTCGGTCAACTGCCAGCACTCCTCGACCCGGGCACGCAGCGCCGCGCGGGACAGCGCCAGCGGCGAATGGGCCTCGAAGAAGATGACGTTTTCCGCCACGCCTGCGTCGTGTAAAAGCGACTGCACATCCGCCAGATGCTGCGACGGGGAGGCCATCAGGCTGGGAGCCAGGGTGCCAAAACCCTGCCAGATCAGCTGCTTTTTGACGTCAGCAAGGGTGGTTTTATCCAGACCTTCCGAGAGCAGCAACAGCCACTTGCCGTCCCATGCCGGGAGTTCAGCACGGTAGATTTTACTCTCCGCGCGGCGGGTCAAACGCAGCCCTTTGTCGCTCAGCCGGTAAAAGCTGCGTCGTCCGATACGCGACACATCCAGCCAGCCCTCTTTGTTAAGACGAAACAGCGCAGTGCGCACAAAGCGCTCGCCAAACCCCATCCCTTCCAGTAAGGCGGCGAGGCTGCCAAGCCAAATCTCGCCGCCGCGATGTGAAAGCGCGTCACCGTATAATGAGGAGATAAGCGACGTTCCGCTAACGGGAACCGAGCTAACCGCGTGCTGGATAAAGGCATCGAGTTTATTCATGTGATTCATTCTGTTGTTATTTTTGGTCTGGATGAATCATAGCATATTCCCCTCACCCCGGCCCTCTCCCAAAGGGAGAGGGGGACAACGTACCTTCTCCCCTCCGGGGAGAAGGTTAGGATGAGGGGGTGAGGGAAACTCAACCGTTAGCCGCAACTTTACGCAAATCAAACACCCGACAGGCTTTGCCCTCTGAGCGCGGGATACTGCCGCAGTTGACAATCATCACGTCGGTGGAGATCCCGACCATCGATTTAATCCGATGGCGCAGCTGATGGCACACCTGGCAGCGCTGCTCGTGGGTCAGGGTCAGACTGCTCTCTTTGAGCTCCACCTTCACGGAAAGTGAATCAAGATGGCCGCGGCGGTTGACCTCCAGCTGGTAGTGCGGGGAGAGGTGTTCGAACTTCACGATCTCCTCTTCCAGCTGGGACGGGAAGACGTTGACGCCGCGGATGATGAGCATATCGTCACTGCGACCGCTGATCCTGTCCATACGACGCATGGTGCGGGCGGTCCCAGGAAGCAGGCGCGTCAGGTCACGGGTGCGATAACGAATAACCGGCAGCGCCTCCTTGGTCAGCGTGGTGAACAGCAGTTCGCCCTGCTCGCCATCATTAAGCGGCGTGCCGTCGTTCGGGTTGACGATCTCCGGATAGAAATGATCTTCCCAGATGGTCGGACCGTCGGCGGTTTCGATACACTCCATCGCCACGCCTGGCCCCATGACCTCGGAAAGCCCATAGATATCCAGCGCGGTGATCCCCAGACGTTTCTCGATTTCGCGGCGCATGGCCTGCGTCCACGGCTCTGCGCCAAACACCCCCACACGCAGGGAGCAGGCGCTGGCATCGCCTCCCATCTGGCGCTCCAGCTCTTCGATCAGATTAAGGCAGTAGGATGGCGTCACCATGATCATGTCCGGCTGGAAATCGCGGATCAGCTGCGCCTGTTTCTCCGTCTGGCCGCCGGACATCGGGATAACGGTCGCCCCTAAACGCTCTGCGCCATAGTGCGCGCCCAGCCCACCGGTAAACAGGCCATACCCATAGGCCACATGAATTTTGTCTTTCGCACTGCCGCCCGCGGCGCGCAGAGAACGGGCCACCAGGTTGGCCCAGTTGTCGATGTCATGCTGGGTATAACCGACGACGGTTGGCTTTCCGGTGGTGCCGGAAGAGGCGTGAATACGCACCACCTGCTCCATCGGTACGGCAAAGGTATCGAACGGATAGTTATCACGCAGGTCCTGCTTGGTGGTGCACGGAAACTTACGGATGTCTTCCAGCGTTTTAAAATCGTCAGGGTGAACGCCCGCGGCGTCAAACTTGCGTTTGTACATCGGAACGTTGTTATAGGCGTGATGCAGCGTCCATTTCAGACGCTCGGTTTGCAGCGCCTGTAATTCGTCAATGGAGGCCGTTTCGATCGGATCAAGCTTTGTTGTATTTGTCATTGTAGGGTACTCACACTGTTATTCGCTCAAACACGCTCAAGGATCATGGCAATGCCCTGACCCACACCGATGCACATCGTACACAGCGCATAGCGCCCGTTGCGTCGATGCAATTCATTGCTCGCGGCCAGCGCCAGTCTGGCACCGCTCATGCCCAGCGGGTGGCCCAACGCAATGGCCCCTCCGTTCGGGTTGACGTGTTCAGCGTCATCCGGCAATCCCAGCTGACGTAACACGCCCAGCGCCTGAGAAGCGAAAGCTTCGTTAAGCTCAATCACGTCCATATCGTTGATGCTGAGCCCGGCACGTTCCAGCACTTTGCGGGTGGCTGGCACCGGTCCTAAGCCCATCAGACGTGGCTCCACACCAGCGGTAGCCATCGCCACGATCCGCGTGCGCGGGACAAGCCCTTGCGCGTGCGCCATCGACTCGCTGGCGATGATCAGCGCCGCAGCGCCATCGTTTACACCGGAGGCGTTACCCGCCGTCACGACACCGTTCTTGCGAAACGGTGTTTTCAGCGCGGCAAGTTGTTCAAGCGTGGTATCAGCACGGGGATGCTCATCTACCGAAACTTCCGTAACCGTTCCTTTTTTGCCGGGCACCTGCACCGGCACAATCTCCTGCGCCAGAATGCCGTTCTGCTGCGCCTGAGCAGTACGCTGCTGGCTGCGCAGCGCGAAAGCATCCTGATCGGCCCGGCTGATATTTAACAATTCAGCTACATTCTCTGCCGTTTCCGGCATGCTGTCAGTTCCGAATTGCTGATGCATGAGCGGATTCACAAATCGCCAGCCGAGGGTGGTGTCGAAAATCTCCGCCTGACGCTGGAACGCCGCCGTGGCTTTACCCATTACAAACGGCGCCCGGGACATTGACTCGACGCCGCCTGCAAGCAGCATGTCGCCATCGCCCGCCCTGATTGCCCGCGCGGCAAAGCCAATCGCGTCCAGACCCGAACCGCACAGGCGGTTCAGCGTGGTGCCGGAGACCGTCTGAGGCAGTCCGGCCAGCAGCAGCGACATACGCGCCACGTTGCGGTTATCTTCCCCCGCCTGGTTGGCGCAGCCGAAGATCACATCATCAATCCGCTCGAGGTCGAGCTGCGGATAACGGGCCAGCAGCGCACGCAGCGGCACCGCGCCGAGATCGTCGGCGCGAACGCTGGCCAGCGCCCCGCCATAGCGCCCCATCGGGGTTCGAACGCCATCACAAATAAAAGCGTCACGCATCAGGCTTCTCCTGTCACACTGCCGCCGATGCGGTGAGATTTTCCGCGAAACAGGGCAACGGTTTTCTGTTGTTGGTTCTGAATTTCAATGTCATACACGCCGGTCAGTTTGCCCTGATGCTTAACCCGCGCGGTGGCGGTCAGCGTGTCGCCGGCAAACCCCGGGCGCAGAAAATCGATTGAACAGCCTGACGCCACTGCCGCCAGCCCCTGGCTGTTGCAGGCGTAGGCAAAAGCGGTATCGGCCAGTGAAAACAGCTGTCCTCCGTGGCAGGTTTTGTGGCCGTTGAGCATCTGCGGGGTGATGGTCATCGTCACTACCGCGTAGCCATCGTCCATGTCGATGATGTCGATCCCCAGCGCCTGGGCGCAGGCGTCCTGTTCATACATGGTGCGGGCGTTATGCCAGGCGTTATGACTCATAGCTACTCTCCAGAAGCGCACGCTGGCGCAGCAGTGAACAAGGGCGATAGCGTTCTTCGCCGTAATGGCGTTGCAAATTTTCAAGCAGCGTTAACAGCCGTTGCCAGCCCAGACGCTCACCCCAGGCAATGGGCCCGTTCGGGTAATTCACGCCGAGGCGCATGGCGGTGTCGATATCCTTCTCGCTGGCCACCCCTTTTTGCAGCGCATCCAGCGCTTCGTTGGCGATCATCGCCACCGTCCGCCAGACCAGCAGGCCGGGGTAATCGGCAATGCGCAATACCCGGTGTCCCTGCTGCTGCAGGAACCAGACGGCTTTTTGCGTGGCGGTATGCGGGTTATCCGATGCGGCTGCGATCACCGCCACGTTGCGTTCGATGCGGTCAATCACCACGACCGGACAGTGAAAACGCCGGGCCAGCGCCTGAGCGGTCTCCCCCTGGGTTTCAATCAACAGGAGCTCATCAATTTCCGTGACACCGTCACCTCTTCGCTGCACACGCATGGGGGTAAAGCTGTCGTTTACTGCGTCAAGCCACGGCACAGACGGTTTCTCACCGTGCCAGTCGTAAACGCCCTTCCCGCTTTTTTTGCCCAGCCGCCCCGCCAGCACCAGTTCCTGCTGCACCAGCGACGGCAGGAAACGACGTTCCTGCCAGAAGGCATTGAATACGGAACAGGTCACCGCAAAGTTGACGTCCTGACCAATCATGTCGGTCAGCTCCAGCGGTCCCATCGGGAAACCGCCGCCGTCGCGCAGGGCGGCATCAATCACTTCTGGCGCGGCGACCTGCTCTTCCAGGGCGCGCCAGGCTTCAGAATAGAACGGACGCGCAACGCGGTTGACGATGAACCCTGGCGTTGACTGACAGCGAACGGGCTGTTTCCCCCAGTTCAGCGCCAGCTCGCACAGCGCATCGGCCACTTCGGGCGATGTCGCCAGCCCGCTCACCACCTCGACCAGCTTCATGACCGGTGCAGGATTAAAGAAATGCAGCCCCGCGACGCGCTCCGGATGGTGAACATCCGCCGCAATCGCCGTAACAGAAATGGAGGAGGTATTGCTGGTCAGCAAGGTCTGCGGCGGGCAAATCTGAGCCAGTTGCGCAAACAGCGCTTTTTTGACGTCGATACGCTCAGACGCGGCTTCAATCACCAGATCTGCCGCGGCGAGCGCTTCGATATCCGTTACCGGCAGCAGCCTGGCAAGAATCTGGCTGCCAGCATCGGCGGAAAGTTTTCCGCGAGTCACCCGGGAGGCGAGACGCTGGCGGATCCCGTCAATCGCGCGTGAAATCGCGTCCGAAGCAATGTCATACATCAGAACCTGATGCCCATGACTCGCCGCGACCTCCGCAATTCCCGCGCCCATCGTGCCGCTTCCAATGACGGCGACAGTACGAACCGTGATCGCCATCTTATTTCCCCGTGAATGTCGGTGCGCGCTTGGCAAGGAAGGCGCTGACCCCTTCCCGGTAGTCGTCGCTGCGACCGGCCAGACGTTGATAATCGCGCTCCAGGTCAAGCTGGGCGTCGAGGGTGTTGGTCTCTGCCGCGTTAATCGCCTGCTTAATCAGCCCCAGACCAAAGGTGGGCTGAGAAGCAAAGTGCAGCGCCATCTGCTGGGCCGTGGCGGAGAGATGTTCGTCATCCACCACCTGCCAGATCATCCCCCAGGCGTGTGCCTGTTCGGCGCTGAGTTTGTCTCCGAGCAACGCCAGTCCCATTGCGCGGGCGCGCCCGGCGACGCGCGGCAGGAACCATGTTCCTCCGCAGTCCGGCACTAATCCGAGCTTGCTGAAAGCCATCACAAAGGTGGCAGAACGGGCGGCAATGACCATGTCACACCCCAGTGCCAGCGTGGCCCCCGCCCCGGCGGCCACGCCGTTGACCGCGCAAATCACCGGTTTCGGCAACGTCGCAAGACGGCGAACCAGCGGGTTGTAGAACGTCTCCACGGACATTCCCAGATCCGGCGCCGGACCGTTAGGATCGACGTTGCGGTCATTAAGATCCTGACCCGCGCAGAAGCCGCGCCCCGCCCCGGTAATAAGCAGACAGCGGATGGTGTCATCGCGCTCGGCCTGCTTCAGGCACTCAGCGAGTTGCTGATGCATCACGTCGTTAAAGCTGTTCAGACGCTCCGGACGGTTCAGCGTCAGGGTCATCACGCCTTGTTCTACATGACTGAGAATAAATTCCACGATTAGCGTCCTTTAAAGTCGGGGGTACGTTTCTGTAAGAATGCGTCGATGCCTTCTCGCCGGTCTTCGGTCGCTGAAAGCAGCGTAAACAGCTGTCGCTCCTGGACCAGTCCGGCCTGCAGGGAAACCTCCTGAGACTGGCGCAGCGCCTGCTTCGCCGCCTGGAGCGCCAGCGGTGAGTGTCGTGCCATCAGCGCCGCCTGTTTCAGGGCATATTCCAGCGTCAATGAAGCCGGGAACACATCGCTGACCAGCCCGGCGCGCTGCGCCTGCTGCGCGGTAATGCTCTCCCCGGTCAGCACCATTTTGCTGGCCAGCGATTTGCCCACGCTACGAATCAGGCGCTGCGTACCGCCCGCCCCGGGCATGATCCCGAGCGTAATTTCCGGCAGACCAAAACGGGCGTTATCCCCGGCAATCACCACGTCGCACAGCAGCGCAAGCTCGCAGCCCGCGCCCAGTGCGAAGCCGTTGACGGCGGCAATCAGGGGTTTGTTGAAGGCGTTGATCCGGGCCCACAGCTGGGGACGGATATCGTTCAGGGTGGCAGGCAGGTCTTTCTCCGCCATTTCGTTGAGATCTGCGCCGGCAGCAAAGCAGCGTACGTTGCCGTAAATCACGCAAACGGAGAGATCGCGATCGGCCGCAGCGGCGTCGAGCGCGTCAGCAATCTGCTCTAACAGGGCGTTATTCAGCGCGTTGCGTGCCGCCGGACGGTTGAGCGTCAGCTGCAGGACACGACCATGACGGGTGACCATCAGTTCGCTCATGCCATCCCCCTGGAGTCGAAATCGACGATCACGTCAGCGGTTAACGGCAGCGACTGACAGCTCAGCACATACCCGGCCGCCAGTTCGTCCGGCTCAAGGCTGTAGTTCGTCGCCATATCAACTTTGCCACGCAGCACTTTGCATTTGCAGGTCGCGCATACGCCACCCTTGCAGGCATACGGCAGGTCGGCGCCCTGACGCAGGGCGGCATCAAGAATGCTTTCATCGTTTGCCGTGAGGGTAATTTCCCGGTCGCGACCGTCCTGACGCACGGTGACTTTCTGCCCTTCAGCCTGCACGCTGACCGTGCGTTTGACGGTCGAGCCTGGCGTATTAAAACGCTCAAGGTGGATCGATTTCTCTGGCATCCCCAGCGCTTTCAGCGCCGCTTCCGCGTCGTCCATCATGGCGGACGGGCCACAAATAAAGGCTTCGTCATACTGGCGGAAGTTGATCAGGGTTTTTGCCAGCGCCTGCAGCTTCTCACCGTCGATACGTCCATGCAGCAGATCGCTGTCGAGCACCTCCTGGCTGAAGATGGCGACCAGCTGCAGACGCTGCGGGTATTTGTCTTTCAGATCGGCAAGCGCCTCGCGAAACATCATGCTCTGGCTGCTGCGGTTGCCGTAGATCAGGGTGAAATGACTGTTCGGCTCGGTGGCGAGCGTGACGGATAAGATGGCCAGCATTGGGGTAATGCCTGAACCCGCGGCAATGGCCAGATAATGCCCTTCCCGGTCAGCGCGCGGCTGGTAACCAAACTGGCCCTGCGGCACCATGACCTCCAGCACCATGCCTTGTTTGATCTCATCCCGGGCATAGCGGGAAAAACGTCCGCCCTCGATGGCTTTCACCGCTACGCTGATCTCACCCGGCGCGGTACTGCGGCAGATAGAGTAGCAGCGACGCAGCTCATCCTCACCCAGCTTCGCTTTCAGGGTCAGGTGTTGTCCGGGACGGAAGCGATAGGCGTCCTGCAACGCCTGGGGTACCGCGAAAGTGATGGTCACCGCGTCGCGGGTTTCGGGTTCCACTTTTGCCACTGTTAATGAATGAAACGTTGTCATGGCAACCTCAAATACATTTGAAATAGTCGAAAGGCTCACGGCAGTCGTTGCAGCGATAAAGCGCTTTGCAGGCCGTCGAACCAAATTCACTGATAAGCGAGGTATGTGTGCTGGCACAGCGTGGGCAACTCACCTCGACCGGGGCATGCGCGTGGCAGCTGTGGCCCACCGGTGGGCTGATGCCATATGCGCGCAGGCGTTCACGCGCATCCGCCGTCATCCAGTCGGTGGTCCAGGCCGGTTCGAGCTGAAGCACAATATGCACTGGCGTAAAGCCGTGTGCGGTCATCGCCTCGCGAATCGCGCCAAGCAAATGTTCCGTCGCCGGGCAGCCTGAATAGGTTGGCGTAAAACCAATGACCCAGCCTTCGCCCTGCGCCGATACGCTACGCACCATGCCTAAATCGGTGATGGTTAACACCGGCACTTCCGGATCCGGGATCTGGCTTAACAGTGACCAGATTTTAGGGATCTCCGCGGGTGCAATCCCGGCAAAACGCTGCATCTTCACCTCCGTACTTACCACTGCTGACCCGGATGGGCACGCTGGAGATACTGCATTTCTGCCAGCATTGGGCCGAGATGTTCGGTATGCAGCCCGCGCTTGCCCCCCGTGCGATACGCCACTTCCGACGGCACGCTCAGGGTGGCCTCCTGCAAACCGGAAAACACTTCCTGCTCCCACGGCTGACGAAGCTCGCGCGGATCAACCGCGACGCCGGAGGCAATCAACGCCAGCTCGACGTCATCGGCTTCAAACAGCTCGGCCGTAAACCGCCACAGGGTGTCGACCGCCTGCTGCATACGCTGTGAAGATGTTTCCGTTCCGTCCCCCAGACGCACCAGCCAGCCACGACTGAAGCGCAGGTGGTAGCGCGCCTCTTTAATGGCTTTCGCGGCGATGGCGGCAAGCTGGCTGTCGCTGCTGTGAGTCAGGCGTTCATACAGCGCTACGTTCCAGGCATCCATAAAGTACTGGCGTGCGAGCGTGTCGGCGAAACTGCCGTTAGGCTGTTCCACCAGCAACACGTTGTGAAACTGGCGTTCATCACGCCCAAACGCCAGGGTGTCTTCATCGCCCTGACCTTCCAGCTCTGCGGCATAGGTCAGGAAATTGCGCGCCTGCCCCAGCAAGTCGAGACCGATGTTGGCGAGCGCGAGATCGATTTCCAGCTCCGGCGCGTGACCACACCAGGCGCCCAGACGCTGGGAGAGCACCAGACCGTTGTCGCCCAGACGCAGGGCATATGCGGATAATGTTTTCATCCCTGACCTCACATGTGCTCGATGCCATCAGGGATGGTGTAAAACGTAGGGTGGCGGTAAACCTTACTTTCCGCCGGGTCGAAGAACTCGCCGCTCTCTTCCGGTTGAGAGGCGACAATCTCGCTCGCCTTCACCACCCAGATAGAGCAGCCTTCACTGCGACGGGTATAGGCATCACGCGCATTTTCCAGCGCCATGCGATCGTCGGCGGCATGAAGACTTCCCACATGACGGTGGGACAACCCTTGTTTGCTGCGTACGAACACTTCGTACAGCGGCCAGTAGACATTGCTCATCGTGTTTCCTCTTAAGCCACTTTGCGGGCGTGTTGTTTTTCCGCGTGCGCCAGTGCGGCTTCACGCACCCACGCCCCGTCTTCCCAGGCTTTACGTTTGGCAGCCAGACGTTCGTGGTTACAGATACCGCGCCCGTTAATGACCTCATCAAACTCGTGCCAGTCGATCTCGCCAAAGCGGTAGTGACCGCTCTCTTCGTCAAAACGCAGGTCAGGATCCGGGACCGTCATGCCCAGCATTTCTACCTGCGGAACCGTGTTGTCGACAAAACGCTGGCGAAGTTCGTCATTGCCGAAGCGTTTGATTTTCCAGGCGAGGCTGCGGGCGCTGTTCGGCGAGTTGTCATCGTTTGGGCCGAACATCATCAGAGCGGGCCACCAGAAGCGGTTAATGGCGTCCTGCAGCATCTGACGCTGGGCGTCACTCCCCTGCGCAAGCGCCATACAGGCTTCAAAGCCCTGACGCTGGTGGAAACTCTCTTCTTTACAGATTTTCACCATCGCGCGGGCATAGGGGCCATATGAGGTACGGCACAGCGCCACCTGGTTGACGATCGCCGCACCGTCCACCAGCCAGCCGATCACCCCGATATCCGCCCAGCTCAGGGTCGGGTAGTTGAAGATGGAGGAGTATTTCATCTTGCCGTCGAGCATCTTCTGGTAGATGTCTTCCCGCGCGCAGCCCAGCGTCTCGGCCGCGCTGTAGAGGTACAAACCGTGCCCGGCTTCGTCCTGCACTTTCGCCAGCAGGATCGCTTTGCGGCGCAGCGTCGGCGCGCGGGTGATCCAGTTTCCTTCCGGCAACATGCCGACAATTTCGGAGTGTGCGTGCTGACCAATCTGGCGGATCAACGTCTTACGATAGGCATCAGGCATCCAGTCCTGAGGCTCAATCGCCGTCTCCTGCGCTATGCGCTGCTCAAAGCGTTGTTCTTGCGTCACGTCATCACCTTTATGATTCGATTATTTACCACTTAAAGTGAAATACTGAATCACTTCATTTCTTAAAAGTTACACAAAGGTTAAATATAACCCCAAGAAATGTTTCCCCATTTTGTGATGGTGCTCGCAAGGCTTTTTGCACAAGGCCTGCACGACGGGGCTTACGGCCCTCCGCTTCATTATGCTGGATCACAATGTTAACAATTCATTAAAACTCAGCTTGCTTTTTATGATTCATGATCAAACTATTGATAGTGAAATCACGTAACACTTGGAGATAAGCGATGCAGCAGTTAGCCAGCTTCTTGTCCGGTGCCTGGCAGTCTGGCCGGGGCCGCGAACGTACTATCCATCACGCCATCAGTGGCGAAGCGCTGTGGTCCGTGACCAGCGAAGGGCTGGACATGGCGGATGCACGTCGCTATGCGATCGCGCGTGGCGGCGAAGCCCTGCGCGCCATGACCTTTATCGACCGGGCCGCCATGCTGAAGGCGGTGGCGAAACATCTGCTTAGTGAGAAAGAGACGTTCTATGCCCTGTCTGCCCAGACCGGGGCGACCCGAGCGGACAGCTGGGTGGATATTGAGGGTGGGATCGGTACGCTGTTCACCTATGCCAGCCTGGGGAGCCGCGAGCTGCCTGATGACACACTCTGGCCGGAAGATGAGCTGATCCCGTTGTCGAAGGAAGGCGGCTTTGCTGCGCGTCACGTACTGACGTCAAAATCGGGCGTGGCAGTCCATATCAACGCCTTTAATTTCCCGTGCTGGGGAATGCTGGAAAAACTGGCGCCCACCTGGCTTGCGGGGATGCCTGCCATTATCAAACCCGCTACCGCCACCGCGCAGGTCGCGCAGGCGATGGTGAAAGCGATTGTGGAGAGTGGTCTGGTGCCGGACGGCGCTATCAGTCTTGTCTGCGGCGGCGCGGGCGATCTGCTGAATCATCTCGACAGCCAGGATGTGGTGACCTTTACCGGCTCCGCCAGCACCGGCCAGAGCCTGCGCATTCACCCGAATATCGTGGCGAACTCCATTCCCTTTACCATGGAAGCCGACTCCCTCAACTGCTGCGTTCTGGGGGAGGATGTGACGCCGGAACAGCCAGAATTCGCGCTGTTTATTCGCGAAGTGGTACGCGAAATGACCGCCAAGGCAGGGCAAAAATGTACCGCCATCCGCCGTATAATTGTGCCTCAGGATCGGATGGATGCCGTCAGCCAGGCGCTGATCGCGCGGCTGCAAAACGTGGTCGTCGGCGACCCGGCAGAGGACGGGGTGAAGATGGGTGCGCTGGTGAACGGCGAGCAACGCGCGGACGTGCAGGAGAAAGTCGATCTGTTGATTGCGGCGGGTTGCCAGGTCAGACTCGGCGGAAAAACCGATCTGCAGGCTGCGGGGGCATTCTTCCCGCCGACGCTGCTTTTCTGCCCACAGCCAGATGAAACCCCCGCCGTGCATTACACCGAAGCCTTCGGGCCGGTCGCCACGCTGATGCCCTCCCGCAATTCAGACCACGCGATGCAGCTGGCACGGGCGGGTGGCGGGAGTCTGGCCGGTACGCTGGTCACCGCCGACCCGGCTATCGCCCGCCAGTTTATTGCCGGCGCGGCGCGGGCGCACGGACGAATTCAGATCCTTAACGCCGAATCCGCCAGGGAGTCCACCGGTCATGGCTCTCCGCTGCCGCAACTGGTGCACGGCGGTCCTGGCCGCGCAGGTGGCGGTGAAGAGCTGGGAGGACTGCGTGCGGTGAAGCACTATCTGCAGCGCACCGCCATTCAGGGCAGCCCGACCATGCTTGCCGCCATCGGCAAACAGTGGGTACGGGGTGCTGCGGTTCATGAAGATCGCGTTCATCCGTTCCGGAAATACTTTGAAGAACTGCAGCCGGGCGACAGCCTGCTGACCCCGCGCCGCACCCTGACGGAAGCCGATATCGTTAACTTTGCCTGCCTGAGCGGCGATCACTTCTACGCCCATATGGACAAAATCGGCGCGGCAGAATCCATCTTTGGCGAACGGGTGGTACACGGTTACTTCCTGATCTCTGCCGCGGCGGGTCTGTTTGTTGATGCCGGCGTTGGGCCGGTGATTGCCAACTACGGCATGGAAAACCTGCGCTTTATCGAACCGGTTAAGCCGGGCGATACCATTCAGGTGCGCCTCACCTGTAAACGTAAAACGCTGAAGAAACAACGGACCGCCGATGAGAAGCCAACCGGCGTGGTCGAATGGGCCGTTGAGATCTTTAACCAGCACCAGCAGGCGGTCGCGCTCTACTCCATCCTGACGCTGGTGGCGCGCCAGCACGGCGACTTCTGACACGTTCCTCTCTCGCACGTTGACCGGGGTGTGATATTGCCCCGGTCTTTTTTTAACCTGGCAAGACCAACAAATAACCTGGCAGATGCAGGCAAACGCTTTTCTCGGGCGCCTGTCAGGATAAGGCTGTCACAACACAATAAACACAACAAGATGAGGTCTACGATGGGAAGCAATTCTTCTTTTTCTGCCCGTAGAACGGCACTGGCTATGGCCGTTGCGCTGTGTTGCGCCTGGCAATCACCTGTTTTCGCACACGGCAGTGAGGCGCATATGGTCCCGATGGACAAAACGCTGCAGGCGTTTGGCGCCGATGTGCAGTGGGATGATTACGCACAGATGTTCACCATTGCAAAGGACGGGGCATATGTGAAGGTCAAGCCCGGCGCGAAAACCGCTATTGTGAACGGCAAAACCCTCACGCTGCAGGTGCCGGTGGTCATGAAAGGCAAAAAAGCGTTCATCTCCGAGACCTTCATCAACGACGTTTTCCAGTCGGGTCTCGACCAGACCTTCCAGGTTGAAAAACGCCCTCACCCGTTAAACGCGCTATCGGCTGACGAAATTAAGCAAGCCGTGGAGATTGTGAAAGGCTCTGCGGATTTTAAACCGAACACCCGCTTTACCCAGATAGCCCTGGCCGAACCCGAGAAAGCCAAAGTGTGGGACTTTGTGCTCAACGGCACGGCGGTGGACTCTCCCCGCCAGGCGAACATCACCATGCTGGACGGGAAACACGTTATTGAAAGTCTGGTGGACCTGAAGGATAAAAAGATCCTGCGCTGGGACGCCATTAAAGATGCCCACGGCATGGTGCTGCTGGATGATTTTGCGACCGTTCAGCAGATCATCAACGAGAGTGCAGAGTTTGCCGAGGTTCTGAAAAAGCGCGGCATTACCGATACGAAGAAAGTGATCACCACGCCACTGACCGTCGGCTATTTTGACGGCAAAGATGGCCTGAAACAGGAAGACCGGCTGCTGAAAGTGGTGAGCTATCTGGACGTGGGCGACGGCAACTACTGGGCGCACCCGATTGAGAACCTGGTGGCAGTGGTCGACCTTGAGCAGAAGAAGATCCAGAAGATTGAAGAAGGTGCCGTTGTGCCGGTGCCGATGACGCCGCGTCCGTATGATGGACGTGATCGCATTAACACGCCGAAAAAGCCGCTCGACATCATTGAGCCGGAAGGCAAAAACTACACCATTACCGGCGATATGATTCACTGGCAGAACTGGGATTTCCATCTGAGTCTGGATTCCCGCGTGGGCCCAATGATTTCTACCGTCACCTACAATGACAACGGCAAAAAACGCCAGATTATGTATCAGGGCTCCCTGGGCGGGATGATCGTTCCTTACGGTGACCCTGACGTGGGCTGGTACTTCAAAGCCTATCTGGATTCCGGCGATTACGGCATGGGCACCCTGACCTCTCCGCTGGTGCGCGGCAAAGACGTGCCGTCCAACGCCGTGATGCTCAATGAAACCATTGCCGATTACACCGGTGCGCCGATGGAGATCCCCCGCGCCATCGCCATTTTTGAACGCTACGCAGGACCGGAATATAAACACCAGGAGATGGGTCAGCCTAACGTCAGTACCGAGCGGCGCGAGCTGGTGGTTCGCTGGGTGAGCACCGTTGGCAACTACGACTACATTTTCGACTGGGTATTCCACGAAAATGGCTCCATCGGGATTGATGCCGGTGCAACGGGGATTGAGGCGGTGAAAGGCGTACAGGCGAAAACGATGCATGACCCTACTGCCAAAGACGATACCCGATACGGCACATTAATTGATCACAACATCGTCGGGACCACCCACCAGCACATCTATAACTTCCGTCTCGATATGGATGTGGATGGCATCAACAACACGCTGGTGGCAATGGATCCACAGGTGAAACCGAACACCGCCGGCGGCCCGCGAACCAGCACCATGCAGATCAATCAGTACGCTATTGATACCGAGCAGCAGGCGGCGCAGAAATTTGACCCGGGCACCATTCGTCTGCTGAGCAACACCAGCAAAGAGAACCGCATGGGGAACCCAATTTCGTATCAGATAATCCCTTACGCCGGGGGGACGCACCCGGTGGCGACCGGCGCGAAATTTGCCCCGGACGAGTGGATCTATCACCGCCTGAGCTTTATGGATAAACAGCTGTGGGTCACGCGTTACCATCCGGATGAGATGTACCCGGAGGGCAAATTCCCAAACCGCTCAACCCACGATACGGGGCTTGGCAAATACAGCAAAGATAACGAGTCGCTAAACGATCAGGATGACGTCGTCTGGATGACCACCGGCACAACCCACGTCGCGCGCGCCGAAGAGTGGCCAATCATGCCAACGGAATGGGTGCATACCCTGCTCAAACCGTGGAACTTCTTCGACGAAACGCCGACACTCGGCAGGAAAAAAGACGAACAAAAATAAAAACAGACCGGGCGTAATGCCCGGTTTTTTATTTGCTGACTGTCTCGTCCTGCTTATCGTTATCTTACTCCAGCCATTCTTTAACACCTTCTGCTGGCTAGTCTTAAGTTCCGTCGTGACAGCGCCCAACGCGATGCCATACTTGGCTGTATGGGTTAGCTCTTATGGTTTAATATTGTGACACCGTAACGGCGATATGTACGGACGGTTCCTCCGCCCGTTCCTGTCTCACTTGCTCCCAGAAAAGGATAAAGAGCATTTATGGAAAAAAGAAAAAAAACGACGCCAGAGCGGGCTGCCTGGCCGACGCGTCAGGCGATGGTTATGCACGGGCTGGCGATGAACCTGCCGTGGCTGGCATTCGTCAACATCAGCTTCGCCGTGATGATCCTGCTGCGCCACGTCTCGCTTAAACCCGACGACCCCCTCTACCTCCGGTCGCTGCCTCTGCTGAAGTTTATCGATGCCTCGATGTTCGGCATTATTATTCTGTCAGCTGCGTTAATCATCATGGCCTGGCGACGTATTGCCGGCATCAGCGTGGTGCTCTTTTTCTGTAGCGTCATCTGGTCGATATCCTGTTTCTGGTTTATCACCGATCTGTTGCTGCCTCACGTCTGGCCCCTGTGCGCGATTCTGTTACTCGCCGGGTTGACGGCGCTCTACTTTTACCCCCGTGGGTTACTCGCCTTCGTGATCCCGCTCTGGGTTACGCTACCGGTCGCAAGCTGGGTACTCAATGATGGTGTCAACCTTCACTTTGCCGCCGTCTGGACCGTCTTTACGCTGATTTTGCTCTGCGGGCGTTTCATCCTGATAAGCTGGTTTGATGAGGCCTGGCGACGTAACCAGCAAAACCAGCTGTTGATTTCGCGGCTGGAAGCGCTGGCGCATCAGGATCCGTTAACCCAGACCGCCAACCGTCGCAAGATGGAAGTGGTGCTGGAGAATGCCGTTGAGCAGAAAAAAGCCTTCTCGCTGATTATGCTGGATATAGATTATTTCAAACTTTACAACGACACCTATGGTCATCAGGCCGGTGACGAATGTTTGACCCGCGTGGCGCAGGTGCTCCGGCAGTCGGTGCGAACACCGGACGATGTCGTGTCTCGCTACGGCGGTGAAGAGTTTGTGGTGATCCTCTTTGATTGCCCGGAAAACACAGCCGAAAAAGTTGCCATGCGTATTCAGGACGGCCTGCGCGCGGAGGCAATAGCGCACGATGCCTCAAAAATCAGCGATCGCGTCACCGTAAGCATGGGCATTGCAGGAATGGCAGAGGGTCTGGCGGGGACGGAGATTATCGCCCGCGCCGATGAGGCGCTGTACCGGGCGAAAGCGGCCGGACGGGACCGCTGGTCACGATAGCCGTGTCGGGTGGCCGTTGCGCCAGCCCGACACGCTTTGTTTTAATACCGTACACATACCGATTTGGTTTCACACCAGCCATCCAGCCAGTCCGGGCCGAAATCGCGCCCAGTGCCGGACTGCTTCATGCCGCCAAACGGCAGGTTGGCGTCGATCAGCGTATGGCTGTTCACCCAGACGGTCCCGGCCTGCAGCCGGTCGGTGTATTCCAGCGCCTTGCTGATATTTTGCGTCCAGACGCTGGCCGTCAGCCCGTATTCGGTGTCGTTGGCCAGCGCCAGCGCTTCTTCGCCATCCGCGACGCGCACCAGGTTGACCACCGGGCCGAACACTTCTTCGCGGGTGAGTCGCAGCGCGGCATCCGGGTTCACCACCAGCGTCGGCGACACGTAATAACCGTTGCCATCCGGCCCCCGGTTACCGGTGATCAACTCCGCATTGCGCGATTTTGCCTCGTCGAGGAAGGTCTGCACTTTATCGCAGTGCGCGCGCGAGACCAGCGGGTTGATGAACGCCTCCGGCGACATGCCCGGCCCGACGCTCAGGGATTTCACCGCCTGCTCAAACCCGCTGACCAGCGTGTCAAACAGCGGCGCTTCAATATAGATACGGGAGCTCGCCGCACAAACCTGCCCCTGGTTCAGGAAGCTGCCGGTCATCAGGCCTTCAATTACCCAGGCCGGGTCAGCATCTTTCAGCACGATAGCCGGGTTTTTCCCCCCCAGCTCCAGCGTCACCCCCGTGAGCGTATCCGCCGCCGCGCGGGCAATTTGCTTGCCTGTCGCCGTTGAGCCAGTAAAGCTCACTTTGGCAATATGCGGATGTGAGGTCAGCGCGGCACCGCACACCGCACCGCTTCCCGTGACCACATTAAACACCCCGTCGGGGATGCCCGCTTCACTTGCCAGTTCCGCCACGCGCAGCATGGTGAGCGGCGTGGTTTCTGAAGGCTTAATGACAATGGAACACCCCGCCGCCAGCGCAGGCATGACTTTCCACATCCCGATCATCAGCGGGAAGTTCCACGGCACAATCCCGGCCACCACGCCAACCGGCTCTTTGCGCGTCCACGCCTGATAGCGGGCCCCCTGCGGTAAGGGGATGGAGAGGTCGAGGGTTTTACCGGCAATTTTCGTGGTAAGCCCTGCGGTATAGCGCATCCAGTTCAGGGTGCAGCCCACTTCAAAGGCGCGGGAGATATGAATGGATTTCCCCTGCTCCAGCGTCTCAAGCTGGGCCAGCTCTTCGCTGTGCTGCTCAACCAGATCGGCGAAATGCAGCAGGATACGCTCACGCTCTGCCGGTAATTTTCCGGCCCAGCTACGGGCAACAAACGCACGCCAGCCGGACATCACGGCGCGGTCGACATCATCAACGCTGGCATCGGCGGTGGAGGCGATGACGTCGCCCGTTGCCGGATTATAGACATTGAGCCGCTTTTCACTGTCCGACGCGGCCTGACGCCCTTCAATCCACAGGCCATGATGTCGGTCTAAAAACTGCTGTACGGCAGGCTGAACGGCTACCTGAGATTCAGACATAGGGTACTCCTTCGTTTTTATTCGCAGGGTGTTAATGCAGTCTAAGAGGGGTTTTGGATTCTCGCTTTTGTCTCTGTGACATTCGCTTTGCCACCTGTGACAGGCTCCGCAAATCGTGATAATTCCGTCTTATAACGCTGTTACCGGTGAGTGTTCTTTCCTATAGTCAGCCTCATAGCTCTGACAAAATGCAACACAAATGCAACAATGCAAAAACATTGACGGTGCAGCGAGATAAGCGATGGCGTGTGCAAGCGAAGAGGAACAGTATCAACAGTGGCTGGCACAAATTAACCAGGTCTGCGGGCGTTTTAATGCGCGTCCGCTGGAGGGGGAATTCGTCGGCGAGCTGGAAACCAGCTATGCCCGTAGCCTGAAGTTAAGCACCGTAACCGCAGGTGGCGTTAACCTGTTCCGATCCCGCCATGAGATTAACGACAGTAACGATGCCTGGTTCTACACCGTATTTCAGCTGGAAGGCAGCGCGGAGATTGAACAGGACGACCGCCGCGCGGTGCTGAAGACCGGCGATATCACGCTGCTTGATGCTTCCCGCCCGTGCTCCATTGCCTGGCATGAAAAATCCCGCCAGATTTCGCTGCTGGTTCCGCGCCAGATTATTGAGCAACAGTGTCGTTTTCAGGAGGTAAGCTGCGCGCTCACCCTTTCGCGCACGCTGCCCACCGTTCAGTTAAGCCACCACCTGCTGATGGAAAGTATGGGGAATGCCGATCTGAGTGACCGGGAGAGTGAAGCGGCGCTGGAAGCGATGATCTGTCTGCTTCGCCCCGCGTTCCAGCAGCGCGACGTGGCTCAGCCACGTAAAGAACGCCTGTTCCGCAATGTGCTGTCATTGATTGACGATCATATTCAGTCTGAATCACTGCGACCGGAATGGATTGCCGCACAGAGCGGGATGTCGGTGCGAAGCCTCTACCGCATGTTTGCTGATAAGGGGCTGGTGGTCGCCCAGTACATTAAAAACCGCCGTCTCGACCTGTGCGCACAAGTGTTGCGCTCCGCCAGCGATGATGAAAAGCTGGCGGGCATTGGCTACAGCTGGGGCTTTTCCGACCATAGCCATTTTTCAACCGCCTTTAAGCAGCGTTTTGGCGTCTCGCCTGGCGAATATCGTAAGCGCTTTCGCTAACTACTTCTTCAGCCATTTCCCGTTGATGCCTTTCACGTACTCGCCCGGCTGGGCGCGGGCAACCAGCTTTTGCCCTGCCATTTTTGCCACTTCGTCCACCGGCAGATTGTTGCTGTCAGCCAGCTTCTGATAGCTTTCCGTGCGCGCGGCGTTAATGCGATTGACCAGCGCCAGGGTTTCCGCATCCTGTTTGATTGGTGCAAGATAACCGCTCAGGGTTTCCCCCACGCGCCCCTGCGTCCGGGCGTCATTTAAGGTCAGCGTTGCCGCCTGCACGTTCATGCCGAGCGCCAGTAACATCAGAGCTAATCGTTTCATGGCATCCTCAGAACAGATCGCTGCGTGATTTCAGCAGGGTTTCAACGTCTTTATCGACCTTAATGTGGATCTCATGTTCGATTTTGACATTCATATTGATGGTAATCGGCTCCTTCGGCGCGGCGACTTCAATGCGCGGCGTACAGCCGGTCAGTAGCGCGGCAACGGCAACGGTGAGCACACCAGCCATCTTTTTCATTGTTGTTCCTCACTTTCCTTGCCAGTCGAACTGCGGATACCAGGTATTGCCGCGTGTTGCTCAAACCAGGTTTGCAGGTTGTCTCCAAAACGCAGGCTGCGCCAGAGGGTAAAGACATTCTCTTCATGGGTATAGTTCAGATTAACGTAGCTGCTTTTACCCTCTACCCGGCTGGTTCCCTTAAGGGTCGCCTGCATGGTTAATTCACCCAGATTATCTAAATTGATTCTTGTCCACGAGCGAGAAATTTCCATATAGCGCAGCCAGTTAATTGCGGCGCCCGCCACCATATTATCTTTTACGATGGCGTCCGCCGTGTCTTTATCGATACGCAGCGTCATCGGGCCGGGGTTGGTCAGCCAGCCATCTTTGATGATCCATTTTTCATTGTCCAGCCAGAACGGCAGCGCCCCGCTCACCGGGCCAGACATCGCAAACTGCTTCGGATTAACAGCGCTGATCAGCTCGCTGGAGGAGATATTGTCTACCCGCAACAGCGCCGGATCGTGTTGCGGCATCCTCAACTGCTGCATGGTGATTTTTCCGCCGAGGGTTTCCACCTTCACATTGGTGAGCAAAAGCGGGTTCGCCTCACTCCAGGGGTAGTCACCCTGCAGGTCCGCCGTGATATTCCGCGCGGTCACCAGGTTTACCACCTCGCCAATCCGTAAGGTTACCGGGCCGCGCGTTCCCAGCGACCAGGTGCCCTCACTAAACCGGAACGGCAGGACAAAGTCGACGCCGTTGATCTGGTTGTCTGGCATCCAGGCGCTACCGGCTTTCAGCACGCCGTGACCGCCCGCCTCAAAGCCCTGACCCGCGGCCGCCGAGAAGGCCACCTGCGCATACAGTTCGCCGTCACGCAGCGTCATTTTCCAGTCTGGCGGGATCAACGGCTGGAACACGGTGAGCGATTGTTTCGGCCACCAGGCCTGCCCGCGAAGGCGTTCCCCGTCCCAGCGTCCGTTCACCTGTACCGGACCGATAGCATCGGCATGCAGATCGCCCTTGAACTGGAACAGTGTCGGGTCTGTTCCGTCTACGCTGAAGGTCAGCACCGACGGCGGCAATACACTGCCGCCGCTGAAACGGGTTTGCCCGGCATTCAGCGACAGCGCTCCGCTGAACGTCGGCTTGTCAGGATCGCGATACCAGCGCACCGGGTTATCCAGCACCAGACGGGGTTTACTGACCTCCATGGCACCGTACTTGAGCTGGTCAAAACCGGTTGAAAGCGCGGTCAGCTCAATAAGGTTGTCGCGCCATTCGCCTTTTCCGGCAACATCCCAGCGCGCATTCATTGGGGTGAAGCCCCCTTTGCCCCAGTAGCGCCACTGCCACAGGCCGTTGTCGGGTAAAAAGTCACTGGCCTGGCCATCCAGATGCAGTTCAAAATCACCCATCTCGTTCTCGTGCGCCCGCAAAATGGCCTGCAGGCGTCCATCGACACCCTTTTGGGTCAGCCTGACGCCCGCCAGCGGCCAGCGAATTTCATCAATATCCAGTGAATCGATAATGCGACCACGTGAGCGCAGCAGCGCGCCCGGCTCAAAGGAGAGCTGCGGTTCATACAGGCTTCCGGTCAGTTTTGCCGGCAGTCTGGCATAGAGCACCAGGTCGTTATGTTTCGCCTCGCCGCTCAGATGAAGCGGCATGTCGCTTTGTTCCATACTGAGCCTGCCCGGTCCGATATTCAGCACCGCGTTGCCCTTCCCCGCATCCCCTTGAGTGAGCACATTCAGACGCCCGGTCAGGGTCGCTTTCTCAAGCCCCGCCTGCCAGTTATCGACACGAAGGCCAACGCGCCCGCTCAGCGGCATGCCGGAAAGGTTCCAGTTCCAGCGTCCGTCACTGATATTCAGCTGTTCCGCGGTTATTTGCCACGGCAGATCGAGCAGCGGATCGGGGTTATCCCGCGCCATGACCACCAGTTGCCCCTGATTGGCTTCCCAGTCGAGATCGGCATCGACCAGCGAGGTTAACTGTGGCACGTTAAAGGTCGCAACAGCATGGCCTTTAACCGGCACGCCGTCCGGCACCAGCGGCAGGGTGAATTGTCCCACCAGTTTTATCGGCTGTGGCTGGTCGGGAAGTTGTACATCGAACTGGGTGACAGAGAGGGTCTGACCGCGGAGCATCCCTTTAATGCTGACCTGCTCACCTTTGTAGGTAATCTCCTGACGCGCAGGCGTCAGCGACGCCTGAAGTTCTCCCTGCCACTGCTGCCAGGGCGAGAGCGTCAGACGATGGACAGTAAGCCAGGTATTCGGTAACACCGCCTGCCACTGCGCCAGCGTTTTGGGCGCGACCGTGGACGGTGCGGACTGGGGAATTTTATTGAGGCAAACGGAGTTCAGTTCGAGCGCGCCGACATCCAGTTTCCAGCGGCTGGGGTGCGACAGGGTCGCGTTATCGACTCGGGCAATTTCGCAGTCATCCACAAGATAGCGAAGATCGGGGATGATCAGGGCATGACGCGTGAGTCTGGGACTTTGTTCAAAGGCGATGCGTGTCCCGACAGGAAGCCAGATCCCGGCAAGGGTTGGTACCCACTGGGCAAGGGTCATCAGCAGCGTCAGCGGCACCAGAATGAACAGCAGTAAGAGCGCGATTGCGGCTTTGTATGTACCCCTCATGGGCAGTTAATATCCTGATTTAGCGAAAGAATTAAGCCGACAGTGCCGATCATTGTCGCATGTTTAGCCAGTCAGTTGAAGAGAATGCCAAATTTAAGGATAGATGCTCTAAAATAATTGATAGAACTTATTGAATTCAATAATATTTCAGAAATTGTA
>OBZY01000128.1_pt1 | contig 39817 bp, 41 predicted proteins | sample 1477051 | NCBI WGS metagenome assembly OBZY01 (sample SAMEA2580270, study PRJEB22360) | human gut metagenome | biome: human gut; feature: human-associated habitat; material: faeces | place: Denmark | collected 2008/2010
TTTTTTGAAACTAAGGATATATCAATGAAAAAGATTTTCGCTGTTGCGTCTATTTCTACCATGATTATGGTTTCTCCGTACACATTCGCAGCAAATGAAGGTGAAACCAGTACTGTAACATTTACTGGCTCTATAAAAGAAAACACCTGTGTGCTAGCTAATGGATCTTTAGGACAGGTTGTGCAACTGGGGGATGTAGAGTCCAGCGTATTTGCATCTGCAGGTTCGGCATCCCAGCCGGTCAATTTCACCATTGCTCTCGAACAGTGCGATTCGGCTAATGCCTCCATCACCTTTAGTGGCACTACCGCAACTGATGAAGTGTTGAGTGTCACCGGTAGCGGGACTGTTGCTTCAGGGTTAGGTATTCAAATCCTGGAAAACGGCACCCCATTGAAGGTCGATGGCTCAGCTGCGTCAGCGATTAAAGCAGTTGGGGCCGGCAGCGCAGATGAGTTCAACTTCTCAGCCCGTTATTTTGCTTTGGACAACAGCGTCTCGGCTGGGGAGGCAAATGCTACCGCGCAGTTTACCGTGAAATACCAGTAATTTCAGCGCCCCGGTATCAGTGGTCCCGGGGCGCTGTCGCTTCTCATTCCTTTTTCCAGGAGAATAATATGTTTTCTCATTCGTTTCTTAAGCCGCTGTCAGCATTTTTATTGTGCTCGACCATGCTGCTGCCACAGTTGGCGTCAGCGGAAGGGATTGTTCTTGGTGGCACCCGTTTGGTGTATCCGATGGATGCTAAACAGGTCACTTTGTCTGTGCGTAACTCCTCAAAAGAGAACAGCTATCTCGTTCAAAGTTGGGCGGAGAATTCACAGGGTGTTAAATCCACTGACTTCATAATCACACCTCCCTTATATGTCAGTAATGCTGGGGATCAGAATATGTTGCGTGTGATATTCAGCGGCTCTTCCCTGCCAATGGATAGAGAAACCCTTTATTACTTTAATGCTAAGGCTATTCCGTCAGTCGACAAGTCAAAACTCGAAGGTAAGAACACCCTGCTGCTGGCAGCTGTGACACGCATTAAGTTGTTCGTTCGCCCTAAAGGGCTGGACGTTCAGGTCGAAAAAGCGCCGTCAATGCTGACGTTTAAACGTAACGGCAACACAGTGCAAATCAGTAATCCCTCTCCATATCATGTGACGTTAGTTCAGATTGCGTTAGATGGTCGAAAGGTAGAAAACACTATGGTGGCGCCGTTTGGCACAGAAGCACTAGCAAGCCCAGGAACCCCCAGAACCATCACTTATAGCACTATCAATGACTATGGTGCTGTTTCTGAACAGCAACGACATAGCCTGTAATGCACTGAAAAGTATCTGTACCTCTTATCTGAGCGGCCTCTGGTTTTTATTATGAAGAAATCATATATATCGCTAGCCTTGACTAGTTTTATTTTTCAGCCGGGTATTGTCGCCCACGCCTCTGATCTTTATTTCCCCCCTGAATTTATGGGAGCAGACGCTGACACAGCTGACTTGGATATGTTCCAGTCTGCCGGTGCGCAGAGTCCGGGTGAATACCTGGTGGAAGTTTTTTTGAATGATAGGAATCAGGGGCAGCGAACGCTGACATTTAACAGGCGCGAAACCCAAACAGATCAGGTTCGCAGCAGAGACAACACCGGCCTCTCGGTATGTCTAACAAAGGAAATGATGGCTTCTCTGGGCGTGAAAATCGCACTATTTCCGGAACTGAAATCCTTGGGGGAAGAAGTATGCGTAACCCCGGAAAAAATAATTCCGGATGCTAACACCCGCTTTGACTTCACCAAAATGCAGCTGTTTATCAGTATCCCGCAAGCTTCTCTGCATAACCAGGCGCGCGGGTATATCGAACCTTCGCTCTGGGATGAGGGAATTAATGCCGCTTTGCTTAATTACAATTTCAGTGGGGGGAGTACATTCGCCGGTGATTTTAATAGTGATAATTATTTCCTGAACCTGAATAGCGGGCTGAATCTCGGAGCGTGGCGCCTGCGCGATTTCCGGACCTGGAGTTATTACAGTAACAAATACCAGACCCTGCAATCCTGGCAACGGCTTAAAACGTACGCTGAGCGCTCTGTTATTCCCCTACGCAGCAATCTGGTGATTGGAGAAAGTTCGACCTCAAACCAGGTTTTTGACTCAATGGGCTTTAAGGGCATCAACTTGTCCACTGATGACAACATGTATCCCGACACCATGCGAGGATTTGCGCCGGTGATCCGCGGCATCGCAGAAAGTAATGCGCAGGTGATGGTTCGCCAGAATGGTTACAACATTTACCAAACGAACGTCTCTCCAGGGGCATTTGAGATAACTGACCTTTACCCCATGTACAGCAGCGGTGATCTGGAGGTCAGCGTAAAAGAGGCCAACGGTAACACGCAAGTATTTACCGTGCCTTACTCCTCAGTTCCAATATTGCAGCGTGAAGGCCGCGTGACGTACAGCCTGACCGCTGGTCGCTTTTCCGGCAGCAGTGATCGGTACGACAACCCCGCGTTTGGCGAAGCCTCATTGCTATGGGGCCTACCTCATAACGTAACCGTGTATGGCGGCGCTCAGTATTCTGATAACTATCTGGCTGAGCAACTGGGGCTGGGTATAAATCTGGGTAGAATCGGCGCATTCTCTGCGGACGTGACACATGCAGACAGTACTCTTGCCGATGGTTCCAGTCATAAGGGGCAATCAGTCCGATTCCTCTATGCACATTCATTTAACCCGACTGGAACAAATTTACGGCTGACCGGTTATCGCTATTCAACAAAAGGCTTCCATACCCTCGACGAAACGGCGCTGAAAACTATGCGAGGCCGTCTGTATGAACATGACGAATATGATGAATACGGTAATCGAGTCCAGGATACCTATTCTGACTACTACAACCTGTACAACACCAAACGGGCAAGGTTAGAAGCCAATATTTCTCAAAGCCTCGGTAACGCTGGATCGCTTTATATCACAGGAATCCGACAGACTTATTGGAATTCGGGAAATTCCACCACCTCCCTGCAGAGTGGTTATAGCAGCATTCTGGGGCCAGTTAATTACGCCCTATCGTACAGCTATAACCAGCAAAAGAATCAAAACTACCCATCATGGACTGATAAGACATTCAATCTGTCACTGTCGGTACCACTTGACCGCTTATTTTCATGGAATAGTAATTCGCGTTCCGTCAACGCAACTTTCAATGGTAGCCGGGATAACCATGGCAACCTAAGTCAGCAGGCGGGGCTGAGCGGAACGGCACTCGACGGCAATACCCTGAACTGGAGTGTATCTCAGGGCTACAGTCACAGCAGTAATGGGTACAGCAGCGGCGGTACCGGGAATGCCGGTATGAATCACCGCGGTGGTTATGGCACTTCATCTCTGGGTTACAGCTACAGCGAGGATTACCAGCGCGTCAACTACGGTCTGAGCGGCGCGCTGATCGCGCATCGTAATGGGCTGACACAGGGACAACAGGTGGTGGGAAGCGCGGTATTGGTAGCCGCTCCAGGCGCCAACGGTGTGAATGTGAAGGGAGCAACCGGTGTATCCACGGACTGGCGAGGCTATGCGATCCAACCTTATGCCACTGCCTATCGTGAAAACAATGTGTCGTTGGACACCAGTACACTTGATGACAAAACCGATATCGAGAGCGGAGTAGCACGCGTAGTACCGACTAAAGGGGCGATTGTGCGGGCACGCTTTGATGTTCAACGTGGTCACCGCGTCATTATGACCCTCACCTATGACGGGAAACCGCTTCCATTTGGCACCATGATTGCCGGTGAGAACGTCAGCGGCATTGTCGGAGATGGCGGTCAAGTATATCTCTCAGGCCTTCAAGATAACGGCACACTTAAGGCGAAGTGGGGTGTACAGGGTAATCAGCAGTGCGCTATCAGTTACCGGATCAGTGAACAGGAACAAAATGCCACTATCGCGAATGTTACCGCCTCATGCCGGTAATGCGCACCAAAATAAAAGGAAGAAAATATGATGGGAATTATCTCTCAACGACACGTACTGTATGGGCTGACTCTGTACCTGTTATCACTCAATTTTACAGTACAGGCCGCCAATATTACTTCGACTGCGTTCGTCATCACCGGCGTTCTGGAAGCGAAAACCTGTACGTTCAATGAAACGACACGCTCAATTGACCTACCAGAAGTGGATACTCGAAGTCTGGTCGGCAGTAATTCCATTCAAGGGAAAACAGACTTTACTTTATCGATAAATTGCAGTGGTGGAGTTACTGAAGTGAATATTACTCCCTCAGGCATGGCGGTTTCGAACGGCGATAGCTCTTTGTTCTTAAATACTAGCTCAGCCAGAAATATTGGACTAAGGCTACTGGACAACACCGGGGGAGTATTAAAGCCAGATGGTTCAAGCAAGATTACAATTAATTACAATGAGTCAGGCGGAAAATACACCTTCTCAGCTGGATACGCTGAAACCGGTGCGGGAAGAGTAAGTGGTGGATTATTTCAAGCTTTGGTCGTTTTTTCATTGGAATACAGTTAACAACATGTATTAGCAAAAACACTTTACGATTACCACATGGGAAGATAATTAAATTGAAAAAACTACTCGTAAAAGCAATAGTTATAGCAGCAAGCTTCATCACACTTCCAGCCTCGACAGCAACACTACAGTGTGAAAGTCTTAAAGGCTGGGCACTTAACGGCACGAGTGTGCTACCTGAAGGTTCAGCCTCAATACTCATAAATAATTTTACATGGAATACGAGTGCATTAGGTTCACCCAAAGTTAAGAATTATCACGTCACATTAAATTTTCCAAGCACTTCAGTAAGCGATGCTTTGGCAGGCAATTGGGTTCAAATATACAATCAATCAAGTAGTGGTAATGCTTCCCTAGCTGCATCAACAGCTATACCTTCAGGTGTTACTCAATTCTCCGTGACCATTCCATGCGTAGCCAATTTGTCCACGCAGTGCGACTATAAAAACACATCAACATGGGTATTATTAAGTTCGACTCAACAGGGACTTACAAAGGCAGCAGTCAACACGGACATAACTTTACCATTATTAAGCAATCCAATAGAAATATCTATGCTTGTAACTTCAAACAATATCCAAGTATCAGATCAAACTATCACAGGTAGCACGACCTTACTTGCAAAACAAACTGTGACAGACTCTATGGTTTTTCCTGACTATCCCGATCTAGGATCTTTGTCTGCTGGGAAAAATAATAACTTAATTGAATCAATGACCTACACAATGAACACAAATAACATACCCATTAATATTCAACCAATTTCCCCAACAGAATCAACACTCCTTGTTGTGAATAATGAAATCGTCCAAGCCGCTAGACAATTTACGCCTCCTCTAAAATTTGGCTTAAATTTGGCCTCAAATGCACAACCTGGCAATAAATCGGTTACCGTATACGCAACATGGACGTGTCCATAAACCGTTAGTATCTAATACCCCGCAAGCTCTGGCGACAGACTGGCGGGGGCTGAATTCTTTCCGCTATTTTCAATTGCATGGATGATTGCCCAGAAATTATTGCTGGCCATGGTCATACCCTCCCGCCAGATTTCAGTTGTTCATACTGAGCTTTGAGAAGTTGCGCCGGTGTTGGCCCTTTGGGTGCGACTGGAGCGGCGAGCACACGGCGAACCGGCGGAACGGAGTTTCCTGCGGCTACACGCTTCTCCCAGGAAATCAGCACTTTTGCCGCTTCGCGCTCCAGTTCCTGACGACTCAACTGCCCTTCTGTGCTGAGACGCCGCAGCTCCAGACAGATGTGATAATAAACCGGCTTAGGCCATGGATATTGCTCACTGCTCGGATACCGGAACACGAGCTTGCGCCACTTCCAGTATTCAGCCATCACGTCAGCGGTAGTGATCCCCAGCACGCTGCGCCCTTCCCTGCACCACTTGATGAACTGGCCTGGCGACGGCAGGAATGGACGCTCCTGACGACGAACCATGCGCATGCCTGCTTCAACCTGCTCCATGGTGGTTATACCGTTTTCTTTGAAGGCCAGCACCCACTGTCGGCGGATTTCGTTCACGTCGTCTTGGCTTCGATTAACCAGGCTTGCCGGGAACGCGGCGGCCAGCTGTACGAATAGCCCGTTGATAATCTGCGCTACCTGCTGCGTTTGTTCGCGCTCGGTGTACTGCTCAGGCAAGTTTTGCGCCACACGACGAGCCTGTTCCCGGTCAAAATCGCGAATACTCTCGGCAAGGTTTTTCATTCCAGCACCCCGTCAATCCAGTCGGTGTTATGCAGGTCAATGCCGCCCCGGGTAGGTTTTACCGTTCCGGTTGCGCGCAGCCGTTTGGTGGTGAGCTGATCCCACTGTTTGCGAAGACTTGAGGGACTCAGGAATTTCCGTTGAGGATGGAAAAACAATGCCGACTTTTCACGAGCTGCGTTCTCTATCGGAGCGTCTGTATGAGGGGCAAGGCATCAATACCCAGCAGCTACTAGGTCACTCATCAGACAGGATGACAGCGCAGTATCATAACGATCGCGGTCTCGACTGGGTGAAAGTGAAGGTGTAGCTACGTGAATAATTGGACCGTATCCCCTGCAAATTTCGCAGAATTCAAGAATTCATTTTGGGGAGGAATTTTGGAGGAGTTTTGGGGAAGAAAAAATCGGGCAAAAACCGGGCACCGCGCCCGGTTCTGCTACCAGCCTGAAAAAGCCCTTACGAGCTCAATCCACGATTCTCCAGCATCGGTTCAATCTTCGGATCGTGGCCACGCCAGTTCCGGTAAAGTTCAGCTAAATCAGTGCTGTTCCCGCGCGACAAAATCGCTTCACGGAATTTCTGTCCGTTTTCACGCGTCAACCCGCCCTGCTCAACAAACCACTGATAGCCATCGTCTGCCAGCATTTGCGTCCACAGGTAAGCGTAATACCCTGCCGCATAGCCGCCGCCAAAGATATGGGCGAAGTAGCTGCTGCGATAGCGCGGTGGAACGGCGGGCAGATCCAGCCCCTCTTTGTGCAGTGCTGCCGCTTCAAAGGTGTCAACATCGTCCACGGGTTCGCTGATGCCGTGCCAGTTCATATCCAGCAGCGCAGCGCTAAGCAGCTCGGTCATGTCATAACCTTTATTAAACTGCGTCGCGTTAAGCATTTTATCGCGCAGCGCCTCCGGCATCGGCTCTCCGGTCTGATAGTGGCGGGCATAGTGGGCAAACACCTGCGGGTGGCTCGCCCAGTGCTCGTTGATTTGCGATGGGAACTCGACAAAATCACGCGGCGTATTGGTGCCGGAGAGGGAGGCGTAGCGCTGGCTGGCAAACAGACCGTGCAGCGTATGACCAAACTCGTGGAACAGGGTAACCACATCGTCCCAGGAGATCAGCGCCGTCTGATCGTTAGCCGGTTTTTGATAGTTGCAGACATTGTAGATAACCGGGCGCGAGGCAAACTCATACGATTGCTCGACGAAATTCCCCATCCACGCCCCACCGGCTTTCGATTCGCGGGCAAAGAAATCACCGTAGAACAGCGCCATCCCTTCGCCGGTGTGGTCGAAAATCTCCCACACGCGGACATCAGGATGGTAAACCGGAATATCGAAACGCTCGACAAAGCGGAGGCCAAACAGCTGGCTTGCAGCCCAGAATACGCCATCCTGCAACACCGTGTTGAGCGCAAAGTACGGCTTGATTTGCGACTCGTCGAGGGCATATTTCGCCTGGCGCACGCGCTCGGCATAAAAGGCCCAGTCCCACGCCTGCACGGTGAACCCGCCCTGCTCGTCATCAATCACTTTTTGGATATCGGCTTGCTCAAGCGTCGCTCGGGTGCGTGCGGCGGGCACAATTCCGCGCATAAAAGCCAACGCGGCGGCTGGTGTTTTCGCCATTTGATCGGCGATACTCCAGCTTGCGTAGTCCTCAAACCCCAACAATTTTGCCTGACGCGCACGCAACGCGGTGAGACGCAGGATCAGTGCCCGGGTATCGTTTTCATCCCCTTTCTGGGTACGCGTCCAGCCCGCGTTAAACAAATTTTCCCGCGTCTGACGGTCACGCAGCGCGGAAAGTGCGGGTTGTTGAGTGGTATTCAACAGCGGAATCAACCAGCGATCGTTCAGCCCTTTCTCCGCGGCGGCATGGGCGGCCGTCGCAATCTCGTCAGGACTGAGTCCATCAAGCTGATGAGCATAATCCACGACCAGCCCACCGGCTTTGGTGGCGGCCAGCAGACGCTGATTAAACTGGCTGGTGAGGGTCGCCGCCTCGGTATTCAGCGCTTTCAGCTCCGCTTTTTCTGCATCATTTAACCGCGCACCGGCCAGCACAAAGTGCTGGTACATCTCTTCTGCCAGCCGACGGGATTCGGCGTCCAGCGCAGCACAATCCTGCCAGACGCTCTCCACGCGAGAGAACAGCGTGTCGTTAAGCCAGATATCGTTCGCCAGCGCAGCAAGCTCGGTAGAGATCTGCTCCTCAAGCGCCTGTAAGTCATCATTGGTGTGCGCAGAGGTCATGGCGAAGAAAACACTGCTGACACGCGAGAGCATGGCACCGCTTTTTTCGAGTGCCAGCACGGTATTGTTGAAATCGGGGGCGGCCGTTTGCGCGACAATCGCGTCAATTTCGGCTCGCTTCTGGCGTATCGCTTCATCGAATGCCGGGCGGTAGTGGCCGTCGTTGATTTCGTCGAATCGGGGTGCCTGATAAGGCAACAGGCTGCTTTCAAAAAAGGGATTAGTGGCCGACATCTTTCACTCCTGAGTACGGTTATCTTCCCAGAGTAGGCCAGGCCGCCACTGCCTGCAATGCCGTCATACAAATGTTGCCTTAACGCATCCTTCGCGGCCGTGCTATGTTAGTACAACACAAAAAGCGTTGAGGAACAGTGAGATGATTATTTTAGTTACCGGGGCAACGGCAGGTTTTGGTGAAAGCATCACGCGTCGCTTCGTCGCCAACGGACATAAGGTGATTGCGACGGGTCGTCGTCAGGAGCGTCTGCAGGAGCTGAAAGATGAGCTGGGTGACAGCATTCTGACCGCGCAGCTTGATGTCCGTAACCGTGCCGCCATCGAAGAGATGATTGCTAACCTGCCGGCCGAATGGCGTGCCATTGACCTGCTGGTCAACAATGCCGGTCTGGCGCTCGGTATGGAGCCTGCCCACAAAGCCAGCGTCGAAGACTGGGAAAACATGATCGACACAAATAACAAGGGGCTGGTGTACATGACCCGCGCCGTGCTGCCAGGCATGGTTGAGCGCAATCGCGGCCACATTATTAACATCGGTTCGACCGCCGGAAGCTGGCCTTATGCGGGCGGTAATGTTTATGGCGCGACCAAAGCCTTCGTGCGTCAGTTCAGCCTTAACCTGCGTACCGATCTGCACGGCACCGCCATTCGCGTGACCGATATTGAGCCGGGCCTGGTAGGCGGAACCGAATTTTCCAACGTTCGGTTTAAAGGTGATGACGCGAAAGCAGACAAAACCTACGAGAATGCGAACGCCTTGACGCCGGAAGATGTCACCGAAGCGGTCTGGTGGGTGGCAACACTGCCAAAACACGTCAACATTAACACGGTAGAAATGATGCCAGTCAGCCAGAGTTTTGGCGGACTTAGCGTCCATCGTGGCTAACATTGCCCTTCCCGGCCTGCGGGCCGGGTCTGTTTCAGGCCATAAAAGAATGGTAGTATGTTCAGGCTAACTCTCTGAGAAATGACAACTCATGGCCGCTGAATCGCAACTCAATCCTACCCAGCCCGTAAACCAGCAAATCTATCGCATTTTGCGACGTGATATTGTCCATTGCCTGATCCCACCCGGAACGCCGCTCTCTGAAAAAGAAGTGTCCGTGCGGTTTGACGTGTCCCGCCAGCCCGTGCGTGAGGCGTTTATCAAGCTTGCAGAAAACGGTCTGATTCAGATCCGCCCGCAGCGCGGCAGCTATGTGAACAAAATCTCGCTCTCCCAGGTGCGTAACGGGTGTTTTGTCCGTCAGGCCATTGAGTGCGCGGTGGCGCGCCGGGCCGCATCCTTGATTGATGACAACCAGTGCTACCTGCTGGAGCAAAACCTGCATCAGCAGCGTATTGCGATTGACCGCAAACAGCTCAACGACTTCTTCCAGCTTGATGACGAGTTTCACCAGAAGCTGGCGCAAATTGCGGACTGTCAGCTGGCCTGGGACACGATTGAAAACATCAAAGCCACCATCGACCGCGTGCGCTATATGAGCCTCGACCATGTCTCCCCACCGGAAATGTTGCTCCGACAGCATCATGATATTTTCAGTGCGCTGGAAAAACGCGATCAGGACGGTGTAGAAAAAGCGATGACGCTGCACCTGCAGGAAATCAGCGAATCCGTACAGTTAATTCGTCAGGAAAACAGCGACTGGTTTAGCGAAGAGTAAAATACGCCGCCCCCGTTTCGGTTGCGGCGAAGAGATTAGCGAACCACCAGCACCGGAATACTCGCATAGCGCAGGATAGATTCCGCATTTGAACCGAGCAGATGGGTGCTGATGCTCGGGTTTTTCGACCCGATGACGATCACGTCATATTCCCCTTCTTTGCTCAGTTTGATAATTTCGTCACGCACGTTGCCAAAGCAGACCAGGCTGTGGATATTCTCCCCGGGGAGATCAAACAGCCTTTTTAGCTCGTTCATTTTCTTCCCGGATTCAGCGGTCATAAACGCTTCAAACTTTTTGATATCGGCGTTGAATCCGCGCAGCAACGAGCGGCTGCTGTTGGGGAGAATGTTCACCAGCGTAATCGACGCGCCTTCCGCCTTTGCAAGGTTAGCCGCGTGGCGAACCGCTTTGTCGCTCAATTCCATTTCAAATACATCAACAGGCATTAAAATCTTCTTATACATAAGCCTGACTCCTTATTCCTGTGAAAGGGGTATTCCCTGCTTCAAGAATGACAGCCGCAATATAAACAAACCCTAAACGCTTGCCTGCAGAAACTATCAATAAAGGAAAATAAATGTGGGCTTTGTAAATTGCTGTCGTGAACCGTCAGCACCCACCAATATTGAGAAAAAAGTGTGAGTTTGATCAAAAACAAAAAAATGAGATGCAGACAGGCGTATTTATAGTGCCCCGTGAACGGTGAAACCTGAAATAGCGCCGTAACGGATAAGTGAGAGAGGAGAAAATACCATGATGACATACGACCGTAACCGTAACGCAATTACCACCGGCAGCCGTGTAATGATCAATGGCACAGGACACACCGGCGTGATTAAAGCGATCCACAGCGAAGGGCTGGATGCCGCGCAGGTGCGTCGCAGCAAAACGGTAGAAGTGGAAGGTTGCGAAGGTAAGTTCGAACCGATTGAACTGATTCGCCTGGGTATGCACTGATTCGTGCGACATCATGCCGCCGCACGCGGCGGCATGTGATGACTTAGCAGTTCGCCGCGTACTCTGCGACCGTGGCTTTTGCACCTTTTTGCAGTAACGCCTGGTAAGCACGCATTACCGCATCCACAAAGACGGTTTCATGCGGGAGTTCTTTGCCAAAAATGGCCTCAATGCCCAGCAGCGCCTTCACCCGGACTTCGCCCTCAGCACTTCCCTTCACCGCCGCCTGAATGACCGCCAGCTGCGGGTCGCTCACGTCGATAGCGTTGCCCTGCTCATCGACACCACCGACATACCGCATCCAGCCTGCAATGCCTAATGCCAACAGCGGGAAGCTTTTTTGATGCACCAGATGCCAGCGCACGGAATCGAGCATACGCTGCGGGAGCTTCTGGCTGCCGTCCATCGCGATTTGCCAGGTACGGTGACGTAACGCCGGGTTGCTGTAGCGGGCAATCAACAGGTCAGCATAGTGGCCTAAATCAACGCCTTTCACTTTTAAGGTCGGCGCCTGCTCGTTCAGCATCAGCGCATGGGCGGCAGTACGGTAGTGCGCGTCTTCCATGCAGTCGTTGATATGCGGGTACCCCGCCAGATAGCCAAGATACGCGAGGAAAGAGTGACTGCCGTTAAGCATGCGCAGCTTCATCTCTTCAAACGGAATGACGTCTGAAACCAGCTCCGCCCCGGCCTTTTCCCACTGTGGACGGCCTGCAACAAAGTTGTCCTCGATCACCCACTGACGGAACGGTTCGCACGCCACGCCTGCCGGGTCACGAACGCCAGTCAGCTGTTCAATTTTATCCAGCGTCTCCGGTGTAACCGCGGGAACAATACGATCCACCATGGTGGACGGGAAAGTGACGCTGGATTCAATCCAGTCTGCCAGCTCGCCGTCAACCGCGCGGGCATAAGCGCAGGTCACATTACGCATGACGTGACCGTTCTCCGGCATATTGTCACAGGACATGACGCTAAACGCGGGCAGCCCGGCAGCTTTGCGTCGCGCGAGTGCTTCCACCACCACACCCGGCGCAGATTTCGGCTGATGCGGGTTTTGCAGGTCGGCGGCGATTAACGGGTGATCGAGCATCAGTTTCCCGGTCGCCGGCGAGTGGCAATATCCCTTTTCAGTAATGGTGAGCGAGACAATCGCCACCTGCGGCTCACACAGTGCGGCCAGCACGCGTTCCAGCCCGTCAACCTGCGCATGCAGTGCGTTCCTGACCACGCCCACCACCCGCGATGTCCACGCATCGGCAGACATTTCCGCCACGGTGTAGAGATGATCCTGTGCGTTTAGATCGGCAATCTGCTGTTCACCGCCAATCAGGTTTACCTCACAGTAACCCCAGTCGCTGTTGTGCTCCGCGGCGAGAATGTCGGCGTACACCGCCTGATGCGCACGGTGGAATGCGCCAAACCCTAAATGAACAATGCGTGCCTTGAGGCGTTCGCGAGCGTACTGAGGAAGCGTCGCTTTCGCCTGTAATAACCGGTTTTCCATGATTAAGACTCGTTAAGTTATGTACGCTGGGATTCGCTGCCGCTCTATATGAGCAGCAGCGCCTGCTGACTACACCAACTAGAATGGCAGTCGGGGTAAAAAAGAACTGCCATTAACCATACTGATCCTGCAGTTTGAGATTTTGATTTATATTAACTTTTACGCATGTGGTGTGACATGAACACAAAGTTGTGTGACAGGTCACTCAAGATATAAACCATTACCGCCGCGATGAAACCGCCCCATAGCCAACGGAATCACGTGCCGGCCCCTCCGCCGCATCTTCCGCCACGCTCAAATCACGATCGCAGACCTCTGGCATGCAGATGGCGGCGATCAGCCCAATCACGGAGTAGGCGATCATCATGGCGACAATTGGCCACCAGGAACCGGTCATATTGCAGAAGATCCCGGCGAGCACTGGCCCAAAGCCTACCGCCACCAGCCCGCCCGCCTCTTTTGAGATAGCCATCCGGGTAAAGCGGTTACGCGAGCCAAACATCTCCGCCATCGTGATGTTTTCCAGGGCAAACAGTCCCAGTACGGCGAAATTATGGATAACGATGATGGAAAGCATGATCACGCCCGGCGCATAGCTCTTATCAACGATAATCGACAGCATCGGGTACGCCAGAATAATGGCGGAGATATTGAGCAGAATGTACGGCAGACGACGCCCCACTTTATCGGAGAGCCAGCCCAACAGCGGGATAGAGATAAACCCGAGAATTGAGCTTATCATCAGCGCATCGGTGGGGATCGCTTTATCGAACAGCAGCGTCTGAACCAGATACCCGGCAAGAAACGTCTGGATCAGTCCCGAATTCCCCGCCTGACCAAAACGCAGCCCGGTTGCCAGCCAGAAGGACTTACTCTTCACCATCGCTGCAAATGATAAATCGTGTTTTGTCACCGGTGCGGTTGTCTCAGCCTCGTTCACTTTTTCAAATACCGGGCTCTCCTTGAGGTTCATTCGCAGCCAGATGGCGAAGATCATTACCACCACGCTGGCAAGAAACGGTACACGCCAGCCCCAGGCAACCAACTGTTCGCGGTCGAGGGCGAAGAACATAATTGCCCAGATAGCCGTTGCACTTAGCGTCCCGCAGTTGGTGCCCATCGCCACCAGCGAGGAGATAATGCCGCGTTTCCCTTTAGGGGCGTACTCCGCCAGCATGGTGCCGGCACCGGAGATTTCAGCCCCTGCCCCCAGCCCCTGGATAATACGCAGCGTCACTAACAGGACGGGCGCGAAAATCCCAATCTGCGCGTAGGTCGGCAAGACCCCGATCAGGGTCGTGCAGATCCCCATCATAGTAATGGTGATAAACAGCACCTTTTTACGGCCAATGCTGTCGCCCATTCGCCCGAAGATAAAGGCGCCGACAATGCGCGCGATATAGCCTGCGCCGTACGTCCCCATCGCCAGAATCAGCGCCATTGCGGCCGATTGTTCCGGGAAGAAGATCTCATGGAATACCAGGGCGGCCCCCAGCGAATAGAGCTGGAAATCCATAAACTCCAGTGCGGTTCCCAGCCAGCCGGAAACGGCAGCTTTCACCAGATCTGAAGTCGTTCTTTGTGGTTGTGTTTGCGTCATAATGGCTATCTCTGCAAGGTAAGATGCGTACCACTCAGAGCCTGTCTGCGCAGGCTCTTAACCGCGTGAATTATTATTGCCCGAACGTGAGTAAGACTTTGCAGCACTGCCGCTGATCTTTTTCAAACCGTTCGATGGCGTCTGTTACGTGGTGATAGTCAAAAGTGTGGGTGATCAGTTTGTCCGGGTCGATCAACCCCTTTTCCAGCCAGTCGATGACGACCGGGAATTTGTTGGCATTCAGCCGTGATGAGAATATCGCCAGCTCTTTTCCGGTGATCCCCTGCTGAACAATCTGGCTTGGGTCGCTGGAAAACCCCATCAGCACGATGCGTGCCGCCGGAGAGGCAATGGTGATGGCTTCCTGTAAAATTGTCGGATGACAGGCTGCGTCAATAATAAGCGTCGGTTTGATCCCTTTTTCTTCCAGCGCCGCCTGTAACGACAGCTCCGCGTTGTTGAACACCCAGTCCGCGCCGCTGCGTTGCGCCATCGCCAGCCGTTCATCGATCCGATCGACAACGATAACCTGCTTCACCTTATAGACACCTTTCAGCGCCTGGACGGTGACAAGCCCCATGGGACCTGCGCCGTAGATCAGGGCGATATCCTGCCCGGTGGGTTGTGCGTGCCCCGTCACGTTAGCGGCAATCGTGAACGGCTCAATCATTACCGCGTGTTTATCAGGAATAGCATCCGGAACAACCCAGGCATTTTTTGCCGGTACGACGGCATACTCACTAAAGCCTCCGTCGCGATGAACGCCCAGCACCACCAGAGAGGTACAGACATTGGGTTTGCCCACGGAGCACGGATAGCAGTGTCCGCAGCTGATCACCGGGTCAACCGAGACGCGCTCGCCCACGCGGGCCGGGTCAACTCCCTCACCAACGGCATCAATCTCACCAAAAAATTCATGGCCAATCACGCGCGGGTATCGGGCAAACGGATTATGCCCGCGGTAAATATGGCTGTCTGAACCGCAAATACCGGCCAGTTTGACGTTGACGCGCACTTCACCTGCCGCGGGTTCCGGGAGTGGACGATCTTCAATCACCAGTGCATTGGGTTGTTGAATCACTACGCTTTTCATCGTTCGCTCCTCGTTTACCAGTTCCACAATGTGCCATCTTCGAGACGGGCAACCGGAAGATAGGCAGGATCGTACGGGTATTTCGCCGCCAGTTTTTCGTCAAATTCAATGCCCAGCCCGGGTTTGTCGCCCGGATGCATATAGCCATTATCAAAGCGCCAGCTGTGCGGGAAGACCTCCAGCATCTGTTCGGAGTAACCCATATATTCCTGTACACCAAAGTTTGGCACCCACAGGTCAAAATGCAGCGCGGCGGCGTGGCAAACAGGCGACAGATCCGACGGTCCATGTGAACCGGTACGCACCTGATAAAGCGAGGCGAAGTCCGCGATGCGCCGCATGCCGGTGATGCCGCCCGCGTGGGTAATGGTGGTGCGGATATAGTCGATAAGCTGCTCTTCAATAAGCTGCTTGCAGTCCCAGATGCTGTTAAACACTTCTCCAACCGCAATCGGCGTGACCGTATGCTGACGGATCAGACGGAAGCAGGCCTGGTTTTCCGCAGGCGTAGGATCTTCCATCCAGAACATACGGAATGCTTCAATGCTCTTACCGAATCGCGCCGCCTCAATCGGGGTCAAACGGTGGTGCATGTCGTGCAAAAGATGCTCATTAAAGCCAAACTTATTGCGCACCGCATCGAACAGCTTCGGTGTGAAATCGAGGTATTTTTCGGTGGACCAGAGCTGCTCTTCCGGCCAGTCACCTTTAGTGGCGGGCTCGTAGGCCAGCCCTTTTCCTTTCGACATGCCATAGGTGGTTTTCATACCCGGCACGCCGCACTGAACGCGGATCGCCTTAAAGCCCATCTCTTTATGCCGGGCGTAATCTTCCAGCACGTCATCAATGGAGTGTCCGGTGGTATGACAATAGACCATCACCCCTTCCCGGGATGCGCCGCCCAGCAGCTGGTAGAGCGGCATATTGGCCGCTTTGGCTTTGATATCCCACAGTGCCATATCCACGGCGGAAATGGCCGACATGGTGACCGGACCACGACGCCAGTAGGCGCCTTTATAGAAGAACTGCCAGATATCCTCAATGCGGTGCGCATCACGGCCGATCAACTGCGGGCAAAGGTGATCTTTCAGATAAGAGGCCACCGAAAGTTCACGTCCGTTGAGGGTGGCATCACCCAGCCCGACGATGCCCTCGTCGGTGGTAATTTTAAGGGTGACAAAGTTACGCCCCGGGCAGGTAACAAAGACTTCAGCCCCGACAATCTTCATAATCCATTTCCTTACATCGCTCATTGTGATGCTGAAAACTTACTCTTCTGCACTACTACCATACAAGTATAATGATCATAAAATCAGCGAACGGTCACAAAAAAATCGGGCGCTCAGGCGCGCCCCCATCCGGCAACAATAATCAACATGCCGCACAGCGCAACCAGCGCCCCGGCCCAGTCATACGCGCTGAGCTTCACACCATCCACCACGCGTAACCACAGCAGCGCGGTACAGACATAAACGCCCCCATAAGCGGCGTAGACGCGCCCGCTGGCCGCCGGGTGCAGCGTCAACAGCCAGACAAACAGGGCCAGCGCAATGCCCGCCGGGATCAGCAGGAAGATGGTTGCCCCCTTCTTTAGCCAGAGCCACGGAAGGAAGCAGCCGATGATTTCACACAGCGCGGTGGCAAAAAAAAGCAGAGTGGTTTTGAGCATATTTACGTTCATGTGATGATTTATTTAGACATCATACCTGATGATATCGTTTACTTTTCCATACCCGTGCCGCGGGTATGCCGTTATTTCTCTTTGGTGTAGAATCTGAACGGGATAACTTAATTATCTGCGCCCATTTAAAAGGAAACGCTATGACTACATTAAGCAAACGCCTTTGTCTGACAGCCCTGCTGGCGCTGTCATCGTTCGCCTTTGCCGCCTCTGCCACCGCTGAAACCAGCAAACTCATTATTGAGTCTGGCGACAGCGCGCAAAGCCGTCAGAACGCCGCCATGGACAAAGAACAATGGAATGACACCCGTAGCCTTCGCCAGAAGGTGAACAAACGTGTTGAAAAAGAGTGGGACAAAGAAGATGTCGCTTTCGACGCGCGCGATAAGTGTCAGCAAAGTGCCAACGTTAACGCCTACTGGGAGCCAAATACCCTGCGCTGCCTGGATCGTCGTACTGGCCGCACGGTAGCGCCATAATGTCAGTGCAGTGTGACGTTAAGCTCCGCCCGCTGGAGCGTGAAGACCTGCGCTTCGTCCACCAGCTCGACAATAACGCCAGCGTGATGCGCTACTGGTTCGAAGAGCCTTACGAGGCGTTTGTTGAGCTGTCGGATCTCTACGACAAGCACATTCACGATCAAAGCGAACGCCGTTTTGTCGTGGAGTGTGAAGGTGAAAAAGCCGGTCTGGTGGAACTGGTTGAGATCAACCACGTTCATCGTCGGGCAGAATTTCAGATTATCATTTCACCTGAGCATCAGGGGAAAGGTCTTGCCACGCGGGCGGCGAAGCTGGCGATGGATTACGGATTCAACGTCCTCAATCTCTACAAGCTTTATCTCATCGTGGATAAAGAGAACGAGAAAGCAATCCATATCTACCGCAAGCTGGGCTTTATGGTGGAAGGCGAGCTGGTTCACGAGTTCTTTATCAACGGTGAATACCGCAACACCATTCGCATGTGCATCTTCCAGCATCAGCACCTGGCCGGACACAAACCGTCAGGCGCCAGCCTGCTGAAACCCACCGCGCAGTAACCTGCGCGGCTTTTTCTCAGTAGTATTCAATACTGTTCTTAATGGTGTACTTGCGCTCAACGGCGGGCTTCACACTGTTGTCGGTGATCGTCAGATCGCAACTCACCGGATTATTGTGTCGATCGTAATCACAGCTCTGATTGACGTTGCCCAGCGGCTTGTCATTCAGCATGCTCACGGCGGAGTAATCCATTCTTTTGCGAAGATCTTTAGACGGCGTCGACTGGACGGATAAATGCTGGTCCCCGGAGACGGTGGTTTTCCCCAGCGGATAGCCATCCGCATCATAGCGGTACTTCACTTCCATCTCTTTGCCGTGCGCCGCCACCACAAACCCGTTATCGTCGGTATCCCACGTTACGCCCGCCGACGGCAATTCGGCCAGCTGGCATTTCCCCTGCAGTTTCACTTTTCGCTGCTGGGTTTCCGCATCAAGGTAGTAATTAGCATCCAGTACCAGCGCCACGCCGGTATTGGCCTCGAGGTCGTGCAGTTCGAGGGTATCGAAACACCCTTCCGTCGACATCGTACCGGTTACCCGTTTGGAGACTTCACCTTTGTCATTGAACAGTGTCTGGGTGAAGTCTTTTACCGGGCCGCGCAGAGGGTCAAAATCAAATTCATTGGAGAAGCTCGCCATCTCGGGCGTAAACGACAGCGGCGCGGAAGGGTTGTCGCACCCCACCAGTGTTGCTGCCAGTAGCGTTATCGCTGCGTAGTTCTTCACATCATTTACCGAATCAGGGAGAGTATTCCCGATCATATTAGCAAATACCGTTGTTCACACGATAGCAAAATGTCAGGCGAAAAGAGACGTACAATCAATGCATTAATCTCTCTTGCCCTCTGCAAAACCTCGCCAGAACGAGAAGGCGCTGTGCCTGCTGTTGAACAGGAAACACACCTGCTTTGAGCGCATGACGGATATTATGTGGCATATTAACAACATGAAAACGCCGGCAGATTGCGCCATCTAACTTTTTTCTTTGATATATTAAATGTTTACCATCCCCTTTCTTCCTCTATAAGGATGCGCTACCCTCACAAATGCGTTCGCGTCCAAAACCGCCTGGAATCTCTATGCTTTCTTTATTCATGAAAAAACGTAGGCAAAACGCTGATTTTTGATTGCTCATCAAAGGTTAAAAAATGAAAAAAACAATCCCTGAATATACGCCTGTTGACTTATCACGTTGGGCCAGAAAAGAACATTTCGAGGTATTTCAGTCCTTTGCTCAATCTACATTTAATCAAACTGTTCAAATAGACATCACCGCATTGCGCAAGGATATAAAAGAACTGGGCTGGAAATTTTATCCGACGATGATTTCCCTCCTTTCTAAAATCGTCAACAACCATTCGGAATTCCGTATGGCCATGAAGAACAATGAACTTGTCATATGGAATGAAATTCATCCAAGCTATACCATTTTCCATAATGAAACGGAGACCTTTTCTTCTTTATGGAGTCACTTCGATGGCAATATTGACCATTTCCAGAACGTTTATTCGGAAGATGTTGCTCGCTATGGTAATACCCTTTCTTATTGGCCGAAGGAAGAGTCGCGGGAAAATGTATTTTTCGTGTCGGCGATCCCCTGGTCAAGTTTTACCAGTTTTAATATCAACGTAGCCAATATGCAGAACTTTTTTGCCCCCATGTTCACGATGGGGAAATACGTCAACCAGGGTGGAAAAGTATTGTTGCCCCTCGCCGTGCAGGTCCATCATTCCGTGTGCGATGGTTTCCATGTGGCAAGATTGTTCAATGAGTTACAGGCGATGTGTGATGACTTACGGCATCACTCCGGCGAACGACAGGTGCAGAGCAAAACGCACCGCGCTTAGCGTCACGATGCCGGGCGGGTATAACCGCCCGCAGGACGTGTTGATGGAAATTGGGGAAAATGAGCGCAGGAAGCCTGTATAAGATTGTTCAGAAAGTTATCCCCAATAACAAAAGCTTACACGAACCCTGCTAAGCTTAACCGACACACAGAGAAAAGGAGCTACAGATGAAACGGTTACCCTGGATTACCGCCCTGCTGTTAATGAGCGCTTCTACAGCGGCTCTGGCTGCCCCGGATTCCTGCGAGCGCGTAAAAAGCGATATTCAGCAGAAAATCATCAATAACGGCGTGCCCGAGTCCGGCTTTACGTTAAATATTGTGCCAAACGATCAGGCTGACCAGCCGGATGCACAGGTAGTCGGTCATTGTGCGAACGATACTTTTAAAATTCTCTATACCCGCACCGGTAGCGGTGCCGCATCAGGGATGCAGGATAATGGTCAGGGCGAACCTCAGTGATTTTAATCACTTTCTCGCGGCCAATTCCCTTTGACTTGATGAGGATTAATATTTAATACCTCCAAATAAGTAACATTCACCCCATCATTAGCCCGATTGTAATCACGGTCGAAAATAATACGCAATTAAAATGATGGGGTGAGTTATGTCCGATGTCGAAAATCACGGCGGGATCAGCCGTCGAACGTTGGTTAAATCCACTGCAATAGGCTCTCTGGCACTTGCCGCCGGGGGGATTTCACTGCCTTTTGGCCTCAAAAGCGCCGCTGCCGCGGTACAAAACGCCGTAAAGCCCGCTGAAGACAAAGTGGTCTGGGGTGCCTGCTCGGTCAACTGCGGGAGCCGTTGTGCGCTGCGCCTTCACGTCCGTGATGAAGAAGTTTACTGGGTCGAAACGGATAACACCGGTGAGGATATTTATGGCAATCATCAGGTTCGCGCCTGCCTGCGCGGGCGTTCTATTCGCCGTCGGATTAATCACCCCGATCGTCTGAACTACCCCATGAAGCGCGTAGGGAAACGCGGTGAAGGAAAATTTGAGCGTATCTCATGGGATGAAGCCCTGGACACCCTTACCCGCAGCCTGAAAGATGTCGTCGAAAAATACGGCAACGAAGCGGTCTACATTAACTACTCCTCCGGCATTGTGGGCGGCAATATCACCCGCTCCTCCCCTTATGCTTCGCTGGTCGCGCGTCTGATGAACTGCTACGGCGGCTTTTTAAGCCACTATGGCACATACAGCACCGCGCAAATAGCCTGTGCAATGCCCTACACCTACGGCAGCAACGATGGCAACAGCACCTCAGATATTGAAAACACGAAGCTGGTGGTGATGTTCGGCAATAACCCGGCAGAGACGCGCATGAGTGGCGGCGGGATAACCTATTATCTCGAGCAGGCCCGCGAGCGCTCTCACGCGCGCATGATCGTCATCGATCCGCGGTATACCGACACCGCCGCCGGGCGCGAAGACGAGTGGATCCCGATTCGCCCGGGGACGGACGCCGCGCTGGTCGCAGGTATCGCCTGGGTACTGATCGACGAAAACCTTGTCGATCAGCCGTTCCTCGACACGTACTGCGTCGGCTATGACGAAAAAACGCTGCCGGAAGGTGCGCCTGCTAACGGGCATTACAAAGCGTATATTCTCGGTCAGGGTGATGATGGCATCGCCAAAACGCCGGAATGGGCCTCGCGCATCACAGGCATACCGGCCGATCGCATCATCAAGCTTGCACGGGAAATTGGCAGTACCAAACCGGCCTACATCTGTCAGGGCTGGGGCCCACAGCGCCAGGCCAACGGCGAGCTGACCTCCCGCGCCATTGCCATGTTGCCGATTTTGACCGGAAACGTCGGTATCAACGGCGGTAACAGCGGCGCACGTGAATCGACCTACACGATCACCATTGAGCGTATGCCACTGCCGGATAACCCGGTGAAAACGCAAATCTCATGCTTTAGCTGGACCGACGCCATCGCGCGCGGACCCGAAATGACCGCCCTGCGCGACGGCGTGCGGGGAAAAGAGAAGCTGGATGTGCCGATCAAATTCATCTGGAACTACGCTGGCAACACCATCATCAACCAGCATTCCGACATCAACAAAACCCACGATATTCTGCAGGACGAGAGTAAATGCGAAACCATCGTGGTGATCGACAACTTTATGACCTCGTCGGCGAAATATGCTGACATCCTGCTACCCGATTTAATGACCGTTGAGCAGGAAGACATTATTCCTAACGATTATGCAGGCAACATGGGCTACCTGATTTTCCTTCAGCCCGTGACCGCGCCGAAATTTGAGCGCAAACCGATCTACTGGATCATGAGTGAAGTGGCGAAACGCCTCGGCCCGGATATTCATCAGCGATTTACCGAAGGACGTACCCAGGCGCAGTGGCTGCAGTATCTGTATGCCAAAATGCTCGAAAAAGATCCGCAGTTGCCGTCCTATGACGAACTGAAAGAGAGGGGTATTTATAAGCGTAAAGATCCGGCCGGGCACTTCGTGGCCTATAAAAAATTCCGCGATGATCCGCAGGCTTATCCGCTCAACACCCCCTCGGGCAAGATTGAAATTTACTCCAGCAAGCTGGCAGAGATTGCGGCTACCTGGGAGCTCGCCGACGACGAAACCATCAGCCCGCTGCCGGTCTATGCCTCGACCTTTGACGGCTGGGACGCCCCGGAACGTCATAAATTCCCGCTGCAGCTCTTCGGCTTCCACTTCAAAGCCCGCACCCACTCCAGCTACGGCAATGTCGACGTGCTGAAAGCCGCCTGCCGTCAGGAGGTCTGGCTTAACCCCGTGGACGCGGCGCAACGCGGCATCAAAAATGGCGATACGGTGCGCGTGTTTAACGATCGCGGCGAGGTACGCATCGAAGCCAAAGTCACACCACGCATCATGCCCGGCGTGAGCGCGATGGGCCAGGGAGCCTGGCATGACGCCAATATGAACGGCGATCGTGTCGACCACGGTTCATGCATCAACACCCTGACCACGCACCGCCCGTCACCGCTGGCCAAAGGTAACCCGCAGCACACCAATCTGGTGCAGATCGAGAAGGCGTAAGGAGTAAGTGATGACCACTCAGTATGGATTTTTTATTGATTCCAGCCGCTGCACCGGGTGCAAAACCTGCGAGCTCGCCTGCAAGGATTACAAAGATTTAACCCCGGACGCCAGCTTCCGCCGTATTTACGAATACGCGGGCGGTGACTGGCAGGAAGACAACGGTGTCTGGCACCAGAACGTGTTTGCCTACTACCTGTCGATTGCCTGCAACCACTGCGAAGACCCGGCCTGCACCAAGGTCTGCCCGAGCGGAGCGATGCACAAGCGTGACGACGGGTTCGTGGTGGTGGATGAAGATGTCTGCATCGGCTGTCGCTACTGCCACATGGCCTGTCCGTACGGTGCCCCGCAGTACAACGCCGCCAAAGGGCATATGACCAAGTGCGACGGCTGCCACACTCGTGTGGCAGACGGCAAAAAGCCGATCTGCGTGGAGTCCTGCCCGCTGCGTGCGCTGGATTTCGGTCCCATCGACGAACTGCGTAAAAAACATGGTCAGCTGGCGGCCGTCGCGCCGCTGCCGTCCGCGCATTTCACGAAGCCGAGCATCGTGATTAAACCTAACGCCAACAGCCGCCCGACAGGGGATACCACCGGCTACCTGGCAAACCCGAAAGAGGTGTGAGATGGGAAGTGGATGGCATGAATGGCCGCTGGTGATCTTCACCGTCTTCGGACAGTGCGTCGCCGGGGCATTGATCGTTATGGGGCTCGTCTGGCTTACTGAAAAAGACGACGCGGTGAAAACACGCCTTGTCCGCAGTATGTTCTTTCTGTGGCTGGTGATGGGCATCGGATTTTTGGCGTCCGTGCTGCACCTTGGCTCCCCGCTACGGGCCTTTAACTCGCTCAACCGCGTGGGTGCTTCGGCGCTCAGTAACGAAATTGCCGCGGGATCCATTTTCTTTGCCGTTGGCGGTTTCTGGTGGCTGGTATCCGTTATCGGTAAAATGCCCCCGGCACTGGGTAAAATCTGGCTGGTCGTTAGCCAGATCCTGGGCGTTGTCTTTGTCTGGGCGATGACCCGGGTTTATCAAATTGATACCGTACCGACCTGGTACACGGGTTACACCACGCTGGCCTTTTTCCTGACGCTGGTATTGGGAGGGCCGCTGTTTGCAGCCCTGTTGCTGCGCGTGGCAAACACGACATATAAAAGCACATTCGCGGCCTCTGTCAGCGTGCTGGCACTCCTGGCCTGCGTGGCGGTCATCGTGCTGCAGAGCAATGACCTGGCGACAATCCACAGTTCCGTTCAACAGGCGAGTGCCCTGCTGCCTGACTATGGCGCACTGCAAATCTGGCGTATCGTACTGCTTGCCGCCGGACTCGGCTGCTGGTTGTGCCCGCTGATGCGTCGGCAGGAGCCTAAAGCCCTCGCTCTTTTTGCAGGCGTGATACTGGTCGTCGTGGGTGAACTGATTGGCCGTGGTCTTTTCTATGGTCTGCACATGACCGCAGGTATGGCGATTGCGGGTTAACACAGTCGCGCGGGCTACTCCGCGCGAGCAAGGAAGGTAGTCATGAAAGAAGTCTCACAGCGTGATTCGTTCGCGTTCAGCGCCCGGGTACTGGGCGCGCTGTTTTATTTTGCTCCGGATAGCGAGCAGACTGCGCCGCTGGTGCAGGCGCTCACCGCAGGCGACTGGATTCAGGACTGGCCGCTGGCGCCGGAAACGCTGCAGCCCGTTGCAGATGCGTTCAAAACGCCATCCGATGAAGCGTTAAAAGATGCCTGGCAACGTCTGTTTATTGGCCCTTACGCACTGCCGTCACCGCCATGGGGTTCCGTCTGGCTGGATCGGGAATCCGTGCTCTTCGGCGACTCCACCCTCGCGCTGCGCCAGTGGATGCGTGAAAACAACATTGCCTTCGAGATGAAGCAGAACGAACCGGAAGATCACATCGGTACCCTGCTGTTACTGGCCGCGTGGCTGGCAGAAAATGGCCGCGACGCTGAACGCGACCAGCTTCTGGCGTGGCACCTGCTGCCGTGGAGTACCCGCTTCCTGTCCGTGTTTGTTGAAAACGCCGGGCACCCGTTCTACACCGCACTGGGCAAACTCGCACAGCTGACGCTCGCGGACTGGCAGGACACGTTAATTATTCCGGTCGCGGAAAAAACGCTCTACCGCTAACGCCAGCACCTGGCTTGCTCACCGCTTCCGGGCAAGCCAGGCTCTCCAGCCACCAAATTCCGTGATATCCCGTGCCCCCTCCAGGCCATACGCCTCGCAGATAAACCCGGTCAACCACCGTCCATCCTGCAGCTCGATTTTTCCCAGCCCCAGGGGTGCGGGGATCCCGGCGAGAAACGACCCCACTTCGCTGTGCGGTAGCTCCCAGACTTCGACCGCAATCCCGGCCCCCTGGTCTGCCACCCGAACCATTCCGGGACGTTTACCGTCCGCCAGCGCATACAGACGGTAATAAGGTGCGCTGGTGGTCGCGTCTACAAGGCGTGCTCCGCGCTCTCGTAACTGAACATTGAGCGCCAGACCGTCCATATGCGCACCGCAGACCACTATCCGCAGGCGGTCATGGGTTGCGGTGCAGGTCGGCGCGTCGTCCAGCATGGCACGATTGCCCGGTAACGTTAATTTTGTGTGACGTTGTAACGCATCAGCCAGACTGAGCAGATACTGATCGGTAAACGCGCGGCCAAACAGCGTGACGCCGGATGGCAGCCCATTGTTCATTTCACCGACCGGGACCGCTACGGCGGCATAGTCGAGCAGGTTCATAAAGTTGGTATAGATGCCCAGCGCCGAGTTGCTTTTAACCGGCTCATCGGCCAGCTCAGCCAGACTCACCGGGCGGGGATACGTCGGGATTAATACGCACTCCAGGTCGGCCATCATGGCATCGCACTCGGCTTTATACCGCTGGAGTTTGTACTGCGCGTCAAACGCCGCCACCGCAGTGGCTGCAGGCGCGTTTTGCAGGACATCACGGATAACCGGCAACACCGCGTCGGGCTGGCATTCAATCAGCGCACCCGCGAGGTGATAACGCTCGGCGACCCACGGGCCGTCATAGAGCAGTTTCGCGGCCGCCAGAAACGGTGCAAAGTTGAGAGTCACGGGCACGCCCCCCAGCGCGATAAGCCCCGTCTTCGCGCGGTGATACAGTGCCTCGCTTTCTGCACAGCCGAGAAACTCCAGCGTCTCCGGCACGCCAAAGCGAAAGCCCGCAGCAGGGACACCAAAAGCCTGCGGGCCGTTCCACGCCGGGTTGGACCGGCTGTATTCGTCACGCGGATCCTGTCGCGCCGTGAGTGCCAGCAGCTGGCTGGCCTCTGCTGCCGTCGCGGTGAAAAACGTGACGCAGTCCAGCGTGCGGCAGGCTGGCACAACCCCAGCCGTAGAGATGAGTCCTTTGGTTGCTTTGAGGCCGACCAGATTATTCAGCGAGGCCGGTACGCGCCCGCTGCCGGCCGTGTCCGTTCCCAGCGCGAAGCTCGCCAGACCCAGGGCGACCGCCAGCGACGACCCCGCGCTGGAGCCACCGGACGGGTAATCCGGATGAACGCTGTTACAACATGGGCCATACGGCGAGCGCGTACCGTTTAAGCCGGTTGCGAACTGATCGAGGTTAGTTTTCCCCAGAGGAATCGCCCCCAGCGCAATCAGCTGCGAAACTATCGTTGCATCCTGCTCTGCCCGATACGCAAATGCCGGACAGGCGGCGGTGGTGTCGATACCCGCCAGATCGATATTGTCTTTGATGGCAAAGGGCACGCCGAACAGCGGCAGCGCGTGCGGCGCTACGCCCTCCAGCGCGGCGAGGTACGGCTCCAGCTCTTCAGGGGTGAGCAGATAAATAAAAGCGTTAAATGACGGGTTCAGCGCCAGCGCGCGCTCGCGTAATGCCGTTATCACCTCACGCGGGACGATCTGGCCTTCACGGTATGCCTCTGCCAGCACAGAGAGACGTAAATCATAAAGAGGCTTCATGCTGTTTTCTCCAGAACGACCACGCACTGGCCCGCCCGCACCGACGACCCCGGCTGGACACGGACCTGACTGACCACGCCGTCCTGAGTGGCAACTAACGGGATTTCCATTTTCATCGACTCCAGCACCACCAGCACATCGCCTTCGCGCACGGTGTTGCCGACCTCAACGTTCACCTGCCACAGGTTGCCGGCAACCGGGCTTTCAACACCGGATTCTCCCGACCGTAACGGCGCGTCGTCACCGTCATCCGTCAGTTCATCGCTACTGTCAAAATGCGCCTGCCCGCCCGCTATCCAGCGCTCACGCTCGGCGTTAAACGCCGCCTGCTGATGCGTACGGAATGCCTCAATCTCAGGTGCTTCGTCAGCCAGAAACTGCTGATACTCCGCCAGTTTCAGCGTGGTGTGTTCAATACGCAGCGGATAACGCCCCAGCGGGAAATCCCGGCGGATATTTTGTAACTCCCCGGCAGAAACCGGATAAAAGCGAATTTGATCGAAGAAACGCAGCAGCCAGGGCTTGCCGCCGAAATCCTCTACCGTGCGATAGCGATTCCACATCTGCAGGGTTCGCCCCACAAACTGATACCCGCCCGGCCCTTCCATACCGTAGATGCAGAGGTATGCCCCGCCAATGCCCACCGAGTTCTCCGCCGTCCAGGTACGCGCCGGGTTGTATTTGGTGGTCACCAGACGGTGTCGCGGGTCGAGCGGCGTGGCCACCGGCGCGCCGAGGTAGACATCCCCCAGCCCCATCACCAGATAACGGGCGTCGAACACCGTTTTATACACTTCATCAATGTTAGCCAGATCGTTTATGCGACGGATAAACTCCAGGTTGCTCGGGCACCACGGCGCATCGCGGCGCACGGTGGTCATGTATTTGTCGATGGCTTTCTGACACGCCGGATCGTCCCAGGAGAGCGGCAGCCAGACGATGCGCGACGGCACGTCCAGCGAGTCCTGGTCACAAACGCCCTGCCACAGCCCGGCGATCACCTCCAGCAGGCTATCCAGGCGCAGCGTTTCCGGCTGATAATGAATTTGCAGGGAGCGGATCCCCGGCGTGAGATCGATAACGCCTTTCAGCGCCCGGTCCTCCAGCGCCTGCATCAGCGCGTGGCCGCGAAAACGCAGCACCAGATCCAGCTCAGGCTCGCCAATCTCCAGCAGCAGATGGGTATCACCCGACACTCTCGCCACCAGACGTTTATCGGCAGTCCCCTGCGTCAGCACAATCGGTGAGTCCAGAACGGCAGGTTGCCACGTGACAGGTTGCGGGGTCAGGCTGGCGATTTGGCGCTCCTGCGCCTGCGCCAGCCGTCGCGCGGTGGCAATATCCACCGGCACAAAGCGAACGTAATCTCCCGCCTTCAGTTGCCCTACCGCGTGCAGATCGGCCTCGATGATGGTGACCGGACAGACAAACCCGCCCAGGCTTGGGCCATCCGGGCCGAGGATCACCGGCATATCGCCGGTAAAATCCACCGCGCCGATGGCATACGGATTGTCATGAATGTTCGACGGATGCAGGCCCGCCTCGCCGCCGCTGTCGCGAACCCATTCCGGTTTCGGGCCAATCAGGCGTACCCCCGTCCGGCTGGAGTTGAAATGCACTTCCCATTCGGTGGCGAAAAACGTCGCGATGTAATCCGGCGTGAAATACTCCGGTGCACCGTGCGGGCCGTAAATCACCCGCAGTTCGCGCACCGCGTCCAGCCTCGTGTGCAGCGCCTGCGGCAGCGGCGCGTCCGCTACCGGCTCGGTTAACGGGGCCAGGTGCAAAATGTCACCTGTGCGGAGCGCCCGTCCGGCGTGCCCCCCGAACTGCCCCAGCGTGAAGGTGCTTTTACTGCCCAGATATTCCGGCACGTTAAACCCGCCGCGCAGGCAAAGATAGCTGCGCACGCCCGCACAGCGGACCTCTCCCATACGCAGCGTCATGCCCGCACGTACGCGAAAAACGTGATTATTGGCCAGCGGTTCACCGTCCAGCGTGAGCGCAATTTCAGCGCCCGTCACCACCAGCTGCGCATCGCAGTTGAATTTCAGCGTCGGGCCGCTGAGGGTGATCTCAAGCGCGGCGGCATCGTCTTTATTGCCCAGCAGACGGTTACCCAGACGCAGCGCCAGGCTGTCCATTGGCCCGGATGGCGGAACGCCAACCGCCCAGTAACCTGTGCGTCCCGGGTAATCCTGCACCGTGGTCTGCGTACCGGCGCTGAGCACCTCCAGCGTGGATGCCTGGTACATCAGGTGCTCAAGACAGCGGGTCCAGGGCTCACCTGCGGCAAACGGCGCGAAGGTCAGGATCTGCTGCAGATAACTGCGGTTGGTTTCAACGCCATAAAGACGGGTCTCCCCCAGCGCGGTATGCAGCACGCGGATAGCGGCTTCGCGTGTCGGCTGCCAGGCGATCATTTTGGCTAACATGGGGTCAAAAAACGGCGGGACTTCGCATCCGGCCTCAACCCAGCTGTCGATGCGCAACGTAACGCGGTCATCGGGCGGGAAAGCCACGTCGGTGAGCAGTCCCGGTGAAGGCTGGAACTGGCGGCCCGGGTTCTCGGCATAGATCCTGGCCTGAATGGCATGCCCCTCCGGTTTCAGGGTGTCACGCAGTGTCGCCAGTGGCGGCAACGTTCCGGCGGCAAGTTCGATCATCCAGCGCACCAGATCCACGCCCCACACCTGTTCGGTCACGCCGTGCTCCACCTGCAAACGGGTATTCACCTCAAGGAAGTAAAAGCGGGCGGCGTCGCTGTCATAGACGAATTCAACGGTGCCCGCGCTGCGGTAGTTGACCGCTTTACCCAGCGTTATCGCCGCCTCGCACAATGCCTGCGCCATGCCCACCGGCAGGTTTGGCGCGGGCGTCTCCTCCAGCACTTTCTGGTTACGCCGCTGCACAGAGCAGTCGCGCACGCCGAGGGCAATCACCTCACCCTTGCCGTCGCCAAACAGCTGTACTTCCAGATGACGCGCCCGCTCAATGTACTTTTCGATAAAGACACCCGCGTCGCTGAAGTTATTTTTCCCCAGACGCACTACCGCATCGAACGCGTCACGCAGCTCTTCTGCGTCATAGCAGACGCGCATACCGATGCCGCCGCCTCCCGCTGTGCTTTTCAGCATCACCGGATATCCCACCCCGGCGGCAGCGTTGACGGCCTGGTTAACATCGGCCAGCAGGTCGGTGCCCTCCAGCATCGGAACACCGTGCGTTTTCGCCAGCGCGCGAGCGGTATGTTTTAGCCCAAACAGACGCAGCTGTTCCGGCGTGGGGCCCACAAAGGCAATCCCCGCGGCGTCACACGCTTCGGCGAACGCGGCGTTTTCCGAGAGAAAGCCGTACCCCGGATGAATGGCCTGTGCCCCGCTGGCTTTCGCGGCGGCGATGATCTTCGTGCTATCCAGATAGGTATTCGCCGCCGGGCCATCGCCCAGACTCAGCGCTTCATCGGCCTCGCGAATATGCAGGCTGCTGATATCCGCCTCGGAATAGACTGCCACACCACGGATTTTCATGGTGCGCAGGGTGCGTAAAATGCGGCAGGCTATCGCCCCGCGGTTCGCAATCAGGAGTGTCGTCAACATAGGTCAGACTCAATCGTGGCGGGTCGTCCCGCCGAAAATCGGCTCACCCATGGTCGTCCATGGGGGAAAAAGCGGTTACGGCAGAATGCGTCCGGCACGAACTTCAAACAGGCGGTACAGCGCCTGGCGCAGTCGCTGCCAGCGGGTGGGCGTCAGTTCCATACCAGCACCTCAGCAGGCGTTGGGTTCCAGCCGTTGCAGGGGTTATTCAGCTGTGGACAGTTGGAGATCAAGACAATGACGTTGCACTCGGCGCGCAGGTCGACGTATTTCCCCGGCGCGGAGATGCCATCTTCAAACGTCAGCCCGCCCTCTGGCGTCACCGGCACGTTCATAAAGAAATTGATGTTGGCCGTGATGTCGCGTTTTTGCAGACGGCCATCGTGCAGACAGGCGCAGAGGAAGTTATCGCGACAGCTGTGCATATGGCGTGTATCGAGGGCGTATCGCACGGTGTTGCTCTCCTGGGCGCAGGCCCCGCCGAGGGTATCGTGACGCCCGCAGGTATCGTCGATAATGGTGAGCAGGGGGTTACCGAGGCTGGAGTACAGGACGCTGCCCCGCGTGAGATAGGCGTTGTTCTGACGGCGCAATGTGCGCTGTGCATCGTAACGTTCACGCGGGTTATCGGCATTGTAGAACAGCGTGTCGACCGCCTGGTTACCTTCCAGGTCGAGCAGGCGCAACGTCTGCCCTTGTTTCACCTCGAACAGGTACGGTTCACCTGCCGGGATCACGTGGCGAAATACCGCGTCTTGCACATGCTTTTCAGAGATCATGGTCATTTTACTGCTCCTTACAGGGCGAAAAGCCGGGTATTGGTCATGGCGCGTTCGTTTTCCGGGCGCGTCAGAAGCGCGTTAACGGCCCCCTCTTCATCCTCAGCCTGTCGCCAGCTCAGCGCGACCGGTCGTGGGGCATATTCCCGGGACGGATCCATCGGATGCTGCAGCGCGGTCATCACCACAAGCGTGTCCATGGGGGCGTACAGCTCCACGTAACTGCCCGACTGCGAATAGCCGCCGTGGAAGGTGAACTGACCGCGGTCATCGACGGTGACTTTGCTGAAGAAGTTGACCACCATCAGCAGATCTTCGAGATTGAGATCCCACTTCCCCATCTCCACCAGCAGGTTGTCCGTTCCGTTTCGGTAAAACCCGTTGCGCAGTTCCTGATAGCGTCCCTGGCCATACTTTTCAGTCACCTCGGCGGCGTTCAGTACGCCGCCAAACGGGTCATGCCAGCCGCAGGTATCTGCGGTGATGCCTGCCAGCACGCGTCCCATGTCGGAGTAAAAGCAATGTCCGGCGGTCAGACGCGCGGTGTGCTGGCCTTTCAGGGTGTCGGGCAGGTTCAGACGTTCACTTTTCTCGTGCGGATTCAGCATCAGCAGGCTGACGTTTGCTCCACCTTCAATGTCGGTCATACGCAGGATCTGCCCGCGCTTAAGCACAAATGAGAGGTGACCGCCGCCGGGCAGGATCTCTTCACGTAACATGGTCATGGTATTCACGGTGTTAACCCCTTAATGCATAAACGTTATCGGGAGCCGTTCCACTCAGCGCGGAGAGCCGCGTCTCGTTGAGCGGAATGTCGTAGGTAATACGGGCGCCAAAGGCGTTGGGCGCCTGCGGGTCGAGGCGCACTTTGTCGAACACCAGTAAGCGGGTGCCGAGGTTAAAGCCTTCCGAAAGATCGTGGGTGACCATAAAGACAGTCATGCGGGTCTCCCCCCACAGCTGAAGCAACAAGGCGTGCATATCTTTACGGATACCCGGGTCCAGGGCGCCAAACGGCTCATCCAGCAGCAACACGCGCGGTTGCATGATGAAGGCCTGCGCAATGGCTAAACGTTGCTGCATACCGCCGGAAAGCTGGGCCGGGTATTTGTGCATCGCATGCCCGAGACCGACTTTTTCCAGCATCCCGGTGGCCCGCTCACGCGCCGCGCGTTTCTTTGCCCCAAACAGGCGCCCGAACAGCGGCGCTTGCGGCAGTTCCAGACCTATGGTGACGTTATCCAGCACGCTGAGATGCGGGAAAACGGAGTAGCGCTGAAACACCACCCCCCGGCTGCTGTCCGGCTCGGCGCGCAGCGGTTTACCGTCGAGCGTAATGGACCCTCGGCTGGGCGCTTCCTGACCGAGCAGCAGGCGCAAAAACGTGGATTTTCCGCAGCCAGAGGCCCCCACCATTGAGCAGAACTCGCCCTCTTTCACCTGCAGATTGAGGCGCTCCAGCACCACGTGTTCGCCGTACTCCTGCCAGATATTGTTGATGGTGATAAAGCTCATGCTTTCCCTCCTTCCGCCCAGGGAAACCAGGTTTTATGTAACTGGCGCAGGGTCAGATCCATCAGCCAGGCCAGCAGCGTGATCCACAGGACGTACGGAATGATCACATCCATCGCCATATAGCGGCGCACGAGGAAAATGCGATAGCCCAGCCCGGCGGTTGAGGAGATGGCCTCTGCCGAAATGAGAAATAACCATGCCGACCCCAGCAGCAGACGCAGCGAGGTCAGCAGCCGCGATAGCAGCTGCGGAAGTACCACGCGCAACACCAGCGTCCAGCTGTTGGCACCCAGCGTCTGGGCTTTGATCAGAATCTCCGGTGGGATTTCGCACGCGCGATGCTCCAGATCGCGCGCCAGCATCGGAGTGATGCCGATGACAATCAGCATCACTTTCGACAGTTCATCCAGCCCGAAAACGATAAATAGCACTGGCAGGATCGCCAGCGGCGGGATCATCGACAGCACCGTCATCAGCGGCGAGAGCGACGCGCGCCACAGCGGGAAAACACCGGCGGTGACGCCAACACAGAGGCCGATGATCGAGGCGATGACCAGCCCCGTCAGAAGACGGGCAAGGCTCACCAGCGTATCCACCCAGAACAGATAGTCACCGCTGCGTTTATCCGGGGTAAACGCCATGCGTGATAGCGCGTCCAGCATCTGCTGCAGGCCAGGCAGCAGCTTGTCCTGCGGGTTAGCCTCCAGCCTGACCGCGGAACCGAAAAAGTACGCGGCCAGCAGCAGGACGAAAGGCAGCATCACGAGCATCAGCCGCATGCCGGGCGTGGGATGGCGATTAATTTGTCGCATGGATGTTCCGTCCGTTATTACAGCGTGCCGGCAGCGGCCATTTTCACGAAGCTGTCGTCAAAGCGCAGCTTCACGTTGCTGGCATCGCCCTGGGTGACATTGCCCGGGAAGCGCATGCCGATGAAATCCGCGCTTTGCGCCCCATCGCCCAGCAGCCCTTTATCGAACGAAAACGTGGCTACGCGCTGCATGGTTTTCGCCAGCTCCGGCGACGTTAAAAAGGCAATATTGTCCTGCGGGGTATAGAACAGGTGGGTTGTTTTCAGCTGCGCCTGATAACCGGCCAGATCGGTACCGGAGGCGGCGGCCATTGCGTTGAGCACGGTGGCATCCTGCGCTTTCATCAGCCCCATCATCTCGTACCATGCGCCGGTTAATGCTTTGCCAAGCGCCGGGTTGTCTTTCAGGGTTTCGCTGTTGACCACCATCATGTCGATAAGCTCACCCGGTACCTGAGAGGAGCTGAACACTTCTGTTGTTTTTGGCGTGCCTTTGATGACCGACAGCTGCGGGTTCCAGGCTACCGCCGCCTGCACATTTGCCGTGCCAAAAGCGGAGACGATGTCCGCGTCAGACGTGTTTACCACGGTGACGTCTTTTTCGGCCAGGCCGGCTTTTTCCAGGCCGCGCACCAGCAGATAGTGGGAAACAGAGAGCTCAGGCAGGTAGACTTTCATCCCTTTCAGGTCGTTGAGCGTTTTGCCCTCGCCCTTCATCACCACGCCGTCGTTGCCTTCTGAATAGCTGCCAAGGATCAGCGCCGTGGTATCAACGCCGCCCGCGGCCGGTATGGTCAGCGCATCCATATTGGTCATGGTGCAGCCGTCAAACTGGCCCGCAGTGTACTGGTTGATGGATTCGATATAGTCGTTGAGCTGAACAACATTGATTTTGATGCCGTATTTATCGGCCCATTTATCGATGATTTTGCTACTGCTGAGGGTGCCCCAGGGCATCCAGCCGGCGTAGATGGTCCAGCAGACGTTGAACTCTTTCTTCACCGCAGCAAAGGTGGGGAGACTGACCAGCATCGCCAGGGAGAGTACCAGGGTGCGGAATAATGGCGTTTTCTTCATGCTTGACCTCTGAGTGGCACAAAATTAGGGGGCAGCGCGACACCTTCAGGTGCTGCTGTCTCCCGGGCTTTTGTCCCGCCGTGTAACCTCTCAGAGGTCGCCAGCTCTTGGACCAGCCATTCACCGCAGTGAACCGGAACCCTAGCCAGCTATTTTTCAAATTGTGGTGTGCTGCCCTTCAGTGTTAAGCGTTGCAAGGGATATGCCAGAATTTTTTATGTTAATTATTAAACTGTTAAGTCTGCCTGTGCAGGCTCTTTCACCGTTTTGGTGAGACAAGGCGAATTGAGTGCACCGTGCTGGTGCTCTTTGGGATGACGCGTGGTGCTGACGGCGTTGCCCACAGAACGTGTCTGCGACAGCAGGAAAGGCTCAAAATGATGTGCTGGTTTTTGCCAGGTCTTTCATCATCGTCGTCGTCAGGCTGAGCTGCTCGCTTCCCATTTTACGTGACAATTCCTCTCTTGCGGACTGCCATACGGGGATCACGGATGTCAGAAGCGCCCACCCCTGCGCGGTCAGGCTAAGTTGTTTTCCACGGCGTCCGCGCCCCCCCGTTGATTCAATAACCCCACGGGACTCCATAATCCGTATGTTTCGGCTCAGTGTGGTTGCATCCACCCCGGCCTTTGATGCAAGCCCTGCCACCGTTTCATTTACGCCACCGCCGATCCCCACCAGCAGGCTGAACTGTTCTGCCGTCAATTCATAAGGTCTGAAGCAGGCGTTGTAATAACGCGTAATAGCCCGTGCTGTTGCACGTGCCTGATACGCCGGACAGGTTTCGGGGATGGTTTTTAGTAACGCCAGATCAACAGTGTTCATACTTTACGCTCGACAGATACGGTGAGATAAAATAGTGTATATACACTATTAACGCTATTCAAGGTATCATGATGCCCGCATTTATCCATATCAATTTACGTGTTATCGACCCTGCACGGCAGGCCAATCTTGCACCTCGCTTCAGACTGGCACTTGAAGAGGCCGGCGGCAAAATTCTGCATTTTGGTCCTATTGTTGAAGTCCTTGAAGGCGATGAAGAACCGCTACCCTTTGCCGGCATTTTTGAGTTCCCTTCACTGCAGCAGGCGCTGGCGTTTTACCATTCGGAAAAATATGCCCCGATCAAAGCTGAACGCCAGCTGGCACAGCAGGCAAAAATGTTCGTTGTCACCACTGACTAAGCGTTTCGTTTCCTTGCCTGCGGTATCGTTTCCAGATTTCTCCACCCGTTCGCCAGAACCGGTGTAGAGTTTTTAAACACTGCATCTCTAAAAGGACACCGGCATCATGTTAAGCATCCTGGGCAAGACAACCTCGATCAACGTACGTAAAGTGCTCTGGACCTGCGAAGAAGCGGGTATCGAGTATCACCAGGAAGACTACGGCAGCGGTTTTGCCTCCACGCAAACCGCTGCCTTCCGCGCCCTGAATCCCAACGCCATGGTTCCCGTGCTGCTCGATGACGAGTTCGTCCTCTGGGAATCTAACGCAATCTGCCGTTATCTGGCCCGTAAAGCCGGCCGTGAGGATCTCCTGCCAACGGAACCGCAGGCCTGCGCCAACGTCGAACGCTGGATGGACTGGCAGGCAAGCGAATTTAACAATGCCTGGCGGTATGTCTTTCCGGCACTGGGACGCAATAACCCGGACTATAACGACCCGGAGCGTATTGCCGCCGGAATTAAAGCGTGGAACCACTGCATTGCTATTCTGGAGGAGCAGTTGCAACGCACCGCAGCCTATACGGCGGGCGAGGTGTTTACCCTTGCAGACGTGGTACTTGGTCTCTCGGTGAACCGCTGGAAAATGACGCCATTTGATAAGCCTGATGTGCCGGCAATTAACGCCTGGTTCGAACGGCTTAATCAGCGACCGGCATTTTTACGTCACGGGAATAACGGTATGGTGTAAGTTTTTCAGCCCACACACATTCAGCAAGGATATTTTATTTAATTACAAAACCCTGAATGCCGTTATCAGGAATAATAATTAAGCAATATCCTGGACAGCCCGTTGCACCGCTTTGCTAGCCTGAATAGTCAGGCAAAGCTCAACCCGGAGGTATTCTTGCTGATTAAACTCAAAAAAGAACGAACGCATCAGGAGGATCGCCTGCTCGCACTCTGGCTGGCGACCTCTGCAGGCTTGCTCAACGCCATCGCCCTCGGGGCATTTGGCTTTTTTCCCTCCCATATGACCGGCAATACCTCCCAATTATCCAGCGAAGTTTCCTCTACCGATCTGAATGATATTTTGTTCTTTGGCGCCATTATTCTGTCTTTTGTTGCCGGCGCAATCATGGCCCGTATCATCGTGTTATGGGGGATTATCCATAATATCAGGCTGGTTTTTTGCCAGATACTGTTGGTCGAGGGATTATTACTGACCGGCGTTTCCTGTTACGAGATGTATTTCCATGCCCTCACGACTAACCGTGAAATTATTATCTTTCTTTGTGGTCTGATGGGGATTCATAATTCAACATCGACCCAGCTTTCCGGCGGCCGGGTAAGATCAACCCATATTACCGGCACGCTGACGGACGCGGGAATATCTCTGGCCTCGGTCCTGGTGGCGATGCTCCGCCGGGATTATTCCAAAGATACGGCAGCGCAAAAAAGTCAGCTCAAAACCCACTTAACCACCATTTTCTCGTTTATTACCGGCGGTATCGCCGGGCTGCTCCTGTTCAGGTGGATTGGGTTTAACGCCATGCTGGCGCTTGGGGTAATGCTCGTCGTTGTCGCCGCCTTTTCCATCATCAGCACCTCAGTGCGCGTTCGCCGGGTGCGCGCCGCCTTCAGCCGATAATGAGGGTCGCAGGCGTGAGGAAACGCTCACGCTCTGTGACACCGTCACATTTTAAATTACGCTTTAGGACAATTCTGTCTGCCCCACAGCCAGCCCTTGCTCCATAAGGCTTAACCTAAGGTTGTCACTAATTTCATAGGGTTACTGATTTTCCCCCTTCGCTGGAACCCATCCCAAACGCTTGCTATAGGTCATCTACCCCTGCCGAAACATGGCATAACAACAGGCAACCCGTGGTTGCTATAACGCATGCGCACAGGGAGACACATCGCAATGCACCCATTACTCAAACGTTCGCTGCTTTTTGTCGGCGCCATTATTGTGGTCATTGCCCTCCTCACCTGGGGAATTGGGCTGGATACAATTAAGGCGCGTCAGGTTGACCTGATTTACCTCGGGCAACAGCATTTAATCCTGGTATTCTCCTCCATGTTCTTTGCCCTGCTGATGGGCATTCCCAGCGGCATTTTGTTGAGCCGCCCGTCAGCACGCGGTATCGCTGAATACGTGATGCAGATCTTTAACGTCGGTAATACCCTGCCGCCGCTGGCCGTTCTGGCGCTGGCAATGGTGGTGATTGGTATCGGTGATACGCCTGCGATTATCGCCCTGTTCCTCGCCTCGCTGCTGCCGATAGTGCGAAACACCTATGCCGGACTGTGCTCGGTTCCGGCGTCGTTACTGGAAGCGGCTAATGGCATTGGGATGACGAAATGGCAGCGTCTGCGCCAGGTCGAACTTCCCAACGCCTGGCCGGTAATGCTCTCCGGGATCCGCATTGCCACCGCCATCAACGTGGGTACCGCCCCGCTGGCCTTCCTGATTGGTGCCAGCAGCTACGGCGAACTGATTTTTCCCGGTATCTACCTCAACGACTTCCCGACGCTGATCCTCGGCGCGGCGGCCACCGCCCTGTTTGCTCTGATCCTCGACACCCTGCTGGCTGCGCTGGGTCGCGTGATGAGTCCACATCTCGCTCGATAACAATAACAAGGAGCTTTTATGAGACTGATATCCAGCCTGACGGCGCTGTGTGCCGCGGCACTGTTCACCAGCCAGGCGATAGCGGCCCCGCTGATCCTGGCGACCAAGAGCTTTACCGAGCAGCACATTCTCTCGGCCATGACCGTCCAGTATCTGCAAAAGAAGGGGTTTCAGGTCCAGCCACAGACCAATATTGCCACGGTAATTTCCCGCAACGCGATGATCAACAAACAAATTGATATGACCTGGGAGTACACCGGCACGTCGTTAATCATTTTTAACCACATCAACAAGCGCATGTCGCCACAGGAGTCTTACGAGACGGTGAAACGCCTGGACGCGAAGCACGGTCTGGTATGGCTCAACCCCGCCGATATGAACAATACCTACGCCTTCGCCATGCAGCGTAAACGCGCCGAAGCGGAACACATCCACACCATGTCTGAAATGGTCGCAAAGATTGAGCAGATCCGTAAAACCGATCCGGATAAAAACTGGCTGCTGGGTCTGGACCTCGAATTTGCCGGACGCAGCGACGGGATGAAACCGCTGCAGGCGGCATACAACATGGAACTGGATCGCCCGCAGATCCGCCAGATGGACCCGGGCCTGGTCTATAACGCGGTGCGGGACGGTTTCGTCGATGCAGGGCTTATCTATACCACCGACGGGCGGGTAAAAGGCTTCGACCTGAAGGTGCTGGAAGATGATAAAGGCTTCTTCCCGAGCTATGCGGTCACTCCCGTGGTGCGTAAAGACACCCTTGACGCCAATCCGGGTCTGAAAGAGGCGCTGAATACTCTCTCCGCCCAGCTCAATAACGACGTTATCACCGAACTGAATAAGAAGGTGGATATCGACCATCAGTCACCGCAGCAGGTCGCCCGTGATTTCCTGCGTAGCAAACAGTTGCTGTAGGAGGCGCTATGGAGACGATTCACTACATTCTGGATAACTGGGACTATCTGTTAACCCTGACGCTGCAACACCTGTGGCTGGTGGCGCTGGCGGTTGGGCTAGCCATACTCCTTGGCGTCCCTCTGGGGGTTTTGATTGTCCGCCACAAATGGCTGGCGACGCCGGTGCTGGGGATTGCCACCG
>OBZY01000177.1_pt1 | contig 32767 bp, 32 predicted proteins | sample 1477051 | NCBI WGS metagenome assembly OBZY01 (sample SAMEA2580270, study PRJEB22360) | human gut metagenome | biome: human gut; feature: human-associated habitat; material: faeces | place: Denmark | collected 2008/2010
GACACACCGTTCCTACAACGGGGGCGTGCCCTCCCGGTCACGCCCGGCAAGCATACCGCAAACGGCCATGATCACGGCGGCCAGTGCACAGGCCAGGAGCGGATACCGCCAGTCACCGGCAGCATCATGAATTTTGCCCATCAACGGCGGGCCACAGGCGGCCAGCAGATAGCCAACCGACTGTGCCATGCCGGACAAGGCCGCGGCCTGATGCGCAGAGCTGGCGCGCAGCCCGATGAAGGTCAGGCCAAGGATCATCGTTGCCCCGGTACCAAAACCAAACACCAGCGTCCACATGACCGCCATTCCCGGCGCAAACCACAATCCTGCTGCGCTTATCGCGCACAACAGCGCCACGACGCCGGCGATTGCTCGCTGATCCTTCAGACGATGGAGGATCAGCGGCACAGCGAGACCCGGAACGGCGGTGGCCAGCTGTAAGAGTCCGTGCACAGAACCCGCCTGGGCTTCGCTATACCCGTGGCTGAGCAGGATCGCCGGTAGCCAGCCGATGATGACATAGTAAATCAGCGAGTTAATCCCCAGAAAAAGGGTGACCTGCCAGGCGAGGGCAGAGCGCCAGATGGCGCGGTTATGTAACGCGCCTGCACCGGTCACCGTCGCAACGTGTTTCTGACGCCACTGTGGCAGCCAGAGCAGTAACGCCGCCAGCGGAAAGGCCATCAGCATTAGCAGGGCGCCATGCCAGCCGGCTTCCCCTTGCGCCAACGGAACAATCAGTGCGGAACCTAACGCCGCGGAGATCCCCATCGTCAGGGAATACGCGCCGGTGAGTCTGGCAACCTGTCCCGGGAAGTCACGTTTAATTAACCCAGGCAACAGCACATTGCCCAGTGCGATACCGCAGCCAATCACCGCCGTACCGATGAAAAGTAGGGGGGCGGAAGGCAGGGAGCGCACAGCAATGCCGACGCAAATCAGCAGCAGGGCGATAAACAGGCTGCGCTCCATGCCGATACGCCGGGCAACACCTGCGGCGAGCGGGGAGATAAGGGCGAAAGCCAGCAGAGGCAGGGTGGTCAGCAGACCGGTTTGCGCTGTACTCAAGCCATAATCGAGACGAATGGTATCGAGCAGCGGTGCTGCTCCGGTAAAGGTGACGCGAAGCGTAGTGGCAATCATCAGGATACCTGCGATCAGCAGCGCGCCCTGTTTTCCTGAAACCCGAATTGCAGTAGTCATTGTGTTCTCATACGTTCAAGCGAGCGCACACAATACCGATTTTCTCCACGGTTGAAATCAGGCTAAAATGACAGTTTATCGCTAATATCGGACAACCTGATGATTGGTCTCGGACTGGACGGCTACGATCCCGATAGCCAGCATGATGCGGCTGTCGCGTTTCGCATCCGCGTGGTGGCGGAGGAACAATACATTCCGCGACACCAACATCGTAAGGGACAGCTGATTCTGGCGCTGGGGGGAGCCATTACCTGCGAAGTGGAAAACGCCATGCTGATGGTACCGCCCCAGTATGCCGTGTGGATCCCTGGCCAGATGCCGCACAGCAATAAGGCCACGCCGGGTGCCCAGCTTTGCTTTTTGTTTATTGAACCCGGAGCGGTAAGTTTGCCCGATCGCTGCTGCACCCTGAAGATCTCCCCTCTGGTGCGGGAACTGATCTTATCGCTGGCGGAAAAATCACGTGAAGCGCTTTCGCTTGCTGCCACATCGCGTCTGATGGATGTTCTTTTTGACGAGCTACCGCTGCAGCGTCAGGAACATTTGCAACTGCCCGTTTCGCCTCATCCAAAAATCCGTCTGATGAGCGAGAAGATGGCGGAAGAGCCTGCCGCCTGGCAGACGCTGGCGCAATGGGCGAGCCACTTTGCCATGAGTGAGCGCAATCTGGCGCGCCTGGTGGTGAAAGAGACGGGCCTGAGCTTTCGCCGCTGGCGGCATCAGCTGCAGCTTATTGTGGCGTTACAGCTTTTGATTGGGGGAAAGTCGGTACAGCAGGTGGCACAGTCGCTGGGGTACGACTCCACCACCGCGTTTATCACGATGTTTAAGAAAGGGTTGGGGCAGACGCCAGCGCGCTATATAGCCAGCCTGACTACGACTTCCCGATAAACAGTGAGACCAGCCCGGCCGCAATCAGCGGGCCCACCGGAACACCACGAAAGAGCGCCACACCGAGCACGGTTCCCACCAGCAGACCGGCCACCAGCGAGGGCTGGCTGCTCATCAGCGTAACGCCACGCCCGCCCAGCCACGAGACAAAAACGCCTACCGCTATCGCTATCAGCGATTTCCAGTTCACAAACGAGTGCAGCAGCGTCGAGGCAGGCAGCGTACCGCTGGCGATAGGTGCCATCACCCCAATGGTCAGAATGATGATCCCGATGGTGAGACCTTGTTTTTCTATCCACGGGAAAAAGGTGTTTAACGGGGTCACGCGCACAATGATCAGCACCAGAATTGAGATAGCGACGGTGGTGTTATGGCTGACAAAGCCAAGCGCAGCGAGGGCCAGAAGAATGAGCAGAGTCGGGTCAAACATAAGGAATCCTTGCCAAAAGAGTAAGCCTGCTTACTTTACGCGGAAACACGGCTGAAGACAGTTTTTAAAAAGATTTTACTGCTGTCATAACCCTGTCATTTACGGGGGATAAAACAGGGGCAGGCATCGAAAAAGGGTCGCAAAAATGTACGATCACATGTTTGTCGAAACGCTGATCATCTCTTCATCGTTTTTCGCTGTTGCCATTATCCTGGTCGCGTCAGTTATTTTTCTGGAAAAAAAAGGCTGACGTGATGCCAGCCTACACGATTACGCTTTATGGAACGTCACCAGCTCAGGACGGGCGATACGCAAATAATCCTGCGTATCCATAATCACGGATTTTTCCAGCAGACCGGCGTTAAACGCGATTTCATCAAAACGCTCAAACAGGAGCGGGTCGGCCACCAGTGCCAGATCGGGATGGAAGCTAAAAGGCGGAATGGCGCCAAAAACGCAGGCGGTCAGGGTATCGACTTCGGCAGGGCTTGCGAGAGACGCTTTTATCCCCCCAAAATGGCTGGCAAGCTGGCTTAAATCGGCCTGCAGATCGGCGGCGAGGATCGCCAGAACGTGTTTTTTAACGCCGTTTCCCTTCACCTTACAGACCAGTGCTTTTGCCCCTTGCCCCAGATCGGTTCCGCGGATCTCACTCACCGCTTCACATTTCCCCACGGCGTCATGCTCCATGACGCGAAATCGTGCGCCCTGCTGGGTTAACAACGTAATGAGTTGCTGGTGGGTTGTTGTTCCCTTAACGTCATCAGACATAGCGATTTACCTGTTAAATACCAATACGCAGCGTTTAACCTTAGCACAGAATATTTCGCCGTTGGTATAGACGTTGCTGTTGGGCGATTGTTTTTCCCGCTGATTAAGTGTCGGCATCAGAAGAGATTATATCCAGCTGCAATGTGCTGGTGAAATCGGAGAAAGATTTAAAAACGCTTAACAGGCATGAAGCTTCTCAGGTTTCATAAAGTGAAAGTCCTGAGAAGCGAGAAAAATTACAGATGTGATTTCTTTATCTCGAACTATTATCGGCGATACTCTTCAATTGCTCGTCAATAATATTCAGTATAGGCCGAACATCGGTATCCATCACGCGGCGCTCTTTCAGTCTAACCTGGATAGCTGATTCATAGTTTGGTCCCCAGACATCAGCATTATCTGCCTGAGCGACAAGCATTTTAAATGGATAGAGGCAAATTAGTTTTTTCTTAAATGCTCTGGATACATGCACGAATGATGTATCTGGAGAAATGACGAGTGCACTCTCTTTTATAATTTGTGCAGCCGAAAAGAATGAGGGCAATGAGCTCTTAGTGACATGATCTGAATCGGGAATAGGCTTTATTTTATGTTGTTCGCCAAGAATGATTAAGTGAAAAGTATCTTTATATTTAGCCATGTGACTGGTAATGGCCTCAATCTGCCCTGTTGAGAAGAAACGTTCACTCACACTGCCGTAAGGAATGAACGCAACCGTTTTTTTATCAGTGGTTTTCTTAAGAAAATCCTTTGCTTTTTGTACATCGTCGTCAGGTATGATCACTGTGTAATCATAGTTCTGTGCCGATATCCCCAGATGCATCAGGAAATCAATGTATCTTGTGCTTATATGTGACAAAGGGCAGCTAATGTTAATTACTTCATCATAGATACGATACTTCCTGGTAAAACCGATTGTTTTGTGTGGTTTTATTAGTCTGATTAAATTAAATGTTTCGACATTTGAATGAGTTATTTCATGCGAGTCAACAAATACAAAAGGTGGAAGTTCCCTTAACACCTTGATTAGCATCTTTTTGTTGTTAGGTTCATAAAAGTAAAGAGCTTCTAAATTGCGCCATTCTTTGAAGAGAAAGTGCGTCCTTTTATCTGCAATAACAGAGACCTGAAAATTGTTTCTTACCAGAGTCTCAATCACACCACCAATGACAATAGCATCACCAATCCCTTTACCAATGAAGGGGATAATCAGATGGTTTGTGCCCGACCCATGTCTCGTTCGAGAAGTACGCCCCTGAGCGGCAATCATACTCAATAAGTTAAGTTTTAACTTAAGTTTGATCCTTTTCAAAAAATAGTTTTTAGATCTGTTTGCTTTTTTTATCCATCGAAACATTAAAGACTCCTTGAATACTTATCTGGTGTTAGTTAGCGTAGTACCAATTTCTTTTCATTTTGACTAAAAGTCAGCGCGACATCCATAAAAATAGTATATGCATTCCCATCCCCGAGGAGGCTCTCCACCCGTATATTACCTGTAGTGATTGCTACCAGTCAGTACTGCGAGGTAGGCCACCTGTGCGTCAGTAAACTCTGGTGCGCCCTGGAGTTGGGTAAGTTGTTCTGCCGTCGGTGGAGAAATATTTTCAATGGCTGCATAACGCATCTGTGAAAAGGCCCTACGGGGCTTAACGCTTAAAATTATGTGTAAATGGCCGCGAGTTGATGACTCTAACACTGGAGGTAAGGTGGATTCAATGTTCGGTTTTGGTAGGTCAGCAATACGTTCCTGCTTTGGGCAATTTTTATGCGCCTGTTGTTCTTCCTTCTCCGGATATGCTTATCCTTAGTTTATCGTATAGCTTATCCAACAAACATATAACCCTGGTAGGGGTGTGCCAATATCGGAAGAAAGAATTTTAGTCAAACATGGGATTGTTGAAGTATTAAATAATCCGCTTGCCCTTTACAGGCAAATTACCCTGAAAGCCAAAAGATCAGCCAGTTAGTATAAATAACTGGCTGATTAATGATGATTAACTTGTTGTTGAACTTTGTTTATGGAACAGTTCCCTGAACACCGGATAGATATCATCCTGATCGCGGATATGCTGCATGGCAAAGTTATCGAACATCGATTGCAGATGTTCATACTCACGCCACAGCGTCTGGTGAGCACGGCGGGTAATTTCGATATAGCTGTAGTAACGCACCACCGGCAGAATTTTCTTCGCCAGAATATCGTGACACAGCGGGGAGTCATCTGCCCAGTTATCGCCATCTGATGCCTGCGCGGCATAGATGTTCCACTGCGCCGGGTCGTAACGCTCTTTCACCACTTCATCCATCAGTTTCAGAGCGCTCGACACGATGGTGCCACCGGTCTCCTGCGAGTAGAAGAACTCATGTTCATCCACCTCTTTCGCCTGAGTGTGGTGGCGAATATAGACCACTTCCACGTTCTTATAGGTTCTGCTCAGGAACAGATAGAGCAGAATATAAAAACGCTTCGCCATATCCTTGGTGGCCTGGTCCATCGAGCCGGAGACATCCATCAGACAGAACATGACCGCCTGGCTCGACGGTTCGGGGCGTTTTTCGTAATTTTTGTAGCGCAGGTCGAAGGTGTCGATAAACGGTACCCGGTCTATTTTAGCCCGGAGTTCGGCTATCTCTTTGCGCAGGCGTTCCTCTTCCAGCAGTTGTGCCGGTTCCGTATTTTCCACCACCTTCAGGTTGCTCTCCAGCTCGCGGAGTTCGCGCCGTTTACCTGCCGTCATGGCCGTGCGTCGCGCCAGAGAGTTCTGCAGCGAACGGACCACGCTGATGTTGGCGGGCACGCCGTTTGCGGTATATCCCGCGCGATGGGTTTTGTACTCGTTAAGCTGACGATGCTGGTTCTTTTTCAGATTCGGCAGCGCAAGATCCTCAAACAGCAGGTCGAGATACTCATCTTTTGAAATCTGGAAGACAAACTCATCCTGTCCTTCACCGTCCTGGCTGGCCTGTCCCTGACCGCTTCCTGAACCGCCCCCGCCGCCTTGCGGGCGCTCGATTCTGTCGTTCTGCACGAAGTGGTCATTACCTGGGTGTACGCGATGGCGCAGGCCGCCACGTCCCTGATGAAACATCGGTTCGCTGATGTCATCGGTGGGGATGGAGACAGATTCGCCGCTGTCGACGTCGGTCACCGAGCGTTTGTTGATGGCCTCGGAGATCGACTGTTTAATTTGCGCTTTATAACGGCGCAAGAAGCGCTGGCGATTTACCGTGCTCTTGTTTTTGCCGTTAAGACGACGGTCAATAAACCAGGTCATATATCCCCCGTACTGCATTTGCCAACTTGCAGTGTCCGGACGTGCCGGACATTTTTTTGTAGCCCGGCAGGCGTATGCGCTACCGGGCATTTGTACTTGTATTAAGACGATTTACGTACGCGCAGATACCATTCGCAGAGCAGGCGAACCTGTTTACGGGTGTAGCCTTTCTCCATCATACGGTCGACAAAATCGTCGTGCTTTTTCTGCTCATCGGTTGACGTTTTGGTGTTAAACGAAATCACCGGCAACAGCTCTTCGGTATTGGAGAACATTTTCTTCTCGATTACCGTGCGCAGTTTCTCGTAGCTGGTCCAGTTCGGATTACGTCCGTTGTTATGCGCTCTGGCGCGCAGGACGAAGTTCACAATCTCGTTACGGAAGTCTTTCGGGTTACTGATCCCGGCCGGCTTCTCGATTTTTTCCAGCTCTGCGTTCAGGGATTCCCGATCGAACAGCTGGCCGGTATCCGGGTCGCGGTACTCCTGATCCTGGATCCAGAAGTCAGCATAGGTGACATAACGGTCAAAAATGTTCTGCCCGTACTCTGAATAAGACTCCAGGTAGGCGGTCTGGATCTCTTTGCCGATGAACTCCGCATATTTCGGGATCAGATAGCCTTTCAGAAACTCAAGGTAGCGTTCAGCCTGTTCCTGCGGGAACTGCTCGCGTTCAATTTGCTGCTCCAGCACATAGAACAGATGAACCGGGTTCGCCGCCACTTCCGCATGGTCGAAGTTAAACACGCGGGAGAGGATCTTAAAGGCGAAACGCGTGGACAGACCGTTCATCCCTTCGTCCACACCGGCGTAGTCGCGGTACTCCTGATAAGACTTCGCTTTCGGGTCGGTATCTTTCAGGCTTTCCCCGTCATACACACGCATTTTCGAGTAGATGCTGGAGTTTTCCGGCTCTTTCAGGCGCGAGAGAATGGAGAAGCGCGACAGCGTTTCCAGGGTGCCCGGTGCGCAAGGTGCGTGTACCAGCTCACTGTGGTTAAGCAGTTTCTCGTAAATTTTTATCTCTTCGGAGATCCGCAGGCAATAAGGCACTTTGACGATGTAGACACGGTCAAGGAACGCCTCATTGTTTTTGTTGTTACGGAAGGAGACCCACTCAGATTCGTTTGAGTGCGCGAGGATAATGCCGTTAAACGGCAGGGCGGAAATACCTTCCGTACCGTTGTAGTTGCCTTCCTGGGTGGCCGTCAGCAGCGGATGCAGCACTTTAATCGGTGCTTTAAACATCTCAACGAACTCCATAATCCCCTGGTTGGCGCGGCACAGCGCACCCGAGTAACCGTAGGCATCCGGGTCGTTTTGCGCGTAGTTTTCCAGCTTACGAATATCGACTTTACCCACCAGGGCGGAGATATCCTGGTTGTTCTCATCCCCCGGTTCAGTTTTGGCGATAGCAATCTGTTCCAGAATGGATGGCCACACCTTGACGACGCGGAATTTGGTGATATCCCCACCAAACTCGTGCAGGCGTTTTGCCGCCCAAGGCGACATGATGGTGCCAAGATAGCGCCGCGGAATACCAAACTCTTTATCCAGAATTTGCGCATCTTCCTGCGGATTAAACAGGCACAGCGGATGGTCATTCACCGGGCTGCGTTCACCGTTAGCGCTCAGCACATAAATAGGGACGCGCTGCATCAGTGATTTCAGACGTTCAGCCAGTGATGATTTACCCCCACCCACAGGGCCGAGTAAATAAAGGATCTGTTTCTTCTCTTCCAGACCCTGGGCGGCATGCTTCAGGTAGGAGACAATCTGTTCGATGGCATCTTCCATACCATAGAACTCTTCAAACGCCGGGTAGCGGGCGACCACCCGATTCGAAAAGAGACGGGAAAGCCGAGGTTCCAGGGCAGTATCAACCATGTTTGGCTCACCAATAGCCATTAATAGCCGTTCTGCCGCATTGGCATAGGCACTGCGATCTTGCCGACAAATGGTAAGAAACTCCTGCAGTGTGAACTCTTCGTCCTTGGCAGCTTCATAACGCTGGCGATAGTGATCGAATATATTCATGGCATGCCGTCCTTTCGTTTTTTAGCACAGGATAAGAGCCGTTCGTATGAGTAGTGGAGGCTCCCGGAAGAGAATCTCTCGCACCTCACTGCCAGAGCAGCAACCTGTGTGCCAGGTCAGACGCTAAGAACCGCAGGGTGTTCAGAAAAAACTCTTCTTAATTTAAAGCGTAGATGGCATTTGCAAAACTTGCATGCCGATAAAATCTAATTTCAATGACATATCAATAACTCATCCAAAAATTTACCCTGCTGTTTTAGGGTAAAAGCACGTTTTTCATTCAGTAGTCATATAAATGAAAGCAGGCTGTCACCTGAAAAGTTGAAAATAACGGGTTAATCAGACTGATTAGCAGGCAAAAAATTTTGGGATGTACGACAATGGCGGTTAAACTTCTCTCGCTGATTATTTGACTACAGGAAAGAATGGATTGTGACCAAACTCAAACTTCTGGCATTGGGCGTACTTGCCGCAACCGCTGTTAGCACTGCACAGGCGGCGGAAAGTCAGTGGACTGTTGGCGCGGGCGTTGGCGTGATTAACAGCCCATACAAACAGTATGATCGTGATGTTTATCCAGTTCCGGTTGTCACCTATGAAGGCGATAACTTCTGGTTCCGCGGTCTGGGCGGTGGCTACTATCTCTGGAATGATACGGCCGACAAGCTCTCCATCATGGCTTACTACGATCCGACGCACTTCAAGCCGGGTGACAGCGACAGTCATGCGCTTCGCCAGCTCGATAAGCGTAAGAGCACCATGATGGCGGGACTCTCTTATGTGCATAACACCGAATATGGCTTCCTGCGTACCGCGCTTGCGGGGGATACGCTGGATAACAGCAACGGTTTTATCTGGGATCTGGCCTGGCTCTATCGCTACACCAACGGTGCGTTAACGCTAACCCCGGGTATCGGTGTGCAATATAACAGTGAGAACTACAACGACTACTACTATGGTGTTTCTAAGAACGAATCCCGTCGTAGCGGTCTGAAGAGCTACAGTGCGGACGACGGCTGGGATCCGTACCTTGAGCTGACGGCAAGCTATAACTTCCTCGGTGACTGGAACGTCTACGGTACCGGGCGCTATGAGCGTCTGAGCGATGAAGTGAAAGACAGCCCGATGGTTGATAAGTCCTGGGCGGGCATATTCTCAGTCGGTGTGTCCTACAAGTTCTGATTGTGCATTAAAACAGTGCAATCATTGCATCAAAACGGGGCGCTTGCGCCCCGTTTGCATTGGTGTGGTGCAACGAAAAAGAGGGGATGATATGAGCGTAAAAACCGTGACCTTTTCCGCAGGGCGTCCACTTCCGGCTATTGGACAGGGTACCTGGTATATGGGAGAAAAAGCCAGCCAGCGTAAATCCGAAGTGAATGCACTGCGGGCGGGCATTGATCTGGGGTTAACGTTAATTGATACCGCTGAAATGTATGCCGAAGGCGGAGCGGAAGAGGTGGTCGGGGAGGCCATTAAGGGCCAGCGCGACAACGTTTTTCTGGTATCAAAAGTCTACCCGTGGAACGCTGGCGGTCTGAAAGGCCAGGCGGCGTGTGATGCCAGTCTGCGACGTCTCGGGACAGACCACATCGATCTCTACCTTCTGCACTGGCGCGGTAACTATGGCCTGGATGAAACCATTACGCTGATGGAAAGACTCCAGCAGCAGGGAAAAATTGGCCGCTGGGGCGTCTCAAACCTGGATTATGAAGATATGCAGGCGCTGTGGCGTGAAGAGGGCGGTTCCGCCTGTGCCACTAATCAGGTGCTTTATCATCTGGCGTCACGGGGAATTGAATTTGATCTGCTTCCCTGGTGTCAGCAACAGGCGATGCCGGTGATGGCTTACTGCCCGCTGGCTCAGGCCGGGCGCCTGCGTTCGGGGCTGATGAACCATCCGGTCGTGAATGCCATCGCGCATAACCACCGCGCCACTGCCGCCCAAATTCTGCTGGCGTGGGTTATCCGCCAGCAGGGTGTTATTGCCATACCGAAAGCGGCCTCGATTGAGCATGTTAACGCCAACGCTGGAGCGCTGGAGATAACCCTCACCGCGGAAGAACGTCACAAACTGGATAATGCTTTCCCACCACCCACCCATAAACTCCCGCTGGATGTCGTTTAATCCTGACGCATGCCCCTCTCCTTTACAGGAAGAGGGGCGGTAGCGTATTAGCGCTTCACAATACTGATTGTCTGCCCTAAGCGAGACGGTTTTTCTTCGCTGGTTTTTTGTGGCGCAGTGACGCACGCCGTTTCCACACAGACGAAGGTTTTGTAACCGTCATCAGGCACGTCGGCCATACTGACAGAAAGTGCCGGGCCTGGGTTCCAGCCCACCACGTTGCTGTGATGGTGGTGTACCACTTCGATACCACGGTTCAGGGCGCTGTCGTGGATCACGTTGCACGCTTCCGGATGCAGGTAAACGCGGTCAGTACGGTCCGGGAACGTCTGAATGCCGTCGCTCAGTTTTCCTTCTTTCGCGTTATCCACTTTGTCGATAAAGGTATCGCCAAGGCCGCTCACCTTCACAGCGCTGATGTCACCAACGTTGAAATAGGTGTGCAGGGCGGAGGTGGTTTCAAATTCACCGTGCGCTTCCAGTTCGATTTCGCAGGTTTTGCCCAGCTTGAAGCGTGCGTACAGGGTGAAATCGTGCGGCCACAGGGCGCGGGTTTCATCATTCGCCTGCAGCTCAAAGGTCAGTACCGCACCGTTATCGTCTTCATTGTGCGCTTTCAGCGTCCACTGCTGGTTACGGGCAAAACCGTGAGAAGGCAGGCCTTTCTCAGCGGAAGGACCAAACCATGGCCAGCAAATAGGCACGCCGCCGCGAATCGCATCCCCTTTTTTAAAGGAAGTCGCGTCGCTCAGCCACAGTGCTTCCGTTTCGCCTTCAGGTTTCCAGGAGAGCAGGTGTGCGCCGTTCAGCGCCACGGAGGCTTTTACGCGCGGGTGGTCAACGACGATGATATCCGCACCATCAATCTGGCGGCGGGAGAGCACAGGGGTAAGTTGTTCGACTACCGGAAGTGCAAAAATTTTATTAATCATTAAGCAATCCTCTGTCTAAAAACAATAAAAAAGGCGACCGAAGTCGCCTTTTTGGATCAAGCACTCATCTCAACTTATTTGGAGATGTGAGCGATCAGGTCCAGTACTTTGTTAGAGTAGCCGGTTTCGTTGTCGTACCAGGAAACCAGTTTCACGAAGTTGTCGTTCAGTGCGATACCCGCTTTAGCATCGAACACGGAAGTGCACACTTCGCCGTTGAAATCGGTAGATACAACGTCGTCTTCGGTGTAGCCCAGAACGCCTTTCATTGCGCCTTCGGAAGCAGCTTTGATTGCTTTCTTAATTTCTTCATAAGAAGCAGCTTTTTCCAGACGAACGGTCAGGTCAACAACGGATACGTTAGGAGTTGGAACGCGGAACGCCATACCAGTCAGTTTGCCATTCAGTTCTGGCAGTACTTTACCTACAGCTTTAGCTGCACCGGTAGAGGATGGGATGATGTTCTGAGCCGCGCCACGACCGCCACGCCAGTCTTTGTGAGACGGGCCGTCAACAGTTTTCTGAGTCGCGGTGGTCGCGTGGACGGTAGTCATCAGACCTTCGACGATGCCGAAGTTGTCGTTGATTACTTTCGCCAGCGGTGCCAGGCAGTTGGTGGTGCAGGATGCGTTAGAAACGATGTCCTGGCCAGCGTAAGTTTCGAAGTTTGCACCACGAACGAACATTGGGGTGTTGTCTTTAGAAGGACCGGTCAGAACAACTTTTTTCGCACCCGCGGTGATGTGTTTACGCGCAGTTTCGTCGGTCAGGAAGATACCGGTAGCTTCAGCTACAACATCAACACCGATTTCGTTCCATTTCAGGTTAGCTGGGTCTTTCTCAGCAGTAACGCGGATGGTTTTGCCATTAACAACCAGGTGGCCGTCTTTCACTTCAACGGTGCCGTCGAAACGACCGTGAGTTGAGTCGTACTTCAGCATGTACGCCATGTATTCAGCGTCCAGGAGATCGTTGATACCAACGATTTCGATGTCAGAACGTTTCTGAGCAGCACGGAAAACAATACGGCCGATACGGCCAAAACCGTTGATACCTACTTTGATAGTCATATATTCCACCAGCTATTTGTTAGTGAATAAAAGGTTGCCTGTAAAATTACAAAAACCTTACGCAGCGTCAAGCGGAATCGTGTCAATCATTGCGACAAATCAATCCTGTGACTAACGTTTGTGCGACTGACTCGCCTCACTTTCCCTTTGAGCTAGCAACCACATGGGGGCTGCGCGCGGCATTTTAAAGTCCTCGCAGGATAAAAATGTGAACATGATCACAATTGCCTGACCGCCTTTTCGCGACACATAAGTTTAGAACAAAAGTGCACGCAAGGGTGTTAATGTTTTGTTAGAATCCGGGTTAAAAGGTGTCTGTTTCTACAGCGAGATGTAAGCATATGTCGAACCAACGTAACCCTGACGATTTGAAAAAAAACCTCACCGAAATGCAGTTTTACGTGACGCAAAATCACGGAACCGAACCGCCTTTTACCGGCCGTTTACTGCACAACAAGCGCGACGGTGTCTACCACTGTCTGGTATGTGACGCCCCGTTGTTCAATTCCCAAACGAAGTTCGATTCTGGCTGTGGCTGGCCAAGCTTTTATGAGCCGGTCAGCGACGATGCGATCCGCTACCTGAGCGACACGTCGCACGGCATGGTGCGAACTGAAATTCGTTGCGGAACCTGTGACGCCCACCTTGGACACGTCTTCCCGGATGGCCCTCAACCGACGGGTGAGCGTTTCTGTGTGAATTCAGCGTCGATGAGCTTCACCGATGATGAAAACGGTGACCAGATCAAAGGTTGAAAAAACGATTCAGCAAATTATTCCTTTGAAAGGGAGAGATCGTGAATATTGATGACATGATTAGCGGTATGACGCCGGAGGTGTATCAGCGCCTGGTGACTGCTGTTGAACTGGGAAAATGGCCGGACGGTGTCGCGCTCACGCCGGAGCAAAAAGAGAACAGTCTGCAACTGGTGATGCTCTGGCAGGCGCGTAACAATACCGACGCGCAACACATGACTATCGACACTCAAGGCCAGATGGTGATGAAGAGCAAGCGCGAGCTGAAAGAGGACTTTGGTATCACGCCAAAGCCGATCGCGACGATAAAGATGCAGTAACGGTGGGGCGGCAGTCCTGCCAACGCCCTCTCTCTGGAGAGAGGGCGTGCTTATCTTACTCTTTGGGTTTAATTCCCAGCGACTCCGCCAGCTGTTTCGCTAACTGGTTATTGTCATCCGCGCCGTACTCCCAGAACATCGCCCCGGCGAGACCTTTCTCCTTGATGTAATCCGCTTTGATGGCGACGGAACGCGGGTTCTCATAGGAAAGGGCAAACAGCGCCTTGCCGTCCGCCGCATTCACTGAAAGCCACGGCACTTGCGCCCGTTCGTCCCAGTGTTCGGTAAAACGCTTCTGCGGATCGTTTAAGAGCTTTTTCACAATATCGTTGTACTTCACATACGTATCTTTGGTCAGGTCGTAACCCAGTGACGCGAACAAGCCGGTTTCCTGAGGCCCAAAGTAGGGCTGGGTCACCGGATGGTTTTGCGCATCGGGTTTTGTCCAGTCAATACCGGGCTCCACGGCGCGTTTCGGCACGCGGCCGTAAAAACCAATCCCGAGGTTCATCTGCTGCGGCTTCAGCCCGGCCGCCAGATAGTTGTTCACCACAAAATCCACGCTGTATTTATCTGCGGCGGCCACCGTTGGCCAGTCGCTGGAGTCATACAGATTGGCGTTGAAATACTGTGTGCCATACGCCATGTCGTAGGTCATCAGGTTGATGTAGTCGAGCAGCGGGGCAATGGCCTTCACATCCACCCAGCTTTTCGGACTTTCTGCATTTGCCCCCACCGCGATGGTGACCAGTTTTTTATGGCCGAAGGCGGCGCGCAATTCTTTCAGCAGTGCGGTGAAGTTATCGCGATCGGCTGGCGTGCTGGCCACCAGTCCCCATGCGCCATTTACCGGGTATTCCCAGTCAAGATCGATGCCGTCGAGTGCATATTTTTCGACAATCTCCTGAGCCGAGCGGATAAACACCGCACGGCTCTCTTGGGTCGCGGCTGCGCCGGAGAAGCCACGCGCACCCCATCCGCCCACGGAGAGCAGCACTTTCAGGTTTGGATTTTGCTTACGCAGCATCGGGATTAGCGCCAGATCGGCGGCGACTTTTGGCGACAGCCAGATCTGATGAAGTTTCGCCGGATCTTTCAGCGCAGCATGGGTTTCGTCTTTCTCATCGTTATAAACCAGACCAAATGAGTAGTTCAGGTGGGTAATCTGACGAACGTCGAGCGTATTGATATCACCACCGGGACCGGCGGGGGCAACGCCCCCGCCCATTAAAATATCCCACAGACATCAGGGGAGTGGCGGAAGCAACTGACGCGCAAAGCAGGGGTAATGCTGCCAGCAAAGGCAAACGTTTCATACAAGTTCCTCTTTGACTTAACAAAAATAACCACGCCACGGAAAAGGCGTGGCGAAAAAACAGCCTGAAGAGAATAGCATTGCCGCTTCGCTGGTGATGCGAGGGAGTTCACTTTATGGGGAATGAGACGGGGCGTGCCGGGCAGCACTGTGGCTTGCCCGGCGAGAAGGTCAGGCGTGCGTTTCCAGCCAGTCTTCCAGGGTATACAGGGTGGCGCCTTCCGCGGCCATATCCATAAACGCCTGGGCGCTGTCCTGCGCCTGAATGTTCACCCCACGACAGCCGTCGGTGATGACGCTGACGGTATAGCCTAGCTGGAGGGCGTCCAGCACGGTGAACTTCACGCAGTAATCCGTCGCCAGACCCAGCACAATCAGTTCGGTGATTTCGTGATGGCGTAACCACCCGTCCAGCGCCGTTTTCTGGCGATGCCCGTTATCAAAGAAGGCGCTGTAGCTGTCGATAGACGGGTTTTCCCCTTTATGAAACACCGCGTCGATGGCCTTCTGATTCAGCAGCGGATGCAGCTGCGCACCTTCCGTCTGTTGCACGCAGTGATCCGGCCAGAAGGTTTGTGCCAGGCCGTCAAGTTCACCCTGCGTGAAGGGCTCAACGCCGTGCTGGCTGGCAAAACTGCCGTGGTCAGCCGGGTGCCAGTCCTGGCTTGCGACAACTGCCTCACCTCGCGTTTTGCACCACTCAATCAGCGTATTCGCCACGTCTACGGTGCTGTCACCTTCAGCGACGGCCAGTGCGCCGCCCGCACAGAAATCATTTTGCAAATCGACCAGTAACAGGGCGCGTTGCGTCATGGTGCCTCCTTATTCGTCCGGCGTCAGTTCGCCGCGCAGGTTTTGCATCATCGCGCTGCGGATGGACTGAATGTCCAGATCCTGACTCAGTAAATAGTGAAGTTTAGTCAGCGTGGCTTCAACGGTCATATCGAATCCGCTGATAACGCCTGCATGCGCGAGGGCGTTACCGGTGGCGTAACCGCCCATGTTGACTTTACCGGACATGCATTGCGTCAGGTTAACCACCACGATCCCGCGCTCGCTCGCTTCCTGCAGCTCTTTCAGAAACTCGCCGTTCTGCGGGGCATTGCCCACGCCGTAAGAGCGCAGGATCAGCGCTTTCACCGGCTGGCGCAGGAAGTTACGCACCACATCTGCAGAGATACCCGGGTAAATCGTTACCACGCCAATCGGTTGCGGCGTGATCGGATGAACAATCAGTTCGCCCGCCGTGCTCGGCGCAGGCGGGGTGCCCAGACGACGAATATGGATGCCCGCCTCCAGCAGCGGCTGCAGGTTCGGTGAGGCGAAAGCGTCAAAACCATCGGCGTGCGCCTTCGTGGTCCGGTTGCCGCGATACAGTCGGTTGTTGAAGAACAGCGACACTTCGTTAATCGGGTAATTCGCTGCCACATACAGGGAGTTGAGCAGGTTGATCTGCCCGTCAGAACGCAGCTCCGCCAGCGGAATTTGCGAGCCGGTGACGATGACGGGCTTGCCCAGATTCTCCAGCATGAAGGAGAGTGCCGAGGCGGTAAACGCCATTGTGTCGGTACCATGCAGGATCACAAAGCCGTCGTACTGGTCGTAATGGGCTTTAATGTCGTCCGCGATATGCTGCCAGTCTTCCGGCGTCATATCGGAGGAGTCCATCAGCGGCTCGTATTCGTGGATGGTGAAGTCAGGCATTTCAGGACGGTGGAATTCAGGCATCAGCGCGAGCTGGCGCTGAAGGTGGCCGGAGACCGGGATATAGCCGTTTTCAGAGCGCTGCATACCGATGGTACCGCCAGTGTAGGCTACATAAATCGATTTCTTCTGCATGGTAGTGAGTTCTTGTTCTTCAAAAGAAAAAAATCCCCTCTTCACGGGAAGAGGGGACGGTGTTTAACGGACGTTTGCACAGGTCAGACAAAACGCGTAACGGCTTTGTGGATCGTTGAAGGCCGCCAGTTTGTCGCTTTCCGCTTTCATCGCTTTAGCCGCCGTCGCGACTGGCGCAGGCAGATACGCCTGCAGCGCCTCAGGCAGCATGGCACGCACGGAGCCGGACATGCTGTTCATCACCAGGTCAAAGAACGACGGCTCGTCCTGGTAATACTCAACGTGCCACTGCTTGAGCTTCGCCAGTTCGGCGGCTTTCTTCACCGCGTCATCAAAGTCGCCCAGGCTGTCTACCAGACCATTATTCTTCGCATCCTGGCCGGTCCAGACGTGGCCCTGCGCAATGTCGTCGATCTGTTGCGGTGTCTTTTTACGGGACTCTGCCACCAGCGTAATAAAGCGCTTGTAGCCGTTCTCGATACTGAGCTGCATCATCTCAGAGACTTCAGGCGGCAGCGATTTGGTGACCGACACATCCGCCAGCGGTGAAGTGGCAACGCCATCGGTATGGACGCCCAGATAATCCAGGCTGTTTTCCACGGTGTTAATCACCCCAAAGATGCCAATCGAGCCGGTCAGCGTGCTCGGGTTGGCGACGATGTAGTTAGCCGGGGTTGAAATCCAGTAACCGCCCGAGGCCGCCATTCCACCCATCGACACCACTACCGGCTTGCCGGCTGCACGTGCCGCGGCAAGTTCAGCGCGGATCACTTCAGAAGCGCTGACGCTGCCGCCAGGGCTGTTTACGCGCAGTACGATCGCCTTCACTTTCGGATCAAGGCGAGCATCACGGATTTGCGATGCGGTGGTATCGCCGCCCACGTTACCCGGCGTTTCCTCGCCGTCCATGATGGCACCATTAGCAAAGACCACCGCGACGCTGTCACCGCTGTCATCCGGCTTTTTGGTCGCATAATCGTACATGCTGATAGCGCTGAAGTTTTTATCCTCTTTGCTCCAGCCAAACTGTTTGCTCAGTGATTTTTCGATATCCGCGCTGGTGCCCAGCGCATCGACCAGTTTGTTATCCAGCGCATATTTTGCGGTATCACCATCAACCTTGCGCAGGCCTTCCAGCACGCCCTGCGCGCCAGGGAACACCTGTTCAGCGGTTATCTGGCGGTTAGCGGCCACGGTGCTCAGATAGTTTTGCCACAGCTCACCAATCCAGCGGCTGTCCGCTTCACGGGCCGCAGGGGACATATCATCACGAATAAACGGCTCCACGGCGGATTTATAGGTTCCGACGCGGAAGACGTGGGTGGTGACTTTCAGTTTGTCGAGCAGCGATTTGTAATACAGACCGTTAGTGGCAAAGCCATGCAGATCGACCGTACCCTGCGGGGAGAGCCAGATTTTATTGGCGAAGCTGGCCAGATAATATTGCCCCTGGCTGTAGCTGTCCCCGACCGCAATCACCGGCTTGCCGCTGTCGCGGAATTCGCGCAGTGCTTTACCAATGTATTGCATTGAAGGCTGGTCGCCGCCGGCAAAATCTTTCAGATCCAGCACGATGCCGGTAATGTTGCGGTCATCTTTTGCCTGACGAATGGTGTCGACGATATCGAACAGGGAGTTTTCCTGAAGACGGTCTGATGTCGCGCCAAACAGCTGACGGCCAATAACGCCCAGACGATTGCTGGTGGACGGCTTATCGACGATGACGCCCGTGATATCAAGTAACAGCGCCCCGCGAGTCGAATGCTGCGCCTGATTTGCGTTGCTGATATGCATCCAGACGCCTGCGCAAACCAGAACCAGGAGGATGAAGAAGATATTCATCACCAGGTTGCGGACGAAGTTGAGCAGTCGCCACGTCCATTTAAAGAAACCGGCAATGATTCGCCAAAGGGTTCGCATGTATTCTCCCTAACCAGAAAATGACTGTTTCCGTCGCCACGGGACGGCAATGTGCGGTTATCGTAATGACCCAACCGTCACTTGTCAGCAGGAATCGCCTGCTACGCTGTAACAAAATCTGCCGCCGTGTTAATTTTGTGAGTAAATTTCAAGAAAGGAGTTAACCAATGGACGCACTTGAACTGCTTGTTAACCGCCGTAGCGCTTCACGTCTCACCGAGCCGGCGCCGGCAGGGGAGCAACTGGAGAATATTCTGCGTGCCGGCCTGCGTGCACCGGATCATGGTACGCTGCAGCCATGGCACTTCTTTGTGATTGAAGGTGAAGGCCGCGATCGTTTCAGTCAGATACTGGAGCAGGGGGCGGTTGCCGCAGGTCAGGATGAGAAGGGTATTGAGAAAGCCCGCAGTGCGCCATTCCGTGCGCCGATGATCATCGCTGTCGTGGCGAAATGTCAGGCCGACCACAAAGTGCCGGTCTGGGAGCAGGAAATGTCTGCCGGCTGTGCCGTCATGGCAATGCAAATGGCCGCCGTGGCGCAAGGGTTTAACGGTATCTGGCGCACAGGGCCGCTGACCAACAGCCAGCCGGTTCGCGACGGATTCGCCTGTGGCGAACATGATAAAATTGTCGGCTTCCTCTATCTCGGCACGCCTCAGCTTAAAGCCTCCGCCACCATTAATGTGCCGGACACCACGCCTTTCGTCAGCCGTTTCTGATAACGCGCGCTAAACTGTCTGGATTCTGAGCATCTGCCGCAGAATTCAGACAGTCATACTTACCTCTTTATGGAATGAGCGCTACCATAGCGCGATTGAGATGACAGGAGACGTCCATGAGCGAGCAAACCATTCGTTTAACGCAATACAGCCACGGAGCCGGTTGCGGTTGTAAAATTTCCCCGAAAGTGCTGGAGACCATTCTCCACAGTGAACAGGCGAAGTTTGTCGACCCGAACCTGCTTGTCGGTAACGAAACGCGTGACGATGCGGCAGTTTATGACCTGGGTAACGGCACCAGCATTATCAGTACCACCGACTTCTTTATGCCGATTGTCGACAACCCGTTCGATTTCGGGCGTATTGCGGCCACCAACGCCATCAGCGATATTTTCGCCATGGGGGGCAAACCGATTATGGCGATTGCCATTCTGGGCTGGCCGATTAACACCCTTGCCCCTGAAATTGCCCGTGAGGTGATTGAAGGGGGACGTTTTGCCTGCCAGCAGGCGGGGATCGCGCTGGCCGGTGGTCATTCTATCGATGCGCCGGAGCCGATCTTCGGTCTCGCGGTCACGGGCGTGGTGCCCACCGAGCGCGTGAAACGCAACAGCACCGCGCAGGCGGGCTGCAAGCTGTTCCTCACCAAACCGCTGGGCATTGGTGTCCTCACTACTGCGGAGAAAAAATCGCTGCTGAAGCCGGAACACCAGGGGCTGGCAACCGAGGTCATGTGCCAGATGAATCTCGCGGGTGCGGCTTTCGCGAATATCGACGGCGTGAAAGCCATGACCGACGTGACCGGTTTTGGCCTTCTCGGACACCTCTCCGAAGTGTGTCAGGGCGCGGGCGTACAGGCGCAGGTCTGGTATCAGGACGTGCCGAAGCTGCCGGGTGTGGAGGAGTACATTGCAGCGGGCGCCGTTCCGGGCGGTACCCAGCGTAACTTTGCCAGCTATGGTCATCTGATGGGCGAAATGCCTGAAGCGTGGCGCAATCTGCTGTGCGATCCGCAAACGTCCGGTGGTTTGCTGCTGGCGGTCACGCCAGACGCTGAAGCCGACGTCCAGGCGACGGCCGCAGAGTTTGGTATTACCCTGACGGCGATCGGTGAACTGGTGACCGCGCGCGGTGGCCGACCGATGATTGAGATCCGTTAATTCAATGCGGTTGTTTATTGCCGAAAAGCCGAGTCTGGCCCGTGCCATTGCCGATGTGCTGCCGAAGCCGCATCGCAAGGGAGACGGCTTTATCGAATGCGGTAACGGGCAAGTGGTCACCTGGTGTATCGGTCACCTGCTTGAGCAGGCGCAGCCGGATGTCTACGACAGCCGCTATGCCCGCTGGAACCTCAATGACCTGCCCATCGTCCCTGAAAAATGGCGCCTGCAGCCACGGCCTTCCGTCACCAAACAGCTCAACGTGATTAAACGTTTTTTGCATGACGCGACGGAAGTCATCCACGCGGGTGACCCGGACAGGGAAGGGCAACTGCTGGTGGATGAGGTGCTGGACTATCTGGAGCTGGCGCCGGAAAAACGCCAGCAGGTCCAGCGCTGCCTGATTAACGACCTCAATCCGCAGGCCGTGGAGCGGGCCATTTCACGTCTGCGCGCGAACAGCGAGTTTATTCCGCTGTGCGTTTCCGCGCTGGCCCGCGCTCGTGCGGACTGGCTTTACGGGATCAACATGACCCGCGCCTACACCATCCTGGGGCGTAATGCCGGTTATCAGGGCGTCCTCTCCGTCGGGCGTGTGCAAACGCCGGTGCTGGGGCTGGTGGTGCGTCGTGACGAAGAGATTGAGAATTTCGTCGCCAAAGATTTCTTTGAGGTTAAAGCGCATATCGTCACGCCGAAAGACGAGCGCTTTACCGCCGTCTGGCAGCCAAGCGATGCCTGCGAATCGTATCAGGATGAAGAGGGGCGGTTGCTGCACCGTCCGCTGGCGGAGCACGTGGTCAACCGGATTACCGGTCAGCCTGCTATTGTCACCAGCTATAACGATAAACGGGAATCAGAACCCGCGCCGCTGCCGTTCTCGCTTTCCGCGCTGCAGATTGAAGCGGCGAAACGCTTCGGTCTGAGCGCGCAGAACGTCCTTGATATCTGCCAGAAGCTCTACGAAACCCACAAACTCATTACCTATCCGCGTTCGGACAGCCGGTATCTGCCAGAAGAGCACTTTGCCGGCCGTCACTCGGTGATGAACGCCATTGCTGTTCACGCGCCGGATCTGCTGCCACAACCGGTTGTGAATCCGGACATTCATAACCGCTGCTGGGATGATAAAAAGGTGGATGCCCACCATGCGATTATCCCGACGGCGCGCGCCAGCAATGTTAACCTCACGGAAAACGAAGCGAAGGTGTATAACCTGGTGGCTCGTCAGTACCTGATGCAGTTCTGCCCGGACGCCGTGTTCCGCAAATGCGTGATTGAGCTGGAAATTGCCAAAGGAAAATTTATCGCCAAGGCGCGTTTCCTGGCGGAGGCTGGCTGGCGCACGCTGCTTGGCAACAAAGAGCGTGACGAAGAGAATGACGGCACGCCGCTGCCGGTGGTCGCCAAAGATGACGAGCTGCTGTGTGAGAAAGGCGAAGTGGTTGAACGCCAGACCCAACCGCCGCGCCACTTCACCGATGCGACACTGCTCTCGGCAATGACCGGAATCGCCCGTTTTGTTCAGGATAAGGATCTGAAGAAGATCTTGCGTGCTACCGACGGACTGGGCACGGAAGCGACCCGTGCGGGCATTATCGAGTTGCTGTTTAAGCGCGGTTTTCTGGAGAAAAAAGGGCGCTATATCCACTCGACTGAACCGGGGCGCGCATTGATCCACTCGCTGCCTGAGCTGGCCGCAAGGCCGGACATGACGGCACACTGGGAATCTGTGCTGACGCAAATCAGTGAAAAGCAGTGTCGCTATCAGGACTTTATGCAACCGCTGGTGGGGACCTTGTACGAGCTGATTAACCAGGCGCGTAATACGCCGGTGAAGCAGTTCCGGGGGATGGTTGCACCGGGTGGTGCGCCGAAGAAACCGTTCAAAAAGAAAAAAAGCGCAGCCTGATGTGCTTTCGGTTGTCGCCCTCTCCCAACGGGAAAGGGCGACAGCGTGCTTAGATAACCCCTTGCCCAATCATCGCATCCGCGACCTTCACGAACCCGGCGATATTTGCGCCACGCACGTAGTTGGTTTGCGATGCCTCACCGCCGTACTCGACGCAGGCGTGGTGAATATCCAGCATAATGTGGTGCAGACGCGCATCCACTTTCTCTGCCTTCCAGCCGAGGCGCGCGGCGTTTTGCGCCATCTCCAGGCCAGAGGTCGCCACGCCGCCGGCGTTCGCGGCTTTGCCCGGCGCAAACAGCATGCCAGCCTCAAGGAACAGATCGGTCGCTTCGATGGTGGTTGGCATATTCGCCCCTTCGGCCACGGCCTTCACGCCGTTGGTAATCAGGGTGCGTGCGGCCTCGGTATCCAGTTCGTTCTGGGTCGCACATGGCAGGGCGATATCGACCGGCACGCCCCACGGCTGTTTGCCTTCGAGCCAGGTCAGACCAAATTCACGGGCATAATCCGCCAGACGGCCGTCGCGGCTGGCTTTAATGTCGCACAGGCGAGCCAGCTTCTCGGCCGTAAAACCGGCTTCATCCACCACGGTACCGCGTGAATCTGACGCGGTAACCACGCGGGCACCAAACTGCATTGCTTTCTCAATGGCGTATTGGGCCACGTTACCGGAGCCGGACACCGCCACGCGCATACCTTCAAACCCTAAGCCGTGGCGCTTCAGCATCGCCTCGGTAAAATAGACCAGCCCGTAGCCGGTGGCTTCCGGACGGATCAGGCTGCCGCCAAAGGAGAGCCCTTTGCCCGTAAAGACACAGGCGCTGTTATTCGAAAGCTTTTTCATCATGCCGGCCATAAAGCCCACTTCACGCGCACCGACGCCGATATCGCCCGCCGGAACGTCAGTATCGGGACCAAGATGACGATAGAGTTCGGTCATCAGCGCCTGACAGAAACGCATCACTTCGCCTTCGCTTTTGCCTTTCGGATCGAAATCACTGCCGCCTTTCCCGCCGCCCATGGGCAGGGTCGTAAGGGCGTTTTTAAACGTCTGCTCAAAGCCGAGGAATTTTAAAATCGACAGATTCACGGAAGGGTGGAAACGCATCCCGCCCTTAAACGGGCCGATGGCGGAATTAAACTGCACGCGCCACGCGCGGTTAACCTGGACCTGATTACGGTCATCTACCCAGGTCACGCGAAACTGGATCACGCGCTCCGGCTCCACGAGGCGCTCAAGCAGTGACATCTGGCGATAACGCGGGTTTTCTTCAAGGAACGGCCACAACGTGGTCATGACTTCACGTACGGCCTGCGCAAACTCACTTTGATGCGGGTCGCGCTGTTGAACATAAGAGAGGAAAGTTTCCAGAGAGCGTGTCTGATCCATAGATATAAGAACCCCTTATATTATTTTATGTATATTGCTTATACGAATTGTGTTGTTTTTTTGACTATACCATCCGTACCGCTTTGTGAAGCAAGCAGAAATGCATGCCGAAAGGGAAATTAATCAGCGGGGCTGCGTCATAACCAAAAGCGATGACGAGATAAATTAAAGGTTCTGCGCCGGTTTACCGTTATAGTCTTTATCAGGGCACAACAGGAAAATAAGTCTATGAACCGTTACGTGATAGCCGCGTTATGTTTGATGTTTACCGCAGGCGCGCAGGCAGACCGCATTCGCCCGGATGTGGACGTGAATGTGCCGCCGGAGGTGTTCAGCTCCAGCGGCCAGCGAGCGCAGCCGTGTAACCAGTGCTGCATCTATCAGGATCAGAACTATTCGGAAGGGGCGGTGGTAAAAGCGGACGGCATTCTGTTGCAGTGCCAGCGTGATGAACGCACCATTAGCACGAATCCGCTGGTCTGGCGTCGCGTAAAACAATAAACGCCTCCAGCAGCGGGATGTCCGCAGGCGCTAAGTTGAAACCAAATGCGTCTTCAGGCGTACACCACACCAGTGCACTGTGGTAATGCGCCGTCAGCGCGCCGCTGAACGCCGGAACGTGCCAGGCGTGAAGGTTGATTAACCGCTGTGACACCTCACGCTGATGGCTTGCCACATACTCACCTGGCTGCGCGTGGATGCCGAGCTCTTCATGCAGTTCGCGGACAAGCGCCTCGGGCTGCGTCTCACCGGCTTCTACTTTTCCGCCTGCGAATTCCCACATGCCCGGCTGGTCGGCATGAGCCGGGCGCTGGGCCAGTAAAATTTTGTTGTCTTTTTCGATGATTGCCGCAACGACATCGACTGTTTTTAGCATGGTCGTCAATACTTGTTAGCGAAAAACACCATATTATCGTGCCCTTTCTAAGAGTCCAGCCATCAGGAGAATCAGGTGAAAGAGACGTCCACCTGGGTAAATCCCATCGCCACCCTTCCGGTCAGCATAAAACCGATTGCCGCCATGCAGAAAAAACACTTTGGTGCCGTGCTTAACCCCACGCGCTGGTGGGGAAGGATGCCACGTCTTTTCTGGTTGGTGGCATTGTTCGTCGGTTTTCTCGAACGTCGTCACGCGCGCCTGTCGCCGGTGCTCCGTTCGCTGTTAATGACCCGGGTATCGCAGCTTTGTCACTGTGCTTTTTGTATCGATGCCAACAGTTTGCGCCTGGCGGAGCGCTCGGGCGCATTGGATAAGGTTCAGGCCGTCAACGCGTGGCGTGATTCCGCTCTTTTTAGCGAAGAGGAGCGTGCGGCGCTGGCCTATGCCGAGGCTGTCACCGCGACGCCGCCCCGTGTGAATGACGAAATCAAAAGTGAGATCAAACGCCATTTCAGCGAGGACGCGATCGCCGAAATGACGGCGCTGATTGCGTTTCAGAATCTCTCTGCACGCTTTAATGCCGCGCTGGACATCTCGGCGCAGGGGTTATGTGCCACGTTTAAAGAGGATCCCCATGCTTGATCGTCATCTGCACCCGCGGATTAAACCCACGCTCAACCGACTGGTGTCAGTAGTGGATAAGCCGGGGATTACGCCTGACGGATTAACCCTGACCGGGTTTGCCATAGGCGTTCTGGCCTTACCGTTTCTGGCCCTCGGCTGGTATTCGGCGGCGCTCGTCGCCATCGTGCTGAATCGCCTGCTGGATGGTCTGGACGGTGCGCTGGCGCGCCGGCGCGGGCTGACGGATGCGGGAGGCTTTCTTGATATCGCCCTCGATTTTCTGTTTTACGCGCTGGTTCCCTTCGGATTCGCGCTGGCGGCCCCCGCAGAGAATGCGCTTGCCGCTGGCTGGCTGTTGTTTGCCTTTATCGGTACCGGGAGCAGTTTTCTGGCATTTGCCGCGCTGGCAGCGAAACACAATATCGACAACCCCGGCTACGCGCATAAGTCGTTTTACTATATTGGTGGGTTAACGGAGGGGACGGAGACGATCGCGCTGTTTGTGCTGTGCTGCCTCTTTCCGGCGCACTTCAGCGTGCTGGCGTGGATATTTGGCGCGTTGTGCTGGCTGACCACCACAACGCGCATCTGGAGCGGGTATGTGACGCTGAAGTCACTTACCCGTTAGCGTGAACTTTCTGGCCCGCGTTTTCCGCTGGAGACGGGGTTCTGTGGATGACTGCTCCACTCGTACCAGCCGCCGTCATAGACGGCGACATTTTTCCAGCCCATCGCCCGTGCGTACATAAACGTCTCGGACGCACGCCAGCCGGTGCCGCAGTAAAACGCGACGTGCTGTTCCGGCAGGATGTTCCAGGTTTTCCACATGGCGGTGATGTCGTCAGCGCTGCGCATGGTGCCATCCGGATTATGGAAATCTTCCATATGAGTGGCGTCGCTACCGGCATGACCCCAGCGGGCACCGGCAATTTCACCTTTTGGCTTGATGTAGCTGTAGCCGCTGGTTTCGCCGATGAACTCCGGCCAGGAACGAATGCTGACCAGCGACGCGTCCTGGCGATGCAGCATCCCGCGTGCTTGCGCCATATCCACCATCAACTGCGGCTGGCCAGGGATCGGTGCACCAAAATCGGGGGCGGGCTTCACGTCTTTGGGCATTCCCCGTTCAACCGGCAGACCCGCGTCAGACCAGGCTTTCCAGCCGCCATCAAGAATGCGGACGTCCTTCACGCCCGCATACAGCATGATCTGCGCCACGCGGGCGGCGGCATATACGTCACGGCCATACAGAATGACGGTCGTATCGTGACGGATCCCGTGCTTCGCCAGCATCGCTTTTAGCGTGTCGTCAGAAACTTTATTCCACAGCGGTTCGCTTTCCACTTCGTTGGTATCAATGTAGCCGGCACCGGGAATATGGTTCAGCAGATAAAACTTCGGCGCACCCCATGCGGCTTCAATGACTTTCCAGTCGCCCGTCGGCGCGGCAGTGACGGGGTTACCCTGCTGAAGCTGGTGGATCCACTCCGGGTAGACGAGTTGTTCAAAGTGCGGCAAACGCTGCAGACGCTCAGGTACCTGCAGGGCATCGTTGAGCACGGAAATCTGGTGGTAACCGGCTTTTTCCAGCCGCGCTTTGACCGCCTGATTATCGGCGTCGCGACCGTAGAGCGCGATCGTCATGGCCGGCGTAAGCTGGTGCTGTCTGGCCCAGACGGCAATCTGGTCATCGCTCATCGCGCCAAGCCAGGAGGCGGAAAGGTTAAGTGCGGCGGGCTCATGCCCGGAGGGCGCGCTCAGCGTTTGCGGCCAGCCGTTGTAAAACGCGCTGGCGCGGGTGTCGATCACCGCGCCGTGTTGTGCCTGAAGTTGAGACAGCGTCATGGCGTGCGGCATATCAGCAGCCAGAGAGGAAAATGAAGCGAGGCCGCACAGCATGGCCAGCGCGGTCAGTTGAGAAACACGTTTCATCGAATAACCTGACGTCAGTAAAAGAGGGGGGCATTGTCGTCTCTCCTGAAAGGTAAAACATTGCGTTAGCACATTATTGCCAGCGAGAAATCTCAATCACTTCGCCGCCCGGGGGCACGTCTTCGTCGTCATGCGTGACCAGAACCACCGGAATATTGCGTGCGCGGGTAGTGTCAAATACCCATGCCCGAAACGAGGCGCGTAACGCATTATCGAGACGGCTGAACGGTTCATCCAGCAGTAACGCCTGCGGCTCTGCAAGCAGGGCACGCAGCAGACTGACCCGGGCACGTTCGCCGCCGGAAAGGGTCGCCGGATCGCTGGCGTAATGCCCGGCAAGCCCGGTAGAACCGAGCGCCTGCTCGACCGCTTCCCGTCGTGCTCGTCCGACAATCCGTTCAGGTAATGCCAGCAGCAAATTTTGTCCGACGCTGAAATGGTCAAACAGCAGGGCATCCTGAAAGAGGATCCCCAACCCGCGGGCCTCCACGGGCAGTCCGTCGCAGCGACGTTCATCAAGCCACAGTTCGCCCTGAGCCTCGAAGTCGTCTGACAGTGCGCCCACCATCCAGGCAAAAAGGGTTGATTTTCCGCTGCCGGAAGGGCCCATCAGCGTGACTATTTCGCCGCGTGGCACACAAAAATTGACCTCGCGGAAAAGCGGTTCAATGGTGAGATTGCTGACCTGCAGCATTAACGTAATCCTCGTCGGTAACGGCTTGCGAGCCGGGATAGCAGGGCGGCAAGGCCAAACACGCTCCCCGTGACCAACAGCAACCCCAGCGCCCGGTTAGCCAGAAGCGGAATGCTGCCTCCACTGCTGAGCGCCACGGTTTCAGTGGTCAGCGTCGCAAAACGGCCTGCGCCCAGCCAGAGGGTTGGCATGTATTGCGCCATGCTGACGGAAAACCCGGTCGCGAAAGCCAGCAGCGCCGGGCGTACCAGCAAGGGGCATTTCAGCCAGCAGAAGATTTTTCCCCGCCGCCAGCCGAGCGTTCTGGCGGTAAGGATCAGACGGGGATCGATCCTCTGCCAGGCCGGCTGGAGGACTAGCAACATCCACGGTAAAACCCACAGCAGATGGCTCCACAGCACGGCGGCATAGTGCCCGTCGATACCCAGTCGCAACGCGATAACGTATTGTCCAGTAACGAGGGGCAGCGCCGGCAGCGCCAGCGGCAACCACACCCACTGTGTGCCTCGCTGCGGTCCCCACTCAAGCCAGAGAACGATTACCCCCAGCGAAATCAGGCTGGCGAGCAGGCCAAAGGAGAGACTGGTGCCAACCGCACCGATGTCGTCCCGCTGCGCCAGCATGAGCAGCACGACCGCGCAAAGCACCCCGCAGGCGGGCAGAAATCCGCTGAACAGACGCGCTGGTGGCGCGATAAGCGACATTCGACGGCGTCCGCTCAGGTCCGGCAGCGTGCGACGCCAGAGTCTCCATGCGCCGTAACCCAGTGCAGAAAGCGCGGCCAGCAGCAGAAGGAGAAACAGGCACAGCAGCGTTCCCTTTGTCTGCTGCTGCGCATCGCCCTGACTGAGCCACTGCCACGCCAGTACGGCAAGCGTCGGGGGATTGCCGGGCCCGAGCACCATCGCCACGTCCACAACCGACAGGGACCAGGCCAGCACCGCCAACATCACCGCGCCAAGAGCCGGCGCGATCGTTGGAAGGATGAGCCAGTTCAGCGCCTGAAAACGCCCGTAGCCGAAGGTATGCAGCACGACCTTTTGCTGCGCAAGGCGTTTTTCCGGCAGGACGGCGTAAAGGGCCCACAGCACAAACGCGCTCTCTTTTACCGCAAGCGTCAGCCCCAGCCCTGCACCGTATCGGTCAAGCGGCGGCGTACAGACGCTACACACCTGATACCACAGGCCCCCTTCGGCAAACAGCAGTAAAGCGCTGGTGGCAAAGGCCACATGAGGAACGGCGAGCAGCCACGGCAGTCGGCTGCTGAGCCGTCGCCAGCGCTCGCCCGGCCACAGGAGGGCCACGATCACCAGAGCGATAAACATCGACCCCAGCGTCGCGATAAGCGTTGAGACCAGCGTGGCGACCGTTGCCTGTGGCAGCTGCGGGTCGTTAAGCAGCAACTGCCAGTTGTTCAGCGAGAATGCCGGGGCAAACAGTATGGCGGCGGCGGGGAGCAGCGGCATATAGATGACCGCCATCGCCAGCCAGACGAGCCAGCTCAGCGGGTGCCGTAACGACGCAGCCATTCCTGCTCCAGCGCGTTAACCCAGGCAGCGTGCGGCTCGGGAAGCATTTTCGGCAGCCCTGCCGGCGTATGGGCAGCGAGCTGCTTCGCTTCTTTTTCGGGCAGTGTTTTCGCATCCAGTACGCTCGGGTCTCCCCAGATGGCCGGGTCGGCCTTGCGAATTTGCGCCTGCGGTGAAAGGAGGAAATTGGCGACCACCTTCGCACCTGCGCTTGCGCTGGCATTCGACGGAATGGCCACAAAATGGACATTGCCTATCATTCCGTTGTCAAAACCAACGCTGTAGCTGTCGGCAGGCAGTTCACCGCTGGCCACTTTTTGCTGCGCATGTGCCGGGTTAAAGGTCAGGGAGAGATTGAGGCTACCGCTGGCAAGCAAGGTATCCATTCTGGCTGGCGAGGGAGGAAAGTCCTCTCCCTTTCGCCACAGCAGCGGGTGTAATTTGTCCAGGTAGTGCCACAGCGGAGCCGTCACCTGGGCAAAGGTGTTATCAGGGGCTTTTTGCAACGCCTCCGGGTGAGCGGTGAGGGTCAGGAGCAACTGTTCCAGAAATGCCGTACCGGTAAAATCGGGCGGGCGTGGGTAGCTGACTTTGCCCGGATGCTGCTGCGCATACGCCAGCAATGCCTGAGGATCGTTTGGGGGCGCAGGCAGGCTTGCGTGGCGGGCAATAAAGGTGAGCTGTGCACCGCCCCACGGGGATTCCGCGCCATCGGTGGGGACAGCAAAATCCTCCATAACCGGTTTACGGGTATCGACATAGCGCCAGTTGGGCAAGGTCTGCGCCCATCCGGTTTGCAGCAGGTTAGCGGCTTTCAGGGTACGGAAGTTCTCACCATTGACCCATAAGAGGTCGACTGAACCGTTCGTTTTCCGGCCTGCGGCGGCCTCTGTTTGAATACGTTTGACTGCATCGGCGGCATCCGCCAGTGGGACGATTTTAAGGGTTATGTCGTAATGCGTTTTCATCTCACCGCTTACCCACTCAAGGTAGCGGTTTACCGCCCGATCGCCGCCCCAGGCGTTAAACCAGACGGTCTGGCCTTTGGCTTGTTGTTGGATAGCCTGCCAGTTGTCCGCTGCAAACAGCGGGGCTGCCAGCAGCAGACCGCTCAGAAACGTGCAAAAACGCACACGGCGCATAATGCCTCACTTTTTTGATGAAGGGGTAAAACGGGAAAACAGCCAGCGCGTCGCCAGCGGCAATAACCCCAGTAGTGTAAAGGCGAATATCAGTCCCGGCGATAAAATATCGCGAAGCGAATTCACTTTCCCCAGCGCGCGTCCGGCGTTCAGAAAGATAATGGTTGCAGGCAGCATGGCGACCTGGCTCACCCACCAGTAGCGACTGACCGCAATACGTGTCAGCCCCATGAGCAGATTCACGAGAAAAAACGGGAACAAGGGCATCAGACGCAGGGCAAAAAGATACCCTGCACCGTCCCGCGCCATACCGGCGTTCACCGTATTCATCTGTGTTGTGAATCGCCGCTGTACCCAGTCGCGCAGCAGATAACGGCTGGCAAGCATCGCCAGAGTGGCGCCGAGGGTAGAAGCAAACGAGACCAGCAGGGTGCCTTCCCACAGCGTAAACAGCGCTCCCGCCAGCAGCGTCAGTATCGCCGCACCGGGTATCGACAGGGCGGAGACCAACACGTAGAGGGCGAAAAAGAAAAACGCGCTTTGCCACGGTGCCTGTTCCACATGCAAGAGAAGCGACTGCTGGTGCGTTTTGATGGTTTCCAGGGAGAGCGTCCCCGGCGGAAGAAAGACGAAGGTCAGAACAAATGCGCCCAGAAGGGCGCACATCAGGAGTATTTTTTGCGTGTTCACACGAGGTTACAGTTTGAATTTCGCCCAGACCGGCGCATGGTCAGACGGTTTTTCCATGCTGCGGATATCGTAGTCGATGCCGGTTTCGATGCAGCGTTCCGCCAGCGGCGGGCTGGCCAGCAGCAGGTCAATACGCAGACCGCGGTTGTCATCAAAGCCTTTTGAGCGGTAGTCAAACCACGAGAAGCGATCCTGCGTTTCCGGGTTGGCGGTGCGGAAAGTATCAACCAGACCCCAGCCGAGCAGGCGTTCCATCCACTCGCGTTCTTCCGGCAGGAAAGAACATTTACCGGTACGCAACCAGCGTTTGCGGTTCTCTTCTCCAATGCCGATATCGAGATCGGTCGGGCTGATATTCATGTCGCCCATGATCAGCACCGGATTCTCTTTTTTCAGTTCGGTGGTCAGGTAATCCTGCAGATCCTGGTAAAACTTTGCTTTGGCCGGGAATTTTGTCTCATGGTCGCGGCTCTCACCCTGCGGGAAATACCCGTTAATCACCGTGATATTGCCAAGTGGTGAAGGAATTTCCGCCATGATGATGCGACGTTGCGCTTCGCCATCATCGCCCGGGAAGCCACGACGTACGGAAACTGGCGTCTCTTTGGTCAGCAGCGCCACGCCATAGTGACCTTTCTGTCCGTGATAGAAGACGTTGTAACCGAGCTTCGCCACCTCTTCGAGGGGGAACATATCGTCGTGAACTTTTGTCTCCTGCAGGCCGATCACATCTGGCTGATGTTGCTCAACAATTGCTTCAAGCTGGTGAGGGCGGGCACGCAGGCCGTTGATATTAAAAGAGACAAATTTCATAGTCGCTGCCAATGCAAGGTGAATAGTGCATGGATGGTAGCAGAATTTGCGTCAACTGTTACGGGGTTCGACCAATAACTGCGACAGATCATACCAACGGTGCAATATTTGCACCATTCTGACGCGCATTGCCCCCCAACAGGGCGTAAAGAACCGATAAATTTCGCGAGCGATCACAATTCCAGAATTATATTTGGCTTCTGCATACTCTTTCTTATTTTCGTGCGGCAAAGCGCCGCTTGTCGTAAAAATATTCACTTTTTATGCAATAACAGTGAATAACTCCATATCGTAACTTATTGATATTCTGTAACCCTAACCCGTTTATGCATTTTTATCGCTGGCTGGCACGAAGGCTGCAATCTACATTCACAGTGCAAACACTCAATTA